>TARA_B100000749_G_scaffold280894_2_pt1 | contig 74588 bp, 57 predicted proteins | sample TARA_B100000749 | Tara Oceans TARA_B100000749 (sample SAMEA2621232) | marine metagenome | biome: marine biome (ENVO:00000447); feature: mesopelagic zone (ENVO:00000213); material: "saline water (ENVO:00002010), including plankton (ENVO:xxxxxxxx)" | depth 800 m
CAACTTTTGAGTGGGAAAAGTAAGATGAAGTTTTGAATTGCATACTCCTAAGGTGCCAGGCACAATTCAAGAATGAAGAAAGTGAACTGCCCACAATGTGGAAAAAACACAATCTATTCCTTAGAAAATGATAGCAGACCCTTTTGCTCCGAACGCTGTAAACTCATAGACTTGGGTGAATGGGCTGAAGAAAGCCATCGTATTCCCACCGAGGAAATGCCTACAGAAGAGGACTTTCACAAGAATTCCAATGAGAATTTCTCAGAAAACTCTCACCCATGGCTGCATTAACAGGCTTTCCTCTCTTATTTATGATGCGGGAAACCGAAAACCCCTAATAAAATTTAAACACTTTTTATTTCTGCATTTAGGGTAGGTCTGAGTACCCCCCCTCTATATAGTGGTTTATTTAACTATTATGTTACGTCTACGATTTTTCAAAGAACCTGCGTATTTTCGGCATGTTAGACAAATAAGCTCCTTAATAAAATCTTTGAAATTCATTGACCCTAGAGCCGTTTAGCATTTCAATTTTACCTAGCAAAATAAACTCTACAAACCCACCGGGGGATTCTATGAACAAAGCAGAATTAATCGAAAAGATTGCTAAAGAAACTAACCAAACTAAAGCTCAAACTGAGCGCATGCTTGATGCCACTCTTGATACTATTAAAAAATCAGTAAAAAAAGGTGACGAAGTTAAGCTTGTAGGTTTCGGTACTTTTGCCAAGCACAAGCGTAAAGCTCGTACTGGTCGTAACCCACAAACTGGTAAAACTATCAAAATTCCAGCAGCTTGGTATCCTAAGTTCCGTCCTGGTTCTGACTTCAAAAGCATGCTTCGCTAAGCGCTTTTAAAGTTTGAATAAGAAAGCCAGCTCAAAGAGCTGGCTTTTTTTGTATCTACAGGAAATGATGAATTTATGTTTAACACCGTCTTAGAAAAGCCAGAAAAAAGTCCACTTCAAATTGATCAAGGAAAAATACCCGAGGACATTGAAGGATCTTTGCTCAGAATTGGAGTGGGAGAATTTAGTCAATTTGATAAACCCACTCAACACTGGTTCGATGGAGCTGGCTATGTCATAAACGTGGATTTTATAAAAGGAAAAGCTTTTGCCCAGTGGAAGCTCATCGATGTGCAATCCCCAGTGGAGTTAAACAGTCAAGGCCCTTTGCTGGGCCGGTTTGGCTTAGCCCCCAAAGGACTCTGGCGCAGAATTTCCTCCACTTGGAACTACGATGCCTATTTAAACTCAGCCAATACAGCTCTATTGCATTGGCAAAATCGACTGTTTGCCCTTTACGAAGGCTCAATTCCTACCGAAATAGATTTTAATAGTTTGGATACGTTAGGGCCCACCGACTTAGAAGTTGTGAAAAGAGCTTTTTCCGCCCACCCAAAGTATCACATGCCCACACGCTCCTATTACAATTTTGGTTTTCGGGTTTTACCAAAACCATGTTTGGATATTTACAAACTGCCTGATGAAGGCTCTCCCTCCCTTCTATATAGCATTCCCTACAATGGGTGCACGTTTATGCATGACTTTGCCGTTTCCAAAAACTTTATCACTTTCTTCTGCAGTCCTGTGTTTGCTCATCCTTGGGCCATGCTTGTGCAGGGGAAACCCCTGTCGGAATGCATGAAGTTCCAAACTCAAAAGTTTTCTGAGGTTATTGTGATCCCCATTCAAGACCCAGAAAACCACTTTAAAATTAAAACATCACCTATGTTATTCACACACACCGCTAACTCCTATGACGACGATGAGAAAATCACTATCGATGGGGTTATGTATAAAGACGGCTCTAATTTAGATTGGATTAATACCGCCTTCCTAGGAGAACACCAATCCCCCACTTCACCCGGCCAACTCCATCGTCTAGAAATTTCAATAGATGACAAGAGTCTCTCTTCGAAGCAACTTTTTGAAGAGGCTATCGAAGTTCCACAAATGAATCTCCATTATCTTGGACAGCTCAACCATTTTTATTATGCCGCCGGCTACGATAAAATCGCCGAAAAACATGAGGGCTTTTACAACTGTATTTATCAACTAGAGCCCCATTCAGGTCAGTCCAAACAAATTCTAGGTGATTCAAAACAGATTTTTAGTGAACCGGTGTTTCTCCCCAGATCCACACAGCGGTCTGAACAGGACGGCTATTTGGCTGTGGTACATCACCATCTTGAAGCCAACACCACCTTTCTCTCTTTGCTAGATACTTACGAAGACTCTTCTAAGGTCATCTGCCGACTCTCCTTCGAACAGCCTATGCCATTTACCTTTCACGGGCTCTGGAAAGCTTTGTCGCCCTCAGGGTGATGCTCTGCAGCTCCAAAAGGTGCCTGGCACCTTTTGCCCAGCGTAAAACCTTGTGGCATGATGGGCCCATGAATTCATTTGATCCCAGTACAGTTAAAAAAATCGGAGTTTTTACCAGTGGTGGTGATGCCCCTGGAATGAATGCAGCCGTACGCTCAGTGGTTCGTACGGCCATCCATAAGGACCTGGAAGTGGTCGGAATCTACCAAGGCTACAGGGGCTTTTTGGAAGGCAATTTTCAAAATCTCTCGGCTCGGTCAGTGGCCAATATCATTCAAAGAGGTGGTACGATTTTAAAAACCGATCGCTGCCCGGAATTTCACAAGCCCGAGGTGAGAGCCAAATCCGCTCAGCTCCTCAAGCAAGAAGGCATTGATGCCATAGTATGTATTGGTGGTGATGGCTCCTTCACTGGCGCCCATTTGCTTAACAATGAACAGGGCATCCCTATGGTGGGCATACCCGGTACAATCGATAACGATATCGCTGGCTCCGAATATACCATTGGTTTTGATACGGCTATAAATACCGCTGTAGAGGCCGTGGATAGAATTCGTGATACAGCACACTCCCACGATCGACTTTTTATTGTGGAAGTGATGGGCCGCAACTCTGGTTTCCTTGCCGCCGAAGTGGGTGTGGCTGTGGGGGCTGAAGTGGTGTTTACACCGGAATTTCCAATGACCGTCGACCAAGCGGTTCAGCACTTTCAAAACAGTGTCGCTCGCGGCAAGAGATCTAGCATTTTCGTTTCTGCTGAAGGGCAGAAGGCGGGACGCTCCTACGACTTGGCCGAAAACATTCGGAAAAAGTGCGGGGCGGAAGCTCGAGTTTGTATCTTAGGACACATTCAAAGAGGTGGCTCTCCATCGGCCACCGATCGGGTGATGGCCAGCCGAATGGGCAATGTCGCTGTTGAGACCCTACTACAAGGTCAGTGTAACCACTTTATTGCCGTTGAAAATAACAAGCTTGTAACACAGCCTTTAGAGTATCCTGCCAACAACAAAAAGACCTTCGACCCTCGATTGATTGAACTGGCCACCACTTTGGCCACCTAATTCGACGAATTGTTTTACATCGACTGACAATTATGTGGTGGCAACATTCTGGCAAACCATATCCCCTATGAGCTCGAAAATAGACGCATTTATTCCTGGCATTCTAGCCATTTACATAAAATTTATGGCACCATTCTGGCAAATCTTTGAGGAAAAGTCCCTCTAGCCAACGGAGCCAAACCCTTGAAGTTATTCATCACTTACATAACCACTCTAAGTCTCCTAGTGGCTCATATTCCTCTAACTACAACGGCAGATGACAAGGCATTGGAAACCAACATTATAGAAATTAACACTTCGCTGAATATACTTTCTAATATCATTAGAGCGATGCAAACGGCGCTGGCTGACCAGGGAATGACTTTTGAATATTCAGCGGACAAGTTCAATGGCAATAAAACCATCACCATCCAATCCGCCTCAGGGGCGCCCCCCTTAGTCATTAATATAGCAATGTCGACCTTTGGAGGCCCCTCTCAAATGACCCTTGGCAATAAATCATTTGAACTCAAGCGACACTATGACGATCTCGTGCGAGAGATTGAATCCGGCCGAAAAAATTCGGACGCATTGGAAAAAGTGGTCTATCGAAAAATGGACGTCCTCACTACATTGATTGCCAATGGGATCAATGAGCATTTCTCTGAAAAGAACCAGCCCTTAAATGAAAACATCAAACAAATCCAGTCGGATATCAAACAGGCCGAGGCAAAGGTGGATCTGCAAATGGGAACTTCACTGTACGATAAACCGCAAAACATTTTGCGTACAATGAATATGGGCGGAATCTCAATACTTACCGCTCTCACTGTCTGGCTGGTCATGACCGGAGAACTGGGATATGCGGGATACCATGCTGTTATTCCCACCATTCTCAGTGCAGTCATTACCGGTGGATTGGGGCTAATCATTTTTGCCAAAGATTTTTTTAAACAATTTCGAGCAAAAGTGCTGGAAAGTTTGAGAACCGATTTTCAACGTTCTGAAAATATCTTTGAAGAATTGAACCTTCTAACGCGCAAAAGAGATAATAACATCAATGAACAAAAGCAAACTCTAGATAACATCCAGGACATCAAAGAGGCCTTTAATATGGGGCTCTACGCAGAAGACAGAGCGCGAGTTGTGGACCAACTGAATATACAAGTAAATATTTTGCGGACTCTACTTCTTCCCCTCTATCAAGAGCAGTTCTCTCGACCCCAATCTGAAATTCGATTGGTAGAATATAAGAATAGATTCGGACTCATTGACTCCATACGCGTGATATCAAATCACGGCCCCTTGAGCGAAAGTGCTCTATTTGAAATTAAGTTGAATTATAAAACTGGGGCCAATTTAATCCCCCAACTGGATTCCATTGAGACTCTGAATTTAAAAACCGGTGAGGTTTTAGCGAGAGAAAACTTGAGTACCGAATTGAACCGCGTTCAAGGACTCGTCCTCACTGAACGTAGCGAATCCGGAAAATCGCTCATTCAGCTCCTTTCCGATACTAAAATGGACGGCTATACAAAAGACGCATTTCTAGGCCCTAGTAAATACGACGGGCTAATAGCACTGAGAAAGCATTTAGATAAACATATAAAAGAATCCATCTCTGAGTATTCTAAAAATCGCGAGGTGATCGGCGCTTTAGGTGAAAAACTCAGCCACTTAGTTCAGCCCATCTATGACAAAGTCAATCCCAACTCAGCCCCTAGAGGCCAGGTTGTTAAGGCCATTTTAATCTTTGGCGTAGTCGGTTTAAGCGAGGTCATTGTCGAATCTACTCTGGGACCATTTCAAGGTCTTTCGGAACTGGCAATAGATCTACCCAAATGGATAGCTTTCCTTTACCTAGCCCATAAAATAGATAAAACAAAAAATTCTCGTGAAAGCAGATTCCTACGTACTCATTTTGAAAAAATAGAACAGATTTTTACTCCCCATAGAATACGTATGTGTAAAGGACTCTTTCAGTGAAAAATATAAATATCCATTTGTCACACTCGTGGCTACAAACCACCTTAAAAGGGATTTTAGCCTGGTCTCTGATTTGGGCACCTGTCTCTGGCTTCTCCGCCGAGGGGGATGAAAACTCCAATGGGAAAACTCTGAACCAAGTGTCACTGATTGGACAAGGTCAAAATCAAACTTCTGTCATCAATTTAGATTCCATCAAAGAAGTCAGTGCACTGACATTATCCCAGATAGAACTCACCCGATCCCTGGAAACCTATTTACGAAACAATGGCGTAGATATAGAGCGCGTTGAAAGCAGAAGTCTCGGAATCACTGAGCTTAGAGTAAACACTCGGTCGCAAGAGGAAGCTCTCGAGGTTAAAGTGATTCACAGCAAAAAAGACGGCTTTCATCTGCCCGAAGCCTTGGATATAGAAGGTCACAGGATAGATCTCTCTCAACACTTTGATGCCCTCAAAGATTTAATCATTGCCCGAGGTGATATAGAAAATATTGATCTTGATCAGAGAGAACGAATCATTGTGGAGCATGTGTCCAATGCTTTCGAGAGTATTATTCAGGGGGTTCGGAAGAGCTACCTGAACAAATACTTCTACACTGAAAACAAACTGGAATCCCTGACCGTAAACACAGAAGACTTTAAGATTGACTATGACCGGGCCAACGCGACCACCAAGCAACGTCTAAAGCTAGCTGCCAAAAGCGTGGTCATTGGAACTGCGCTAGGAGCTTTTGCTTACAGCACCTTAATTCATGATGTTGTGGCGGCCGGATCGATGTATACCACTGTCTTGCCATCACTTTTTACGGCGGGCATAGTATCCATCATTCGCTATACAGCGGGAAACATTGAAATCAATAAACGGTTTCGAAACGCACTGACTCACCACCTCATTGGCAGCTTAAACTATCAACCCAATGAACTAGACACCACTTTTCTCGAAGAGAAACTCGATCAGCTCAATAAAAAAGATCGTTCCAATCGAATCCAATTACAAAACATTGAAGAGATTTTAAGTCTTATCGATAATAAAGAACATCGACGCCAACTGATCAACGACATTAATCAACAGGCCAATATGGTAAAGCTCTTCTTGGCTCCACTGTATCTAGAAGCTGGGAATGATCGAACCATTCAGTTTAAAGAGAATTTCAACCATCTTGGACTTTTGAGTTCCATCGAGATTGAAATGAGTCGAAATGGAACCCCGAAAAAGTATACCATTGAATTTATGCACAGTTTGGGCCCGGATGCGTTACCAAAACTCCATTCAGTGATTGTTAAAGACCGTGTGTCGGGTGAGACATTATCCAAAGAGTACACCCAGGAGCGATTCTCACAGCTTACCAATGCCTTTCGCAGCGAAAGATCCAGTCTGAGCCACTTTATTGGAAGGATGTTACAAGAACCAGCCATTGATCAGCTGATAAAAAATCAAAATAATATGGCCTCCAAGGAATATCTGGAATCTGTGTTGAGGACATTAAGAGAAACCATTCACCAATACATGGCGGAAGTACCTCAGGACACACGCATTTTTCATGAAGCCGGACAAATGGTGGAAAAAATCGTTCAGCCCATTTACGACGGCTGGAATGCTGATGTGAAGTCCACCATTCAAAGAAAATCCACATTTATTAGAAATCTTCATTATGTAGTGCTTATAGGTATTTATGGGACCGTTCTTGAAACTGGCAATAGATTATTTAGCCTTATTGGAAATGAAGTGACTGACATTGCTACCTATGCCCGAATATTACTGGAATTAACAGCGTTGCTCGGTTTGTTTGCTTTTTCAATTCATAGACTTGAAACTTTTAATACTGCCACCTCTTCGAAAATAGATCTAAAGGTCTTTAAAATGAGGGAACAGTATCAGAGATTGAGAGATATGTTCTCCTATAGAAACTCTAAACTTTGCAAAAGCCTGTTTTTCTAAAACCTGAACGAATTGGCCCTTCCACAACTAACGCAACCCAGCTCCAAAAGGTGCCTGGCACCTTTCGAGATATAAAAAGGCGGTCTCGCTAGAGTCCGCCTTTTAAATCAATTTAGAGTGATCTCGTGGCTGTCGCTGACGCGTCACGGCTCCAAAAGGTGCCTGGCACCTTTTGGGAGGTTAGCTATTACCGCTTAAGGTTAATCACCTCGGCCAATAATTCATCTGTAGTGGTGATGGTTTTAGCGTTGGCCTGGAAACCCCGTTGGTTTTGGATCAAGTTTACGAATTCCATCGCTAAATCCACCGTAGATCGCTCAAGAGATTTCGCAAAGATCTTTCCTCTACCCGCTTTGTTCGGCTTACCCACTGAAGGAGAACCCGAGCTCGAAGCTTCTTTTAATCGGTTAGATCCCACCTTAAACAAGGCTTCTGGGTTTTCAAATTTAGCCAGAGATACCTGTGCTAAATCTTTCGTCTGACCATTGGAGTACAAGGCAGACAACACACCCTCATCGTTAAACGAAAGGTTCGTGATGGTACCTGCAGCGGATCCATCTTGACCCCAAGAGATTAAGTCTGAGTCACGACCATACTGCTTAGATCCTACAATTCCAGTTCCCTTATCTGTAGTGATGGAATCACCAAAATCAATTTTGATCTGTTGGTTCTGTAGGGCTCCACCTTTAAAGTTAAAGTTGGAAGAGATCACCTGCTCTGTATCCAAAAGACCATCAACGGTGAACGTGATTTGCCCTTCGGTCACCTGCGAAGGCTCCCCTTCTACTCCACCAGTCACCTCTTTACCGTCAACCAACCCTCTGTAGGTCCAAGTTCTATCAGCCGTTCTGTTAAAGAACATGGTCATAAGATGCTTGTTACCCTGAGAATCGTAGACTTCGATACCGGTAGTAAAATCAGAAGTGGAATAAGGGTCTTTTATATCAAACGTCTTCACTTCTTGAATTCTAGAATCCAAGTTCAGATCCATTTTAATTTCTGTAGTAGGTTCCGCCGGAATCAATGCCGTTGGAAACTTGATATCGTCCATTTTGTTAATGATCGTCCCCTTGGCATCCGCCTGGAAACCCTGTACCCGTTGGTCATCGTTGGTCACTAGATACCCATCTTTATCAAAATGAAAAGATCCGTTTCTCGTGAACGACTCTCCATCTGAACCCCGAAGAACGAAGAATCCGTCACCGGAGATGGCTAAGTCCGTAGCCTTCTCTGTGGCATCCACGTTACCTTGAGACAGGATTGGGTTCACCGCACCGATCTTTGTACCACGACCGATCTGGTTACCACCTAAGATCCCTTTTAAGTTTTTTGAAATGATATCTTGGAATTCTGCTCTTGAAGCTTTAAATCCCACAGTGTTCGCGTTAGCAATGTTATCCCCGATAACGCCTAATGCTTCCCCTTGTGCCGATAGACCGGACACACCAGTATATAATGATGATAATACACCCATTCTTTAACCTCCATGTTTTAGTTTATGTCACTTCAATCGATCCGTGACATGGAGGGCTTCCTCTACGAGGGCCAGCCCAATGACTCCAATCCATCCTAGACTAGAATCAAACAACCACCGTACTATCAATCTTGGTAAAGACGTTATCTTTCATACCCGCTTTATCCATTACTGTTACGATTTTGTCGTTTTTGACGTTTACAATCAGTGCTGCGTTATCTGTTAGAATCAATGTCTCTTTAGCCCCTTTTTCTTTTGCTTTGCTATGTGCGCCTTCGATTTTATTCATCTGATCCGGAGAAAAGTGAATTCCTCGAGATCGCATTCGCTCAACAGCATGGCTTGAGAACTCAAGCACGCGAGGTTTTGACATCGCTTCACTAGATCCAACACTGAGGGAGCTACTCTTTTTAGCCACTTCATTGGCATTATTAAGAGCTTCCTTAAACTCACCGGCATTACCTGGTTTTAATGGACTCGGACTCTGTCCTAAGCCACCCAGTTTACCGGACTTAATGGAGTTCGCTAAATTTAATTTTGCTATATTTTCCATTAGAGTGCCTCTGTGTTAACACCTTGTTTTTTAACTTTGTCTACCATTTGGCGACTCATAGCCACATCACTCAGATCACCCTGAGCTTGCTGCTGATTCACCTCTGCAGACTTCTCTTCATTATTTTTTACCCCTGCCTTGTTTACCCCCTCTTCTTCTTTCTTGGCCATGGCCTGATCTACAATACTCTTAACATCTGTCATCTTAACTGTTTTATTACCCATCATCAGAACCGGCCCCTGAGGAGTAAAATTCACTCCCGTGACTCGTCCCGAGAATCGTGTTTCCGCATGCACTTTCGTGCCATTGGATGCTTTTGAATTGATACTTACAGAATAGTCTCCCGGTCGAGCCATGGCTCCACTTTCGAGCTTTCCGTCCCAGCTCACTTCGTTCACACCTTGCTTTAATTCAAAGGCTTTGAGCTCTCGAACGACTGCCCCAGTAGAATCTTTAATTGTAATATCCGCATTGTTCGCCTGACTCGCTAGAGTAAAACGAATGTCCATCGGCTGATCACTGTCTGATTTGTATAATTTAGAAGAGTCACCGGAAACAGTTCTACCAATCATACTTAAAGCATCAAAGTTGGCCGCTGGTGCCTGCTTCTCAGTAAGACCTTCAATCCCTGTGTTAATATTTTGTAGCTGCTCTAGGCTTGAGAACTGAGCCAACTGTGCCGCCATCTCATGCGATTTAAGAGGCGTTGTGGGATCCTGGTTTTTCATTTGCGTGAGTAGTAACCGCATAAAGGCATCTTTATCCAACTGATCACTACCTGTTGTTCGAACTTTCTTAGAAGGATCTACCCAGTTTGGGTCGGCCACCTCATTGAGGATCTGCCCCATATCCTTATCACCAAAATACTTTTTTCTCTCCGTTGCACTCAGAGTTTGCGGGTCATTGGACTGTAGCCGAGCACTGTTCGGATTGTCTGCAAAAGTTTTAGTTCCATTTTTAATTGCTATCATTCATCTACCCTTAAGCCACTAAATCCAAACGTCCTTCAGCACGACGTCTTTTTTGCATCGCGAGCTCTCTCACAGCATCATCGTTGCCTTCATCAATTTGAGAACCACCAATTTTTGCGATAGCTCCGTACCCTAGGCCCTCACGGAAGGCTTGATTGTTTCTTCTAAAATCTTGTAAAAAGGACTGCTGAAATCTGCGTTCCGCATTGTCCTGGTCCTTGCCTAGATCTTGATTAACATCATTCCCAATATCTACTTTAATTTGCTCAACATCTAGTTTGTGCGAAGCCAATGTGGATTTAAGCTCACCCAATCCACGCTCAATCATCTTTTTAACGTGATTATTTTCAGTGACTAAATCCACGCTCACTTTACCGTTTTCTACAGCCACTTTTACGTTTAATTCACCCATTCCCTCAGGTGTTAAACGCATCTTCATTTCACCACCGCCTTTTTTGATCAAAGCTTGGGTTTTGTTCAAAATTTGATTTACGTTTTCGCCCTCTTCCATCTGTGAAGGCTCCGGATTCATTTTAATTTGGAAATTTTCACTGCCTTTTTTGCCGACGTTAAGATCTTTTCCCATTTGGCCCAGGTTCATCATAGCATCGCTGCCTTCACCTTCACCGTCTGCCAGTGATTCTTCGGACGAACTCTGAGAATTGGCTCCCAATGCGGCCAAGTTTAAACCTTCAGAGGAGGATGCATTCGCTGATTCTCCTACAACTGAAGTGGTTTTTAGATTACTACTTGTATTGTCCAAACCGTTCATTGCCAGTTGCAATTTACCCAATAGATCATCGAAGGTTTGACCAGCACCTACAGCTCCTGATGATTGAGTCTGCACATCGGTCACTGTCGCTTCTTTGGCAATGGACTGAGGAATGACGGCGTCCGCAACTTCCGTCTCAGGAGCTTGATTCATAACTTCATTGTACTGATGAGCCATGGCTAAAGAGGCCGCAGATTGAGTTTGTGGCTTTGCTTTAGTCGCTGCTGTAGCACCAAAGAAAGAATTTTGCATTTTTGTGATCGACTCACTGGTTTCGCGCTTTTGTGCATCTCTTCGACTAAGGACTTCTAGCGACAATTGACGATCAGAGGCCTTAAGATATTCGGCAAGAGTACCCGCTTCTGCCTTATTCATCATTTCGTTAAAGTACTGTTTCGCTTTTAGAGAGTCCGCGGGGTCCAAGTTCAGTTGCTCAACAACGTGGCCCACTGTTTCTCGAGCCGGTTCCCCGAGTTGCTCGGTGGAGAGTTGTGAAAATGCTTTTACTAAATCAAGTGGCTCAACACCAAACTCTTGATTCATCTTATTCATAAAGTTTTGGATAGCCGCTCTTCGAGTCAATGGATCCACAATCTGATCCACTTTCATCCCCATGCTATCTATCTTCTCAGACAAAGAGCTAATTAATGCGTCCGGTGAACTTTCTTCTAAAGTCGACCCCACCTTGACCGATGAAAGATTTGGGTGGAACTGTTCATTGACCGGAATAGGAGACAAAGAAGAATCCGCATAGGCAACTTTTTCCCGCTCCTCAATATTGGAGTCATTGCTAGGATTCGATTCTTCGCTGGAAGCCTGTCTTGATCTTCTATTATAAGTCGTCGCTTCTTTTCTCTCCGAACCGTAACTGCGTTTCTCTTTTTGCGACCGAGTACTAACTGTGTCCGATTTTTGCTCCTTTTCAGAGGAGCTAGCTTCTTGTTTTTTTGATTCTGGCTTGGACTTTTTCTCCAGTACTTTATTGAATGACTTTTCCGGATCTTTGGATTGAGACGACTTCGAGGAATTGTCATTATAGGACTTTGGAGCTTCCACATTACGCGATGACAAAGCCCCTACATCTTTTGATGTATGACTAAGAGTATTTAATTTTGTCATCCCTGAGAGAGCGTTCATCCTGAACTATTCCTTCTTCTCTTGTTGAACTGATCTGTTAAGTGGGTCTTCCTATACCTTCTTCAGATCGAGCTCTATTCACTCTTTCTATTAATGCAATTCGCTTACCAACTCATACGGTTAAAACCTGAATCTCTACCACCATAAAACCTCAACTCTAAATGCCAGTAATTATTAGAAAATTAGCAATCACCTTAACCCATAAGCACTTTCCCTCGACCAAAGCCCCATTCCCTTGAGGGCATAATTTGCCGTAATCCTCTTATAGATTAGGATCAATATGCCTACGACCTTAGAAGGAATGGGATGTCTAGTTCGTTGGACAGGAAGCGCCGCCAGTGGCTGTACAAGTACCCAACCAGGTCATGTCTCCTGTGTTTTCATTAACGCTTCCGGGACTAGTGATTGTAACGTTATCAATATTAGAAAAGTTAAACGCTCCTAAATCAAAAACTCCGTCAACCACTTCTAGATGATGACCTGTTCCTTGAAAGGTCACATTGGTAAGTAGCGATACGCCCACCGGGTTATTTACGGTCATTAAACTACCGGGAAATAGAGCTTCATTATTTTGCGTTATAGTTTGCCCACTTGTACCCATTAACTGAATATTTGTGGTTCCTCCACCGGCGCAATTTTGAGCGGTTTGAACTAAGTCAACGCAGTTGAAAGTAAGATCACCCATTACATTCAAAGATCCCTCTAAAAGTGCACCATCGTCCACCGTGAGGTCTCCCTCTAATACAGGAACATTCGGCCCTTGAATCCAAATACGGGCCTGATTGTATCCACCAGAATCACTGATATCGTCCACATCAATTACCAAATTATTCAATGTCAGAGCGGCCTGAGCATTAATGCCGCCGGTTTTCCCTTGGTTGTATGAGGACGCAGAAGAGTAGCTGGAATGCCAAGCCAATGTCACCGTTCCACTATTGTGCGTATAGCTTCCACCAACTATATAGAAGCCGTTGCGATTGTCCGTTGCATTGGCTCCGTGCACCCATCCGCTCAAACGAAAATTACCGGAAGGAGCTATAAAGTTACCAGAGTTCAAAGTGAACTTTTGAGCATTTAAGTCTGTACCGACAACCGCCACTTCACTGGATCCGGAGTCAATATAGAGGTGAGGCGCTCTTCCCTCTCCCTGAGTCGTTATTGGTTGAGATGCTCCTGTTTTTCCCAACATTATCACTCGAGCGCTGCCACCACTCGCACAACGCTGACCCGATAGCGTCGAATCCGCACAATTTATAACATAATCTCCCGAGAGATATATTGTGCCGCTACCGGAAAGCGAACCATCGTGAACAATGAGCTGATTAGTAACAGTCACTGTGTCTGTAGTTGAAACCACGACGTTCGCCTGCCCGTAGCCCCCATCCACCTGAGTGTCGTCCACATTGATCACTAGGTTATAAAAGTCCGTGGCCGTATCAACATACAAACCACCGATGTTACCGTTATTTCTTGAACCACTAGAGTTATATGGGGAATCCCATGCCATTTCTATGGTTCCATTATTATGAATAAAAGTTCCCGATTGAATAACGAAGGCATCCTCATAAGTGTAGGCATCCCCGTTACTCACGGTTCCTGATAAACTCATAGTCCCAGAAGTGGAAGTGAACTGTCCGTCATAGAGTCTAAATTTGAGATGATTGATCACCCCATCACTACCAACGAACGTGCCTCCGTACTGCCGCCAGTGGCTACCACGCGTTGTAATAGATACTCCCGACTGTTGGGTTATGGTTCCCGTATAGTCACTCGTCATATAAACGCCTGCCACATCAATATCTGTATTAATATCCACATCACAGTTAGCTCCGCAAATATTATCAAAACGAGCCAGTTGGCTGGAATTCGGAGCCGCTCCCCCAGGACAAGCTCCATCAGCAATGACACCACACCAGTTATCTCCATTATCCCAATTGGAATCTGAACCGTTACCTGTCCAGGTAAAGGCGGTAACCACATTCACTGTCACAGTAGCCGTGTCCTGGCCCCCCTTATTATTTTCAATAGTATAAGTAAATGTGTCTGAACCGTAGAATCCAGAATTGGGTGTATAGTCTATAGATGATCCATTAAGCACAGCATTTCCGTTTGTACCGTTAGTCACAGAAAGTACATTTATGGGGCCGTTAACGGGGTCAAACAAATCATTATCTAAAACAGGTATTGACACTAATGTATCGACCGCGGTGTACACAGAGTCCGACTTAGCTTCTGGCGCCGGTGGAATAGCTACATTCACCTCATAGGTAAACGTCTTCCCTTCATACGTTAAAACAATGGAACCCGACCCCACATTATAGGTATGTAACGTGGCCGACCTTCCCCCATTATTGATATTTAGATCTGCAAACGATCCATTTAAAGACCAGTTCACCATGGGGTTCTCTGTAGTGACCTCACTGGATCCTTCAGATCTCAGAATGGCATGAATGGTCATATCCGGAGAGATGGTGTAAAGATTTATGGATTCAAATCGTTCTCCAGAACCATCGCCATTTGATTCCAGATAGATGGTGTAATTGCTTTTGCTACTATCGTCTGTAAGCATGTCACCAGACAGACCAATTGCATTGCACCCAATGATAAATTGGGAAAAAAACAATATTGAAATAACATTAACAATTACGTTCCGCATAATATTATGATCGGCAGTAGCCTGACCCGACTAAAGACCTAGCGGCATCTATGAGGACTTATTCATATTTATCAATTCAACTTATTTAGACGAGAGCCCCGTCTTTTTACTCTGGAGGGAAATATGAACAAATTCCCACAAAACTGTGAAGTTCAAATCATTCTATTACTCTAAGGGTTAATGATAGATCCCGGCGTTTGGTTGATAGATCCGCTAACACTTAATGAATATGCATTTAAATTTAGAGTTCCGTTTTGCAGAAATGTTAGGTCTTGAGTGCCAGTTTGTAATGTAATATTGGATTGGGCTTCCACTGTCCCCGCTGATTTATCAATATAGAGAACACTCCCAGGGATAGAGCTACTAACAGTTTGAGTGACATTTTGAGTGCCTGTACCGTTAAGATAAATAGACGTCGTTCCTCCATAGAAGCAATCGGTTGAGCCAGCACCACCGGTACATCTCACATCTAAATTCTTTTGAGCATTTATCTGGCCCCCGTTTACGATACCATCGTAGAGTGTAAGCTGATTCTCCACATTCAAGGTATCTCCTGCGGCGATGGTCATATAGTCGGCTGTACCTGTCGTGTACACATCACTCACATCAATATTTAGATTGTAAAAATCTACACTCGAGTCCACATCCACATAAAATCCTTGGGTTCCACTTCTGTAGTGTGAGCGAAATTTGGTAGTACCATTGTTATGAATAAATGTAGCTCCAGAGGCGACTACAAATCCATCCGATCTATTGCAGCCATACATCCCTAAGTCTTGTGAGCCATTTCCGCAAAGATAATTTAAATTAAGCAGGCCAGTAGGAGCCGTGAAGCTTCCCGCTAGAATTGTGAGCCCTCCAATAGATAAATCAGTGGTTAAAGCCGCTGGCGAGAACGAGAAGCTGCCAGAAGGATTGATGATTAATCTTGGTGCACCACCACCACTTTCAAAGGCGTAGGTTTTGTTTGTCGTGCCGACCCATTCAAGATAAGTGGATCCATAATGTGAGCAACTGTCCGCGCTAGCACATTGGATATCTAGGTTTCCCATAAATTGGATGTTGCCATTATGGAAGGTCCCTCGGCTTAAACTCAGGTCATTTTCCACTAAGATTTGGCCAGCGCCTTCCACAGAAACATAAGACAACTCTCTGGAAGGAACATTTTCAGCCACAGATATTCCTAAGTTATATAAGCTGAGAGGGAGTTCAGCTCTTAAAGTAGAAGTGGCCGCATCCCCAGGGTAGCTAGCATTCCCGGCGAAATATTTATAACCTTTAATAGTCACACGACCATTATTGTGATTAATAGTACCCGCTTCGTAGTGTAAACCGGAATTACTGCTACAATCGACATTATGAGTGCTTGTTAGATTGCAATTGCTCACTCCAAGTTGAAAGTTTCCTGTAGGCATATTAAAGGTTCCATTTTTCACAATAAGAGCTGTTGCATGCATATTGGTAACTCCGGCAGCGGGGGAAACTGTGCTGGTGGTGTTGATCACAATCTCCGGTGCCTTAGCGCCATCTCCAAAGTGAATTTCGCGAGGGGAACTGGACACCATATGAATTTGAGTGTTTCCTCCGTTGGCCTTAACATTTGAATTGGTATAGCCAATATGTAAATCCCCATGAACGTGGTAAATACCTTCCCACATGACTCCTTCTTCAATAGTCATATCACTTAAAACAGTGATAACGGCCGAACTAGGTGTAGTTCGAACTCCTGAATTGTTATATGTAGCAGTGTATTCACCAAGGTCGACAATCAACTCATTAAGTGTCAACGGGTTATCCGAATGAACAAGCATGGAAACAGTTTTGGAAGAATTAGCCGTTCGGGCCATAGCTCGATACTCTACGACTCCATTGTTGTGGTTGAATACAGCGGAGTCTTTTACAACAAAACCTTCTTGGCTAGCACAGACAGAACAGGTACCACCTTTGTCTAACCCCGCCTCAAGAGTTCCTGAGGTGGAGTCGAAGATGGCATCACCGGAAATTTCAAAGTAGCCATTTATATCAATTTTAGCATCAGAGCCTACAAAGCGACCGGACTCCATATAGAAGTGATTGGTTCCAACCGTTACGGGAATTCCTGAAGCCTGAGTGATGGTTCCGTTATAAGCGCTGCTTATTCTGACGCCCTTGATGTCTACACTAGAATCAATAGCCACATCACAGCTTGGACAAATCTCAGTAAACTTAGCTGTATTACCAGTGCCGGGAGGTCCAATATCGTATTGGCATTCTCCAGATGAAATGGAACCACACCAGTTTTGGGAATTAGACCAATTGGTATTGGAGCCAGCCCCTACCCAAGTGTAGGCATCGGCGACCATGACATTCACTGTAGCTGTATCCTGACTCAATCCATCACTTATGGTGTAGGTAAAAGAATCAAGTCCAATGAAATCTGCCACTGGGGTATAGGTAATTGTGGAGTCCCCATTTATTACGACTACGCCGTTAGCTCCATCGGTTTTGGCTGAAATATTCAGCGTATTATTGTCTGTGTCGTTGTCGAGAACAGCGAATGTACTGGCAATATTTTTCTCAACGGTTATTGAGTCATCAATGGCATCCGGAGCAGGATCAAAAGTGACCGGACTGATCATGGGCTGAGACGGCCGATTCCAAGATCCATCCGAACCCACAACATCTTTCAAATCCAAAGAAGGAATAATTGTTCCAGGAGTCGCCGCCGACATTGCCCTTACAATAACCACGTATTTTGTTGAAGCGCTGGATATAGACCAAACCACTCCTGTTGCCGTACCGGACTGCTTAATATCCTCGACACCGAGAGAGGAGAGATTAATCGGCTTACTAAACTTGAATTTAAAAATGATGGGGAAGGTAGCCGTTTCTTCAGCCTGAGAGTCATCTTTCTCTACGACCACATCAAAATAGTATTTCGGATCATTGGCTGCGAGCTCACCAGTGAGAGGAGTTTCCTCAAAGCAACCCAGTAAGAAAATATATGAAAAGCAAGCCAAAGTGGCCAAAATCAATTTACGTACGACCATTATATTAGACGTATCGGGATCGACTGGCCCTTAGTTGAGGTAAATACTATGAGATAATCTTCATAATTCTCAATTTAAGACGTCTCGTTTTGATAAAAAATGAAATTCGTAGACAGTGGGATACAATCCGTCTACTTCCTACGGTACCCGGCGAACTTTTCGGAGAGATTTTGTGCCTTTTTAGGTTCCAGCAAATTCATAATTGCCGCTGCATTTTTCTTCTTCATATTTCCAAGTATTTCCACAGCTAACTCTTCATCAATATCCATAAGAACCTTAGCGGCACTTTTAGGTTTCATATTGGAGTAGAAATCCACAAGTTTTGCAATTTTCTCTTCATCAACCGTCTTCTTTTCTTTGAGCGTCGCAGCGATTTGATCTCTGATTTTCTGAAGCTCTCCGATTCGTTTTTCTATCTCTACTTTTTGCTTATGTAGCTCTTCTTCAAGTTTTACGAGACTCTCTTCTCTTTGATCCAGTTCTTCTTTTCTTTGGTTCAATTTTTTAAAATAACTCATATCTTCAGAGGACACTGAAGCCTTATTTTCAGTCGTTTCTGCTGGTTTCTCCACTTTAGCAGTCTCATCTTTTGGAGCCGCCGCGGGAGGTGCCGCCGCTTCCTGCGCCTGGGATTGGCCAAAGAAGGAAATCTCAACTTTCTCCATGCTATCCACTAAATACTCTGGGTAAAGAAATCCTAAACCAGCAAAAACCATCCCCATTAAACACGAGGCAATCAAGGCCGCTGGTGGTTTTGATTCTTTTCGCTTTTGTTGTTTTCTCAATTCAGATTTTTTAACTAATAGTTCACGCAGTTGCTTTTCAGCAGAAGTAGCCGGTGCGGCAGCTTGAGCATCAGCTCGCTTATGTCCTCGATCTGGAATTTTCACCCTTTGTCTTTGATTGACTTTGGTCTTGTTGGCCGATTTGGCTTTCTTAAAAAAATCATCATATCCAGACATGTTTTCGCTCTTCCTTGAACTATTACTTCCGATTTCTCATTATTATTATATCATCAAGGCGCTTTTCAGCCTTCTTTTTTTCCTTGAGTCGGTACTCCTTTAGCCTTTTATCGCGCAAGACCTCAATTTTTTTATACTCTTGTCTTGCCGCTATCATGGCCCTTTTCCGGTCTTCGACCACTTCCATTTGCTCCCTAGCCACAACTTGAAGATTAGCTATTTTCTGCTGGGCGCCTTTAATATATCCCGTACAGTACTCCAGTTGAGATAGCACTAACCCACCCTGGGACTGAGTCCTAGCCATATCATCGCGGGTATCTACAATATTTTTTTCTTGTTCTTTAATTTTCTGAATGGTCAAAGTGAGCTCGCCCATCGCCTCTGCATAGGATTTTTTTGCAAGATCTTCTGCATATTTGTTCTTTTTTAGCAAAGCTTCTAAGGAAAATTTAAATGCCATAGCAACTAACTTCCAGCAATCCTCATCAATTGATGAATGGATTCAGTGTAGTTGGAACCCTCTTCTATATCCTGTTTTAAAAAAGAGATAACAGCATCACGGTTTCGAACGGCATCATCCAACACCGGATTAGCTCCCTCTTGGTAAGCACCAATATTAATGATATCTTCGGCTTCTTCATAATGAGCCAGCCAGTTTTTAATTTGTACGGCAGAACGTTGATGCTCTTTCTCCGTAACACTTAACATCACTCGACTGGCGCTCTGTAGAATATCGATTGCTGGAAAGTGTCCCCGATGGGCCAACCGTCGACTTAAAACAATGTGCCCGTCAACAATCGAACGAATGGTATCCCCGATGGGATCATCCATATCATCCCCTTCTACAAGCACCGTGTAGAGCCCGGTAATACTTCCTCCCTGCTCAAACTGTCCTGCTCTTTCCAAGAGCTTGGGTAAAAGTGAAAATACACTGGGCGTATAACCACGCATGGTGGGTGGCTCACCTAAATTCAGACCAATCTCCCTTTGCGCCATTGCAAAACGAGTGGCCGAGTCCATCATGAACAATACATCTTGGCCTTGAGCACTGAACGATTCCGCAATGGTCTTTGCGTAAAACGCAGCGCGGGTACGCATAAGTGGACTCTGATCAGAAGTGGCAACAACAATCACTGATCGCGCCAATCCCTCTGGGCCAAGAATATTTTCAATAAACTCTCGAACCTCTCGTCCCCTCTCTCCAATTAAGGCAATCACATTGACATCGGCAGTGGAGTTTTTGGCCATCATTCCAAGGAGCACAGATTTACCAACACCCGAGCCGGCCATAATTCCCACTCGCTGCCCTTTGCCAAGAGTGTTTAAAGCATCTATGGCTCGAACACCCAGACTCATAGGCTCTCTAATGGGAGGCCGAGAAAGTGGATTTACGCCCACATTATATAGGCTAGCATCTTTCCCAGAAAAAATGCTTCCCTTCCCATCAATGGATCTACCCAACCCATCTACCACTCGTCCAATGAGCTCATCACCCACAGGAACTCGCGGCTGGATACGGTGTAATATGATTTTAGATCCATGACCTATAGATTCAAAATCCTCTAATGGCATTAGAAACACTTCTCTAGAAGCAAAACCGATGACTTCAGCCAAATAAGACTTTCTCCCATAAAGACTTTGAATCTTACAAAGACTACCTACACTGGCACCCGGAACAATACCTTTAATAAGAAACCCTCGGACTTCCGTCACCTTACCCACATCCTCTGTGGGCTTTTGGATTTCTAGTCGATCTCTGTACTTTTCAAAATCAATCGATGTGGGCATCTTATTCATTACCTACTTTTTTATCAGCATCATCGGATTCGCCATCTTCGTCTTTTCCATCTTCCGACGACTCCAAACGACTGTTGATTTCATCAATCGTGGCCTGAAGCTGCTCCACAGTCTCTTCGTGACTTCCTGGCTCTACAAATGGAACCACTTCGCTGGCCGTTTCCTCGGCAAGCGCTGCTTCCACTCGATGCTCATTGATTCGAGGCAAACGCTCTTCAATGGCAGACCACACCCGTTCTACCCTTTGAGGAATGGACGCGTCGATAGCTCCGAAATTAGACTCCAGAATACAACCCCCATTGTCTAATTCCTCGTCCACTTCGATTTTTACATTCTTCATAAACTCGACGGACTGATCATTCTTTTCGCGCAGAGTCCCTATGAAAAGGGCATCGTCTTCTGAGAGTTTAATGACCACTCGCTGATCGGACTTCAACTCAAGAAATAGCTGTTCAATGATTTCTACCAATGCTTCAGGACTGGACTTAATCTCAAACATTGCAATTTTTGATGCGATCGCGTGTATGAGTCGCATAATTTCAGCTTCGCTCTCAGCATGAACTTGAGTCACCAAGTCTTGCATGGTTCCTATTATAACATCTATGTCTTCCACTTTTCTGGCCAAAGCTTGTTGATTTTCTTTGAAAGCTTTTTCAGTTCCCTCAATAAGGCCCAATTCATAGGCTTCCTGATAGGCTTTTTCTTGAATATCTTTTAACTTTTCTAATGTCTGTGCTTCCACTTCGGATTCAATTTTTTGCCTTTGCTTTTCAGCAATACCCGTTTGCTCCGCCACTAGGTCACTGATTTTAAAATCGGAGCTTTTTAACTGTTGTGATCGAAGAAAATCATTGGACGACTTTGTGATCTGAATTGGAAAAATCTTAGGCTCGTAAGTGTATACGATAGAATCCTTTTCCTGGTCTTCCGATGATATTATATGTGAAAACTTCTCCATGCTTTCCTTTCAAACAATTAGACCAATGCGTCTTCAGATCCACCACGTGCAATAAGTATTTTACCCTCAGCTTCGAGTCGGCGAGCCACATTAACAATCTCAACTTGCGCACCTTCCACATCCGAAAGACGTGCTGGCCCCATATTAGCCAGATCCTCACGAAGGATAGTGGCGGCACGTTGAGAGATATTCTTAAAGATTTTACCTTTGATCTCTTCATTAGCTGTTTTAAGAGCCAGAAGAAGTTTATCGTTCGGGATATCTTTAAGCATAGTTTGAATTCCTCGGTCATCAATTTTGATGATGTCTTCAAATACAAACATAAGTTTTCGGATTTCTTCGGCAAGAATAGGATCTCTTTCCTCAATCCGAGACATGATCGCACCTTCAGTGTTTTTATCCATAACGTTAAGCATCTCTGCCACCGGCTGCACCCCACCCAGTGTGGCTTGCTCCATAGTACCAACGCTGCTCAATTCTTGCTTCAACACTCGATCCACTTCGCTAATTAATTCTGGTGATACGTGATCTAGATTAGAAAGACGCAAAACCACTTCCGCTTGTAGGGTTTCAGGCAAGCGCTTTAGCACCTCACCTTTTTTCTCTGGCTCTAAGTGGGCCAATATCACAGCTATAGTTTGAGGATGCTCGTTTATTAAAAAATTCGAAAGAGACTTTGCATCCACGAGTTCCAAACTTTCCAAACTTCTTGACGCAGGAGAGTTCATGTTTAAGTGACCAAGGATACCACGGGCTCTTTCTTCGCCAACAGCATCCATCACTGTATCTTTACTCGTAGTTTTCTCGGAGAAAATATAATCCTGAGCTTCAGAGATGAGTTCATAAAACTCTTCCAACACCTTTTTCGTCACACCCACGGGAACCACTCGATAGCGAGTCATTGTACTTAAGAGCTTTCTAATATCCGCATCATCTGCATCTTTAAAAAGAGTTCTGGCCGCTTCTGGCCCCAGATAATTGAGAAGAATGGCCGCTTTTTCAAAGCCGCTTAACTCTTCGTAAACTACATTATCAACTTTCATAATTTTAGTACTCATGGGTCTTTCCTAACCATCCAAAGAGCAAAAGCTCCGGAAGCCTTTTCGTTATCAGAACTAATGATCGACATGATTCTTTCTTTAAGTAATTCACTTTCCGCTTTATCCGGATCTAGTGTTTCCTCGAGAACTGGCAATGCTCCGCTCATTCCAGGTAAAGTATTATCAACCGATTGCAGTTCTTCCAATTCTTCTATAGTTCTTGGCAACATGTCCTCCACTGTGTCCTGGAAGGAGTCTGTGATCCATCTCATAAACGGTCGAACTACAATGAAGAAAAACATGGTGAGAGAAAATCCCAGTAGGGTCCACTTAAAGAGAGATCGAATCAGCTTCTTTCTATCCAGTACCGCTTCCAAACGTTCAGCCTCGGTAAAGTCCTCTTCTTGGAAACGCATATTCTCTATTTTAACAGTGTCTCCTCGTTGGGTGTTAAACCCAATCGCATTTTGAACCAATTGTTGGTATTTTTGTATTTCCTCTTCCGTTCGAGGTGTATATTCTTGAGACAATTTCCCGTCTTCACCGGTTATATTTTTAACCATTCCATCCACGAGAACAGCGACCGTAATTCTCTCGATACCACCCGCTGCTTCCTGAATATTACGAACAGTCGTTGGAACCGCATAGTTTGTAGTTACTAGTTCTTTATTCACATCCTGGTTAAATCCCACTTGTCCCTGATCTTGGGCCCCGGGAAGATTCGCTCGAGCCCCCGGAATTCCCGTAGGATTAGTTCTTCTCCCGGCGAGACTTTCCGTCTCTGCCACTGAACTTCTCACAGCAGTTCTGTCGGGATCTACTGTTTCCTCTACACTGGAAATCTTCCTAGGATTTAATTTAACATTGACCCGCGCGATAACTTTTCCCGCTCCTACCACCTTCTGCAGGATCGACTCAATTCGCTCTTCCATGTTTTGTTCAACACGCTTTTGCATTTCAAATAATTCAGACGATTCAGAGGAAGCGGTATCTGATGAACGAGTGAGCACCTTCCCTCTATGATCTAGAACGGTCACATTTTCTGAACGTAGATCTTCAACAGAGCTTCCCACTAGATTTCGAATTCCACGAATTTGATCTCTATCTAAGTGCTTTCCTGGATGGAGCTCAACCACAACAGATGCTGAAGCGGCCCGTCCCTCTTCAAGGAACGTCTTCTTCGCTGGCAATGCCAGAATTACTTTCGACCTTTTAACAGATGCTAATGAGTTGATCGCTCGAATCAACTCCCCTTGCATTGCTCTTTGATAGTTAATTCTCTGGGCATAGCTGGTAGTTCCAAACTCTTGCTTTTCAAAAAGCTCTAATCCAATATTGCCAATATCTGAGGTGCCCAACTGAGACATGATTACCATTTGAGAGGAATGCAAAAGATGAGCTGGAACCTTAATAAGGCTTCCACTTTCATCCAACTCAAATGGGATATTATTTTGTTTGAGCTTTTGTACTACAAGTGGCAGCTGATCCGACGGCACATCCTTTAACAGCATGGCATAGTTTGTCCGAGTCAACATTGTAGAGACGATCACCGTCGCAACCATTGCAATCACCGCAGACATAATCACTGAGACACGCTTTACTGGCGTCAGCGACTTATAGAATTCCTTAAATTGTACAACTAAATTACCTATGACTTTATTCAAGTTCTTACCCCTTCAATACTCAAATCAACTACACTTGCATCTTCATAACTTCTTGGTAGGCATCAATGATTTTATTGCGAACCTGAGTCATAAGTTTCAAAGCAATATCTGCTTTTTCCACTGCTATCATTACTTCTGGAATATTTTTTTGCTCGCCCGTCGACAGTTTTTCAACCATGACGTCGGCACTTTTCTGGAGATCATTCACTTTGCCAACAGCTTGTTCTAAAGTGTCAGAGAATGAAGGGCCCTGAGCATCCATCCCCGCGTCTTTCTTCATTCGATCCGCGCGAATTTCACTCTGTGTTTTTCCTGTTTGTACGAGGCTTTCTGCCGTCGATATTGTTAAACCTTCCATGGCTTATCCCTTTTATTTATATTAGCAAATAATCCGTTATCTTCCTATATTTAAAGCACTCATCGCCATATCTTTAGTGGCTTGCATAGCCGAGACATTAGCCTCGTAGGCCCGTGTGGCCTGAATCATATTTGTCATTTCTTCCATCAAGTTTATATTTGGATACGCTACATACCCATTTGGATCAGCGTCCGGATGATTGGGTTCATACTTTAGTATAGGAGCTTTCCTATCTACATGAACATCGGTAACCTGCACCCTCTGTACCTCGGTTTGTGGAGTTGTTGATAGCACTTCTCCAAAGGATCTTTGCTCCGGCATGGATTCAAAAATGACGTCTTTTCTTCTGTAGGGTCCACCTTCTGGCGTGCGAGTGGTATTTATGTTTGCGATATTTGAAGATATCGTATTCATTCGCATTCTCTGCGCCGTCAAACCACTACTCGATACACGCATAGCTTTAGAGAAATCCATTATCTACCTCCCTCGGTGGCCGCATACCTAATTGCTCCGAGTTTTTTATTGATAAGCTCCAAGGCAGCCTTATAGAGAATGGTATTCTCAGCCAACTCAGACATTTCCCTCTCTAAGTCCACTGTATTGCCATCATTTCTCATATTTACATCTGGATTGTCATAAATATCCGCCTTTATATTTGCCATTGAACCCTTACCGATGGCCATATGATCCGGGTGATTCGCGTACATTCCGCGCAGACCTTCAGTGTCCAAAGCCCGCTTAAGAGCCGACTCAAAATCCATCTTTTTAGCTTTGTACCCCGGCGTCTCCGCATTGGCGATATTCGAGGAGATGGTATTATTTCGCAGCTGCCGAAAATTAATCGACGCTGCTAATCCATCTGTGGTTTTGTCAAAGATTCCACTCATGCCACTACCTCTTGCTTGTACTCATTAATTTTATTTCTAAGAGTCCTAATACTAATACCTAAGAGTCGAGCCGCCTGTGTGCGATTTTGTTTGGTGTAATCCAAAGTTTTAAGAATCAGCATTCGCTCCGCTTGTGCCACTGTCATTCCTGGCCTAAATCGACTGTCCACATTTGCTACCACTTGAGTTTCATCGATGATCACTCGCTCAGCTGGGATATCTTGTTCTGGATTCAAAAGAACACTTCTTTCGATAACGTTTCTTAACTCCCTTACATTCCCGGGCCATTTCCATTCCAAAATCTTATTGAGAGCATCAGCAGACAATCTTTTTAAAGGAAGTCCATTCTCCTGACAGGCCATCTCAACAAAAAACTGTGACAACAGCTCGATGTCCTGTGGTCTTTCTCGTAATGCAGGGATACGAAGCGGAATGACATTGAGACGATAGAAAAGATCTTCCCGAAACTCACCCTTTTTAACCATATCTTTTAAGTCACGGTTTGAAGTGGCTATCAGGCGAACATCTACTTTAATGGGTTGGCTGCCACCCACACGCTCAATTTCACTTTCTTGAATAACACGCAATAGTTTACTTTGAAGTAAAAGTGGAAGTTCACTAATTTCATCCAATAAAAAGGTACCCGTGTGAGCTAACTCAAACTTACCCAGCTTTCTTTGGATAGCTCCTGTAAAGGCTCCTTTTTCATGTCCAAACAGCTCACTTTCAATCAAACCTTCCGGAACCGCAGCACAGTTAATGGCATAAAAGGGCTTAGAAGCTCTATGACTTTTAGCATGAATGTATCGTGATAAAAGCTCTTTACCCGTTCCAGATTCTCCCATAACCAGGATGGAGGCCTTGCTCGCGGCGACGTTGTCCGCCATGACAAGCAAGTTTTTCATCATTGGATCGGCTGTTTGTATTACCCCAAACTCTTTGTTCATAGTCTCACCTTTTCATTGCTGGTAAACGGTTAATATATTTATTGTAAGTATCTTCCCACTCGGCATTTTTAAGTTTCTCCTGGGCCAACTGGTTGTAGAAAACACTCTTCTCGGGATCTAACTCAGACCAAACTTTTTCAGCCCCTTTTAAATCATTGAGTCCGTAGAGAATATCGCCCACTTTATAACGAACGGATTCCAAAGAATCGTCACCTTCGTATTTGTTCAATAATTTCATAAAGGCCTCGACTGCCGCTAGCCTTCGCCCTTGGCCAAAAAGCGCTTCACCCTTTAAGCGCATAGCTTCCATCAGCTTGTCTTTATGAGGCTCTCTATGTTCATCTGAATCTAACAGATTGATGGTGTCGTCAGCCGCAACTTCAGCTTGTATGTAGCTCTTTGTCTTTAAATTGAGTTCGGCCATTTTTAAATATGCCGGAGCCAATAGGGCTTCGTCGTCTTGCCAACCATTTATAAACTTTTTCAAAAAGCCTATGGCTGATTTAGCATCACCTCGTTGCTCATAGACCTTTGCTGAGATAGCCACTCGCTCCATTTGCTCTGATGGCGAAAGTTCGGATTTACCCACTATACTAGTAAGTCTTTTAAAAGCCTCTGGATACTTCCGCTCTTCTAGGTAGGTATTTGCCAATCGTAAGTTCACTGTATCGCGGCTAGGAAGATGCTCATTCACCTTACGTTCTACCTCTTCACGTGTTCCCGCAATCTTCTTAAGCCTTCCAGCAACATTCTGATAAATACTATCTGCTTCTTTGTAGACACCAGCCATCTCATAGGCTCTACCGCGAAAGAAATCGATATCGATACGATCCACATTCATAAGCCATGTTTTGTTGTATTTAGAATACAACTTAAGCGCTTCTAAAAAGTCACTTTTTCCAATTTTTTCTTTAATACTGTCGGCGATATTATCCACGATCCTCTTTTGGAAAAATTCTAAGTTCGCAGATGTTGGATTTTTCTGATAGTAGCTCACCAAATGCTCTAAAGCCGTATCAAAATCTTTTCTGTGTCTATAACCCTTTGTTGTCATGAGAGTAACGAATTCGTGAATCTTCTCTAGTGGTGATGTTTCAATAATCTTTTCGAACTCACCTAGAGTTTTGTTCAACTCTTTATCCGACATGTTTTCCATTTTTTTACTCATTAATCGAATTCGAGCAATCTGTGCTCCCGGAGATTTTTGGAATCTGAAGTAGCTTTCCAAAAAGGCCCCTTGAACACGCTTTTCATCAGCACCAAGAATACCTAGAATCTCGCCGATTCGAGTGAGGGCATAGGCGTTGTGTTCATGGTCGGGAAAGGTTTTTACAAAGTTGAGATAGCTGTCTAGAGACCTTTTATACTCTCCTAACCAAAATAGTGACTCCCCTTTATTATAGTAAGCATTGGGGAATTTAGTGGCAAAAGCCGCATGCTTTTCCAGGGCTTCATCATATCTCTTAACTGCCGTTTTGTAGTCTCCCGCCTTAAACTGAGTATCACCTTTTCTATAGGATGCTTCAGCCGCCGCAGCAGGATAACGATGTTCTCTCTCCAAATCAGCGTACATATCATTTGCGTCATCATATTTTGCAAGCTTGGTCAATGAGTCTGCCATTGCAATTCGCACTCGATCGACCTCAGGAGAGTCGGGATAGTCTTTTAAAAATCTTTGAAATTTTTGAAAAGCACTTAAACCGTCTTCACGCTTAACGTCTATATAAGCCAAAAGAAGTTCTGTTCTCTCTTTTAAAGGTGATTCAGGAAACTCTCTAAGCACTAGGTTGTAGCCTTTACGCGCCTGGTTGAGATGAAACTTATCTCCCTCAGCTAACCACATGTTAAAATGCACATCAGCAGTCATAAACTGAACGATTTGTCGGTAGACACTGTCTGGCCACTTTAAATCAAAGAACTTTTTTGTCTCTAAAAACGCTGCATATCTTTTTTTATCAAAGAAAGTCTTTAAAAGCCGAACATGTTTGTTCTCTTCCGTATCTTTAGGTCGAATCACATATTCAGGGGGGAACTCAAGAAGATTCGGCAGTTGATTCACCGGCATATCTAACATTGGAAATTTAATATAGATATTTTGCTGGCTCGCTATGATTGCCTCTTCTTTAATTTCATAGTCTTTAATTTTAAATCTCAAGTAATACGGATCACCACTATCATAGACCCCTTTATGAAATCGAATGTCTGTCTGTTTATCTATTCCTTCTTGTTTATCGACAAAATTTTGCAAATCCACCAACAACTCTCCGGCAGGAGTGCGTTTCTGTCTTTGCATTTTCATATACTTGGAACGATCTACTTTTTTTGGCTGAACAGCCACCTTCTTCTTTGCATCCGCAGCCTTGCGCCTTTTTTCGGCAACATCTTTGGCGCGTTCTGGATCTTCATACACATCAATGATTAAACGAGAAGGCTCATCAGTTAGATAATCAAAGCTATCCACAATTTCTTTTTTAAAGTTGAGAACCAGTCTTGCTTGCCCATCGGTACCATACCGGTCCACTGTAACTTTTTCTATCAATCGATCATTCCACTTAGAGAGCCTATCTTTTGTCTCTGCATTAATTTGTGGCACCAAGACTTCTACCTGATGAGCGGACAATCGGTTCACTGTGTATTGCCAGTCTTCCTTTCCGGAAAACTCAAAGTGTGTAGTATCGCCAATCAAAGAGACTTCACCATTGACGAGCTGTGCTCGAGCTTCCCCCAATAGACCAAGGGTCAGTGAAATCATTAAAAACATAACTTTAATTGCCGTTTTCATCTTACCAATCTCTGAGACCTTAGTTGTGCATAATTTTCACTGGCCCCCGCTACACATTGATAAAGCAGAATCGATGCCAATTTCTACTGCAACTGAATGGGGATAATATTGCCGACGGCAGGTTTTACTTATTGTTTTATTGGCAGTCGTGACAATCTCATGACTCTAACAAAAGTCTATACCGACTAAAGTCTTCATCTTCTTTTAAACAAGTGCTATCTCTAATATGAATTCATACAACCCCCGATAAGAATTAAGACAAGCTCTGGAAATTACATGGAAAGTACGCAACTTAGACAACACATCTTGATCACCTTCTGCCTTTGGCTCTCAATCGCCTTATTGGGGGGATGTGTATCTATAAATATTCCTAAATCAGAAGCCGTTAAAGCTTCCAACATTCAATTTAGCCCACCCTCTACTCCATATATAAGGATTGATTTGGATGAGCTCGACAACACTTGGAAGAATCCTTCAAATGGGAATACCATTTCCTTTTTAAGTAATTGCAACGATCCCTCGGACCCTTCTCTCAAGGGCATTCGAACAGAAATCATCGCAAGAATTGAAAATTCAAAAATAGAAAATGAAAGCTACTTTAACTATAACAACCGCGGAGCTCTCCGGTCCCAAATCACGGGACGGGTAGAGGGTGTCTCCACACAATTTGATGTGGTCATATTAAAAAAGAATTCCTGTATCTATATTATAAATTATGTGGGTTCCGAGAAAAGCTATCAGGTTGACCTTGAGACATTTAATAATTTTATCGAAGGGTTTAAAGTTCAATGACCCTTACCTATCGATTTATATCTCTTATTGGTGGTTCGAGCCTTCTTTTCAAAGAGACGGTTCGACAGATTTTTAGGGGTAAGTACGAATGGAACGCAACATTCTATCAAATCTATGCGGTTGGGGTGGCCTCGTTTCCCGTGGTTATGGTTACCACGATGAGCATAGGAATGGTTATGGCTTTGCAATTTGGTATTGGTCTAGCAAAGTTTGGTGGGTCACTTTATATACCTAAAATTGTATCTCTCTCCGTAATCAAGGAGTTTGGTCCCGTTTTTGCCTCTATTATGGTTGCGGCAAGAGTGGGCTCAGGTATGACCTCTGAAATTGGATCTATGGTGGTTACCGAGCAAGTGAACGCCATACAAGCCTTAGGCACCTCACCCATTAAGAAAATTGTTGTTCCAAGAGTCGTCGGACTGTTTATTGCTTTACCTGTTCTTTGTGTTGCAGCCAACATACTCGGTGTTCTTGGTGGCTTTATTGTGGGAGTGCACGATCTTGGACTAGACCCCATGTTTTACTATCAAAAGATTTTTGAAACCTTAAAAGTCTCGGACTATCTCTCCGGATTTGGGAAGACGTTCTTTTTCGCTCTAATGATTTCAGTTTTTGCTTGTTACTACGGTTTGAATGTAAAGGTTGGTACAAAAGAGGTGGGCTACGCCACCACTAAATCGGTTGTGACCTCCTGTATTGCCATAATGATTGGTGATTATTTCCTTACCAAACTTTTTTGGTTATTCGAGGTTTGGATTTAATTATGGCAAAAGAAATAGAATTTAAGAATTTTAAAAAATCTTTTGGCCAGAAAGCGGTGCATGAAGACATTTCCTTTTCCGTAGAGAAGGGCGAGTGCCTTGGCTTACTGGGCGGATCCGGCGCGGGGAAGAGTGTAATATTAAAGAGTCTCATAGGTTTAATGAAGCCAGACAGTGGTTCGATTTTTCTTGAAGGCCAGGACATCACACTTTTGAATGAAGATGAAATGGTAGAGATTAGAAAGCAAGTGGCCTACGTCTTTCAAAATGGAGCCCTATTCGATTCCATGACAGTGTTTGATAACTTGGCCTACCCGCTTCGTGAGCACACCACTTTGACGGAATCTGAAATCGAAAAACGTGTTCATGACTTACTCAATGAGTTTAACCTAGCCACTGACGACCTACTCTACCCTGGAGAGCTTTCTGGTGGGATGCAAAAACGTGTGGGCATGGCTCGCTCGATCATTCTCGGCCCAGAAGTGGTTTTATATGACGAACCCACAGCTGGATTAGATCCATTTAATATTCGAAGAATCCAAGAAATGATTTTAGCAATGAAAGCCAAAGGGGTTACGTCTATTTTTGTAACTCATGATATGCCCAGTGCTTTTGCTTGCTGTGATCGGATAGCTCTTTTGCGAAAAGGACGTATCGTGCACGTTGAGAGCGTTGAAAAACTAAAACAGAATGACACCGGAATGATTAACGACTTTGTTAATGGAATGACTGCTTGAGAGGCAATTTATGAAAATGCAAAACACCAAAGTAGGAATTTTTGTAGGACTAGGGATACTCTTTTTCTGCATATCCATCATTATGGTAGGTGGCGATCGATTTCTCTTCTCTGGACGTTACGAGATCAATGCAAAATTTAAACAAATCCAAGGATTAGCAGAAGGAAGCGTGGTTAGCTTAGCTGGTATCAATGTGGGCAATATTAAAGATATCCATTTAGACCCTAAAGATGAATCCATTGTTCTTGTGCTAGATATTGGAAACTCATTTAAATCCAAAATCACTAGAAGTGCTGTAGCATCCATTAAAACTCAAGGTGCTCTTGGAGATAAGTACATCTATATCGAACCCGGCAGCTTTTCTGGTGAACCTATTTCAGAGGGAGACTTCATTCAAGTGGATGAATCCGGGGACTTCTTGGATATGATCGCAAAGACCGGTGGCGAAATTGGTCGTGTTGTGGACGCTATTGATGAATTTCGATTACTTATAAAGGCATTAAACGATGATGGACGTGCAGCATCCATTGCCACAAACCTAGATAAGTTGTTAAATGAAGGACATTTACTTTTATCAGACTTACGAGGCGGTAAGAACGGTGATGATATGCAAGAGTCCGTTCGTAGGTTAAGTAGTATTTTGGGAAAAATTGATGAATCTGAAGGTACCTTAGGTGCTCTGATCAACGATCCCACTTTGCACAATAAGTTACTTACACTTTTGGGAGAGAAACCACGCAACAAGTATCTAAAGCCACTCATAAGGCAAACCATTCAATCCCAACAAAAATAGGTCCGTTGCGTTTAATTCAATGGATCGCAATACTATTTAGCATTGCCTTAGTCCTGCATCCCTCTCGCAATATTCCCCAAACCATCAAATGGGATATCAATTACCAATTAAAGAGTATTTACCAACCTGGCGAAGTCGTTGAGTTTAAAAGTGACTATCCCCTTGCCGTCGCTCGTTTAGACGGAAAAACACTCACTCCCATTTTCGGACTTCGTTCCTACTGGGGGACCGCAGGTTTTCAGAGACGAGATCAGTTCACCATTTACGGCGAATTTTTTGATCGAAAACCCAATTGGCTTATGAGCCATTTATTTCACACCACTGAATACTTTTTCACTCTGCACGGAAAAATTGACCGATTACCCATTGATCAAGCTTCAAAGCTTCAACTCTCCCGTAAAACTTGGAGTAAAATGGATGATAAGTTTGCTCAAGAAAAGCGAGCTCAGAGTCGGAAAATTAGAACCGCAATGAAACAGTCCCAAGGGAATTTTACAAATTATTGTTTTAAGAAACCTTTAAATAGCTTTATAGTTTCTGACTTCGCATCTCCCAGAACCCTCCCTAATGGAAAGTCCTACTACCATACTGGATTGGACATGCGAGCGCGAACCCCCACCCCCCTACCCGCAGCCGCTCGAGGCCGAGTGCTTCTGGCAGAAAAAATGATAGTTCCCGGAAACATCGTCATTTTAGATCATGGTGGCGGAATCGTTAGCCGTTACCTACATCTTAGCCAAATTGATGTAAAACCCGGTGACTACTTAGAGCAAGGGGATATCATTGGCCTTACAGGGGGCACTGGCAGAGTTGAGGCTCCACACTTACATTTTGAAATCGTCTGGAAAGGTCGAGGGATGGACCCTTTGAACTTTATTGAGTTCTCAAAAGCTCGATGCTCTAACAACGGCACTGTCCGAAATCTGAATCCTTAGTTTTTGTTTTGCCCCATTAATTCTTCTCATGCCTACTCACGTTTGCATCTCCCCAAATTGGAGGTGTTTCATTCAACAGATTATAATTTCAAATTCACTCAAACATGAACCTTGGTTTCCTTATAAGAAGTCCATCACCGAGGACCTTTTTCTGCACTACATAGAAAAGGCTCAGAAAAAATATGTGTTTGAGTTTCGCAATCTTCACCTGCGAGAACATAGCTTTACCATTGAATTATTCGCCCGACCGGAACTGGCTGCAAAAATCACTCAAGCCATTGTCCGTCCGGTCAGTTACGAGCTCGGAAAAGTGGTGGATCAGCGGCCTCTCTTCAAAAACCGAAGTTCCTTAAAGAAATGAAATACAGGGAAAGTGCAAAAAGAGGTGGAACTCTAAGCTCTATTTAGAAAGCTTATCGAGGTCTTTTTCTAACTGTTCGTCTTCACCCACTTCGGGCACATGTTTGTCCTCTAGGGTGAAATGGATATTGGTGATCCAACGGTGTCCCATGTACTCATTGATTTTTTCCATGAGCGGCTTTTTTACAAAAATGAGTTCTTGCAGTTGAACCGGATGGCACACCCAAACCACTAAATTCCGTCTCTCGATCTTCACTGGTCGGGAATTCTTTGCAATAGTTTCACCCACCACCTCAGACCAATTCTGCCAAAGCTTCCAGCGCTTGAACTGAGTGCTCAGGGGATTACTATGGACATCTTGCAAGAGGGATTGTAAGACCTCAGCAGATGACATCAGCTGAGATTTACGTTTTTTTTGCTTAGATTTGTCAAACTTGGACATAGTTTCACTTAACACAGGATGGATTTTGAGACCAATACATATCATAGGAGCCGGACTGGCTGGCAGTGAGTGTGCGTATCAACTGGCTGAGATGGGCCACAAGGTGGTTCTTCATGAGATGCGTCAAGAAGGACGTCCCGAATCCTTCACTCCCGCCCACAAGACTCACAAAATGGCCGAGTTGGTGTGCTCCAACTCGTTTGGATCTCAGACCATGTATTCCGCTCCTGGTCAGCTCAAGTGGGAAGCCGCTCAAATGGGTAGCCTCATATTAAAAGCCGCAAAAAAGGCCTCCGTCCCCGCTGGGATGGCATTAGGGATCGACCGGGAGATCCTATCAGACACTGTGACGTCCTCCGTAGAAGATCACCCCAATATTCAAGTGAAGCGCGAAAAGATCACCCGCTTAAATGACCTGCCCCGCCCCTTGGTGGTGGCCACAGGTCCTCTGACCGATACCGCTTTAGCTGAAGACCTTCGACAGCATTTTGAAAATGAATTCCTCTACTTCTTCGATGCCATTGCACCTATTATTGATGCCGATTCCATCAACATGGATATTGCCTACATTGGCGATCGATTTGGTAAAGGCACTGGCGACTACATCAACTGTCCCCTAAATAAAGACAAGTATTACCAACTGATCGAAGAGATCCAAAATGCTCGAAAAATTGAATCCAAGGATTTCGAAAAGGAATGGGAAGACACACCTTACTTTGAAGGCTGTATGCCCATCGAAGAGATGATCCGCCGAGGCCCGGAGACGCCCAGGTTTGGCCCCATGTCGCCGAAGGGTTTACAGCACGGTGGACCCGATGAATACAAGCACGCTGTGGTTCAGCTCAGAAAAGAGAATAAAGAGGGCACCGCCTACAACATGGTGGGCTTTCAAACCAAGATGGCTTATGGGGAACAGAAGCGCATTTTCCAAATGATCCCAGGTCTGGAGGACGCTGAGTTTTTAAAGCTCGGTAGTATTCACCGCAATATGTACATCCATTCCCCCAAACAACTCAATAGTGACCTGAGCAGTCGCCGGGATCACGAATTATTTTTTGCCGGCCAAATCAGTGGTGTCGAAGGCTACTTTGAATCCACTTGCGTCGGGTTAATGGTGGCGCATTTTGTTCATGCAAAACTGAATGGTTCCGAACCTATTGCCTTTCCCCGGGCCAGTGCTCTGGGCTCGTTGATCAATGCCATCACTGAGGAGAAGGAACATTTCCAACCCACAAATATCAATTTTAGCCTAATGCCTACTATTGAGAATATGAGTGGAAGAAAAAACAAGCGGTTAAAAAGGGAAAAGCAAATCGAGAGGGCGCAAAAAGCTCTTTTGCAGTGGCTCGATGAAAATAATGAAGTGGATGCCTTGGCTGCTAAAAATCGTTTTGATTTTCAGCACGTGGACTTCGCTAACCCCAACGATATAATTCCTACGCCAAATGGAACTTCAAAAGAGTCTACAGTAAATTAAAAGTTACTCTTAGGGATCTATATCGTCGGTGGCTTTCTTACGTTGGCTAACAATATCATCGACGATTTTTATAGCCTCTGTGTCACCTCTTGATTGGAGGTAATCTCTAAAATCCAAAACCGCCACCGGAGCCATATTGGAAAAAGCCTTTCCCATCATATTGTCACTGGCAAACCAGTCTAGTGAGTGTGCTATCATCTGTCTACGCCAATCAGCAATCGCGGTTTCAAGATCGAATTTACCGCTGGTTACGTTAAACATAAACAGACCACCGATTTGTCCATCCAATTTGACTAAGCCATGACTGAGATTTTGCTTTTGCGTGGAGTTGAGCTCCATAAAATCATGTGGAGTGTCTTTAGAGTAAACGACCTTTCCTCCCGCTGACAACACCTGCTCAGCCAATTCAAAGTGTAAATATCCTGGCAATACAGTTTCATTCTGTGCAATGACCAGCTTAACACGAACTTCAGGCAACATATCTCTAACGTTTTTCACACTGTCTACCCCAGCAATACCATTTACAAGGGCCAACATTCCTCTCACCTTCAAAGGATCATCAATATAACGCGGAAATGTCTCAATAAACTGGTCCACTTGCTTGGCAAAATAATTTTCCGCTAGACCTACGGCATTAGCTAACTCAATATTCGAAAGTAAAAACTCTCTAGAACTTTGTAGAGTACCCCAACCAAAACGAACAAAAGCCACTTCATCCAAGGTCACCACTCCAGGCATCATAAAAGTGAGATCAATCCCACCCAGCTCTTTAATTCTTTGCTGCATCCACCGAGAGTGCGACATAAATTCAGAGGCCATCTGCCCGCCGTAAGAATGCCCCATCACTTTAAATGGAAGCGTAAGCCTGTCCGAATTCTTAAATACGGCCTGCTCAAATAGAGTTTCCAAAATTTGCCTCTGCTCTGAACTTTTAATTCGCACGGGGTTTCTGTGACCGCTCCGAATGTACTCAGCGGCATAGGTAGCACCTTGCCCTTGCAACTCGGCCACATAGACCGAGTAGCCCTGCTTCCGGAAGCGGGTAAAGAAATCTTTTTGCTTTTCAATCCATTTAATATCGTAGTTGAGACCCAATACAAATACCATCCGCCCCTTTTCTCGCGGGGTCATTGCACGGTACTTTTTGTAATGAAACTGCTTCTCTATTGTTCCGGCTTTATAATAGGTCAACCACTTCCCACCTAGTTCCTTAGAGATCTTCTCCTTGAAATCGGGAAGATCCTCTCGTGAATAGGCTTCTGTTTTCAGAGTTAAATTGAGGAAGGCACTCTTCGTAGCAGTATTTTTACCAAACAGTTGAATGCAGGCACCATTGGCCCAAGACTGTGTATTGATAAATAAACTGCAAAATAAACCGATGAAGGCCCAACGATATGCACTCAACCTAAACTCCTTGTGCTTTGACCCGTTCTATCTGGTGCTGAAATTTTGATAAACAGTATAAAAACGGGGTAAATGTGCGATAGGAACCTAGTTTAGCACAAATCAGTTAAATATAAGGGGTTGAGCAAGCAAAGAGTAAACAAGTTAAAGAAGTTAAGCGATCGCATAAAAGTTATTCACTCTCCCCTAAGAACGCTAACAAAAGTGTAACAAAACTCTACATTTATCACTCAACAGTGACGGATTTCGCCAAATTTCGAGGCTGGTCCACATCATGTCCTAATCGATGCGCCACGTGATAAGCCAACAACTGCAATGGAATCACTTCTAACAGAGGGTTTACATACCATCTGGATTCTGGAAGCGAGAGATAATGTTCACTCATATTTTTAAGCTTTTCATCCACGCCACTTCCAATGGAAATGACCATGCCTCCACGCGCCCTTGCTTCTTCTAAATTACTAAAGGTCTTTTCATAAAGCTCATCCTGAGGGCACATCATAACCACGGCCATTTTATTATCGATCAATGCCAACGGTCCGTGCTTCATCTCTCCAGCGGCGTAACCTTCGGCATGCATGTAAGCCAGTTCCTTTAACTTCAAGGCTCCTTCTAGAGCAATGGGATAGTTCACACCTCGTCCCATATACAAAAAGCCCTTATACTCCTTCAAGTCGTTACCAGCTTCATCAAAATACTTGTCATAGGCCAACACCTTTTCCATTTGCGCAGGAGCCCCTAAAAGATCTTCTATCCATTGCTGCTCAGTTGCGGTTTCTAAACATCCCTTAGCCTTCCCAAACGATAGAGCTAATAGATTAAATAGAGCCAAGGTACTAACAAACGCTTTAGTTGACGCCACTCCGACCTCAACACCTGCATTCATATACAGATGCCCATCCGCCTCCCGGTCAATGCTGGATCGAGATACGTTGCAAATACTCAAAGTCATTGCACCGCTTTTCTTTACATTCCGTAAAGCGGCCAATGTGTCGGCTGTTTCACCACTTTGTGAAACCACAATCATCAATGAATTTTTTGGAATCACCGGATGTCTGTAGCGAAACTCGCTGGCCACATCCACTTCCACAGGAATACCTGTAATTCTTTCGATAAGGTACTCCCCCACCATTCCGGCGTAGTAGCTGGTACCACAGGCTACAATAAAAATTCTTTCCACTTGCGAGAACGCACTGAGAGTTTTCTGCCAATCGGCATCGCGATCCAGCTTAGACAGATCCTCATATTTATCGATTCCAAAACCCACACCCGCTAAACGTACGCTTTTGTTTTTTAAATCTATGTGTGGCTCTATGGCTTGTGCTACAGCCCGTGGTTGTTCATAAATCTCCTTGAGCATAAAGTAAGGGTATCCCCCTTTTTCCACTTGCTCTTGATTCCACTCCACCTCTTCCGGTACTTTTTTAACAGCTACACCGGCTGTATCCATAAATTTAACGGAGTCTTGCTTGATATGAGCCACTTCGTTGTCTTCTAAGTAAAACACCGTTTGCGTATAGGGAACGATGGCCTGAATGTCGGAGGCTACGACCATCTCATTTTCCCCCATGCCCACCAACAGCGGAGGACCATTCTTAAAAGCCACCACTTCATCAGGGCTGTCTTCGGAAACGGCCAAAATAGAATAAGCGCCTATCAAACGTGGAATCACTTCAAACACCGCTTCCAATAGCCCTTGCCCACTCTGCATTTGATTGTAGATTAAATGCGCTACCAATTCAGAATCGGTATCGGAGGAAAACTTCGATCCCGTTTTAGCCAACTCGGCCTTTAACTCTTGGTAGTTCTCAATGATTCCATTATGAACTATGGTCACTGTTTCTACGGCATGAGGATGCGCATTGGCCTCATTGGGAATGCCATGAGTGGCCCAACGCGTGTGACCAATTCCCACTGAGCCGGAAAAACTATCCTTCTCAATTTTAGCCCAGAGGTTATTCAGTTTCCCTTGTGCACGCACTCTTCGAAAATGCTCACCATCTAAAATGGCCATTCCCGCAGAATCATACCCTCTGTATTCTAGAGTTTTTAATCCTTTATAAATCACTTCTTTAGGGTCTTTCTCCCCAAGATATCCTACTATTCCACACATATTAATTTTCCAGTGAAGTCGTTTTTAGGTTGGATGGCGAGGAAGGCTTATAGTTTTCCTTTACCACTTGTTTGCCTCTAGCAACGGCCAGAGCATTATCCGGTACATCTTTTGTGATTGTCGATCCAGATCCGATGATTGCATTTTTACCAATCTTAATGGGTGCAACAAACTGCGAGTCACTTCCAATGAAACTGCCATCACCGATTTCGGTTCGGTATTTCTTTTTATCAGCGGCATAGTTACAAGTGATTGTGCCGCAGCCAATATTTACGTTCTTTCCAATCTCAGCATCCCCTAAATAAGTCAGATGGCCGGCTTTGGATCCCTCTCCAAATTTAACTTTTTTAAGTTCAACAAAGTTTCCTATACGAGCTTCTTTACCCACTTCAGATTCCGGACGAATCCGCGCATAGGGACCCAGTTCCGCTCTTTCTCTGATAATACAATTCTCAAGATGGCTCATAGCTTTAACAATAACACCCTCATCCAATTGGGCTGAGCTAATCACACAGCTCGACTCAACCACACAGTAAGGAGCTATTTTGGTATTCCCACGAATCATGACATTGGGATATATCACCGAGGCTTGGCCAATTTCTACCGACTCGTCGATGTAGGTATTGGCGGGATCCACAATAACCACACCATCATCCATCAACTGTTTTGCTTTTCTTCGATAGAGAATTCGCGTGGATTGCGCGAGTTCCTGTTGATTATTCACTCCAAAACTCACTCGCTTTGGTGCTTTAACAGCACCAACAGACCCACCATCCTGCTTGCACAGTTCAATGATGTCAGTGAGGTAATATTCACCTTGTGCATTATTACTTTTAATTTTAGGTAAAAGTTGATTCAAAACTTCGGCGCGAGCCACATAGATCCCCGTATTCACCTCTTGGATTTTAAGGGTTTCATGGCTAGCATCTTTGGCTTCAACAATTGCTTGCAGTTCACCACCACTACGAACAATACGGCCGTAAGATTTAGGCTGGTTTAAAATAGAAGAAACGACAGCCACGTCATAACTACCTTGCTCAAAGTCTTTAACAATTCCAACCAGATCTTCTGCGGTAATTAAAGGGTGATCTCCATTTAAAATCAAAACCATACCGGTTAAATCTTGCGGCTGAGCAGAACGAACCGCATCGGCCGTTCCCTGCTGAGAAGTTTGTACTTTACAGATCCCACCTAAGGGCTCGACAAGTTGCCGAATCAGAGCCTCGCCGTATCCAACCACAACTCGAACTTCCTTAGCGCCAATGTCTTTCGCCTGGCGCACCACTCGTTGAATCATGGGTGTACCCGCAACCGGATGAGCCACTTTTGGCAAAGGGGAACTCATTCGGGTTCCTTTACCAGCAGCTAATACAATAACGTTAAGTTCTAATGAAAAAGATGGCTTGTTCGCTTTTAAATTTGTCATAGTAGAGAGGTAAGGACAGTCGACAAAAAGGTCAAGTCCGTCTAACCTTTTATTATGGACATCGTAGAGCTTAAAACGTGGGCGAAGAGTGCAAAAGGCGAGGCCATTCCTCTGTTTCACTCATTCGACCTTGCCACTATCGAGAACCGGCCCCATTTGGTGATGATTGGCGGAACTCATGGTGATGAACCCGCCGGAGTTCAGCTGGCGAAAGATACTCTTAACTACCTAAAATCACTAGATAATAATCTGTGCGCTTGGTCTTGGACCCTCATTCCCTGCTTGAACGCCGATGGCTATGCCCAGAATGAGCGCACCAATGGCAATGGAGTGGATCTCAATCGCAACTATCCAAGTTCCAACTGGAGCCCGGAAAGTAAGAAGCCGCGCTATTTTCCGGGAAATGCTCCGGGGTCAGAACCAGAGATAGCGAGTCTTGTAGAATGGACTAAAAAATACCCGGTGAAGCTTTTTGTCCACTTCCACTCCTGGGAGCCCTGCGTTGTATGCACCGGCGCACCCGCCCGGCCACTCGCACAGTTTTTAGCAAACTCATCCGGCTATCCGTTACAAGATCACATTGGGTACCCCACTGCGGGCAGCCTCAGCCAATTTGGTTGGTCCGATCAGAATATCCCGGTGATATGTACAGAAGAAGATGACAATGCCGATTATAAAACCACCTGGGATAGATTTGGACCGGGATTAAAAAAACTTTTAAGTACCCCCTGCCCCTACTCCTAGCGTTCAATGCCACAAACTATTTTAAATTGACTTAACCCCTCTCCACCTTACAATTTAATGGTGACTGACTCACAAGCCTCACCATTTAAAGCCTATATTTTTGATTTGGATGACACCCTATTAGACACCTATCGCTGCATTTTACCCAATGCAATGGCGGAGGCGTGCCAAGCCATGGTTGACCAAGGGCTAAACGCGTCCGTCGAAGACTGTTTGAATATGCATCAACAAGAGGTCTCTGCCCGACCTCGCCGATCGGTTTTCTCCACCATCATTGAAACTTTCAATGGCAAATCGGACCAAAATGAAAAGATCATGAATGCGGGCCAAAAAGCGTTTTACGATCGAAAAGTCATTGAACCATTAGATCTTACACCTGGCAGTGAAGACGTCCTAAAAAAAGCCTCGCAATTTGCTGACGTTCATCTTGTCACTTCAGGTATCGAATCCACACAATTTCAGAAAATTGAAAAACTGAATATTGGTAACTTTTTTAACTCTATAACAATAGTCAACACTTTGGATGGCGAAAGTAAATTAACCGCATTTGCTAACCTACTCAGTGACTACAACTATCGACCGGAAGAAGTTCTTGTGGTTGGTGATCGTCGAGATCAAGAAATTTTTGCTGGTAAAACTTTAGGATTAAAAACCTGTTTGATTAAATATGGCGAATATAGAACTCTTCAACCCAATTGTGTTGAAGAGATTGCTGATTACGAAGTCGAAGATATGACAGAAATGGTGCAGCTGTGTCTAGTGCAACCCTAACGGTTTCCGGTTCTAGCGTTCTCGTTGTTGGAGACTCCGGAATCACATTTAAGGATATGGGCGTGGATGCCGTGCTTGATATTGAGCAAGCAGAATCTCTATTTGCCGAGCACGCTTACTCGGTCCTCCTGGTATCCGCAACGGTAAGTCAAGAAGACGCTGAACGAGTTATTCAAAAAGCCCATGCAATGAATCCACTCACGCAAGTGGTTATCCAGTTCGACAAGAACAGTAAGATCAATTTAAGAAAAATAATCACCGAACAAAAAGTTTATAAAATTTTGGATGATTCTTCGGAGGCCTCAATACAAGGCATCTTATTTGGAGCTATCGAACATCATAACGAATTAGAGCAACAGGAAAATCTTCACAAACTTTTTAACGACCAAAATGAAAAGCTGATTACACTTAAAGAAGAACTTGAAGAGCGAATTCAAAAGCGTGAAAAAACATTGAATAAATCCAAAGAACGATTAGTCATAGCCAATCATCGCATCCAAGCAATGCACGAAGCATTGATTGCCCTAAACAAGGCCGCCTCATTGTCCAATATGGAAACTCAGCTCAATCATAGCTTATCAGATGCTTTCGCCCTCACCTGGGTAAGGATCGTTTTTGCCCACCAAACCGACTTAATACAAACCATTGAACAATCAAAGGATAAAAAAAGTTTTATCTCTGTTCCGCTTTATATTAACGCCGACTTGATTGGTTATTGTTTTTTTGCCCGCGCCAAGGAGAAAAAATTCACTAAAGATGAAAGAGACTTTTTGGATCAAATTTCTGAGACTGTTGCTATAGCCATTGACCGAATCTCTAAAAAGGAACTTTCCGAAAAATTGCGAGGTCAATGGGAGACCACTTTCAACGCATTTAGTGATCCCATATGTATAACAGACAGTAAATTTAATATCGTTCAGACCAATATGGCCTTCCAGGAGCAGAACAGAAAAAAGACTCGAGCCAACACTGGCATCAACGCTTTTGATGTTTTCTTTGACGACAATACCGATTATTTAAAATCGAAGATTAATGAAGGACCAGTTGAGGTTCGTGCTCGTGGCATAAAATCTGATGCCCCCGAGTTTTATCAAGTGAGCCAACATACAGTAAAGCTACCAAATACCTACGAACAAAAGAATGTTCTGATTTTTCATAACATCACTAAAAAGAAGCTTCTTGAACGACAGATCATTGAGTCAAGCAAACTCGCCGAGCTGGGAACCATTAGCAGCAGTATTGCCCACGAGCTCAATAATCCACTGGGAGGAATGCTCAACTTTCTACAGCTTATACAAATGGACTTAGACAAAGATTCACCGCACACGGGCGATATCGAAGCTATGTTGAGCGCTGGAAAAAAATGTAAAGAGATCATCGAAAATCTCTTGGGATTTTCTCGAAGAACTTATTTTGATATTGCCGAAAATGTGAAACTGAGAGATTTGGTAGAGAACGTTTTAAAGTTGTCTCAACTTCAATCTAAGTATTCGAATATTCACATTCATATCGTTGAAAGCCAAAAGGACGTGGCCATCAACTGTGACGAGAACCAGGTCGCCCAGGCCATTAGAAATGTACTACAAAACTCCATTGAGGCCATACAATCCGAGCTAGAGCGCGACTCCGAATATGATGGACAGATCCGAATTGAGATAAAAACGGAAGATAAAAACGCTGTACTCACAATTTCTGACAACGGTCCAGGAATTGATCTCAGTGACCAGAGCCTCATTATAAATCCACTATTTACTACTAAAGATCAAAATCTGCATTCTGGTTTGGGATTGACCATTGCCCACCAAATACTTCATCAGCATGGTGGCCAATTGGAAATATTTTCCCAGCCCATGGCCGGGACATCGGTAAAACTCTCCATGATCCAGTCTAGATTTCAGGGACCAGAGACAAGTTTTTGACGGCAAAATTTGACACCGACAAAACTCCACCACTATCATAAAAAGCTGTAGGGGACTGGGTTTTAGGGGACCACTATCTCTTACAAAGTCTAGAAGGGTCACTCAGGACGAGAGACCGTAGAGCCAAGGAAGGATGGGGTCCATGCAGAAGCCGCGAATACTGATTGTTGATGATGATGCTAGTTTAAGAACCGCTCTTTTTCGATCGCTAGAGCGTTCCGGATACCAAGTGATTACAGCTAGTTGCGGGAAAGAAGCAGAAAGCTTTGTGCAAGGTAGTCATAAAGTGGACTTGGCTTTAATCGATTTACGTTTACCGGATGGCGACGGCATAGAGCTTATGCAAAAAATTCGGTCAAACAGTCCTTCCACCCAGGCCATTATTTTGACAGGCTTTGGTTCCATTGAGGTAGCTGTGGAAGCCACTCAAAAAGGGGCTTTTCATTTTATCACCAAGCCTTTTAACTTAGATGAAATTCTATCAATTATCAGCAAAGCCTTCAGCCACTCCCAATTGGAACAAGAAAATCAACAATTGAAGTCCGCACTAAAGGGCAAGTATCGCTTTGATAACATTGTTGGCCAATCGGAAGGCATTTTGAATGTACTTAGTTTAGTAGAGCGCGTGGCGGAATCGGAGTCGACTGTTCTTGTAACTGGAGAAAGTGGAACAGGTAAAGAACTTGTAGCCAAAGCCATTCACTACAACTCCCCTAGAAGTAACCAACCCTTTGTTCCCATTAATTGCGGAGCTATCCCATCTGAGTTACTAGAGAGTGAACTGTTTGGTCACGTGAAAGGCGCTTTCACGGGCGCTATTAGTAATCGTATTGGACGTTTTGAAATGGCAGAGGGCGGGACCCTGTTTCTCGATGAAATCGGCGACATGTCCCCGACCCTACAGGTTAAAATTCTGCGAGTGCTACAAGAAAGAGAATTCGAGCCCGTAGGTGGTACAAAAACAATACAAGCCAACGTTAGAGTCATAGCGGCAACGAACATTGATTTAGAAAAAGCTGTAGAAGAAGGTCGTTTTAGGGAGGATCTCTATTATCGACTTAACGTTATCCCTATCCAAATCCCTGCTCTTCGTGAACGACGATCCGACATCCCACTTCTCTTTCACCATTTCATGGATGGCTTTAATGATAAACGTGAAAGAAAGATTCAGGGGATCGCCACAGAAGCCATTGAGGCCTTATATAACTATAACTGGCCAGGGAATATTCGTGAATTAGAGAACTTAGTGGAACGTGTCGCCATATTAAAAGGTGAAGGCATGATTCACATATCAGACCTGCCGGCCAAGTACCGAGGTTCTGCACCTGCTATTGCTACCTCCTCCAAAGAGTTGGAAATTCCAGAGAGTGGGATGGACTTTAATGGTGCCATTGAGAATTACGAAAACACTTTAATTTTGAAAGCCCTTGAGAAGACCGGCTGGAATAGAAATCAGGCGGCCATTCTCTTGCGGCTGAATAGAACTACCTTAGTGGAAAAGATTAAGAAAAAAGGTCTTCGACCTCCCGAAGTCACACAATAACCCCTAGGTACCAAGTCTCATTTTCCGTTGCGAATCAGCTAAAAGGTGCCGCTCAACAGAAAAAGCGACTTGGTTCCCAAAAGAATCGTCTAAAAGTTCGTCAAGAAATCCAACATTCAATTCGCCTAGACCAAGGTCCGATAAGTCATCATGACTAAATGGATGGCTCCCCTATGGGTTATTTTTCTATTTCTTGTAATGACCGAATTGGCTCAAGCCCAAGAAGGCATTTATCAGGTTGTAGTTAAAAAACAGGAACAAAAACAACGCACACGTTGGACTCTTGCCGATTGGCTTGCACAAAAAGACCGGATTCGTATGATGGATTACTGGCTAGCCATGAACACTTCGGACAACCCCTTTGAATTTTCACTCTCCGTAGATACAGGTAACTTAAATGTCACCAGTGAGAGCAGCGGTTCTTCCACAGAGGAATCTGAACGGGCTAGCCAATATGGTGTATCCGCTTTTGCTAGCATTGTTGGGATTACCGGGAGGCTCGTTGAAAACAGTGATGGCTATGAAGGATCTGATCTCGCTTTTAATTTGAGACTCTTAGGCAGCTCTCAGCAAAATACAAATATAACCCTAGAATACGGTCAGTACCTTCGCAAAGCCGACATATTTAGCCTCAACGGTGAAGAGTTTAAATCTCCTTACTACGGAGCCAGCTTCACACTGTACTTTATCAAGTACTTTGGAATTAAAGGTCGCTATCTACAGATTCAAAAATCAGAATCTGCCAATGACATTAGCTTTCAAGGCACGCGCACAGAAGTGGAAGCTTTTATAGATTACGGAATCATCCGTATCTTTGGTCAATGGTATGATGAACCCATTGAGTTTAAGCAATCAGGGACTACTACTGAACAGGACCGACAAGGCGTACAGGCTGGCGTAAAAATATTCTTCTAACAATTTTTCAATAAAAAATGTAGGTCTCCAAATTAATTGGAAAGAGCTGTACAGTTCAGACTAATTCCAAAATTAAGGCCGTCTTTTTTGACTTTAATTAGATTTGCAACCCTTTTGCCATTGTATTTAATTTTGATAGCTGTATCGACTTTGCATTCTCCAGCAAATGCAAACCCTACCCATTGTCAGGGTCTATTTGAATCTAATGACCCATCTGATTTGCAACCCAAAGTTCTCAAAACTACCACCTACCAAGGTATCAATATTACAAAGATTCCACAGGATGTGATTGATTTTTCAAGCTTGAATCCAAAAATTCAAAAAGCCTTGCAACACATTATAGAAAAGACCGTTGTAACTGCTATGAGAGAACAAGCCTTTTGGACGATCAAACTCAACTCAGAAGTTTATATCTTACATATTGAACTCCCACCTCTAGAACCCGGTGAGAACCGCCTTTCTGTGAACGGTGAAACCTCCTATAATCAGCTTTTAGATTTTCTTAAAAAGAGCCCTTTATACGACATTCAGTCTGTCAGTTTTTTCCACACTCACCCACTAAATGGGTCGCCCATCTCTGAAGGTGATGTAAAGTTTATCCAGATGGTAAAAAAGTATCTTAAAAAAGATATTCAGCTTGAGGTATCTGCCTCAATCTACGCCATTGACTTTAGCCTTATGCCGGTAATTTACCGAGTCACTCCTTAGCCGACTTACTAGGACCAGTAATTTTTTTCACAAAATGAGTTTAACCCTCCAATTGGACTCAAGGTTCTGTATAAATTATGAATGAAATTTTTATTGCTATCCCTACTGTTCCTGCCCGTATCTGCTTTTGCAGATTTTAATTACCCTCAATCTGAAGTAGAGCCCCAATTGGCCTACGAAAAGTTTGGAGTCCAAGTTTCTGATCCCTTTTTAAGTATGGAGCGATTGGACGATGCTGTTGAACGTTGGGTGGATCGCCAAAACGGATTCAGTAAATCATTGATCTATCAAACTGAAGAAGATCGAAATCGGGCCACTAACATTCGAACCTGGGTGGATGCCTTCTATGAATATGCATATCCAAGAAATGTAGCTCCCCTGTCAAGCGGTGCTCATTTTGCGATATATGATGACGGCCGAACTCAGCACAACAGACTGATGTTTTTCGATACCGATGGACAATCCCAAGTGGTGTACGATCCCAGTATTGTTGATCCCACCAATAGAACCTATCTGTCTGGAATGAGTATTTCTCCAGAGGAAAAATATGTAGCGCTCTATTTGATCTATAGAGGTGGCGACAGTGGCTTTGTAGTCATCATTGATGCTGAAACTAAGACTGTCATTGATGAGATCCCCTATGTGATCAAAGGTCAATTCGCTTGGTCACATAATGAAGGCTACATTCGCTACTTTGCTAACAATCTATTTGGTGGGCCTAAACTGATGCTCCACAAAGTGGGAAACCGAATCTCTCAAGATATTGTTGATCCATCGGCAAGCAGTGACTCTAGTGTTCTCTTTTTCGATCCTGCAAAAGACCTAACATTATCTCAATATCGAGATGGTCGGCTCATCATTAAATTAGAAAATCGAGAAGTGACTTCATCACTCTCTCAAAATGCAAACGTTAATTTTGTAGGGACTTTCAATGATCGCCTCTACTATATGCGACAGTTTAGGGATGAAAACACTTGGAATTACGAACTTCTTTCTGAAAATCCAACAGGAGACGATCGCAATCTGATTAGACATTTTTCGAAACCTGAAATTTTAGTAGGTATTGGCTTTGAAAACGGAAAATTCTTTACTCAAAACAGGCAGAGAAAAATTTCCGTATATGATCTTCAAGGCGAGGAAATCAGTCAGCTTGAAACCAATTTTGTCGCCCGACTTGCAAGAACTAACAGCGCTAGCCCAAAACAAAGAGTATTTGTCTACGCCACTGAATTCCGATTCCCATCGTTTGTGTACAGTTTCATTCACGATAGCAATAGTTTTGAAGTTCAACTTCCTGTGCAAGTACCTGAAGTCCTTGATCCCAATGAGTATACAGGCGAAGTACGAAGTATCACTCGAGAAGATGGATCTCGTTTAGACTACACTATGATTTATAAACGAGAGATCGATGCCGAAGGAAATCCTATTCTTCCTAAAGACAAGCCAACTATATTGCATGGTTACGGCGGTTTTTCTGTAAACATACAACCTTCATCTTACGACCCAAGAGTTACGTTTTTCCTAAAAAACGGCGGTGTATTTGTCTATGCCCATATTCGTGGAAACTCACAAACTCATGATCAGGGGCGACTACTTAACAAGCAAAACGTATTTGATGATTTTATAGCGGTAGGACGTAAATTGGTGAGTGATGGTGTAACTAGCACCGAAAAACTGGCCAGCTATGGTGGCTCCAATGGTGGACTGTTAACTGGTGCCACCCTACTTCAAGCCCCTGACCTATTTAAAGCAGCAGTGGTCAGTGTTGGAGTTTTGGACATGATTCGTTTTCCAGTTATGGGAAGAGATGCCGGTCAACACTGGGTGGCTGAATACGGAAATCCAGACGAAGAGGAACACTTTCAAAATTTAATGGGCTACTCTCCTTACCATAATGTAAAACCAAATGTGGATTACCCTATAACTATTGTTACTTCAGGAAGTAATGATGAGCGTGTAAACCCCGCCCACTCCTATAAATTTGTGGCTCGAATGCAGACAGAGAGCACCTCGAAAAACCCAATCTTATTAATCAACGGAGCGAACAATGGCCATAGCTTCCATACAAAAGCGATAGGTGATTTTAAAGATGACTTTGTTTTACTTATGACTGCAATCACCAAGGCATTGGGAATGGAAGTAGATGCCTTCGTTCCACCAGCTCCCGTAGAGCAAAGACCACCTGTAGAGCAAGAACCTACAGAAGAAGAAGCTACAGAAAATGAGTCCAGTGCTTCTACTGAAAATGTATAGAAAGATCTTTAGCCATCTCTAGCAACTGAGTTTTAGGGATGGCACCTTCACGCAAAACCCAACCCTTTTCACCCTCTAGTTTAATGACTGTGGAAGGCTGTCCCAGTCCCGTATTTTCAATCCAAGGAGCTATCTCTACGCCCAAATCGAGTTGCTTGGCTTCCTCAAAGTTTAATGCTGGAGGTTCACCCGATCGATTAGCGCTGGTTGTAACAATGGGTGTCCTCACATAATGAAACAGCTTTTGGATAAACGGATGATCCGAACAACGTAAACCCACAAACCCAGTTCCACCATGGACCTGTACAGGAACGTTTTCTTTCGCCGGCAAAACTAAAGTTAATGGTCCCGGCCAACACCACTCTATGAGGCTTTTCGCCCGGGAGGAAATTTCAGCTACATTTTGAGCCATGTAATAGTCTCTTACCAAAAGGCTAACGGCCTTGGTTTGCTCACGCCCTTTTATTTCAAAAACTTTATCCACTGCAACAGGATTAAAACCATCGCAACCCAATCCCCAAATGGTCTCAGTGGGATATAAAAACAACCCCCCTTGGGAAAGTTGTTCGGCTAAGTCTTCGTATCTTCGCTGTTCCATGAACCTACAGTACCTTTTTGCCAATATCCGTTCGAATCTGACTTCCTACCCAGCGAACTTGCTCTACAATCCCATAGCACCGATCGCGAGCCTCGCCCAAACTCTCGCCAAGGGCTACTACATTCAAAACTCGACCACCATCAACGACAAGTTGATTTTCTTCCCCACCCACTCCAGCGTGAAAAATAAAGCCTTTCTCAGTGTCTTTCGGTAGCGGCGGCAAAGCGGCACCTTTAATAGCTTTAACGGGATATCCTTCAGCAGCTACGACAACACAGGTGGCAAAGTCGGAAGACGGCTGAATAGGAACCAAGTTCCCCTGCGACAACTCCAAAAACACCTCTCCCCAATCATTTTTTGTAAGAGGTAGAATGATTTGCGTTTCGGGATCACCAAAACGCACATTGTATTCAATGACCTTTGGCCCCTCTTCTGTGATCATTAAACCAATATAAAGAATTCCATTGTAAAGCATATCCTCACTGCGGATTCCCTTTAAGGTAGGTTCTACCACTTCGGACTCAATTTGCTCAATCAGCTCAGGCTTCAGGTGCAATGGACCGACAACACCCATTCCTCCGGTGTTAGGTCCTTCATCATTATCCAATAATCTTTTATGGTCTTGGGATAGTGGCAGGGCCTCGAACTGTTTTCCATTACATAGGCCAATATAACTTAACTCCCAACCAGGTTGGAACTGCTCAAGAATGGCCACTCGACCCGCATCACCAAAAATATTATGATTAAAAAGTTCATCCGCGGACGCAAAAAGTTCCTCTTCTGTTTTACAGATATAAACACCTTTACCCGCAGCCAAGCCATCCGCTTTTAATACATAGGGAGCTGTAAATTCCTTTACTGAGGATTTAACATCCTCAACAGAACTCACTTCCACAAATGGCGCGGTGGGAACTCCATACTTTTCCATAAACTTCTTAGAAAATACTTTTGAGCCTTCTAATTGTGCCCCCACCTTTCCTGGCCCCACAGTAGATACACCATAAGATCTTAGAGTGTCGGCAACGCCTGCGACCAATGGCACCTCTGGTCCCACCACTACGAGCTCCACATGCTCACTCTTGCAGAATTGAGCCAACACCTCTCCGTCTGTAGAAGGAAGGTCGATACAGGAAATTTTGTCCGAAGCAAATGACGGACGACCTGGGGTTACTATGACTGCGCTTACACGGACGCTTTTTTCTAGAGTCTTTACGATGGCGTGTTCGCGACCGCCAGAACCAATGACTAGGACTTTCATAATGTCTCCTTGAGTAGAAACAGTGTTACCAAGATCCTTTCATAGGCGCTAGCTCTAAACTCATTAGAGTCAGCTCCCATACGGATAACGCAACGGTATATCAGATGTATTCCGCTTATGCTCATTTTATTCTGATAACCATCTCAACCGAAATGGAAAGTCATGCGCGAAAACAAGATTAAACTACGAGACAAGACTGTAATGCTGGTAGGCCCATTTACACAGGTGATCCAAAGTCTTACAACAGGACTCACCGAAATGGGTGCCGATGTGGCCATTGTCACCTCCGCCGGAAGTCATAATCATGCCTCTAAGTTCGCAGAGAATGTATCTAATGCTCGAGAAATTAGTTCCGATTTCGGAAGAGCCGCAGCCCTTGCATTTGAACTAGATAAAGAAGAAGGTGTAAAAGACTGCATTTCTCAAGTGGCAGAAATCTTTGGAGGCATTGATGTAGTGATCGATGGCCAACTGGTCGACTGCACTCGCATGATGGACGAGGAAGGAGAGCCCCTCGCCGCCGATGCGGATCGAGATCTTCTTACCCCTTCCGTTACTCTAATAAAGGGAGCTTTACCATTTTTGACCGGGAGAAATCGCGGCCGTGTCATCTCCCTTATTCAAGGAGATCCTATTGCCACCGAATCCACAGATACATTACAAACCAGGGCCATTGCGGAACACTCAAAATTAATGTCCTCCGTAGGTCGTGAGGTGGCTCAATCCGGTGTCACCATCAATGGTATTCAGTTAGGGGTGACCGAAGAGTATTTGCTTGTGAGATACCCCGAAAAATCCACCATTAAAGAAGCTTTAGTGGAGCTCAATTCTCAACATCCAAAAATAGATATCATTGAAGCTCAAGAAATCTCTAACGTGGTCATGTTTTTAGCCAGCCCAATGAGCGCGGGCTTGAATGGGCAGTCACTTGTGATTAACAAAGGTGTAAATTAAACGTGTCCCAGTTTAACGACATCGACTTTTACTCCACTTCTGAAAAATACTCGAAGGAACAACTGGAAATTCGAGATTCCATCCGAGACTTTGTTCAATCCGATGTCATACCCATCATCGAACAATGTCATATTGATGGGCGATTTCCCAAAGAACTAATTAGCAAGATGGCTGATTTGGGATTGTTTGGTCCCACCATAAAAGGGTATGGATGTCCCGGATATGATTACCTGACTTATGGAATCATGATGCAAGAGCTGGAGCGAGGCGACAGCGGCATTCGCTCCTTTGCCAGTGTTCATGGTTCGCTAGCTATGTATCCCATTTCTGAATACGGCTCAGAAGAACTTAAAAACCATTACCTGCCAAAGATGAATCGTGGAGAGCTTATTGGCTGTTTCGGGCTCACTGAACCAAATTTTGGCTCCAACCCTTCAGGAATGGTGACCCGGGCACAAAAGCAAGGAGACCACTTTATTCTCAATGGACATAAAAGATGGGCCACCAATGGTTGCATTGCTGACGTTGCCATAATCTGGGCCAAAGGTGATGACGACAAAGTTCACGGTTTCGTAGTCGACACTCAAAGTGAAGGTTTCACCACTCGACCCATAGAAAAAAAGTTCAGCCTACGCGCCAGCGTCTCCTCTGAAATTTTATTAGAAAATGTTAAAGTTCCGGCATCTCATAAACTGGATGTGGTGGGACTGAAAGGACCCTTTAGCTGTCTCAACCTTGCTCGTTTTGGAATTGCATTTGGCGCTTTAGGTGCGGCCATGGCTTGTTATGATGAAGCGTTATCGTATGCAAAGAATCGCATCCAGTTCAGCAAGCCCATAGCTGGCTACCAACTGGTTCAAAGTAAACTCGTAAAAATGTTTAGTGAAATCACTAAAGGCCAACTATTGGCTCAACGACTGGCGGAGTTGGCTGACTCTCACCAATGGCAACCACAACATATTTCGTTGGCTAAAATGAATAACGTGCGCATTGCCTTAGATACGGCACGAGAAACCAGAGATATCTTAGGGGCCAATGGAGTCACTCATGATTTCCAATGCGGGCGTCATATGATGAACCTAGAGAGTGTTGTCACTTATGAAGGCACCGAGGATATTCACCGCCTCATTCTTGGGCAGCATATCACCGGTTTACCCGCTTTTGACCGTTAATGGTGGACAATCCCATCTTCCCCCATTACAAACTTGCCATGACTTTTTGGGGATATAGACACTTTGCATTATGCATGAGCTTCTTTGGGCTTATGTGGTCCACCATAAGTGAGGCAGAACCCTCCTCCCGCTATCGGCAGGCGGAAGACCCCATATTTAGCCAGTCCGCGCGCTACGATTGTGAAGTGACCAATCACTTTGGACTTCCTACGGGCGAAGAATTTATTTTTTATCATGATCGTTATTATGTTCAGGCCAATTGGATCAAAGATGGCGAACCCTTTCATTTTTATTTAGGTACCGTACTTACACCTTCAGCGGATCGCTATGTTAAACAAGCTGAAGATTTTATTGGTAAAAAGGCTTTTGGCTTTCGATTCACCTCAACCAACAATGGTGGCTTTACAGCTGTAGCTCGTGCCATTTTATTTTCCGAGGACCCAGCTGATGATATGAAAGGCGAGTTCCTTGCAACCACGGTAAATATTCTATCTCGACAAAACCCACTTCCCGTTGAAGAAGTGGTTTACTCGAAAGACATCAGTTGCAAAAAAACGGTCGCGGAAACGCCCGCGAATCTTTAATCCTTTAATAGGACTTTGAGCGAATAATATTTTTAGCGGCTTCCTTTTTCTCTGGAGCCACATACAATCTCTCAATTCTTCGAATCTCTTCATACTTTTCAAAAATTTCAGTGCTGTTTTCTATGGGATAGGGTTCAGACTGCCAATCCAATCGATCCACCACAAAAATTTTGTACGCCTTATCTTCCACAGATCCAGAGAAATACTTACTCAATCGAGCCTTCGAGTTGGCGTGAATCACTTCGAAGCCCTGCTCTTCTAAATCCTGTCGCATTCGTGCACAGCGATCATTTTCTTTTATGGAATGAAGCTCGTAAACCATTTTAAATGGCTCTCTCCGCGCTATCCTTTGGGCCCAGGGATTATCGACGGTATCGAGGTGCTCATATAAGGCATAGTCGGTGCACTTCATGTACCCCTCGATATCTGCTGGCAACCTGAACGAGCAATCCTCTGAAGTGAGATATCGCAACAGCATTTCTTCATAGATGATACTCTTATGATGGAAGTAAACCATTAAATGCATATGGTGACGAGAGAGAAGAAAATCATCAAATGTGTAAAGAGCTCGGCGATTCAGAGCCAAATAGACTTCGTTTTCCACCTGATGATAAGTCATATGCGAAAGCAACCATTCCAACTCCACCTGACCGTAATTAGTTCCGCAAAAATAAGAATCCCGACGAAGATAATCCATTCGGTCTACATCCATCTCTGAACTCACAATTTGAGATAAGATAGGACGAAAATTCAGACCACTATCAGTAAAAAAATCATCTTGAACCTGAAGAGATTTATCCACAAGACAAGCAATATGTGTGGCCGAAATGTCGCAGGGATTGTCTTCAATAATTGGTGTGAGGGCGGAATCAGTTAAAAACTTAATCGTATAGTCTTCGTGATTGGCAATTCGTGGCTCGGGCGGAGACTTTTTCAATCCATAAATTTTAATGTCTAAATCTTGTAACTGAGGCATTACTTCCTCAGTGGTATGACTGAGCGGACCATGTCCAATGTCATGTAATAGGGCCCCCATACGCACCGCTTGTCGCAATCGCTCCCTCACTTTTTGTGAAGAAAATTGAAAGCTTTTAAAAATAGAATCAAAGGCTAACCCGGCTAAATGGCAAACTCCAATAGAGTGGATGTACCGATTGTGCACGGCTCCCGGAAAAGAAAATTCAGAAAACCCTAACTGTTTAATGGATCGCAACCGTTGAAACACCACTGAATCTATGATGTTTATTTCAGCATCCGATAAATTAATTGAACCGTGAATGGGATCGCGAATTTCCATAGACCATGCCTCCTGCACTAGCTGGTTCTAATACATCCTAAATAAGGGTCAATCTCTTGTTACAACACTCATGAAAAAGCCTGAAATCTTTAATAGTTAAACTACATTTGCTTAATGAGTTGGCAAACTGAACTCTGCCTTCTCATTCATCAAATTTTGTAAAATAGCGTTATATAGTGTTTCGTGTAGACTCTCACCCCGACATACGCCAACATCTAAGTCATTGTAAGTCATGCCGACTTTTAAAAATAGGTCGATGGCCTTAGATCTTTAACACCATCAAGGAAGGACCCTAGATGCGACAATATCTCGAACTCATGTCCCACGTTATGGAAAATGGAACCGACCGACCAGATAGAACTGGAACTGGCACCCGCAGTGTTTTTGGACACCAATTGCGATTTGACCTACAGGAAGGCTTTCCTATGGTCACAACTAAAAAAGTCCATTTGAAATCCATCATTCACGAATTGCTTTGGTTTTTAAGTGGCGACACCAACGTAAAGTACCTCCAAGACAATGGCGTACGGATCTGGAATGAATGGGCCGACGAAAACGGGGAACTGGGTCGCGTCTACGGCGCGCAGTGGAGGAGCTGGCAGGCGGCCGACGGTCAATGCATAGACCAAATTAAAAACGTGGTTGAGCTCATAAAAAATAATCCCAACAGTCGTCGAATGTTGGTGGTGGCTTTTAACCCGGGTGAAATCGAAGGGATGGCTCTTCCGCCTTGTCATGCTTTTTTTCAGTTTTATGTAGCTGATGGGAAACTCTCCTGTCAGCTTTATCAAAGAAGTGCCGATGTATTTTTAGGAGTACCATTTAACATTTCCAGCTATGCACTTCTTACTATGATGGTCGCCCAAGTGTGTAACTTAGCTCCGGGTGAGTTTATTCATACCTTTGGTGATGCACACATTTATCATAATCATTTTGAACAATGCCGTACGCAGCTGGAAAGAAAACCTCATCCGTTACCAAAGATGTTTATCAATCCAGAAGTAAAAGACCTTTTCGGGTTTAAGTTTGAAGATTTTATTTTAAGCGATTACGAAGCTCACCCTCATATTAAAGGTATGGTTTCCGTATGATCCTTTCTCATATTGTCGCTGCTAGTGAAAACAATGTCATTGGTACCGGTGGAGATCTGCCGTGGGATATCCCTGAAGATATGCAGTTTTTTAGAGATAAAACTAAAGGCCACGCTATGATAATGGGTCGAAAGACCTTTGAGTCTTTTCCCAATCAAAAGCCATTGCCCGGCCGACTCAATGTTGTGATCACTCGACAGACGGACTACCAGCGAGACGGCATTGAAGTGGTCGACTCTTTAGAGAAAGCCATAGAACTTTGTAAATCAAGAACCGATCAGTGGGGCGATGAAGTTTTTATTATTGGTGGTGGCGAGATCTATAAGCAGTCTCTGCCCTATGTTGACCGAGTGTATCTCACGCGTATTTTTGAAGAGTTTAACGGTGATACCACCTACCCTCCTCTGGACGATGCAGAGTTTGAAATGGTTGCTGATTCAGAGAGAACTGATCCTGTTCGATTTTCCTTTCAAGTCTATGAAAAGAGGTAGACCGTGATTTCCAATCCCATTTTTCTTCCTCTGTTTGCCATGATCCTATGGACGTTCGCAGCAGCGGTCTACGTGCTTAGAATAAGAACCCTATCTGTAAAATCCGGTAAAGTTTCTTTTAAATATTTTAAAACTTATGATTCCGAAGTTCCTCCAAGAGAGATCGCACAAACCAATCGACACATTACTAATCTTTTTGAAGTCCCTGTCTTGTTTTACGCGGTTTGCGCTGTGGTATTAGCATCGAACTACGAGTCTATTCTAATTTTGGTTTTGGCTTGGGGCTTTGTGGCTTCTCGAGTGGCCCATAGTATTATCCATTTAGGGCAAAATAAGATCCTTCCCCGGATGATTACATTTTTTGTAGGAGTCCTAATCGTCCTCGGTATGTGGATCGAACTTCTTATTGCCCATCTAAACGCCTAAGTCCTTTACCTCGCTATTAGCCATTGACTATCCTATTGGCACTCTTTAGGGTCTGAAAAGGGCTATTACTGGGGGACAAATGCAAAGTATTCAATATCGTTTTATCATTTATTTTTTAAGCGTCATTTCATGTCTTACTTTCTTTAGCTTTACCGCTAGCGCTTCTACGAGGGGCTCAACCTTTTACTCGGTTGTAAATTTAAATGGAACCTGCAGTCCTAGGACTATTAATCTTTTGTTTAACCTGAATGAAAGTTACTCCTATGTAACGTATGAATACCAACCTGGAAGACGCATTGTTGCCGAAATCAAAGAGGATCGTACCTTTTTTACTTCCCAAGCCGGATTGCATTTGCAAGGCAGGCTAAATAACAGAACAGTCCAGATCTTATCATTTTTTAATGATTCTTTGCCCGACTGGTGCAATCAATCAGGCTCAGGTCACCTAGTGACTCCATGGAGTCATCAAAGTTTTGAAACTAACATCGAGGTGGAATTTACAACACAATGGCGGGGTTATCATCCTATACGCGCATGTACAAATCTCTATTCGGACAGCCAACTATTTATGAACTTTGACCTAAATTATGATAGTGAAAAAGACCAATTTAGTTTTAATGTTGTTGATACTAACTACACGGCACTAACAGAAACCGATTTTAATGACGCTACAATAACTTACAATAACGATGAATACGACAATACTACCATATCGATTCTAAAAGACCGAGTTCGATCGAATGGGCGAAGTACAACAGGATACAAAATAATACTAAAAGGAAAGATGAGCCGCAGTAGTAATTCTTTTGAGTTGGGATCGATTCGGATGGAAATTTTGAGAACCCGGGTATCGCGTCACAATTACATCAGATGCAAGCAACATGAATATTCCCTGGGTTCTTTGCTGCTTTAGTCTAAGGTACTGAATTGCTAGGCGACGATTTTGTCGATGATGGTTTGCGGACTCAGTGGCTTTTGGAATACCTCTTCCGCTCCAAACACTTCTGCCACATCCAAATAACCTTTGGTTTCACTAGGATCCGCATCCCCCGTCATAGCGAAGATTTTAACATTGGGATTCATGTCCCTGATTTCAAGAATCACTTCGAGGCCATCTAACTCACCTGGCATAACAATATCGGTGAGCACATAATCGCAAGGTACACGTCTAAACTCATTTAATGCCTCTTGACCCGTCATTGCGGAAAACACTTGAATGCCTTCCATCTCAAACATTTCCTTAAAAAGATCTATTATACCCGGATCGTCATCCACTATAAGTATCGATTTCAAACCACTATTTCCCTTATTCCCTTGCATACACTGCTTCCCACTAAGTCTTTGTTGTTACTAATTCATTCTTGCTCAATTTATGCTATCTATCAGAACCATTTGATGGAGATGGACTATTGTTATTTCCTGGAGCTTCCTCTACTGGAGACTCACTACTTGAATAAGAGCGTACACAAGCTCTTGCAATTTGATGGATCCGTCGAGAGAGCTTGGCCTTTTTCAAAGCCTTCTCATCGTCACTGTCGTTGTCATCAATCACAAGGGGATTATCACAGCCAAAAGTTGAAGTTTTACACTTTTGCACTTCTTCTTGTTGAAACAAAATGGCTCGAGGACGTAACACCGCCAAACTGGAATCAGCCACCTGACCCATCAAATCTACAATGGCTCGTCCTGTCTCCTTTTGTAGTCCATCTTCAAACCGACCAGCACCATTACTTGACCTCATCGTTAATGCGCCTAAAGCTTGCTTTCGTTCGTGATCGTTGAGAATAAAATCTTCCCCGTGTTTTAGCACTTTTCTTACCTGAGCATTTCCTCTCAAATTATTGCAGTACTTTGGACTGATCTGTACGCAACTCAACACAAACTTAGTTCCAAAAGTTTCAACAGAATCGTGCTCACAGGCCACGGAACTTTCATAAAATCCCTGTCTAACAATAGAGCTGGCGTAGAGCTGACCCTCTTTATCGAGTTTAGCCGTACTGACTCTCAAATAATCGCCATGACCTTTACTTACTATTGTTGAGGCAATGACAAGTGACTTTGGATCTTCAGATTCTAGCTTTACGGTGTTTCCGTTTTGATCATTGTATTTACCGGTATGTTGCTGACCTGACTCACTATCTTCAAGAGTCACTATATATTTACCCTGGCTATTTTTACCGGAAAAAACAGTATAGCCGTAAGGCTGCAAAAAATTGTTGAAATCAGCAAAAGCGGATGATCCAAAAAATATCACTATATATATAGATAGAATGTGCTTCATTATTTATCCTCAGAACTGTTTCTCATACAATCTACTATGGTTCCTATCGGGGACTTGAGAGAAAAACCGTAGAATTTTACATACCCTTAGTCCTGAAATCCCATATATTTACCAGCTCTTAGTATTGAATATCCTAATTTGAGGCGAAAAACCTAAATGTTCAGAATGAGACACCGAGAAGTTCTTTAAGGAAGCATACCCAGGATATCAAAGGACTGATATCTGAATTCTTCAAGGAGGAGGAAAGAGATGGGTTTACGTATCAATACCAACACCGCTTCGTTAAATGCGCAAAGAAATTTGCACGGTACGAAGTTGGCAATGGACAGAAGCTTGGAGAAACTATCTTCAGGCCTTCGGATTAACAGAGCTGGCGACGACGCTGCTGGTCTGGCAATTTCCGAAAACTTAAAAGCACAAATCCGCGGGCTCAAACAAGCCTCTCGGAACGCACAGGATGGTGTATCCTTGATTCAAGTGGCCGAAGGTGGCTTGAACGAGATTTCATCGATCTTGATTCGTTTGAGAGAGCTGTCAGTGCAAGCGGCTTCAGACACTATCGGACCTGTTGAAAGACAGTTCTTGAACGTGGAATACGATCAGCTCGTGTCTGAAATCGATCGAATCGCCGACTCTACAGAGTTTAACGGTACTCAACTGTTAAGCGGAACGGGTTCAATACTCGATTTCCAAGTAGGGACAAGAAACGATCCTAATATCGACAGACTGTCTTTTGACTCGTCAAAAGCAGACGCCAACTCAGCAGCACTAGGTGTGAACCTAACAAGTGTTGCCGATAAAGCTTCAGCACAAAACACGCTAGCAGCGATTGATTCGGCCATTGTATCCGTTTCAGCCATGCGGGCAGACTTTGGTGCCATTCAGAACAGACTACAGTCAACGATTTCAAATGTAATGATCTCGATTGAAAATATGTCTGCTGCGAATTCACGTATCAGAGACGTTGATGTTGCTGAAGAGACGGCTGAATTGACGAAGAATAATATTTTACAACAGGCTGGTGTATCCGTGTTGTCACAAGCGAATCAATCCGCTCAGTCAGCACTAGCACTACTGAATAATTCGATGGGGTAAAAGAGATATCTTAATACCATAGATATCTCTTGACCCGCTACAACTTCAGTAGAAGTTTTAGCCCGACACTATCGCGGCTTTAACTCACCAACCTTCAGCTGATGTTTATTATATGAACCTCAGCACGTGTAGTAACTAGAACCACGATGTAATTTCGGTGGAGCTGAACAACTACATTTACCGTTTCCTGCGAATGAATGGTGTCGTAGGATGAAATAAACTTGCGACACCATACTTTTAAAAAGCAAAGAAACGGAAACAAACATGAGAGTAAACCTTTGAACTCTCAACTCTCCAGAAACCTCCCCCAAAATAAAAACTAGACTCTAGAACACTCATAAATTTTCCGATCAGTATATTAGAAGAAGAGTATCTTCTTCAGAACAATCAACCCGAGTACACGATGTACTCTAATGCCAATATGGAAGGCACAGCATCAAGGAGGATGAAGTTATGCAAGGAGGATAAATATGGGATTACGTATAGCAACGAACGTAGCTTCGTTAAACGCCCAGAAAAACTTGATCGGTACAAACCATAACATGAGCCGATCATTGGCAAGGTTAAGTTCGGGTTTCCGAATCAACCAAGCCGCCGACGATGCCGCAGGGTTAGCCATAAGTGAAAACTTAAGAGGTCAAATCCGAGGTATGAAACAAGCTAACCGAAATGCGAACGATGGTGTATCGCTCGTGCAGGTGGCTGAAGGAGGATTGAATGAAGTATCAAGCATGCTTATTCGATTGCGAGAATTGGCAATCCAAGCCTCATCAGACACTATCGGTGACACGGAGAGAAAGTTTCTCGACGTTGAATATCAGCAGCTTAAAAGCGAAGTCCAAAGGATTGCTGAGTCAACGCAGTTTAACGGTAGAGATCTCTTGAATGGAACAGGTGGAGTTGTTGACATCCAAGTGGGTGTACATAACGACGCGTTCAAAGATAGAATCTCTTTTAACTCTTCGGCAGCTAATTCGTCGTTGGAGTCCTTAGGGCTTACAGCTGAATCGCTGGCTACGAAGGAACAGGCTCAAACAAGTATCGCCGTCGTAGATGACGCTATGATTTCGGTGAATGCCATGCGAGCCAACTTTGGTGCACTACAAAACCGATTGGGATCAACGATTAATAATTTGAATATCGCCCATGAGAACTTGTCAGCCGCGAACTCTCGAATTCGTGACACTGACATAGCTGAAGAGTCCGCCGAACTAGTTAGAAACAACTTACTCATGCAGTCAGGTGTTTCCATTCTAGGACAAGCGAACCAAAACCAGCAAATTGCATTAAAGCTATTAGGATAATTTTTGCAGGGCTCAGGGATCTGAGCCCTATAGTAAGAAAACAAGGAGGTTGAGCCATGTCTTCGACAGCTCAAGAATGGTCCGGAGCACTACTTATGTGTGCAGCAATAGCTACGGCTATCGTTGTAGGACTAAACTCAATGATCTTCTGATTGTGGGCAAAGGATTTGTTGCGCAAAGAAGTCATTACCGCTCTGCAACTCCAAAAAGTGCCTGGCACCTTTTGGAGCTGTGAGGCGTCAAGTTGGGTCCACCTTAAGTGACCAAACTTAAAAAACTGGTTATCGCTCTCTAATTCACCAGGCGGGGCTTTCAAAGCCCCGCCTTTTTTTATTCTCAAAATAATACTAAAGCGATTGAGGCTTCCGCCCGATACAGTACTTATGTCCAGGAATTGTAGTACGTTTTTTCTAATTCTAAGAGGGCTAACAGTTTTGTTGGCACTGGTTCACCTTGGTTGTGAAAAGATCAACCTAAATGGTGAAATTAAATCCCCCTTTGAAAATGTAAACACATCCAAATTTTCCATATCCGATGGCTTAGGCTCAAGTGCCGATCAAGTCACATCTCTATCTCTTCTTACTACTGATGGTGACGTTCAAGTTTTTGCTCTTGAGCAAGATGCCAGCGGCTCATTTCTTTCCAACCCCGAAGTGGCCTGGACTCTCATAGGAAGTTTTGCCGATCTAACCATTCAAGACAGTGGGCGATCTGCCGTTCTTAACAACTTCTCTGCAGGCTCTGGTCAAATTAAATTTGAATATGATGATCGCACCGTGGCTATCAATGTCGATGTAAGCGTACCCCCTACCCCAACCGCAAATTCGGACACCATCTATTTAATTCAGGATACACTTACTGAAATCGATGTGCTTGTAAACGACACGGATGCGGCCGAAAATTTACCCTTGGCTATAGATTCTGTTTCAACACCGACGAATGGGACCGCTGTGATAGATGGAGGGGTCATAGACTACACTCCGAGTGCTGGATATCTAGGAACGGATTCATTTACCTATACCGTATCTAACGCTTCTGGTGGCACAGAAACCGGTACGGTCAACATTTACGTTATGACGGCCCACACCTGGACGGGTGCTGGTGCTGATGACCTTTGGACGAACTCAGACAACTGGTGTGGAACCATTGTAGCCCATGCTTGTACTGGTGGAAGTGCCCCAAGCTCCTCACAGGTCGCGGTCTTTAATGACACCTGCGAGAACTGTGATGCACAAAGCGCAGGAAGCATTTCTGTGGGTGGAATTTCTATGGCTACCACCTACAATGGAACAATCACGCAAAACAACGGCCACAACCTCACAGTTGGCAGCTCGAGCTTCACCCAAAAAGGGGGAACTTTTGTTGGAGGAAATTCAACTATAGACATCCAAGAGGACTTTGTCCTCGAGGGGGGCACATTCACCTCAACCTCAGGAACTATGCAGGTGCGGTGGGATATACAAATGAGTGGCGGAACATTTATTCATAATTCCGGAAAAATTGATTCGCTGGCCTCTGCGGATGGACAAGTGGTTTACTTAAGGTTTTTAAGTGGCAACCTGTATGATTTGGATTTCTCACGTAGATACAATGCAACGGCTTATATTCAATCGAACTTTGAAGTGGAAAACCTGTTGAGCCTGACCAATAACCACGTTGGAACAAAAGTCTATGGGGGCTACACCATCTCTGTGCACGGAAATGTGGATGTGGGTCGGGGTACTGTGGCCGCAGGACGAAATACAATGTATACGGTCAAATTGATAGGTACTGGAGATCAGACCATTAGAGGAGTTCACTCCACTGTGGACTGGAATAAAATACCTCACTTGATTGTGGACAAACCTTCCGGTTCTGTTCTATTCACAGGAAACGGCATCACCTACCGTGGGGATTTTAATGTGATAAATGGAGATCTAGAATTGACCGGCCGCAGTCCAATATTTGATGTTAATTTTGAGAATGGCGAGGCCTCCATTCACAATCTAAATAACGAAGTGGTTGGATCACTCACCCTAGTTATCGATTATAGCAATACGATTAACTTTTATGGTGATCTCAATGTATCAGGAGATCTTACAATCACTTCTAACCGTGGAAATACAGTTCTACAAAGCTTAGATGGCGGGAAAATATATGTTGGTGGCGATTTCGCCTTTGGCTCTTCTTATGGATTGCCAGCCATTCCTGCGAACATGAAAATGCCTTTGGTTTTTAATGGCTCCTCCAATCAAAATTACTCTTCGGGTGGGACAATCACTTCTAGTGATAATTTTGATGCCGATGTAACCGTGAACAAATCAAATGGAAAAGTGATTCAAACCGATAACTTTTATACAGCCGCAGGTTACGACCTCATTATCGACTCCGGGGAATGGGAAATTAGGAACAAGTATACTCTGAGTGTAGGATCGAATCTATCCGTAGCTTCAGGAACTACCATTGATCAAGGTTGTGGGACACTCAATTACGGAAGTCTATCAAATAGTGGGAGTATCACCACATCTTCATCATCACCCTTCGTTACAGCTGTAGATGCCTCTGTGAATGAGGGTGGCGTTTTAATGATGCGCGTTTTACTGTCTGAAGGATATTGTACGGGTGACTTTATCGTGGACTATACCGTTGCCGATATTACCACCACCAGTGTTGCAGACTATATTCCTCCTTCCGGTACATTAACTGTAACAGATGGCTCTAAAATTGGGGTTGTTGGGATTCCTGCGGTCAGTGATGGCGTGGCCGAAACCGACGAAACCCTATCTTTCACCATTGATACGATTACAGCCGGAATCATCGGAACCGCGACGAGCACGGGAACCATTTCCGACTAGATAGCCCATGACCCATCTAAAAAACTATAAATGAATGTATCAAATTGAGATCAACTCTTTGGGATTCCCAAGAAACTACCGATAAGTCTAGTAGACGAGAGATTGAATTGTAATCAGGTGGGACGTACGTTGAAGTTATTTTTATATGCCTTTCTGTTGGTTTTTATGGTCGGATGTGAAAAAAATCCGATCAGCGGTCTATTTCTAGACAATTCCGATAGTGATGAATCAGAAGAAATACCTTCTGGGTTTGCCCAGCTTACAAAAAGCACTATCGGTTCGATCAGTGTCACTCCTTACGATATATCTCTCAATTCACTAGATACCTCCACGGACAAAATAATACTTAAGGATCCTGGAAATGGACCTATAAGCGGCAGCTCAGTGAACTACCATCTGGATGTAGATACCGGCTCATTTAAAAAACTCACATGGGATACCATCATTGGAAGTACGCTAGATCCCGTCGTACACTATTCCCCGGTGTCCAATAAATCCATACATATTCTAACTGGTGGTACCTTCATAAACACACTTATGTATGTTTATGATTACAGTACAAAAACCTTCTCTAATCTCGTTCCCAATATAGATCCCACCGGGCTAAAGTTTATCAATCTCTCCGATGATGGTTCCAAAGTTATTTTTTCTACATCCGAAGGACTTTTTTGGGTGGATACCACTACTAAAGTGATTACCACCCTCATAACCAACTCTAATAATGAAGTGTACACCTATGCGTCCTTTACCCATGATTATCAAAAAATCGTTTTCTTCGCAGTCCGATTGACTACGAACAACAACCTGTTTGTCATTGATGTGGACGGATCCAATTTAGTTCAGCTTTCAAATTTTACCGAAAGCTCTATCTTTGCAAGCGTGGAAGCCTATAAAATCGCTCCGGACAACTCCACTGTTGTCTATTTTGGACAGGTTAACTCTTGGCCAGGTGTGGATGAACTCTACCGTGTGGATATTGACGGAACCAACAATATGAGAGTACACGCAAGTTTAGTCGGCACTGGAAAAGATGTCATGAGCGACATCTACATAGCTCCCGACAGCAGTTTCTTCGTGTATGCCGGTGATATAACAACAGACAATATAATAGAAGTCTATGCAGCCGACATTGATGGCTCAAATGTGAGAACTCTCAATGCCACCACCAATGCCAGTAGAGACGCTCGGGTAAGTACAGAGGAAATTTTTATTGCCGATGATTCATCTTTAGTCTACTTCAACGGAGACTTTACAATAGACGAACGAGACGATTGGTACTCCTCCACTCCCGATGGAGTGACCGTCACCAATTTAACCAATTTTCCAAATGTCTCCTCCACCATTTCTAATAATGTATTTACTAGCAACGGCTTAACTCTCATCTCCACTCGCAATGTCTCTGGAGAAATTAGACTTTTCTCAACAAATTTGAACACTCAAGTCTCAACTGATATCACTGGCTCATTGGTTTCTGGTGGTGACGTGAGATCTGCATCGTACATAGAATACACCCAACTTTCTTTAGATGAGACTGAAGTCATCTATATGGGTGATCTGATCGTTGATGCCCGTATTGATATATATAAAACACCTATCGGTGGAGGTACGCGGACCACTCTATTGACTGACGTAGGGGGCACCTATTTCACCCTATCTAATGATGGCACTCGGGTGATCTCTTACAAATCAGAATGCCGGTCGGTTTTATTGTCTGATGGCTCCGGCGCTATTGAATATGCCAATTTAGGCACAGGAGAGTTACTTACAGACTGTGTGTATTTGAGAGCGAGTGATAAAATCCTAGTGGGAAAATCCCTCCCTAATGGTAGTGCTGACTTGAAAGTCTACAATTTAGATGGCACCCTTGATCTCTCCCTAACACCGCCTCGATTCAATTCATTCATTAAACGGGCCATGAAAGTCTCTCCGGATCAGACTAAAATTGCATACCTTGTGGATGGATATGTCTATACCGCGAATATGGACGGATCTAATCCAATTCAAGTCAGTCAGTTACCCATTGTTAATGCTAATGGTCTTTCAACTTATTCGACACTCACAGAAATTGATCAAATGTTTAGCTTTTCTCCGGATGGGGAATACATACATTACCTTGGTTTGAACATTGTAACCTTCACCACAGATATATTCAGTGTACGAACAGATGGCAGCGCTCACACAGCACTGACTACTGGCGCCACATTTAACAATATAAGTGGGTTCAAGTATTCCCCGGACGGTACCAAGATTGCTATTTTAGACCAGCAGTTTAGTAATGAATACAATGGTGGTCGCCTGATCCATGTTTCCGATTTGGATGGATCCAACTATACCCAAGTGGCGCAGGATTACACGGATCCCAGCCGATATATATCTCTTAGCTCCGGTAACGATCCCTATTTTTTTACGGCCGACAATCAGTATATTGTATATGTCTCGCGTGGTACCTGGTGTTGCTCTAGCCCGGTCAGTGTAAAAAACCTATATGCCAGCAAGCCAGATGGCAGTGATTTTAAGACCATTGGCGATGATTCACTGGGTAACTCCTCCGATCTACTGATCGCTTCCACTGGCTCTACTGTCTACTATGCACAGGGTGGGGTTCTCAATGCGGTGGATGTGGCCACCAATGTTAAGACCCCACTTTCCGCCATTTGTGAAATGAAGACCGCTATAGAGATCCCTAGCCGTGGTTTACTCGCCTGTATAAAAAACGGAGAACTACGCCTTATTCCAACGGATGGTAGCGCTCACTCTTCGGTTCACACTGAAGAAGCACTTTATACTTTAACCGCAACAGATCCAGGTAAAATCAAACTTTCCAGTGATGGTAAATATCTCGTTTATTATGCCCCATTAGCTAGCCCGTCCACTAGCTATAAAGTCTTCAGCTACGACCTTGATTCAGGAGATAATACAACTCTCAGTCCTTCTTTATGGTTAACTTCTCTTCAGTTTGAGCTCATTCCCAATAGTAGCTCTATAGTATTTTCCGGCTATAGTATTGACTCAAATCAAGGGATCTTGCGAAAAATCGATTTAGACGGTACCGATGAATTCGAAATAGAGAATAATCTTGGTGGTCTTTTGTTAACAAATCATTTTCATTTTGACGTCACCGAGAATTACATTGTTTACCCCACCATCGATTATCCCTTCAGTGGTGTTAAAGTGAAAATCTCAACCCTAAATGGGGATGTCAAAGAGTACCTTAACGATGGCAATACCGTGGTTTTCTTTGATATGTATGGCGAAGATAAAATTCTCTATGCTACTGAAGTGGGTAGCTCCTCCGAAGTCCACTACACTTTGAAGCAAGCCACCATTAGAAATCCCACACCCGATCCGGAATAGGCGTAAACGGAGCCACTTGTTCTGGCGAACCTCACTTCGAGAGACAGAAAGACTTCAGGCAACACTCTCAAATTGAGACATACCGAATTGTGCAAATTTCTTCAGAAAACGACTCAGATCAATTCAATAAGCCTCTGACCAGACACCACCGTATCAGAATGAAAACCGCTCTTTCTAACTCCGCAGAACTTTCCGATAATAAATTATAGACGGATGTCGAGTTATTAAGACCGACAGGTGGGACGTGAGTTGAAACTTTATAGATTACTTTTTTTAACATTGTTTCTTTTGGGCTGTCAGAAAAACGCTCTTAACGGACTATTTGATGATATTTCTGATGAGGAAACACCGGTGGAGCCAGAAACTGGTTTTAAACTGGTGACCACTGAAGTGGTGTCTTCATTTAGTGTTACTCCCGCAAAGATTAGTACAAAGGATATCAGCCTCGAAGATGGAAAGATCATTCTTCAAAGCCCACAGGCTGCAGCTATAGATGGCGCTAACGCTAACTTTAACCTAGATTTAGACACTTGGACCATCGATAAAATGACCTGGGGAAGTGTGATTGGAAGTAGCAGTAGTTCTTCATTTTACTACAACTCCGTCGCAGATATTGCTGTGAATGTTCTCTCCGGTGGAAGCAATGGCGATACCCTGATGTACATTTACGACTACAATACAAAGACGTTCTCAAACCTCATACCCGGAGTATCCACAAAAAGCCTGTATTATCTGGCAATGAAATCTGATGGAACTAAAGTGGTCTATCGGACCCCTAACGGTTTATTTATGGTAGACACCTCTACTAAAGCCATCACCACTCTTTCAAGTAATACAGATGATGAATCTTACGGTGAGGTAAAATTCACACCTGATGGGCAAAAGGTCGTGTTTTTCCGAGTGGGCCTAAATCCCACTCCCAATAACCTATTTGTTGTCGACATTGACGGTAGCAACCTGACCCAGCTGTCGAACTATACAGCAACAACCTTGTTTGCCGGTATTGAGACCTATGAAATCTCTCCGGATGGTTCCACGGTGGTCTACTATGGAGAGGTCAATTACTGGCCAGGTGTCAAAGAACTTTATCGAGTGGATATCGATGGTAGTAACAACCTTAGAGTGCATTCTAGTTTGGTCGGAACCAGCAAAGATATTATGGGTGATATTTATATTGCTCCTGATAGCAGCTATTTTGTATTTTCTGGGGATATTACAACAGATACAGTTAATGAAGTTTATGCGGCAGACATCGATGGTTCAAACATGCGACGGCTCAACCCCACCTCGAATGCCAACCGGGATGCCAATGTGAGCACGGAGGATATATCAATTTCTTCTGACTCCACCCTCATTTACTTCACAGGTGATTTTACAGTGGATGGTCGCGCCGATTGGTACTCATCCACTCCTGACGGAGCTACAGTTGTTAATCTCACTAATTTCCCCGCTGCGGGAACATCTATTCAAAATAGGATTTTAACTTCGGATGAATCCACTTTAATTTCCGTAAGAAGTGTCTCTGGTGAAGTCAGACTTTTCACTACGAACTTAGGCACTCGGGTTTCCACCGATATAACCGGCTCACTTGTGAGTGGTGGGGACGTAAGGACCTCATCTGCATGGGACTACACCTTTCTATCACCTGATGAAACACAAGTGTATTTTGCAGGTGACTTGGTTGTGGATGGACAAAACGATCTTTACAAAGTTCCCATTGGAGGAGGTTCTAGAACGACCCTTCGGTCTGGCACGGCTGGACTGAAACACGTCATTACCAATGATGGCACTAGAATCATTTCCATTGAAAACGAATGTGTTTCGGTACTCTCCTCTAATGGCACGGGACTTATTGACTATGCCAACTTAGCCACAAATGAAACCGTACATAAATGCACCTATCTTCCCACCAAAGACAAAGTCTTGTTAATAAAAGATCTGGTTTCCGGAGCCAGACAGATGACCATTCATAATATCGATGGATCCGTCCATAAGGAAATCAGTGCTCCACTTTCTAAATCTTATACGCGCCTATCATTACAAATCTCTGATGATAAAACCAAGATGGCCTATCTGGTTGACGGCCATATTTATGTAGCGGGAATGGATGGTTCCAACCCCATAAAGGTCAGTCAATATCCCCTATCTTCCTGGTCCATATGGAGCGTCTTTAGTATCACTCTCACTGACCCTTCAGACATGTATAAATTTTCACCTGATGGGCAACATATTGCCTATATAGGTATAGATCTCTCCACGGGTATCAGTAATTTGCATACTGTAAGAGTGGATGGAAGTTCACACAACACACTTACAACTCAAACCATTTATGAACAAATCAATGGGTTCAAGTTTTCGCCAGATGGAACAAAAATTGCGATTCTGGATGAAGAGGGTAACCCTGAAGTCAATGGCGGACGCCTTATATTTGTATCTGACATTGATGGTTCCAACCAGGTGCAGATCGCTCAAGACTATACAGATAGCACGAGATACATTTCCCACTATACGGAAAAAGACCCTTACCACTTCACCTCAGATAGCCAATATATAATATATATTTCTCGTGGTGATTGGTGTTGTTCAGGTGCCGTGAGTATGGAAAATGTGTACGCTAATAAAGTGGATGGTTCGGACTACAGAGAAATAGGAAATGCAGCCAATAACTCATCTGAAATACTCATTCTCTCAGCGAGCAATACGGCCTTATACGCTCAAGGTGGAGTGTTAAATACTGTGGATGTCACAACCGGAACTAAGACGCCGCTGTCCACTGTTTGTAAACCCGGGTCTGCTGTGGAAATTCAAAGTCGTGGAGAAATTGCCTGTGAAAATGGTGGAGAGATATTTTTAGTAAAACTGGATGGTAGCACTCACTCTTCAGTTCACACCGAAGAAGCTCTGTATAGCTCTTACACCTCCACTCCAATACCGTTTAAACTCTCATCCGATGAAAAGTACATCGTTTATGCAGCCTTCTTAGCGGCCTCCACTCAACAGTACAAAATTTTTAGCTATAATCTAGATACTGGTGTCAATAAAACCTTAAGCCCTACGCTCAAGGTAGGAAGCTTTCAATTTGAATACATTCCGAATCAACAAAGTATTATTTATTCAGGTCTCGACTGGAACGAGAACAAGGGCATTTTAAGAAAGATTAATTTGGATGGAACCGGAGAGGTAATTATTGAAAGTTCTCTTGGAGATGTCATTCTCACGGATCAATTCCATTTCTCTCATACGGAAAACTATGTGATCTATCCTGTTATCAACACGCCCTTTGATGGCGTTCGAGTAAAAATATCCACTTACGACACTTCGGTGCAGGAATTCCTAAATGAAGGTGACCCGGTGGTCTTTTACAACTTCTATAGTGAAGATCACATCTTACTGGGCTCAGAATCTGGCGATGATTCAGATGCACATTATGTTCTTAAACGCACAACCATCGGTGACCCTACACCAGAACCGTAAGGGCCATCGATATATACTTTATCCTGTTAAAGAAGAAATTCGATCAACCAAGCTGGTAAATAATAGAAAAACAGCTTACTGCGCTTCCCTAGCGTGACGTTTCCTTTGGAGGAAATCACGTTTCCTTCAGAGTCTAAAGCCGTTTTGCTATCTATAACGTCTAAACTTTTCTCCATTTGCGCCCGCATACTGCTTTCTAGCTCGGCCGTTAGTTCTCTATTTCCCTTACAGAAAATTCCCATCTCTGCGTTGTAAAAATCAGATCGGTTATCAATATTGTAAGTTCCAATAAATATCTCATCCTCGTCATAGACATGGGATTTACTGTGCACGCCAAAAATAGAAGATTGGGCTCTGTCCAATAAGGCCACGTCCTCCGTTTGATCCCCAGAATGCAGATACATTTTAACACCTTGATCTAAGGTGTCTTTCAAACTCTTATACAACGCCGCTGACATAATCATGTGATCTGTAGTTGCCAGAGAGTTTGTAAACACCTCAACCGTTATATCCTCGTCGCGACTCAGCACTCGATTGATAACCCCTTCGGTTCTCTTATTTTGAATAAAGTAAGGTGTGGAAATAAGAAGCCGGTCGTCCACATCCATGACTCTTTTATAGAGCTCTTTTCTTAAATGTTTAAAGTCATCCCGATAGGACGCTTCCTTCCTTTCTGAAAACTGAGCACCCGGCGAATCACTGACAAATACAATATCGTAACACTGATGAGTGGTAAGCTCATTGAATCTATGTCTCGTCTTACTCTCTATGGATTTCAATAATTCTAAATCAGATTCTGTTTCTTTAAAAAATCGACTGGCTTTTTTAATACCGCGCTTATACGCACGCAATTTACTTTTTGCATTTTGATCTTTACCCCGGAGTGTGGGTTTTACGGGATCTTTGGCTATAGAACTACGCTCATCATTCCAGAAAGCCATAAAACTTTCATAAACTTTATCTACAATTGGTCCCTCTAGTAAAATGTCCCGATCGTCAAAGTTAAAGTCCTTGTCCATTCCGAAATATTCATTGGCAACATTGCGTCCCCCGGTGATCACTTTTCCTCCCACAAGAAACATCTTCCGATGATTTCTAAACTGAGCCGTAGAAAAAAATATTCCCGAAGAATTATAATACTTCGTTTCAATACCGTAAGTCTTTGCTTCAGCGGCAACAAAGCGATTGAACTTGAAAGTCCCAAAAGCGGATCTATCAACAAGGATCTTTACATCAGCTCCCCGTTCCGAGGCTCGTGCTAACGCTTGGTTTAACAGGCGTCCCGCATCGTCTAATTCATAGATGAAGTACTCAACAGCAACCCGGTCATCCTTACCAGCGCTATTAATAAGATCCAATCGGGCTTGAAAGGAAGTCATTCCATCCTCTAATAGTGTCATAGAATTATCCCCAGAGAGATCCCGTGCATAAAGAGCCTCAGGTATTGAGCTCACAGCGGTAGTTGTTGACTTCTCTTCAGCAACAACCATTAAGGGCACCAATAGCAACGCAATGACGATATATTTCATATTATCTCCTTAGACCTCATAGATACCATATGTGGGAGAATTCTATGGGCCGAAACCACCAACCCATCGTAGGTTCGTAAAAATGACATAATTTGTGAATACAGAGGTCCATTTGTGTCTACCCTTCCCTTCTGTCCTCCAGAAAATTGCTGGAACGAAAATTGTCTTTAACCCGTACAGACCATTACCTTTTTTCAAGCACAATCAACATAAGTACCTGAAATCACATGTAGAAAGCTGGTATTAGATTTGCCTATAGAAGGGTGTTTAAAGTCATCAATATTGAGAGGAAAGGTATTACCCATGAAAACCCTAAGAATAGTAGCCATTTTGGCCGTGTGTTCCTTACTCACAGCTGCTTGCTCTAAAAGACAAGAGAAAGTCCAGTGTGAAAACCATGACGGCTTTGCCGTTGAACTACAAAACAACGCCCAACACAACTCCAAGCGAGAAGTGATTGTGGATATGGAAGTGATTCCATTAGATGATTCCGAAGAGACAAAAATGGCTCTTTTAGATCTAGCTGCTAGTAAAGTAGCTCCAGAGGAAATCGTAAAAAATCTAACAGCGGATGCCAACCCTGAAGCATTCCAGTTAAACGGTTTTGTATACGATTCTAATTCGAAAAAAATTATAACTAATGGAGCCAATGGTAAAGCCGACGCTGAAATCATTGCTCAATCTTGTCAATTGCTTACTACTAAAATGAATGGCTCTAAAGATATAGGTGTACAATCTGCCCTTGGAGAAGAAGTATTCGTTGAAACTACAAGCAAAATGTTAACAAGCGAAGACGGTGTACAGATCACACAACGTTTCTCGAGCTCTAAAGGTAGCGTAACTATTGTTAAAATCGTTCGCTGGGGTGATAATCCAACTGAAAAAGAAACCGTAGCTGTGAGTTTAATAAAAGACCTATTAAGTATTAATGGTCGTCAAATGATCGCTACTGGGGACCTTGCAAAAGCCATCGCAAAAGCTGAGGGAGAGGCAAAGGCCTTAAACCAAGGAATTGCTCGGCAAAAAGCAAATGGCAAAGTATTAGCTGAAGTAGAAGCAATGGTTGAGATTCCCGTAAGCCTACTTAGCTTATTAGCTACAGGTGACTATCAAAGTGCCCAAGGAAATTTTGAGCCTAAAAATCGACAAGCGATTGAACAAGAGAGACTTGATCGCGAAGCGGCTGAACAGGCAGAGCGTGAAAGACTCGCTCGCGAAGCGGCCGAACAAGCTGAACGTGAAAGACAAGCCCAAGAGGAACAGGAAAATGGTGGTGACCAACCTCCAACAGTGAACCCTGCCGACCCAGCTTGTTCTGAAGATGGTGTAGCTGATCAAACTTGCGAAGACGAAGATCAAGACGAAGATCAAGACGAAGATCAAGACGAAGATCAAGGCGAAGACCAAGACCAAGATCAAGACGAAGATCAAGGCGAAGACCAAGATCAAGGCGAAGACCAAGATCAAGGC
>TARA_B100000749_G_scaffold280894_1_pt1 | contig 69610 bp, 57 predicted proteins | sample TARA_B100000749 | Tara Oceans TARA_B100000749 (sample SAMEA2621232) | marine metagenome | biome: marine biome (ENVO:00000447); feature: mesopelagic zone (ENVO:00000213); material: "saline water (ENVO:00002010), including plankton (ENVO:xxxxxxxx)" | depth 800 m
CAATTCCGCCAATTCCGCCAATTCCGCCAATTCCACCGATGCCGCCACCGATTCCACCATAGAGACCACCTAGGCCACCAAGACCGCCGATGCCGCCAAGACCACCACCGAGGCCACCGTAAAGGCCACCGTAGATACCACCACCGAGGCCACCGAGACCGCCGATGCCACCATAAAGACTACCAAGTCCTCCCATACCACCGAGACCAGCAGCACCCCATGGTCCAAGACCTTGCATATAAAGGCCGCCACCGATGCCACCGCCAAACATTCCCGAAGGATAGCCGAAAGCTCCACCGATTCCACCGGTTGCTCCAAGCATTCCACCAGCGCCATACATTCCGCCACCAATAGTACCCGAACAACCATAACCACCGGAGCTGGCTCCACCTAGGATTCCGCCATAAAGTCCCGCAGCAAAAAACGGGTAACCCGCAGAAACCGCAGTATAAGGTGATGAAGGCCAGCCTGCTTGTGCGTTTCTTTCTGAAATCTTATTATAAGTGGCGTAAGCTAAACCTGCACCCACAGCGACTCCAAATAGTCGTCCCACTTTATCCCAAGTGCTTTGAGTCTTACGATAGCTTCGTCCATAACACTGTCCCGTTGGACATTCTGCCTCGGTAAAGCCATCGATATCGCCAGACCGAAGATCTTTTTTAGCATCTTTAATAGCCTGTTTAAGATTTGCTTTTGCGTCTTCAATCTCTGACTCACGAGCCTTTAGTGCAATGTACTTATCTAAGTAATCTGCACAGTCAGAGCCGTCATAATTTCTAGTGCTCTTATGAAAATCTGAATCAAAGCATATATCTAAATTAAAAGTCCCATCACTATACACTTTAGGTTTGTTGTTTTGGCACAAACTCTCAACACCATCTAAATTTTGTCCGGCATTTACCAGCTGAGTGTATTCATCTCTGCTAATCAATGGCTTACAAATGGGATCATTCGATGATCCACCTGGAATATTTACAGGTCCACTAGTTTGTGGATCCTCGGTTGTATTTCCACCGCGAAGTCTTGCTAAAATCGCATCGATTTCGGGAGTCGAAGAACCAGCCGGAGCGCTTGTTGTCGCATCAGGAATTTTACATTTATCGAAAGAGTCCTGGCAGGGTTTGTACTCAACATTACCATCGTTTTTTAGAATATCATCAATGTAGGCCATGGTTCCTGATTTTAAATACTTTTTGAGTTTACTCTTGGCTTTCTTAAGGTCCCTTTCAAAGTTCTTAACTTCGAAATCCTCATAGAGCTCTTCCATCAACTCATCGTAATCAGCACGTGCTTCTTGCACACCCTCTTCATTGTAAATCACATCGTCAGCTGAATAGTATTCATGACCACATTGTTGTGTACCACCATACATTCCGGAACCCCATTGAGTGGGCAGCATTTGCGCCAAGGCACTCGTTGAGAAAAACGAAGTTAATATCAAGAATTTTAAATGTAGGCCTCTCATGGGATACCTTCCTCGTGGCTCACTGTTATCTATTTCTACATTCAATTTATCGTCACTATTTTGGACAATCTGTAATTTTCCCTGTAGTTTTCAGGACTTTTAGGGGGTCAATGCAATATTTTTTTACGATCTTTGCCTGAGCCCTGCTGACAGAGGTAAACTGTGTATCAATATGAAACACACAGTCCTAGTTGTAGATGATGAACCAGATATTTTAGACGCCTTAGAACGTCTACTTCGCCGCAAATTCAACGTTCTTAAGGCCTTATCTGGCGACGAAGGTCTGGCCCTTCTTGAAAAAAATGACGTACAAGTGATCATTTCTGATCATCGTATGCCTGAAATGACGGGGGTTGAGTTCCTACAAAAAAGTATCGCTATCGATGACAAGTGCATTCGGATACTTCTCACTGGCTACACAGACATTGAGTCTGTCATTGATGCTATCAACTCTGGACAAGTCTACCGGTACTTAACAAAACCCTGGGACGCTGTTGATCTACTCAACACCATTGAGAAGGCCGTGGAGAAGCTTCATCTAAGAAGTGAGTTAGAAATAAAAAACAAGGAATTGCAAAAAGCCCTCGCGGAACTAAAAACTCTGGATCAGGCGAAATCTAATTTCATGCTGCTTATGAATCATGAGTTAAAAACACCGCTTACCGTGATGACCAGCTACTCGGAACTACTTGAAGAGAGTCATTTGGACGAATCACAGCAGAAGGCCGTCCTCAGAATTCAACAAAGTATTGAACGACTCACCAAGCTAGTTGATGACTCTCTTACAATGATTCAAGCGGACACCAAGACCTTAAAAGTAAACCCATCGAAGGTGGAACTAAAATCTCTCATTGATGCGGAGTTGGAAAAACGCCATTACCAAATTTCCGACAATCAATTTAAAATCTCCTTCGATTTTGATAAAGCGACCATTGAGTCGGACTTAACTCATGCCACATCCATTATAGAGCGAATTGTAGACAATGCCCTTAAATTTGCCGACCCTCATAGTAGCATTGAGTTCAAGTTCGATAAGGATGAAAGTAGATTCTCAATTACGAATACGGGCAAACCCTTTCCCGCAGAAAAAACAGAAGAACTCATTCGACCTTTTACTATTGATGAAAAAGCCATGAACCACTCCACGGGAACCGGCATGGGTCTTGCCATCGTCGGCGCACTTTGCCGTTCGTTAGAAATTCACCTAGAAATCGTTCCTGATGATAATACAACCACAATTGTGCTCAAATTCTAAAACTATCAACCTGTCCGAACTCCGTACTTTTTGGATCGTCCAATTTAAACTAGAGCATTTACGCTGACCTACAAATTTGCATTTTCATATTTTCCAATGAAACTTTACCTATGTGCTTTGAGTGCTTTATTCTTTTTGTTACCCACTATCTCCTTCAGTGCAGAGACGCCCTATGATCTTGTCCTGGAAACAGGTGTCTTGCATGAACTACCTGGCAAAATAAAAAGCCCAATACATCTCGATAAATATGGAATATTAACTGTCACGGGGGATGCGCCTCATCTAAAAGTTCGCGGTAAGAAAACAGGCAAAGTGAAGCTCACTAGCGCCAACCAGACTTTAAATATTCTAGTGCTTTCTTCAGTCAGGTATCAAAAATTTCTTAATGTACAAAAAGCTCTAGCACACAGACGGGGCTTGAGTTTGGACTATTCCAAAGGAAAGCTTACCATAGATGGGGAACTTTTAAGAGCTCAAGACTATCTACAATTGCTTCCCATTTTGGAAGAATTAGACACTTCTGTAGAAATACATGCTGTTGCAGACAAAGAAATTCAAAAAACAATCATCGAAGAATTAGGACTGAAATATCCTCAGCTAGAAAATTCAGACACTCATCACTTCTCTTTTGAGAGTCCTTGGTCCTTAACAGTAGCAAAAAATCAGAAGGACGACATTCTCATAGATTCCCTTCAACAAATAGGATTTAAAGCTATCAGTGAGTCTAAGCTTCATGCAAAAAAGCCGTTGGTACAGATTCATATTAAAATGATCGAGACCAATCAAACCCTTCTCCAGCAAATGGGATTTGACTGGCTCCTTCAATCTCAATTAAAAATTCATCCCACCCCTATCAAAGAGCAAAACCTATCTCAACTCATAAGCTCTTTTGATGAAGAATCAGCTCTAGGAACTGTGCTCAGTGAACCCATTCTTATCACTCAATCTGGACGAAAAACAGAATTTTTCAGTGGTGGTGAATTTGCCACTCGACTGACCACTGAGAGTCAGCAATCCGTTATCTGGAAAGAGTATGGTCTGAGGCTTAATGCTACACCTACGACTTTTGAAAACGAAGTCACTCAGATCCGAATATCTCTAAAAATTTCCACTCCTGATCCAGGATCTGCCATCGATGGGATTCCTACCCTTTCCAGAAAGTCTATCGAGTCTTTTGTCACAGTAAGGAATGATTCGTTTTACCTTCTGTCAGATTTAAGTCAGAAAATCAATGGCCTCCAAAAAGATAGTCTGCCGGGCCTGTCTAAAATTCCAATCCTAGGTTCGTTTTTCCAGGGCACTTCCGAGCAAGAACAAACTCGGAAAATTCTAATTTTTATAAGAACTCGGACTCTGAAGGATATATAAATTGGATAATACCATGACCTATGAAAGCCTTCTCTTTAAAGTCTTTGAATCCATGGATCGACCTATGGACGGTTCTGAATTGATCAACTCCACACTTCATTCACATAGTATCAATTTAGAGGACTCCTTAAAGAAACTCAGCTCTGAATTTACTGAAGAATGTAATCGTCGAGCTTGGTCAGAGGTCTTTGGCTGGGGCCCTTTAGAGACTCTTGTGGATGATTGCAATGTGAAAGAAATTATCGTCAATGGGCCCGATGAAATTTTTTATGAAACGGAGACACAACTCCTCACTTTCAACGAAAAATTTTTCTCCACAATCACCCATTCCAATTTCATTCACCGCATCAGTCAAAAGTGCGGAGTTCACTTATCCAGATCCACACCCATGATGAGCGGAACCTATAAAGATTTTAGAGTGCAATTTACTGCTCCTCCCATATCCGCAAAAGTCACACTCACCTTAAGGCGAAAAAATCAAAAAGTGATACCATTAGATTCTCTAGTGACGGGAGAATGGTGCCTCCCAGATCAAATGCAAATTTTGGAATCCGCCATTTTAGATAAAAAAAATTTTTTAATTGTCGGTGAAACTGGTTCTGGAAAAACCACTGTTCTCAATGCTCTTTTGAGTTTAACAAAACCCACTGAGAGATCCGTCATTATTGAGGATACCGACGAGATCCTTTCACCCAACTCGGCTTCACTCAAACTACTCACTCGTGAAAATCCCCTAGAACCACAAAATACAATTCATCAAGGAGACCTTGTGCGCCACACGTTAAGATTGCGGCCCGATCGTATTATTGTGGGTGAGGTCCGTGGAGCAGAGGCTAGAGATCTACTTCTCGCAATGAGTACTGGCCACGACGGGACATTGGGAACCTTACATAGCAGCAGTGCCAAGCAAGCACTATGGCGGCTGGAGATGTTAATTCAGTTGGGAGCCCCACAGTGGAGTGTCGAGACCATTCGGCGAATGATATTTCTAGGATTGGATTTGATCGTTGTTGTGGAGAAAAAGAACACTAAAAGAAGACTAAAGGGTATCTATGAACTGTCTTCCGTTGAACCACAGGGAATAACGCTTAATGATTTAAGTCGTCTATCCCCTGGGAATACTCATCTCTAAGCTTCTACATCAATGTAGCTACCTGGCATAAGGAACTCTGGCTCGTCGCTGTCTATGTCAAATTCCATTGACGCTGAATCTTCAGCAGCAACCATAAATGGCTCATGAGCATCATCATTAGGTGGCGAAGATAGATTCAAGTTTTCCACCGAAGCTTTGCTAGAGAACTCAACGGATGCAGCTGGAGATTCCGTTCTTCGTAATGGTTCTTTCATAAAAAATCCATTACTCACCCGATCCACAATCTTAGCTCGCCCCAACTCTTCTCTTTGCCTGTCTGTCATTGGACGTTCCATATAGGTATCAATACTTGAAAGCTTTGTATTTCTAGCCAGGTTGGATACCCCTTCTGGCCTTCCAAATGTTGGAGTCCCTGGTCGCACCGGATGTGCATCTTTCATATCTACATTTTTGACTCTCGCCGAGCTAGGTAGAATGCCGCTAATTTTTTCCATGTCACCCTCCTGGTGATTGAAAAACCTTTCTGGTTTTCAATAATACTATCGACATCTCAAGATGAGATATGACGGGGCTAAAGTTTAGATTTTCCCAAAAGGAGACGGAGAAGTAGATCTATCAACCTCAATCACTCCTAGAACCCCATACAACTGTTAGCTCTTATTCATAACTCACATACCACTCAAGAGTTCCAGCTATCCGGCCGAAAGGATAGGTACTGCTAAAAGCCTGAAACAAGAGGGAAAAGTGGAACGTTTGCGGACTAAAAATTGGAAAATCATCTTGGGGCTCGCTGCCCTATTTCTGCTTTCCGGTTGCACGAAACAAGACCTGAGTGGTTTTTTAGGTCTAGATGATAGTGATTCTTCGCTGACTCCTGGGTCCGACGCTTTAACCGTGGAAAATTTTGTTACTCAAAATATCACCTCCGAAAGCTTTCAATTGGTGTTCGACTATGAAGGCGATGCCAATAACAACTCCGTTGTGGAGGCTTATGTTTGTAGTGTTGGCGCAACACCAGGTTGTGATCCGAAAACAGGAACTAAGGTGACCTTTCAAAAACAAAGCGGAGAATTGGTGGCCTATGTGGACCTTACCATTCCGCCTTTTGATTCGGGAGATTTAGTTAAATTTACAGTTGAGGTCTCTGATCCCGATGGCCTCACAGGCCCCCAAGAGAAGACCGGATTTGTCATCGTACCTCACAACAATGATCCAAAACTCATAACTCAATTGGGTTACATTGCAACTGGTTCTACCAACGACAGTGGTAGCGAAGAATATATTTTAGATATGGTTATTGATGCCAGTGGAAACAAATATTTAGCCGGATACACCTCTGGCTCTTTTGGTGAATTAGGAGCTGGAGAGGCTGATGCCATCATTATCAAGTTAGATTCTGATGGCAATTTAGATACTTCCTTTGGTGGCGGAGATGGCATTGCACAACTCGGACAGATCACTCTTGGAGCGATTGCCAATACAAACGATCGGCTCTATGCAATCACTTTAGACTCTGATGGAAACGTATTCGTTGCTGGACAAACTGAAGGCTCGTTAGGCGAAGCCAATGCTGGGCTATATGATGCCTTTGTTGCGAAACTCAACTCCAGCGGGACTCTCGATAGCACGTTTGGCGGAAGTAATGGAATCGTGCAATTAGGAAACGTGACCGTTGGCGCTGGGGCTAGCGACGGTGAGCTTATAAATGCCATAGCCATTGATCCCTCTGGAAACATTATCATCGCAGGATATACAGAGGGATCCTTAGGCGAAGCTAGCGCCGGAAACCACGATGGATTTGTTGCTAAATTGGACTCGAGCGGTGCTCTTGATACCTCATTTGGTGGTGGTGATGGCATAGCACAGTTCGGAAGCGTCACTATTGGCGCCGGTGCTATCGGTTCTGATGTTGTTTCCGATATGGCATTGGATGCCAGTGGGAATATATTCCTATTTGGCCATACTTTTGGCGCATTAGGAGAAACCAATGCCGGCTCCTACGACTTATTCGTAGCGAAACTTGATTCTAATGGAACACTTGATACTTCCTTTGGCGGCAGTGATGGCATAGCACAACTGGGCAGCAGCACTGTTGGTGCAAACGCCAGCAGCAATAATCTATCCACGGCTCTGAAACTCGATGGCAGCGGAAATGTATTTATAACTGGACGTACAGTGGGATCTCTAGGCGAAACCACCGCAGGATCTTATGATGTATTTCTAGCGAAATTAGATTCTACTGGTGCAATGGATACTTCCTTTGGTGGTGGTGATGGCATAGCACAATTAGGTGATATCACCATAGGATCGGATGCCAATGGAGGTGAATACTCAAGAGATATTTACGTTGATGCCAGTGGGAATGTTTATCTCGCTGGGGAGACTCCTGGCGATCTGGGAGAAACTGCGGGCACAAGCAGTGATATCTTCATTGCCAAATTTGACTCTACGGGATCGTTAGATACATCTTTTGGCAGCGGGAATGGGATAGCTCAACTGGGTGCAGTGACTATGGGCCCTTTGGCTAATCTGGTGGACAATGTATCTGTATTGTCCGCGGACAGTAGTGGAAATCTGTTCTTCGCCGGACACACCAGTGGCTCACTTGGTGAAAACAGTGCCGGTGAATACGATGCATACATAGCGCAAATTGATACTTCTGGAACTCTTATGACTTCCTTTGGTGGGGGAGATGGTATTGCACAACTCGGTCATACCACAGTGGGTGGTGGGTCTAGTGGTGATAACAGATCCAATGAGATCATTAAAGATGCCAGTGGGAATACCTTTTTAGTAGGTACTACAAGTGGCTCTCTTGGAGAGGCTTCCGGCGGTCTGAGTGATGTTATCGTTATAAAATTTAATGCCTATGGAAAACTCGATACCACTTTTGGTGGGGGCAAAGGCATTGTACAACTTGGCAAAATGACCATTGGAGATGGAGCCAACAGCTATGATTATGGCCTATCCTTCGCATTAGATGCCAGCGGAAATATTTTAATTGCTGGCCATACCAGTGGGTCTCTCGGCGAGGCCAGTGCCGGATCGACAGATATTTTTGTAGCTAAACTGAACGCGACAGGAGCTTTGGACACCTCTTTTGGTGGCGGTGATGGCATTGCTCAGTTAGGCAATGTTACTGTGGGAGTGGCTGCTAGTGGTACCGACTACGCCTATTCGATGCAACTCGATGGCAGTGGAAATATTTATCTCGGTGGATACACCTATGGCGATCTAGGGGAAGCCAATGCCGGTGGAGCTGATGCTTACGTAGCAAAATTGGATTCTACCGGAGCCTTAGACACTTCCTATGGCGGTGGCGATGGCATCGCTCACCTTGGAAATGTCACAGTTGGAGCTGCGGCTAATAGTCAGCAGTACCCTAACAAGATCGCTCTCGATGGAAGCGGAAATATTTATATCACTGGGCCCACTTCCGGAAACCTAGGTGAGACCGCGGGCGGTGGTGATGACATTTTTATTGCAAAATTAGATTCCAATGGAGCCTTGGACACTTCTTTTGGTGGTGGCTCAGGTATAGTTCAGTTAGGGGATACCACTCTGGGTGCAGCCGCAGATAACGTCGATTTAGCCTCTGCTATTGCTCTCGATGGTTCTGGAAATATTTTTCTTGCAGGGTACACAAATGGATCATTGGGCGAGGCCAATGCTGGCAACTATGATGCCTTTGTCTTGAAACTAGATTCCAATGGAGCTTTGGACACTTCTTTTGGAGGGGGCGATGGCATTGCACAGTTAGGCAATGTCACTGCCGGTGCCACTGCTAATCTTTCTGACTTTGTTTACTCCATCTTTTTGGATGCCAGTGGAAATGTCTTTATTGCGGGCGCTACGAGTGGATCTTTGGGTGAAGCCAATGGCGGCGATTATGATGCCTACGTGGCCAAGCTGGATTCCTCAGGAGCTTTGGACACTTCTTTTGGTGGTGGGGACGGCATCACTCAATTGGGAAGTACCACCATGGGAACCAGCGCCGATGGAGCCGAAACCATCAATGCAATTTTAATAGACGCCAGTGGGAATTTGTTTTTAACTGGGGATACTACCAGTTCTTTAGGGGAACCTAACGCCGGTGAACAAGACATCTTTATCTGTCAGCTGACCTCTTCCGGAGATGCTCCTTAGTCGAAACACCTATCCGGAAGCACTTGTAAAAATTAATTTTGTTTCACATTGAGATACTCCTAGCGAGCCACCCATAGATCGCCGCTGAGTTGCGAACTTTTATTCACAATTTGGCAACCTCTCAAGAAAAAACACGAACTAGCCGAAAGGATAGGTACTACTTACAGTTAACTAATAGAGGCAGAAGTGGAACGTGTGCGGATAAAAAAAAGTTATTTCGGCTTGGGATTGGGCTTAGCTGCCCTTCTACTACTTTCCGGGTGTACGAAACAAGACCTCAATGGATTTTTAGGATCCGGTGACAGTGATTCGATAAGCGAACTCCCCGGCTCTGACTCCTTAACCATTGATAATTTTATAATATCCAATCCATCTTCAGAGAATTTTCAACTCACCTTCGATTACGAAGGTGACGCGAACAACAACGCAGCTGTCGACGCATATGTTTGCAGTATTGCCACGACGCCAGGATGCGATCCAAAAACTGGAACTAAAGTTACTTTCGAGAAAAGTAGTGGCGAACTGATTGCCTATGTGGATTTAACCGTCGCTCCCTTTAGTGCGGGAGACCTAGTAAAGTTTTCCGTTGAGGTGGCAGACCCAGATGGAGTGAATGGACCTCGGGAGAAAAGCGGTTATGTGATCGTACCGGATTCAGATGATCCTCGGCTGATCACTCAATTGGGATACATTTCTACCGGGTCAAAAAACGATAGTGGAAACAATGAATACATCAATGATATAGCAACTGATTCCAACGGAAATGTGTATTTAGCTGGTTACACTGCTGGTGCCATAGGTGAAATGGGTGCTGGAGACAATGATGCACTTATCATTAAATTAGATTCTGATGGAAATCTAGATACCTCATTCGGTGGTGGCGATGGCATCGCGCAACTGGGAAATATCACTATCGGCCCCAATGCCAATGGTGATGATCGTCTTTATGCCATTGTAGTAGACTCTGAAGGAAATGTATTTGTTGCTGGAGATACAGAAGGCTCTCTAGGTGAAGCCAATGCGGGTAGCAATGACATTTTTGTTGCTAAGCTAACAGCCTCTGGAAACCTAGACACTTCATTTGGCGGTGGTGATGGGATCGCGCAACTGGGAAACGTCACTATCGGTGCCGCAGCTAGCAGCCTGGACACTGGAAGAAGTGTCGCTCTTGATTCTTTGGGAAACATTTATGTGGGTGGCCGCACAGGAGCATCGCTCGGAGAAGCTAATGCCGGTAATTATGATATCTTAGTAGCAAAATTCAATTCAGCGGGTTTACTTGATACTTCGTTCGGTGGCGGCGATGGGATTGCACAGTTGGGTAATGTAACTATAGGTTCCGGCGCTAGTGGTGCAGAAATCTTAAGTGATATATTTATTGATGAAAATGATAATATATTTATTGGCGGAAGCACTTACGGCTCTCTCGGTGAGGCCAATGCCGGTAACTATGATGCCTTTGTCGCAAAAATGGATTCTGATGGGGCTTTGATCACAGCCTTCGGCGGTGGTGATGGAATTACTCAACTTGGAAATGTCACCATCGGTGCAAATGCCAGCGGAAGTAATCAAATCTATGCTTTAAAATTAGATGCTAGTGGAAATATTTTTATAACCGGTCGAACATTGGGTGATTTAGGTGAAACCAGTGGTGGTTCCTATGATGCTTTTCTCGCGAAACTGGATTCGACGGGAGCGTTAGACACCTCATTTGCCGGTGGCGATGGTATAGCGCAATTAGGCAATACAACTGTTGGTGGTGGCGCTAGCAGCTTTGATTATGCAAGAGATTTACATTTGGACGCGAGCGGAAATATTTTAATAGTCGGAGAAACCCCAGGCTCCATGGGAGAAGCCGTAGCCGGAGTGAATAACGACATTTACGTAGCTAAATTTGACTCCCTAGGAGATTTAGATACCTCTTTTGGTGGGGGAGATGGCATTTTACAGCTCGGAAACGTTACCGTAGGCAGTCCAGCTACAGGCCTTGAAATTGGAATGGCCATCACCGGAGATAGCAGTGGAAACTTGTTTACTACAGGTTATACCAATGGCTCATTGGGGGAATCTAGTGGTGGAGAGAATGATGCCTATGTCGTAAAACTTGATTCTGACGGAACACTTGTCTCTTCTTTCGGCGGTGGTGATGGCATTGCGCAACTGGGCTATAACACCGTGGGCGGTGGAGCCAGTGGGGGCAACTCCCTAACCAACCTAGTACAAGATGCTAGCGGAAACACCTTTTTCGTAGGAACTACAGAAGGCTCTCTTGGAGAGGCAGCCGGTGGCCTTACTGACATTATCGTCATTAAACTGAATCCTTACGGTAAACTGGATACCTCTTTTGGCGGTGGTGATGGCATCGTGCAGTTGGGTAAAGCGACCATTGGATCTGGAGCTGATAATTATGATTATGCTTACTCCATTGTGCTAGACGCCAGTGGAAACATTTTTATCGGTGGATCAACGGGTGGCTCTTTAGGAGAAGCTAACGCTGGATCCAACGATATTTTTGTAGCTAAATTCGACGCAACAGGAGCATTGGACACCTCTTTTGGAGGTGGCGATGGCATCGCACAATTAGGCAATGTCACTGTCGGGGCCGCCGCAAGTTCTACCGATTACGCTTACTCTATGGTTTTAGATGCCAGTGGGAATATTTATCTCGGTGGAAACACTTATGGAGGTTTAGGAGAAACCAATGCTGGTGGTGCGGATGCTATTGTAGTTAAACTGAATTCCACGGGAGCTTTAGACACTTCTTTCGGTGGTGGCGATGGAATCGCCCACCTTGGAAGTGTCACAGTTGGAGCTGCAGCCAGCCAACAACAATATGCTAAAAAAGTGGCCTTAGACGGCGTTGGGAATGTGTATCTTACTGGAGAAACTAGTGGAGACTTTGGTGAAGCCACTGGTGGTGGCAATGACGCCTTCCTGGCGAAACTCAATTCATCTGGGGTTTTAGATGCCACCTTCGGTGGTGGCGACGGAATTGTCCAACTGGGAGACACAACAATGGGGGCGGCTGCCGATAATGTTGAAGCTGTAAATGCCATCTTTATAGATACCAGCAATAATATATACATAGCGGGAGAATCGAACGGTTCACTGGGTGAAGCCAACTCCAGTGGTTACGATGCCTTTGTTGCTAAGATTGACTCCAATGGCGCCCTCGTCACTGCTTTCGGTGGTGGAGATGGTATTGCCCAGCTGGGTAACGTCACGATGGGAGCTGCAGCCAATGGAGCGGAATACGTCACTGCTATCCAATTAGATAGTAGTGGAAACATTTATCTCGCAGGAAAGACCGATGGCTCATTGGGCGAAGCCAATGCCGGTGGTTACGATGCCTTTGTTGCAAAACTCGATTCCTCAGGAAGCTTGGATACCACCTTTGGTGGAACAGACGGCATAGCCCAATTAGGAGCCACATTGGTAGGAACCAATGCTAGCTCAGAAGAATTTATTAACACCCTCTATATTGGTTCCGGCGGTAATCTATTTTTAGGTGGAGGCACCAATGGGTCACTGGGTGAAGCCAATGCCGGTGATTATGACATTTTTATCAGTCAACTGACGCCTTCAGGAGACGCCCCTTAATCGGGGCTATTTCCCTCAAGAGCTTTCTTAGCAAGGCCATTCAATTGAACGCCTACCTCTTGCAATTGCTCTCGCTCCACAACACTAGGCGCTTCCGCCATAAGATCGGTGGCCTTAGCTGTTTTTGGAAAGGCGATCACATCACGGATAGCATCCACTCCTAAAACCAACATCACCAGTCGGTCTAAGCCCCAGGCAAATCCACCATGTGGAGGAACTCCATACTCAAGTGCCTCTAAAAAGAAACCAAACCGATGTTTTGTCTCTTCATCCGACATTCCAAGAGCTTTAAACATGGAGCGCTGGATATCGGTTCGGTGGATACGAATACTTCCACCACCGATTTCATACCCATTACAAACCAAATCATAAGCTCGGGCTTTGATCTCTCTAAAAGTCTTTTCCTCGCCCTTTTCCAAGGCTTCCACATATTCGTCTTTTGCCATAGTGAACGGATGATGGCAGGCCACATAACGCTTCTCTTCGGGATCGTAATCCAATAACGGGAAGTCAACGACCCAACAGAATTTATCTTTCGACTTATCTGTAAGCCCTAACTCTTCACCCAAGCGATCCCGCAATGCTGCCAACGAGGCACACGTGGAATGAAAATCATCCGCCACAATAAAAACGGCTCCACCCTTTTCGCCACCGGCGGCGTTAAAGATTTGTTGAAAATCTTCATCACTAAAAAATTTAGAAATAGGAGACGTCAATGCGCCATTTGCGTCCGCTTTGATCCAGACTAAGCCCTTAGCTCCATAGTTTTTTGCATGGGTGGTGAGCTTATCCATTTGTCCACGAGAATATTCACCCGCTCCAGGAGCCGCGACACCCTTAATCACATCTCCCCGACCAGCCACATCATCAAAAACTTTAAAACCCTTACCTGAAGCCACTTCCGTTAAATCAACCAACTTCAGTGGGTTACGCAAATCAGGCGCATCTTTACCATAGGTGTTCATGGCTTCCATGTAGGTCATATGAGGTACATCCCCAATGTCCACGCCCTTCACTTCTTTCCAAATAAGACGAGCCAACCCTTCGTTGATGGCCATCACATCGTCCATATCCACAAAGCTCATCTCAATATCGATTTGGGAAAACTCAGGCTGTCTATCGGCTCTTAGATCCTCATCACGAAAACAACGAGCCACTTGAAAGTAACGATCCATGCCACCAATCATTAACAACTGCTTCAAAGTCTGTGGACTTTGCGGAAGGGCATAAAAATGCCCTAGGTTCACCCGACTGGGAACCAAGTAGTCTCTCGCACCCTCCGGCGTGGATTTGTATAAAATGGGAGTTTCCACTTCTGTAAATTTATTATCAGAAAGATAGTTCCGTGCCACCCGACACACTTCGTGGCGCACCTGTAGGTTGTGTTGCAAACGCTCACTACGAATATCTAAATAGCGGTATTTAAGACGAAGATTCTCGCCCACTTTTTTATCATCCACTTGAAAAGGTGGAGTTTTAGCTCGACTTAAAATTTCACACTGGCTGGCAACCACTTCCACTTCACCGGTAGGAATATTTTTATTGATCATGCCTTCAGGCCGCGCGGTCACTTCCCCATGAATGGCCACAACAAACTCATTGCGAAACTCTTTTGCTAATTCAGTTTGTGCCTCTTGTGGATTCAGAGTGATTTGTACAATGCCATATTTATCTCGAAGGTCGACAAAAACAAGTCCGCCATGATCGCGCCGAGTGTCCACCCAACCCATCAAGGTCACCTTTTGACCCACGTGCTCTTTCGTTAATTCTCCACAAAAATGACTGCGCTTTTGCTCGCTCACAAATTTCACTGTGTGCTCCTTTTCCCAAACCTCAACTTTACTGCCAGTGTGGGCGAATAGGTGCAAGAAATTGCCTAGTTAATGCGCTGCATTCAAGTCCTCTGATAAAGTCCTCATAGCACATCTCTAGACAAGAATTTGTAAATCCATTAATGTGTCGATCATGCCAAAAGTAAAAGTACAATCCACATCACAATTGTCCGCCCAAGAATCCTACGATCGCCTAAAAGGGCTGTTGGATAATAACCCCGACATAACTACCTATGATCCTTCATTCACTTGTAATTTTAATGATGGAAAACTGACTGGTAATGCTGAAGGGAAGTTATTTAAGGCGGGATTTAATGTAGAACACTCCGGCGCTTTTAGTACTGTCACTATCGAATTGGATCTCCCCATGAAGCTTTCTCTTGTAAAAGGAGTTATCCAGAAAAAATTACAGGCCAATTTAGATAAAGCTTTGTCGTAGGATGTGGCTAGCATGTCTGACCAAGAAGATGAAAACAATGAGGAGCTGGAATCAGAAGTGATAGAAATATCACCGGATGAGGACACCTCCGATTCCGATGGGACCGGCAGCGAAAAAACGCTGATTGTCAGTGAGTCCAAAGAGGCGGCACTCTCACCCAATGATCCTGTAGCTCAGTATATGAAAGAGGTGGGTCGCTATCCACTGCTGTCTAAAGAAGAAGAGCGAGCACTCGCGATTCAACTTTACGAACATGGTGATCAGGCGGCCGCGGAAAAATTGGTCACAGCCAACCTACGTTTTGTTGTAAAGATCGCTCTCGAGTACGCTAAATTTGGAGCCAAGCTCATTGATCTTATTCAAGAGGGCAATGTGGGCCTTATGCACGCCGTAAAGGAATACAACCCCTACAAAGATGTAAAGCTGATCACCTATGCGGTTTGGTGGATTAGAGGTTATATTCAAGAGTACTTGATGAAACAATACTCGATGGTAAAAATCGGAACCACAGCCAATCAGAGAAAACTTTTTTACCGCTTACAAAAAGAAAAAGAAAACCTAGAGCGTTTTGGCACACAGACGGTCATTAAACAATTGAGTGGAAAACTAGGCATACCCGAAGAAGAAGTGGAACAAATGGCCCAAAGGATGTCGGGGCGTGACCTCAGTTTAAATGCTCCTGTGGATGCATCCGACACAGGTTCCGAAATGATGGATTTTCAATCCGATGATGGAGAGATTGCTCCCGACGATATGGTGGCCCTAAAAGAGCAAATCGATATTTTAACTAACGCCGTGGTTAAGCTTAAAGAAAGCCTCAATGACCGAGAAATGGAACTTTTAGAAGACCGTTTACTTTCCGACGATCCAGTCACGCTACAGGAGATTGGCGATCGGCATGGGGTAAGCCGAGAGGCCGTTCGACAAATGGAAAATCGTTTAATGAAGAAGATCAAAGATATTTTAATGGACGAAGAGGACATTAAAGAGATCAAAGACCTCAATTAATCCCTAATGTTTTCTATTTAATGTTTATGATCTTGGGGCTCGCCAACCATGGTGACCATAATTTCTCTGATGCTATATTTTAAAACGCCATTTTTAATGGCCGGACTTTGATTTAATTTGGATTTTGCATCGTCTAAACTCAGACCCTGTAAAATTAAAACCGTCTCACTCTGATCCTTGTAAGACCCGGCCAATAATACAAACTTTTGATGATAGAGGTCTTTTAAAAAGAAGATATGATCACCAATGTTCTTTTGCTTCTTAAAGGGCTTTTCTGCCTCCCACTGAGGACCCTTGGCAAATTGGACGGAATAGCTCACCGTTCTCTTTTTAAGATGAGCCGATGAGGTCAATGGTCCCATTCCCACAATTAGACATATCAAAGTGATCCAAAACCTAAACATAAGTCATAGTAAAACCGATAGATCTGCATAGCAAATTTAATTTCCCTATATATAGGATGGATTTATGAAATTGTTGATACTTTTAGGTTTATCTCTTTCGACAGGACTTTTAGGTTGTTCAAGTTCATCCAGTTCCGGCACCAGCGCAACAAGTCTTAACGATGTAGAACTCACCAACCTCAGTGGTGATTGCTCTGAGTACACGGGAAGCTTTACTTCAAGTATCACCGACTTGGGCACATCCACATCCTTCTCTGGCAGTTTAGTGATCTCCTCCGGCTCAAGCACATGTACGTTTGTCTCCAATGGAATTCCCAATCATGATGTGAATGATTCGGACTCCTTTGCCACAGACATCGCTGAGGTTTCACAGACTTTTAGTATCACGAGCTCACCCACTGATGGGTCTTCCGATACGGACCTCTCACTGTCGGTGGACAATGGGATTTTCCTCAACGGAGCCAAACTGGATCTACTTCCTGCGGCCTGCTACGGCATTGGTAGCGAACCCTTGGGAAGTGAAAAGATTGGTTGTGATGACGACGATACCCCATGGAGATATGACCCCATGTACTCCGGCAATGACTTTGGAACCGATTCTCACAACGCCCACACGCAGCCGGATGGAGCCTACCATTATCATGGAAACCCATTGGCCCTATTTGACAATGACAGCCCTACAGAGCCGTCTGGCGTGATTGGATTTGCAGCGGATGGATATCCCATTTATGGACCTTACATTGAAGACGGTAGCTCAATTCGAGAGGTTGTCTCCGGTTACACTTTAAAATCGGGCTCAAGAACCAGTCAATCTGGCGAGGGTGCTTTTCCTGGTGGAACCTGGGACGGGACCTTTAGAGATGACTATGAATACACAGGGGCCGGCGATCTGGATGAATGCAATGGCATGACTGTAGACGGGCAATATGGCTACTACGTTACCAATGCTTTTCCATGGGTGATGAATTGCTACAAAGGCACTCCCGACTCTACGTTTACAAAATAAAAAAAGGGTCGCCCTTTCGGACGACCCTACCCCAATGAGATTTGGTTACCGAGGTAACCATTTCCCCCCTATTTAAATTATCTCAAAACATCTGCGCTAATGGCGTACTTTCCACGGCTTCCAAAAAGATTCGGAGACGTCACTTCCACTTCGATCATTTGCACAGCACGCCCGGCGACATGAGCCTGTTTCAAATCACCATCTCTTAAAGTACCTTCTAGCTCAACCAAACGATCCACACGGCCAGTGATGTAATGTAAATAGACAGCTTCCACTCTCACCTTTTCTTTCGTTCCCTCAAGAACCACGTTCCGCACATGACTTCCACTAAGTTGGAAAGTATGTCTTTCGGTTATAAATTTATCGGCTTTCTCTTCGCCCAAGTGAACATTCACAACACGACCATGATGTCTCCCTGGCGGTAAAGGCGGAAGAGGTCTTGGTCTTGGAGCTGGGCGCACCGGTGGTTGTGGTGTAGGACCGACGTTACGATTGTCTTCCAGTAATAAAACGATGGCTTTGATTTTTACATTACCACGAGTCTCTAACTTCCAAGGCCCATCATTAGCTCTACCACGAGCGTGATTCTCTAAAAGAACTCGATCAAAAGTTCTGGGCAGATCGCTATCAAACTCTCTCGCATTTCCAGATAATCCTTTTAGATCTTGTGACATACCATCTATAAGTAATTCTACGGTTCCATTACCCTGCTTTGACTTAGCAATCACTCGAACGGCTTCCAATTTAAAATCAGATGCACGCATTCCAGTTTGTTGACGAAGCTCTCGTTTTAAACCAATCTGTTGGTTTCCCCGAAGAGTTTGATTCAGCTCCAGCCGAACCCGCTCCCGAGCTTCTGCTTTATTGTTAACTCCACTAAAAGCTGTAAGTGCCAATGCAGCTACGGCAAGCTTTTTCCCAAGTGTAAGTGTTCCCATGATTTCCCCCAATGTTTCTGTATTTATTAAAAAACGATCCAGCGTTCGGGGTTTGCTTGAGCACAGGATGTGCCAAAGTTGAATTGTGGATTATTTCTTTCTGGCGGACTTTCAGAGCCGTTTCGACTCTAGGCCCAAAGTGTCAAATTGCAGGTCTGATGCTTTTTGATACCGAACATGCGTTTTGACACTTGCTCGGTATTTTTGCCTAGGCCTCCGAAGAGGACCAACTATTTAAAACCGAACGGATGAGTTGCGATACTATAAATGGCTTTTCTATCACTTTTAAATAGCCGTTCACTTGAAGTTTTTCAAAAAGGGATTTCTCCCCTTCAAATGTCTTTGGATTATAAGTCACGATGACATGCTCTAGTCCGGGATGAGCCACAATCTCTTTAACTATAGGAAGCCAATTTCGCTTTGGAATTCCATCCAAGTCCACAGCGAGCGCATCCACATCATTAGAAACCCGTTCTAAGTCAAACTGGCCAAACCGGTATCGCTGTACCCCAATGTGTTGCGCTTCACGAAATACGGAATCCACCAAGTGAAAAAGGGCACCATCTCCGCACAATACGCCCACCAGACGCCTTTTCACTGCCCTCGTATTGGGGGTTTCATAAATATCAGGTAGTTCTCGGGTTTTAACAATATGTTGAAACAAAGACTCTTGTTGAACCACACCCACTATTTCGTGTTTTTGAGTTTGTTCATTAATAGATACAACAGGAGCATGACCCAATTTATTTCTCACCAAAAATTCCGGGGCCGAATGAATCATATCGATATTAATAGTTTTCAAATTACGGGACATATATTGATGAACCGGACGGTCCATTAATACATTTAGATCTTCATTTCTAGAAATAGCTTTTAACAGATCTGATTTTGTGAATATACCCGTTAATTGCTCAGCCCCATCTTCCAATAATAGATAGGAACTATCGGTATCCACTAAAATTTGGATCGCCTCTCTGACGGAAATCTCAGAGTTTCTAATAGTACAGGGAGAGGTTCTGAATTTCATGATGCCGTTGTCTGGTTATTGGTCTAGATCAACCGTTCTCAAATTCCTGCTCTTCAAAGTGAGCATTGAGTTTGGCTCGCAAACGAGTAATGGCCTGAGCATGTAACTGTGATACTCGAGACTCAGTCACTCTTAAAATCTTACCGATCTCTTTTAGATTTAGATCCTCGTAATAGTAAAGTGACAGCACCAATCTTTGCCGCTCAGGCAACTCCTCAATGGAAGATGCAACAATACCTTTAACAGACTTGATATTTAATTGAATCAGAGGGTTATTTAGTTTTGTACCCTCTAGCAAGTTCATGATCGACTTTTTATCCATATTTGAATAAGTGGTCGAATCATCAATAGACAAAATACTTACTGGTCGAACCTGGTTCACAAGATCGTGGAATTCTTCCATGGAAACTTTTAATTTACTGGCAATTTCCTCGTCTGTAGGTGTTCGACCTAACTCAGATTCCAATTTAACTGTGGTTCTATCAAGAAGTTTAGCCTTATCTCGAACGGATCGAGGCACCCAATCCTGAGCACGTAGTTCATCTAATATGGAACCACGAATTCGGAATTCAGCGTAAGTCTTAAATTTGTTATCTCTTGAGGGGTCGTACTTCTCAATGGCATCCATCAGTCCGATAACACCACTTGATATCAAATCATCCAGTTCGATATTTGACGGCAATCTTATCGCGATTTTTTGCGCTATAAACTTAATAAGCGGAGCGTACTCCATAATCAAACGGTCTTTTTGTTCGTCCGTAAGCTTATTCGCATCCTCTTTATACTTTTTCAATAATGCATTTGAAGTATTAGTAGACATTTATCCCCGACCTCTTTTAAACATTTTATCAAAACGAGCCAAACTCTTAAAGTCCTGATCTCTTAAGCTACACCCACAATTTGATGCCAAAACATCTGAATTCCACCACTTGCCTCTTGTATCTGCCCCAAACCACTGACTTTTTCACCCAAGTGTTTGATTGCGAAACTAGACGGACAGCGTGGGTTAGAATTTAAAATTAACTGTTGTGACTTTGTTGCATTTCTCAAGTTTTGATCCAAGGGCACGAATCCTTTGTATTGAAGCCGGACGTTTAGATAGTCCATGGCCACATCACTCACCCTTTGAAAGCAGCGTAGAGCCTCTTTTTCATCCTTCACGAAGTTGCAAAGCACAGAAAAATTATTTACCCGATAGCGCTCATTCAAAACTTTTATCAAAGAATAGCTGTCCGTGAGACTGGACGGATCTGGCGTAAGAATCACCATAATCTCGTCGGCTGCGGCATTGAGATAAAGTACATTTTCAGCAATCCCCGGCGCAGTATCTATAAGCATATAATCGTACTCACCAGCAAGCTCATCCACTTGGTCAATAAGAGCCTTCTTTTGATAGACATCAAGATCTTGTAGCTCGTAAATTCCTGATCCCCCGGGAAGAAGATCCACATTATCTGCCACATTCGTTACCACATCTGAAATTTCTCTTTCACCAATTATAAGGTTATATATGTTGGATCGTGAACGTACTCCAAACATAATGTCCACATTGGACATTCCTAAATCTCCGTCCAAAACAAGAACCCGCTTGCCCATCTTTCCCAAGTAAAGAGCCAGATTACTTATTAAAGTGGTTTTTCCCACTCCACCTTTACCGCTGGTAATGCTGATTGTTTTTGTGCGCTTTCTCAATCCACCGTCATAGTAATATGCACCCATAGCCGCATCAGTCCTTTCTCATTTTTGTCAGTTTAAATATTAAATCCACCATTCGTTCTTTAGTTGCCATCTCGATATCCTCGGGAATGCGCGGGCCAATTCCGAACGAATGCAATGGCACCTCATACTTCTTTTGAAAGTTGTAGATGATGCCGTGTTGATGTGTTTCATCTAAGTTAGTAAAAATAACGTCTTCAAAGGCAAACCTTCTATATCGACTGGCTATTTCAAATGCGCTTTCATCTTTTGCCAGTGCCGACTGCACGTAGTGAATGGCTCGACCAGAAGCTACCGGTGGCAGCATTTGACTCATGATGGCCATTTCTTCAGGAGTCTTTAATTGAAACCCGGGAGTGTCCACCAAAATATAGTCTACGCTACCTAAGCGCTCTTCCACCACAGCCCAATCCGATGACTTTTGGATGATGGCAAATGGAACATTTAAAATCTGTGCGAAAATACGCAATTGCTCAGCGACACCTACCCGTGATGTATCGGTAGAGAGAATGGCAACTTTCTTCCTCATCTTCAAACTGAGTAAACTCGCCATTTTAACTAGAGATGCCGTCTTTCCTTGCCCGGAAGGACCCACAAACACTTGGTACTTTTTATTGCCAATACCATCAATAGTTTTAGTGTTCGCTAAAATATACTTGGCCACCCAGGCATCAATATAGGCTTGCTTCTTTAGTTGTGGTTTAGGAAGCTCCTCTTGAGCCAGTTTAAGAATCTCAACGGCATTCTCAGTGCTAATACCCACTCCAGTTAACTTTTCAAACATTGCACTCAACTCATAAGAGATGCCTTCTGAAGCCCCGGGATGCTGAGTGATAAATGACTGAGGTACCTTTTGAAAATCAGCAATGATTTTTTGCAACTGTAGAATTTGATCCTTGAGCGCCGTGACTTCAGCACTGTGCTTTGCATTGAGCTCTAACTCTTCGATGGCCGGACGTACACTGTTTTTAACAGATTCTTTTATCTCAGGTATTTCGAGAGGCATTGCATCCGCTTCATTTTCCTGGGAGACATTGGTTGCCTTTGGCTGAACCATTTTTGCCACTTCTTCTAAGGAAATTCCCTCACTGGGTCGAACAGGCCTTTGAGTCGCACCTCTTCTGTTGAGCTGATCTCGTCTTTGTTGACGAATCTGATTATAATCCAGAGTCTTCTCTTGAAATGTAGTCTGCATGGGAACGGCGATATTCATGGCCTCTTGTACACTTCTACCATTTAAATCAGGACGGGAACCTCTTCTTGAAGCGCCATCTTCCTCTTCGTCATCAATGTCCACATAGGGAATCTGAGAAAATCCAGATGTTCTTTTCACTGGTTGTCGATCATCAAAGACTTTACTAATGAATTTCTTTTGCGAAGCTGCACTGGAGTTCTTAAACTTTTCTAGGGTCTCTTTGTTCAACTTCTTTTCTGCAAGTTGCTTTTTTCTTAAGGTCTCTTCACTCACTGCGGCAGTGACTTCAACACTACTTTGACCACCCAACCCAAAAGAACTCACATTATCTTTCGCATGTAAGATAATAGCCTCTGGCCCTAATTCCTGTTTTACCATGACCAATGCTTCCTGCATGGTACGGGCTTCATATTTCCTAACTTGCATGGCTCATCTCCACGAGTCCTACTGATTGAACATTTGCTTCAGGCATCAATTCACTGTGCGAAAGCACAATCAATTGAGGAATAAATCTAGAAGTTAACTTATACAGATGTCGACGAACCGTTGGGCTAGTCAGAAGAATGGGCTGGGCCACCACATCTGGATTTTCATGTATGGTTTGAGTGAGATCATTAATGATCTGTTGAGCAATCATTGGATCCATAACTAACTGAATACCTTGCTCGGTTTGAATTAATGAATTCGCAAGCAGTTCCTCAATCTCGGAGGAAAGAGTGATCACTGGCAAACTACCATCATCATTGATATATTTTGCTGTAATGTTTCTATTTAAGGCCTTACGAACCGATTCGGTAAGTACTTCAGGATCCTTTGTGCGAGTTCCCTCGTCAGCTAAAGTTTCAAAAATTGTGAGTAAGTCACGGACAGACACTTGCTCTTTAAGAAGGTTCTGGAGCACCTTAACAACAACCCCTAATGTCAATACTTCAGGAATCAACTCATCAACTACTTTAGGATAGCTCTTTTTCAAGTTTTCAATAAGATTATCGGCTTCTTGTCGTCCTAACAATTCATGAGAATGATTTCTTATGATTTCCGTAAGGTGTGTCGCCATTACCGTTGGAAGGTCTACCACTGTATATCCCGCCAACTCAGCCTCTTCTTTCTGGCTTTGCGAAATCCATAGAGCATCTAAACCAAACGCCGGCTCACGCGTCACTGTTCCATCAACTGGAGAAATCACATTGCCTGGGTCCATCGCCATGATGCAATCGGGCTTCAACATACCTCCACCAATTCGACTGCCTTTAATTTTCACTCGATATTCGCCTGGCTCTAGCTGTAGGTTGTCTCTAATATGAATACTCGGAACTACAATTCCCATATCCGTAGCAAATTGCTTTCTGATACTTACGATTCTTTCAAGTAAGTCACCGGCATCGTCGGATTCTACAATACTAATAAGTCCATATCCCACTTCCAGTTCAACAAGATCTAATGGCAAAAGTGATTCAATGCTTTCCTTTTGTGGTTTTCTGGCTTCTTCTTCAGCTGCCTGTTGCTCTTTGTCTTTTTCCTCTTGTTGAAACCTCTCAATGGCCCAACCAATGAAACCTGCCAATCCTGCAATTGTAAAGAACGGTAAACCTGGTAACCCTGGAATCATCGCTAACAGGCCTATAATTCCACCCACTATATAGAGAGCACGAGGCTTTATAAGAAGCTGGCCAGCCATGGCTTGGCCCATGTTCTGATCGGTAGAGCTTCGGGTCACAACAATACCGGCAGCCGTTGAAATAATAAGAGCTGGGATTTGGGAAACCAAACCATCACCAATGGTCAACATGGTGTAATTCTTCGCAGCGGTGGCTAAATCCAAGTCCATTTGCATAACACCGACAAGAAGCCCGCCCACAATGTTCACAAGAGTGATCACAATACCAGCAATAGCATCACCACGGACAAATTTACTGGCACCATCCATAGAACCATAGAAATCCGCTTCACTTTCAATTTCTTTTCTTCTTTTACGAGCTTCGTCTTCAGTGATCAATCCAGAGTTTAAATCTGCATCGATAGACATTTGCTTACCAGGCATAGCATCCAAAGTGAATCGTGCTGCCACTTCCGCAACTCTTCCAGAACCTTTGGTGATGACTACAAAGTTAATGACAACAAGGATGATAAAAACAATAAGTCCAATAACGTAATTGTTTCCCACCACAAAGTTACCAAAAGCTGAAATCACTTCACCTGCCGCACCTTCTCCGGAATGACCTTCAGTCAATATCAATCTTGTTGAGGCCACGTTCAACGAAAGACGGAACAATGTGGTCAATAGAAGTAAACTGGGGAAAACACTGAATTCTAGAGTCTTCTCGGTATAGAGCGCTACCAACAAAATCAGCAATCCAGCAGTGATAGAAAGAGTCAGAGCAATATCCATCATCACTGGCGGCAGTGGAACGATCATTAAAATCAGGGTTCCAATTAATGCAAATGCCAAAAGTAGATCCGAGTTCTTCGAATACTTTTCAAACCGCTTTAGAAACTGAAATACTGCTTCCATTACCTAATCACCTTCTTCTTCAACCGATATACATAACTCAACACTTCAGCCACAGCGGTGTACAACTCTCTTGGGATAGCTTGGCCAATTTCAATGGTTTTAAAGATGAGTCGCGCCAATGGCTTATTCTCAACAATTGGAATACCGTGCTCTTTAGCTCGATCCTTGATTCTCTCCGCCACGGAGTCGGCACCCTTAGCTAGAATTTTAGGGGCCACCATGGTTTGGTCGTACCGAATCGCCACAGCAATGTGAGTGGGGTTCGTAATGATCACATCTGCTTTTGGCACATCTTCCATCATTCTTTGAGTGGCCATCTCTCTTTGGACTTTACGGATTCGAGCCTTTATGAGCGGATCCCCTTCTCGGGATTTCATCTCTTCTTTGACTTCTTGCTTGGTCATTTTCATCTTCTCTTCCAAGTCAAATCTCTGAAAGAAATAATCTGCACCAGCAATAACCAACATAAAAAATCCGACACCGGCAAACAGCTTCAAGACAATGTCATTTACGTAACCAAATAATTGTTCGATACTATACTCGGTCAAAAATGGAATCATCGTCACTTCGTTCTTTATGAGAAGCATAACTACAGCTCCCACACAAAGTAGCTTAAAAATGGCCTTTGCTCCTTCAACTAAGGATCGCAAACTGAAAAGGCGCTTCAATCCATTCATTGGATTAATTTTGTCGGTCTTAAACTGCATAGCCTCTTCATTAACAAGAAAACCCACTTGAACAGCACTGGAAGCAAATCCCATAATCCAGAAGATTAAGAACAATGGACCCAGAAGAATAGTGATCTTTTTAGCGGTAAAAACAAAAAGTTCGGCATAGTCGCCTTCTCGGGCTGATCTCACTAAATAGTCCGTGAAAGTTAAATTAAAGATCTCTAATATATTCTGCATAAAGAACCGACCGAGTAGCCAAATTGAAAGCAGAGCGGTGAACAAAATAAACACAGTGGCCAACTCTTTCGTTTGCGCCACTTGTCCTCTTTTGCGAAAGTCTTCTCGCCTTTGAGGAGTTGCTTCTTCTGTTTTTTCGCCATTATCTGAATCAGCCATTTTTTACCCGGTTAAAATGTTTTAAGCATCTGAAACACAGTGGTTGCAGAGAAATTTAAAAGCCCTTCCACCTGTGAAAACACAATGGGAAGAGTTAAAATCATCACTAAAAAACCCACGAGAATATTCAATGGGAGTGCCGTAATCAGAACATTTATCTGAGGAACCGCACGCCCAATGATACCCATCACAACATTCATCAACATCACTGAAATCATAACTGGAGCCGCTAATTTCACCCCGATAAGAGTGATTGAGTTCACGACGGTCCCCATAGTTTGAAACCCCGCTAAACTTACCAATTCGTCCGTCATTGGAATCAAATCAAAACTTTTTACAAGTGCACTAATAAAAAGATGGTGACCATTGATCGCTAAGAAAAGAAGTGACATCAGCATCACTTGAAATTGGTTAATTGTAGTGCTCTGTTCACCGGTACTTGGGTTAAACAGTTGTGTGCTGCTTAAACCCATACTTACACTAATCACTTCGCCTGAAATGGCCATAGCATGGAGAAACATCCTCGCCAAAAAGCCAATGCAAAGTCCCACAAAGATTTCTCTTATTACCAGAAGTATGATCATCATAGAATCTAAGGAAGTTTCAATTCCAGCCCATGGAATGACAGGAAAAATCACAATTGTCATCGCAACCGCTGCCAGAATTTTAATTGGAGCCGGCATCATTGCCGATCCGAATATTGGCCATGAAACTACAAAAGCCGACATTCTCATTAACATGAGAAAAAATGCCAGCACTTCTGTTTCGTTAAAGGCAAATATTCCAGCCATTAATGCCTCACATACATTGGAATGCTTTCGTAGAGATTTACGGTAAACTTCCCAATCAAATCCAACATCCAAGGTGCAGCAATTAAGAGTACAATCATAACCACTGCAATTTTTGGAATAAATGTTAATGTCGCTTCATTGATCTGAGTGATCGCTTGCATAATACTAATCACAAGACCAATCGCCAGTGCGCCAATCAGCATAGGTGAAGACACTAATGCCGTTGTCTCAATGGCTCGCTTTCCAATTTCGATAATTAGCTCTTCAGTCATTTTCAATCACCCAAAACTCTTTACAATGGACCCAACCAATAGGGACCAACCATCAACAAATACAAAAAGCATGATTTTAAACGGTAGAGATATAATCACCGGTGGTAGCATCATCATACCCATGGCCATTAGAACCGAAGCTGCCACCATATCAATAACCAAGAATGGCAAATAGATGATAAAACCAATTTGAAATGCGGTTTTTAGTTCTGAAATGATAAATGCAGGTATCAAAGTCATCGTGGGAACATCTGCTCTTGTCTTCGGCTTTTCGACTTTTGAAAACTCCAAAAACAGTGCCAGATCCGACTGCCTTGTTTGATTGAACATAAATTTCCTAAGGGGCGCGACACCTCTTTCTAATGCCACTTCTTGCGAAATTTCATTTTTAAGATAGGGCTGTACGGCCTCAGCATTTATCTTTGTTAAAAATGGACTCATAATAAACAGAGTTAAAAATAATGCGAGTCCAACCAGTAACTGGTTCGGTGGCATTTGCTGTGTTCCTAATGCCTGCCGGATAAATGAAAGTACGATGATGATTCGAGTGAAACTCGTCATCATAATTAAAATTGCCGGGGCCAGAGTTAAAACTGTTAGCCCCATCAAAATTTTAATGGCGCTCACCACTTCATTTGGATCATCTGTCGATTTAAGGCCCAAGTTAACGCTAGGTAAAGTCACCTGAGCGAAAAGCTCATGACTTACACCCAATACAGCAGCAAACAGTGCCAGTAATCCAAGAAGTCTATAGTTCATTAGAAGTTCCTCATATTCTTCAATCTTGCGGCAACGATGTCTTTCACCTCTGTTACGGCAAAATCATCATCCTCTTCTTCCACTTCGCTCTTCTGATCATAGAAGCTAGGCAGGTCTTGTCTTGCACTTAATGATTGAGTGGCCCATCCAGAGACTTCTCTCTCTTCAGGGTCCATTTTTCCAGAAAGCGCTTCCGAAAACTTTTGATTAGATATTTCCGGTATTTCCTCATCAAACAGGGATAGGGATTTAATCATGTTTATATTTTGATCTGTGACTCCTAAGAGCAGTGACTCACCGGCGATCTGTACAATCATCAACTCACGTTTAGGTCCGATATGATGACGATTCAGAACTCTAATCTTATTATTATCTAATGTTTTCGTTTTCTTTTTGGACCACCATTTTGAAAATAAGGTCAGGCCTGTTGCGAACACCGCAATAAATGCAAAACTCATTAACAAGCGCGTCCAAGTATCACCGGCTTCAGCCACTTTTGCCTTTTCAGAATCCGAAAACAAGGGAATATCTTCTTCAGCTTCCAGAACCAAAGCCTTCTTTTCATCCTTCTCGGCAATGGGCATATCCTCTTCAGAAGGCTCAACACCTAATACTTTTGAGGCTTCTTCCACTGGTTTTTCAATGGCCTCATCCATAGATTTAGCCAAACGCTTTTGCTCTTCTACTTTTGGATCCGGCCTGAATTCCAATTCTTGCGCCAATCGATTGACCGAAGCCTGAGTCACTCCAGCTCCCTCTTGTCGCGGCTTAACAAATCCGTTTCTATCAACAACAGAAGCAATATCGATAGGTTTGATTGTTGGCCGACTGACTGTGGGTCTAGGTGGAATTTTTGCTGGCATATTCAAAGACGGGTTAAATACCTTAACAAGTATTCTGTTGCCCTGCTCTTCCATTTCAACGTGACCTAGCAACTCTTCCGCTTTAAAGGGCTTCTTTTGAATCAAACGCGCCCGTGCGGACTTACCATTGGCATTATAAGTGTAAATGCTACGTACGCGGTCATGTTCCACTTTTCGACTAAATGGTTCTTTGGCCCAAGTCGCATCAGGAATATCCAGTTGAACGGTGCGATTGATAAACTCAACACTCACCTCTTCCTTTGAAACTGGTTCGGAAAAATTGAGTTCTGTATAGAATACATCTCCCATTGTGTAGGCATTCACGGCCTCAAGCACTACTTTTGCATGAGCTGGAACACTCAACACCATTAAAAGAAATAGACTATAAACTACTGCTCGCATCCTGCGCATTTCACTGTCCTCCTGACAGTCCAATATTTAGACTCTTAACCCTCGTTTAACTGCTCAACCCGTTCGGTGGGTGAAATGATATCTGTGAGCCTTACCCCAAACTTTTCGTTAACAACCACAGCTTCGCCTCTTGCTACTAACTTGTCGTTGACTAGAACTTCCATGGGTTCTCCAGCGAGCTTGTTCAATTCAACAACGCTACCTTGACCCAGGTTCAGTAGCTCGGACACAACCATCTTGGTTCGACCCAACTCCACTGTCACCTTAAGTGGAATGTCCATTATTATATTTAGGTTGCGATCTCTAGTTTCAGCAGGGGATAATCCTTCACTGCCACCACCATCATCGGCACCACCGGCTCCAGCCATTCCGCCACCGCCAGCGTCTCCTCCACCATCGTCTCCTCCACCGACATCCATGCTGTCGAGTTCGGCTTCGAGAGTGCTTGCTAAGTCTTCTGCTTCTGTACTCATGTTACACCTCTTTTATTTTTCCACCGGACGAGTCACTTGAACAGCCACTGTCCCGTGATGAATTCCATAATAAGCTTTGTATTTTTTTACACCTTCAACCTGAACATCAAACTCCCCTGTCGCATCTTGATCCAGAGGAATGACATCACCCACTTTTAATTTCATCAGATCATCAACAGAAATCTCAGTGGTTCCTAAATCTACTTTTAGATTTACATTTGTCTCAACGAGTTGCTCTTTAATAATAGATGTCCAAAGTTTCTTATCCGTTTGATCGGATTCCACCTGAAAACCTGTAGATAGCTTTTGCTTGATCGGCTCAATGGTAGAATATGGCACCACCAATGTGATGGTTCCGTTTGCGTTTTCTAGTTCCACATCAAAAGTGGATGCAATAACAATATCAGTTGGCGGTACAATACCAACAAACTGTGGGTTCACTTCAGTTCTTACAAAGCTACAGTCAATCTTTTCAACGCTGGACCAAGCGGCATCAAGGTCAACTATGGCCAAGTCTACTACTTTTCTAACGATCTGAAGTTCAATTGGAGTAAAATCTTTTCCTTCGATTTTCGTATAGGGATGATCTGCCCCGCCAAAGAAGTTATCTACCAATGCATAGGCCAGCTTACTTTCTATAACAAATAAGGCCGAACCACGAAGCGAGTTAAATCTCAATACAGACATACAAGTCGGCATTGGTAAGGTGTTAATGAATTCTCCGAACTTTAAAAAATCGGTGGAAGCATGGTTAAGCGTAGCGATTTTTCTAAGAGCTGAAGAAAGCGAAACTCGAAAAGAACGCATAAATTTCTCATAGATCACATCCAACTGCGGAAGTCGGCCTCTGATAATTCTATCTTGGCTGGTTAAATCATAGGAGACGACGACGCGATCATCATCTCCACCGCCACCGCCACCGCCGCCGGCAGCGTCTTCACCTGTATCGATCTCCCCTTCGCTAACTGCTGCGAGAAGAGCATCCACTTCACTTTGTGATAAAACCTGGTTCATACCACTATTTCCTTAGTTATAAATAAACTCGGTAAAGTAAACTCTCTTAATTCGTCCCTTTGTCAGAAACAAATTCACCTGATCTCTAATTTCTGTTCTCAGCGTATCTTTGCCATCCTTAGTAGACACCTGCGCATAAGACTTGCTGGAAAGGATGATAATAATGATGTCGCGAATTTTTGGCTTAAGCTTATCAATCTCCTCCTGAACATCATCGTTATTTACTTCAAGCTCCATATTGATCTTGGCTAGCTTTCTTCCTCGACTTCCAGACAGATTCACCAAAAAAGTTTCAAGCGGTATGAGCTTACCAATGAAATCTTCATTGGCGGCTTCTTCCTTCTGCGCTTGAGCTTCACCCTTGATAACATCATCAATTTTAGGCTCTTGATCTTGCTTCGTCTGATTCATAAAAAGCATTACGCCAATTCCGGCAACAACAAGCATGTTGAACACCGTTAGAATAATAAACAATATCGGCTTCTGACCTTGGCCAGCCTTTGGTTGTGCTTCCTGTTGTTCTTGCTGAGCTTCTTCAGCCACCTTTTCCCCCTTGGAGCTGGATTATCACCTTCATATAAAGCAAGTGTGATGCCATACAGACTAAAGTGAGTCCTCATCCTCAAATGCTTTTAAACCCTCTTACATCTCTCGACGAAAATCGAAGGCGTCAAAAAAATCGGCGACAACCTGATCAATGCTTCACGAGAGACAAGATTTTTTGACAGGACTAGAGTCCTGTAACACGACCTTGGAATAGGATTTCTCAACCAATATTCAACGCTTCTTTTGCTCGCATTAAGTCTTGCTATTGAAGCCCGATATGGGACTCTTTCTATATACGCAATTCAACCAAGGAGTAGGTTAATGAAGGGTACGTATTTATTAATAGCTTTGCTATTTACTGTGATAGGTTGTCGAGAAATCCCAGGAGAACTTACCGTACAAAATCCAATGGATCTGGAATATAAAGGCGAAGTCAAAATGCAACTTCAGCCAGGCCCGTATTATTCTAAAATTAAAATTAACCAAAACCGTCGGTCTACAAAAATTACATTAGATGTGGAAGACCAAAACGGAGCTGAGCAACGCTTAAAATTTAAAACCCGAGATCGCATTGATATTCCTACCAATGGGGATTTTGAGATTACCCCGAGACAATCTCGATTAAATGTCACACTCACCGGAGAAGTTGAGACTACAGAAGAGTATGTGGATCGATATAGAGACCGTGAGCAATGTTGGTATGATGAGCCCGTTAAACGCTGTTATACATCAGGCAATCCTCCACGTACTGTTTGTCGATGGGAGATGGAAAGACGTAGTGGATGGAAAGACGTAGATTTTGATCTCTATCGAATACATCAAGTCATCTCTCTTGAGATTTTTGATATAACCCTCGAGATGGTGGGCGAGTTTAACGGCGACGACACTTGGAATCGAAAAGTGATTCGTTATGAAAGTCGCTGCGATCGTTTTTAACTTTGAATGGATTTTTTAATGATCGACTGCATTTGAGAATGTATTTCGGGGGTTCCAGCCAGGCAGGATTTCATGTCGGGTAAAAAGGGAACCCCTTCATAATTGGTGACAACGCCACCAGCTTCTTTCACCAGCAGAGCTCCTGCACATGTGTCCCAAGGATGCAGCCCTCGCTCCCAATAGCCATCAAAGATGCCTTCCGCGACCATACACAAATCATAAGCGGCTGAGCCAGCTCGACGAATACCCCTCGGGGTCTCATGAAGAATGTTATCAAAAATCGTAAGTTGCTCGTTGAGCTGCTGTTCGCTGGTGGTAAAGAAACCCGTGGCCATCAAGCTTTGCCCCAATTCCTTGCGACCACTGATTTTTAAGGGCTCACCATTGCAAAAGGCCCCTTCCCCATTAACAGCCCAATAGGTTTTATCCATTTTAGGGACATCTATAACACCCACCTGATTCACTCCGTCGATGATCAATCCAATGCTAATGCAAAAGATCGGAAAGCGATGAACGTAGTTGGTGGTGCCGTCGAGAGGATCTACGACCCACGTCCTAGTACTTTTGTCTATTTTGTTGGCATCTTTACCAAAAGATTCCTCTTCTCCCATAAAGTCTATGTCCGGGAAATCTTTGCCCAAAATCGCCTTAATTTCCCGCTCGCTGGTGACATCGGCTTCGCTCACTAAACCCGCCTGATGTTTCTCGTCTACGCGAGTTAAGTTGCCGAAATAATCCAGCAAAACTTTACGACCGGCCATTGCGGCACGCCGAGCTGAGTCCAATAGATCTTGGTTATTATAAGGAGTTTGTGCAGAGTTCATCCCTTCTTTAATCCCGTTAACCCCAATATTGTCAAGGTTTTGACAGATTGACCCCCCTACGCTGAAAGATTAATCTTAAAGCTAACCGGGTAAGGATTTCGCTGTGTCCCATTATTGGAGGGGAAATGAACAATTCAGGTGCCTTTAAAACAGATGCCATCTTAAAACTTTCGCTTTTCTTTTTTGTGTCGCTCTTTGCTTTCACAATTGGAACCTACGTCGGAAAACGTATGACCGAAAATGAGCGAAGACGATTGGCCTATGATAAAGAATATGAACAATTACGGCAGAACGCAGGAATGGATGCGAATGGAGAAGAACAAATCTCCGATGCGGACATTGAAAAACTCAGTGATGAATTTGTAAAAGCCGAAGCGAACAAAATGGGAAATGAAGAGTCTTCACAACCCGTTGCTGCTAAAGAAGAACCTAAAGCCGAAGAAAAGCAAGCCATGGAAGATGGCTTTGTTAAAATGGATCGAAAGACGGCGTCTTCCACTCCAAAAAAAGTGGCAGCGAAGCCAATGGAAAAGAAGGCCGAACCGACTCCTGAAAAAACTGAAGCTAAGACCAATATGGCTGCAGCCAAAGACGTTGTTAAAAAAGCGGCCGACAGAGTGGCTGAAAACAAATCACCTTTGCCGACTCCAGTACCGAAGCGAGAGATTGCACGGGTACTACCTAAAATCTCTCCCAACTCTGTGGGTAAATACACGGTACAAGTGGCATCCTATGCCACTGAGAAAGAAGCTAAGGATCACGCTAAAAATTTGAAAGACCAAGGTTACTCTGCCTTTTACATTTCTGCCAAAGTTAAAAGTCGGGTGTGGTTTAGAGTGAGCGTAGGCTTGTTTGATAGCAAAACAACGGCGAATAACTTTAAGCGTGAGCTGGTTAAGCAGGCTAATTTAAAATCTGCGATCATTCAAAAAATCATTAAGTAGATTTTGGTTTTCTTTTTGAGTTAAAAAAGCCGGTTATTGACCGGCTTTTTTTATGGGCTTATGCCATTTAGGAGCGACATTTTTCGGCCCTCTCCGCCCTAAATTCAAAAAATTAGACACTCACCAAAACTAATGGATTTCCATTTTCCCTATAATTTTCAAGCACTTGGTTTCCATCTCAATATGGAGCGATCGATGCATTCATTAGTGTTACCTAAACCTAAACCTAAACGAAAAGGATTTCACAGTGATGATGAGACTTCTCACAATCACACTTATGTTTACAGCCCTAAGCTCGCTACTTTGGGGACCCATTGTCTTCGCCGATGACCAAGTCGTCGAACCTAAATTCTCCGGTGACTACCTGAAATTAAGTGGTTACTACAATTCTATTTCCTTACCCCTTGATTTTATCGATGGAAAGAAAGTCTTTCGTCTAAAAACCAGAGGGTCGACTCTCGTCACCGAAGATGTTCGACTGAATTTGAAGTTAAGAGTGGATTTCAACGATAACCAGTTGAGCAAAACAGATGCTCGTTACGTTGACTACTTTCGTGAAAGAACACCTGGACCAGCTTCAAATATTATAAATGACACATCCATTGAAGGTATCAACATCTCCCCTTCTGGTGATCACCTGAAAGTAAGATATGCCGTCAACTTCAGCTTTCAAAACTCACTGGCCAGCGCAAAATGGGTTGTATCTAATACCGTTCAATTGATCTATCTCGATAGCTGCAAAGGCGATTATATAAATTCTATGGCTTCTATCCCAGCGGATGTGAAATTGTTTGCTCCAAGAAACAGCCACCTCTACAATTCATCCTTTACAAAAGAACTACAGGAGTTCTCTTGTGTAGTTGCTCTTACGGAGCACTATAAAATTACAAATGTGGAAACCAGCTTAGTGAGTCATGACTCAAAGGGATTACTTTTCATAACTGATTTGCTCAATAAGATGTTTAAAATTTTCTTTGCTCCCAAAGAATTGATTTACGTGAAGGTCCCTGAGCTATGAAAATTCGATTCCAAAAAATTATACAACTTCTGATTCCCTTGTTTTTGATTCTAAGTAGCAACTATTCGTATGCAACAAAGAGCTCTATTAGTAGCCATTACAACGGACTCTTCCTGCGGGCCCGCGGTTTCAATTCTATAGATCTGTCTATGCCTTCGGAAGATATTAAAAATAAAGTTGAACCCATCTACACAACCTATAGAGACTACCTTTACAGGCTTTCAGTCAAAGAAAACTCAATTGAGATGCTTGATAATAAAATACGCCTCCACGCTGAGATTGGAATAGACAACGGTACTTTCACCGAATTCGATCCAAAATATATGGATCATTTTGAAAAAAATAACCCTCATATCAGTGATATTTTTAAAGGCCTCGGAGCTGAAGTGACTGAGATTGACAAAGATGGAAAAACTCTTCGGGTCACCTATTTTGGCAAATTTAAGTTTGAAAATGGGGCTGGAAGTGCCAATTGGATTATTTCTCGCGATAACCTATTAGAATATAAAGATCAATGTACCCAAGACATTTTAGATTCTGTCGCCCGGTTCTTAGATCAACAAGTCGATATTTACAATTCAGCTAACGCTACTAAGCCAAGGGAATTTAAAGTTAAGTCTCTTCCCTGCATTGTTGTTTCCCCAGGCCCCTACAAACTAACGAATGTAAATACATCCTTTGCAGAAAAGGATTCCATCGAGATCCAATTTTTAACTGATGTTATAAATAAAGCCTTTGAAGTATTTATCCCAAATAAAAAAAGTATCTACATAAAGGTCTCTCAATGAATATAATTTCGAAATACTCCTGTTTTATGGCTTTTATTGCTACAACGTCGATTTGCCTTTCTTCTCATGCTACCAAATTTGATAGAGGATGGAATGGGGTATATGGCGAGTCCGCAGTGAATATCCTGACTCGCCCCTTGGGCTACAAAGACAAAGCCATAATCCGGGTGAGAGGATCGCGCTTCCAACTTGATGACACTCGAAATAGTGTTCGGTATCGGATGGATTTAAACTCAAAGGACGAACAACTCTTCGATGACAGCTATGTAAACTATCAAACAAAAATTAATCCACAACTTGATGGATTTTATAAAAATTCTGGATTTAAAGTTGAAGAGGTCGGTAAAGATGGAAAATCCTTCAGTGGCTACCAATTTTCCCATGGTGAGTATAGCTCCATATTTGGATCTGTCTTTGTACGATTTATAATGCCACTCACTTTTGAACTTCAGGACAAGTGTGACAGTCCCGATTTGGAAGTAGAATTAGGAAATTACCTGGAAGAAATCGGCCAAGAAAATACAGAGGAGAACTTAAATCTTCTGGTGGATGAGTTTAAAAATCGAAGATGCATCAAACTTACTGGAACAATGTGGAAATTGGACGATATTTATACAAGTCTTTCTGAACCCACTGAGGCATCAAGACAACTAGCTATCCACTTTTTCAACGATATTGTCTTAGGTCCAGTCTTAAATTCCCTGCCTGTAGCCTCAGTCTATTACTACCCTCACCCAGATGGAGATTTGTAAATTATGAACCTTATTACTCACTACTTCTCCTACATAATTACCGCGGTTAGTATTTTGCTGCCCACTGGAGCCTTGGCAAATTCTAATGAACTCATTTTTTATAACCTCACTGGCTATGATTACCCGGGAGATCGGTTGGTCCTAAATGCTCTTTCTCCTGAAGAAGCAGTACAGAAAGGTATAGAGGATTCTGAATTCATGGATGCAAAGATTAACAATCTTGTGTCACGAATGACTCGAGAGGAAGACAACCCCTTCGAGGAGTTAGGTTATTACCACGCCGCTTTGGCCTTAGGCATGACAACTGACATTGATTTTCGAGATATTTTTATAAAAACTTATTCCCTTGTGAATGTGGGTCGCTCCAACGCACTTGGATCTCTTGAACAAATCTACAGAAACGGCACTGAAGAATTCGATCTTTCAGAAATCTCAATGAATGGTTTCTCTAATATAAGCAAAAAAGCTAAGTTGAGATTTGAGGATGATTTTATCGATTCAGATACAAACCATCCTGACCTGGCTAATATGGCCATGGGACTATTTTCTACATACGAGTTTGCAAAAGAATTTCTAAATGATGGCACACAAAGAAAAGCTGTTCGTGGCGTCTATGACATTTTTCTCTGCTCTAAAATCGACACCTACAAAGACAGCACTTTAGATTCTTTTTATGTTGGAGCGGACATCGACCGGGATCCCGGTGGCAATCCCCATAAGTTTAATGGGGACTGTAGCGGTTGTCATGTACCTCTTGACTCCCAAAGACCGGCATTTTCCTATCATGCCTATAATGAAAATAATAGTCTAAGATTTGACCGCCAACTGTTCGTTTTGACTAAGCTCAATAGAAACCCAAAAGAATACGGAGGCACATTGATCTATTCGGATTTTTGGGAAAACCCTTTGACCACTCCCACACACCAAGCCCGGTTTGACTGGAGAGGACCCACTTCAGGTAAAGGTTTACAAGAGTGGGCATCAATGATTGTCAATTCTGGTCAATTCAGCCGATGTATGGCCCAAAAAGTCCTCCAAGTATTTTGTGATAAATCGGAGGATTTCCATCAAGAGCCGTCGGCTAAAGTGGTAGTGCAAGATCTTGCCAATAAATTTGAAGACAGTGGTTATCGATTTTTAGAACTCATTAAATCTTCCGTTCGGAGTCCAATATGTCATTAAAGCTATCCATTGTAGTTTTCCTGGGACTTGCCATAAGCCCACTGACCCAAGCCAGTGAGTTAAGATTAAAAGATGGGCGTACCTATGCTCGTTTTCTTTCACGGACATTAGATATTCCCTGGAATCAATACATTACAGAGTTTGATAAAGTGAAAGCCAATCTCCCAAAAAGCGGTGATCCGAGTGAGTTCATTGCCACCAATGATTCTCTCGCAAAACTCGCCCATTATGGGTGTGATGAAGTGGCCTGGCTGGATGACGGATCTTATAACCTTGATTGGCTTTACCAGAGTTTTTTAAAAAGAAAGCCCACCATCGAAGAGAGAGAAAAAGCCATACTTAAAAAAGATGGCAGTTTCGATGTATTCGCAAACTGTATGGTGATTGCATTACACCCCCAAGTGATTTTATCCCGAGGTGCAAAATGAGGAAACCTAACGAAAGCATCTACGAATACCTAAAGAAAAAGTACAGCCTACCTACTTATGCACACCATAAAGCACCCATGTCCCGAAGAGACCTTATTAAACTGGGGGCCATTGCCGGTGGCGCTTTTGCTATGCCCTCACTCTTCCCGGCACACACTTGGGCCGCCACTCGACCCCATATCCCATTCTTATGTTTTGACCTAGCCGGTGGCTTAGGTTTACCTGCCAATTTTTTAGTGGGGCAGCGAGGCGGCCCTCAAGAACTCTGTGATAAGTATCAACAGCATGGGTGGAACCCACTTGACGGCGTTGACAAATCCTTTGGATTACCAATGTCCGTACAATCCAGTCAGATACTTACCGGACTTAAAGAAACGCTACCGGAGGCCATTCTTAATCAAGGGACAAATCGATTGTTTCAAATGGCCTCTATGGCCACATTCTCATTGGATGATGATGGCGAAACCCCGCAATCCGCTTTAACGTTAATCTCTAAAGCTGGACTCATCGGAGAAAAACTAAAATCTGGTATTGGCTTAAAGTCTTCTCCTTCGGGCGGACATACAAGACCCTATCTGCCTGATTCTAGCTTTCGCCCAAAATATCTCCGCGGAATTTCAGAAGTAGAAACCATGACCTCTATTGGAAGCTTCTTTATGAATCTTCCGAAAAGTGCAAAAGAAGAAATTTTTAGTCAATGGAGCGACCATGCCGTTAACTATCCCGAATTGCAGGCCGCCTATGATGATCTTGCAAACTTTGGCGATTCCCATACGAAGGGAGATCCTAGAAAAGTGGAATCGGTTCGAAACATATATACTGACATGACCAATAATTCCACTGAAGCCCTCAGGGCTGCCGTTGTGTATAACGTACTTAAAGGCTACTCAGGTCCAGGGGTGATTACCATAGAAGATTGTGATTATCACGATGGTAGCTCCACCACAGGGGATGCCAAAGATTTAGAATTCGGTCGCGAATTAGGTCGAGCCGTCGCTCTTGCCCACGCCTTGGAGACCCCATTGTTTATTCACATCATCACAGATGGAGGGGTTTACGCCAATTCGGAGAGCTACGATCGCAAATGGCTCGGAGATGCTAGCCTGCACGCTCTGTCCATCATGGGTTTCTACGACCCAACGGGTAAGACAGAACAATTAAAATTGCAATTGGGTCACTACACCCGAGAAGGGGAAGTTTCATTGAGTAATAACAATCCTGTGGCCAATGAAGCCGGAATGATCAAAGCCGTGCTGAGCAACTACCTCGCCCTCAATGGACTAGAGGGAAATATTCAAGAACTTACCGGCATGCGTATTCAGCCAGCCACTATAGATGAATTGAGGGTGTTTGGATGAAACGACTCAACCTTATATTAATTTTAATTTCTATTGGATTAATGCCCGCCTACGGCTTAGCAGACCAAGCCGAAACCAACGAGCGCATTGCACTTGAGGAGTTTCGTAATACAGTTCATCCTTTTTTACGACAGCGCTGTGTGGAATGTCATGGAGAGCAAGCCGAAGACCCGGCTGGCCCCAAGCACACTCACTCAAATCCAGAACTAGCCTTCCCTGAGTTTTGGCGACGAATGAATGTAGAAAACCTAGAGTTGTCCAGCTTTTGGCGAACGGGTTCGAACAAACACTACTGCCAAGAGTACAATTTTAATTGCGACATTGAAGATCAAGTGGTGGCCGACCTGCAAACCACATTAAACGCCTTCGCCACTGCTGTTAAAGACAATGAGGAGTATAAATCCTTAGAAGAGGAAGATGACCCGGTTGTTACATTAGGCCCCTCGGAAGTGAAAACGCTCCAGTTTGACTTAGCAAAAGATGTGCGCAACCAGGATATCAAGATCGAGGTAGAGCTTGGACGCATAAAAACCTCTGACTTTTATTTTGTAGAGAGCATCTCCGTTTTAGCCCGAGCTGGTATCTACCATCTTCAAGGAGTGCATCTTCTTATTGACGGACAGGCCCCCGTGAAATCTACGGGTTATGAAAATCTAGAACGAACTTTAATCTACTCTAACCCCATTCCGGACAACTTGAATCACTTCCAATCGCAGAGTGAAATGTTTAAAAATCGGGAAGTTGTTAAGAAACCGTTAGCACCTTATCGGCCTATAATAGAGCTACAAGAGGGCTCCCGGATTAGCATTAAAGTGGATAACTTTGTGGAAATGTGGAGAGCACCGGACTCCTTTTGTACCTCTATGAGTTATAACGCCCCTGGTGCCCAAAACATAAAATCATTTTATCACCAACCCACTCAAGACAGCGACCTACCCAAGGTTGCCAATTTTGGAAATAGTGATGATCACTTATTCCAGAAAGTCTGCTCCATGGTTGAAGCCGAAATAAACTTTCGTTCCCCCCGTCGCTCCCCTATTTTGTCTTATGCCCCTGAAGACAGAGTTAGCATGTACATGAAATTTATCACCGAAACTTGGAAAGTTTGGAGAGAGATGGACTCACCTGGTCGCTCTTGGGAGCCTTATGTGATAGCCGATTTACTGAATGAAGACTCTCGATTGGAGTATGCACCACTAAGAGGCGAACATTTATACAACATAGCGGGCTGCGTGAACTGCCATGGTGCAGATGCCGCCGGTGGTTTCGGCATGAAATCTCCTTTCGGAACTTTCTATTCCCCGAGCATTGTCCGAAATTCCCAAACCAAAACTATTTTTGGAAATGGTATTGAGAGAGTGACCATGAATATAGGGAGCAATTTAAATACTTGGACTTTCTCAGACTTCAAGGATGCCATTCGAAAAGGTAAAAATCCTAAGACCCATGAACCCTACTATCCGTCGTTTCCATTTATCTCCTACGGAGCGATGACTGATGAGGACTTAGAGGCCATTTGGAATTATTTAGAAACATTGCCCGGCACCAACAAAACCAATAAGTCCCACGAAATGAAGGGCCTCGCTAAGTGGGGTGGTGCTTTGGGTCTCAAAAACACGGGTTTAGATACCTGGAGGTCTGGATCGATGACTTCTGAAGAATTGAATTCCTCTAAAATTAAATCAGCTCGTCATCCCGAAGGGGCTTACTTAGCCAATGCTGTCATGCACTGTGCCGAATGTCACACCACCAGAAACTTACTATTCCAATGGAAAGAGGATGAGTGGATGAAAGGCGGCATGGAGCTGATAGAACTCGATGGAAGTAAACAAAAAGTGCCTTCCATTGCCTCCGGCTCAAAGATGAGTCAATGGTCACGAGAAGGGCTCATTGGGTACTTACGCACCGGACAGGCGCCGGACGGCTCACTGGCTGACGGTAAAATGCGCGAAGTGATTGAGAACCAGTCTTCAAAACTCACTGAGCGGCAAATGAACCAACTCGTCGATTACCTCATGAATGACCTATAAAAGGTACCAGGTCCTTTTTACCTTGCCCCGCATCCGAAAAAGGGACCTGGTACCTGAGAAAAGATGGGCGGAGTCATTGCGTCAGGGGCGGTGACCCCCTATAACTGTGAACCATGTCTGAAGAACTGTTATTTCAAAACGAACTCAATCCTCGTCAATTGGCCGCTGTACACAAAATCGAAGGCCCTCTTCTGGTTGTGGCTGGTGCCGGCTCAGGAAAAACCCGAGTCCTCACCTACCGCTTTGCCAACATCATTGCCCAAGGCATGGCCCAACCCACTGAGATTCTGTGCGTGACCTTTACCAATAAAGCCGCTCGAGAGATGTCCGAACGGATTTATGGGCTACTCGACAATTTGGAAATCCCTACCCACGAACCGCTATGGATCAGTACCTTTCACAGCACTTGTGTTCGGATATTACGGGAGCATATCCATTTAATGGATTACCAACCCTTCTTTGGAATCTATGATTCTTCTGACCAGCTAAGTCTTGTAAAAAAATGTCTCAACGCCCTCAACATCAACGACAAAACTTACCCTGCCAAAGGATTCCAATCTCGAATCAACTCGGCCAAAATGGAAGGGGTAACCCCGGATAATTTAGAGCGTCGTTCTGACTTTTTAATGGATGACCAAACTCTTGATGTGTACAAAATGTACGAGCTGGAAATGAAACGGGCCAACAGTTTAGACTTTGCCGACTTACTTTTAAAAACCAATGAACTGTTTGATATGTATCCGGCCATACTGGAAGCCTATCAAGATCGGTTCAAGTTTATCATGGTGGATGAGTATCAAGACACCAATCATGTCCAATACAAATTGGTAAAGTCCCTATCTGAGAAATACAAAAATCTTTGTGTGGTCGGTGACGAAGACCAAAGCATCTACTCTTGGCGTGGAGCCGACATCACCAATATTTTGAGCTTTGAAAAGGACTTTCCTAAAGGCGAAGTGGTTAAGCTAGAGGAAAACTACCGTTCCACGCGTAATATCGTAGAGGCGGCCAGTGCTCTGATTAAAAACAACACCCAGAGAAAAGAGAAAGTGCTCTTCACCAGCAATGAAGAAGGGGAAAAGATCACCGTCCATGGCGCAAGCAGTGAATACGACGAAGCTCGTTTTGTGGTTGGTAAAATGGATGATGCCTACAAGTCTGGTCAGTTTGACTACAATGATATGGCCATCTTCTACCGCACCAATGCTCAATCCCGGGTGCTGGAAGATGAGTTGCGTACCCGCGGGCTTCCCTACCGGATCGTAGGCGGCCTCAAGTTCTATGAAAGACGAGAAATTAAAGACATCTTGGCTTACTTAAAATTAGTTTTAAACCCTACTGACGATGTCTCATTGAAACGGATCATTAATGTTCCGGCTCGAGGCATTGGTAAAACCACCGTAGAGAAATTAGAAGCCTTTGCCGCCGAAAGTGGCGTCAGCCTGTTCGAAGCCCTACCTAAAGCCATTAATGCAAAGATTGTTCATGCCGGAGGCTGCAAGAAACTCGCAGGGTTTTATAGACTCTTACAAGATATCGCTGAGTTTTCTAAAGGCACTACAGCCACAGACACTTATCTCTATGTGTTGGATAAAACCGGATACGCCCAAAAGCTCAAAGAGGAAAACACCACTGAGTCCATGGCCCGTATTGATAACTTGGAAGAATTTAACAACGCCATTGCGCAATTTGAAAGTGAACGCGGTGATGAAGCGAGCCTGCAAAGCTTTTTAGAAGAGATGGCACTAGTTAGTGATGTAGATAAAATGGAGGAGTCTGAGGACGCCGTCACCATGATGACTCTACATATCTCTAAGGGCTTGGAATACCCACTGGTGTTTATCGTGGGAATGGAAAATGGATTGTTTCCCGTGATGTCCTTTGACAATGGAGAAGATGATCTGGAAGAGGAGCGTCGACTGGCCTACGTGGGCATCACTCGAGCCCGCAAGAAGCTTTACCTCACCCACGCCCATCACCGGCGTGTATGGGGCCAGGAAAAAAGCCATGAGCCCAGTAAGTTCATAGAAGAAATACCCGATGAGTATTTGGAGCAAAAATCCGGTGGACGCAAAAAATCCAAGTTTATGGATCGATATGCGCAATCATCCAGCCGCCCTAAGTATGATGAGTTTAACCAGTCCTCCCCGTCTTTTGAAGACTTCTCCCAAGACTTCTATGACGAAAACGAGGCCGATGGATTTCAAAAAGGGATGACCGTTCGTCATCCCACTTTTGGTGTAGGCAATATCTTTAAAGTGGAAGGCTCCGGTGACAATCAAAAAGTCAGCGTCCAATTTGGCGATCGTGCCGTTAAGAAGTTCGTAGTAAAGTACGCCCGACTGGAAATTCTTTAGTCTCGACGCTTAAATTCAACTACATCAAACCACGAGTGTAATCACAGTTATTAGATAAAGACTCTCGATCACCATCTTTTGTGGTGATCTCTTCACACTCCTCACCTAATAGGGGCTCTCCATCGTCATCCGCCACGAGATCATCGGTGAGCGATTGTGAGACTTCATCAAAGTCCGCATTATTGCCACTGAAAGGCACTCGAGCTACGAACAATCCAAAAACAATGGAGCTGGCAATCAGTACCGTCTTTAAAATCACTTCCATACTACTGTCATTGAACTCCATTAAGGATTGAAAGCTGGACATGGCAAATAATCCGGGCACTAATGACAATATTCCCGGCACGGAAAAGATCTGAGAAGGTAGCTTAATCAAAGCACCAAAGGCCACACTTAAAAGCCCCACCAATAAGCTGGTTAAAAACGTCAAAGAGATGAGATAATCAGGATGGGACAATTCACGAATTAAAATCCAACCCACGATGGACGTGAACAGAACTCCCGGCATTGCACGACGAGGCACCTGAAAGCGCATGGCAATGGCAAGAACTAGAGTGAAATAAATCAAATAGGGAGCTACAGGCCCAAGCACTGCCCCCACATCCACTCCAGGAGTAGACAAACTAAAATGGCCAATATCGATAAATTGAGCCAAGTCATTCACTAGTAAGTAACTGATAAACAAACCCAACCCAGTAACAAAAGTCTGCAACAGCTTTACCAAGCCCGAAACATAGTTCTGCTCTGCCAACTCACTAATTCCTGTAGTCAGCATCAAACTGGGGATTAATATAATCACCGAACCAATGGCCAAGGCCTCCATGGGCAAACTTAAAACCGTCGATAACAGCATAGCCAAAGATAAACCCACGACCCCGCCTAAAAAGCGAGTGAACAAAGGGTTAAAATTAAAGTGATGGGTAAAGGGACCAACGATCACGAAAACCAACATGGTGATTAAGCCGGCGATGGCTGAAGCATACAGTTCCCCAAAGTTAAGCAATGTTGCACTAAACCCAACTAAGTAAGCTCCGATGAGTTTAAGTGTTTGCCTCCACGGCATCATGTCTGGATCCGACGTCTTCACAATATGAATGGCTTCGCTGGGGTGAATTTCACCCTTGGAGAGACGAATCAACAAGGTCTCCATTTGGTCCAACTCGGTGAGATTAAAACTCACGTCCTTCACGCGCCCCACAAAAGTCACCACTCGAGTTTTACTGGGGTTCAAGGCCGAAACAAATACGCCAGTGGGGGTAGAGAACACTTCTGTTTTGTAACCGAAAGCTTTTCCAGCCTTTAAGATATACTGCTCTAATCGTGAGGCGGGTCCTCCGCAGGACAGATACCTACACCCTAACCTTACAGCGGCTCGCACAAACAGCGAGACTTCTTTTAAAATTTGACTCTCATTCTTACTCATCGCACGGGGCTCCTAGCCCTTAAATAACAAAGACTATTGTCTTCGAAAACCCCGTCTTCGCAACCCTAATCCGATTCAAAATAAATCTTACAATAAGTGTAACAAATTACGACGGTGTCTCGTTCTCATAGAATGAAACATCATCGGGTTTTATGAGAGTTTCTTTAGCAGGATTTATATATTCCGCAGTGACTCCATCCCAACCCGTGTAGGTCCTAGAATGTTGAGTGCGATGAATTTCAAAATCCGGATAGAGCGGAGCCTTACCTCCCCCATCAGGAATATCCAAACTCAAATTCGGCATGGCCAATCCAGAGGCTTTGCCCCATAGGGATTTTTGGATGCTCTCCGATTGCTCAATGGATGTACGTAGATGATCGGTTCCCTCGCTGGGGTCCACCTGAAACATATAATAGGGCTTCACTCTCAACGAAAGTAGCCGGCGCGACAAAGCATAAACCAAAGCAGGGTGATTGTTCACACCATTGAGCAATACCATCTGGTTAAACACGGGCACCCCGTTATCCACCAAAAGCTCTAACGCATGAGCCGACTCTTGAGTGATCTCCCTGGGATGATTGAAGTGAGCCATAAAATAGACCGGCTTATTTCTACGAAAAATATTTACAAGCTCTTCGGAGATTCGCATGGGTGCCACCGTTGGGATCCGACTACCTATTCGTACCAAATCCACATGGGGGATCTGCTGAACATCGGACAGCACCTTTTCCAGTCGAGCGTCACCCAAGGTCAGTGGATCCCCACCGGATAAAATGACCTCACGGATTTCCGAGTGATTGGCGATGTAGTCCAAAGCCCGTGTGTATTCATCCTTAGACGGGAAAGCCTGGTCCTTTCCCGTAAAGTGTTTCCGCGTGCAATAGCGACAATAGACGCTGCAAAAGTCCGTCACCATGAATAAAACTCGATCCGGATATCGGTGAACGATGCGTTCGGTGGGCCGGTTTTTATTCTCTCCCAAAGGGTCCAACATCTGTTGCGCTCCGAGAGAGAGCTCTTTTAAATCCGGCATCAAAATTCTCTGAATCCCTGGGACGGGATCACTCCCTCCAGCCAAGGCCGCATAATAGGGAGTCACCCGTATATTGAACGAGGCCCGAGCCTTTTCAAAAGCGAGCACCTGATCTTCCGACAATTCCATATACTGCTGAAACTGCTCTGCCGTAGAAAGAGAGTTACGGTACTGCCATTTCCAAGACATCCAGTCTTCAAAAGACACACCTGGGGGTGGCTCTACTTTGTAAAATTCATAACCCATAAACACCTCTTACCAGCCCCTCTCCTCATTGGCCACACACAATGACCGTAGAAAGCGAGTAATCCCTGGAACTGGCAGTAAAAAACTTTCAAGTCTGGCTTAGATTCCTCGGACCCCCTGGGAGCTATGGTATAAGGCCTCAAAATCACCCCCCCACCAATTTGGAGGCATATTATGACTAAAGCGGCATTACTACTATCCGCACTACTATTTGCTGGCCCAGTTATGGCTGATATTTGCTCTTACAACAGTAAATCAGTGGCTCAAAGAGCTCGAAACTTCTTAGCCTACTACCCTGGAAAGGTTTATACCTTCTGTAAGCCTTGTGGAGATCAGGTGATGAAGATGGTTTACTTTGGTCTAATGGAACCCGAAGACTATAGCCATGATACACATGACAATCGCGCTATCAAGTTTGGTAAGCGAGAAGCTGGAGACACGACTTACTGGCAAGTTGTGCTTAACCCTGGTTTTGGCGACTCTGAACGCGAAATTGATCTCGCTTACGCCTATGTAAAACACCCAGAAAAAGAAGGTTATATGAACCTTGGGGCAATGTTCTCATGTATCAACGCTGCCGATTGGGGTGAAAATCCAGAAACCTTTAATACATCCATGGCTCTACAAGATGTGGATCAACCAGTATATTTATACCCAGGTAATTTTGTGGATAATGGAATTCTCGGCGTCGCAGACGACGTGACGGACATAAATTTCTTTGACGACTTTTTAATCAAGTATCCCGATGCGGCCGTATTCTAGTTAAATTATTGATATTATTAAACTTTTTACCCTCGCCTGAATTGTCAGGTGGGGGTGTTTTGTTTTTAGACACTTTAAGTAGCTAAAATTATTAACGAATTTTACCACCCCCAGAAGTGTCGAGTTTTCTGTCATCAGCCGGCTCCGCCACTGCTTTTTCTCCATTTTTTAAAATATTAAATGATTCAGGCTATTTACGGCATGCCAGATTCTGGAAGGGTATTTGTACTTAATCCAAGTAGCCTATCTTGCGTGGAGGGCAAGCGGCTACAAAGGAGAAGAGTAATGAAACAATCAGAAACAAAACAAACACTACTTGTGTTTGGTCTATTTGCTGCCCTAGCTTTTAATATCTCGGGTTTTCAAATGACCACCCTACAAGTGGCCCAATTAGAAGAGGGGAACACCTCTCTATCCAGTTTAGACAATGATCGACGCATTATGCGAGATCGTGGTCAAATCACATCAGAGACTATAAGTGGCGGTCAAACCGACTCTGATAGTATCAATGTAAAATTAGGTAACGGTAAATCCCAACGTGTAAAACTAAAAGCCGAAGAAGCCTATTCTCAAACAGAAGTCACATCTGAGCAAAGACGACAAAACCAGCTGAATGCGAGACGTTCTAGAAACACAGATAATAATTCTATTTTTGGATCTACTGCAGGCAGCTTTCAAATCGCAACTGGCGCAACCTCGACACCAACAACTGTTTCCACCAACTATGATGATCTCAGACAACCTCGCACCAACGAACTCGTAAGTAAACATAGAGGTGAGATGGAAAGAGCTACAACTCTGAATCAAGAGCTTCAAACTCTTATAGATGCCAAACGTGACCTGATTCGCGATGGCGCCAGTGACGCCGACGTTGAAGCGAAGCAAGACGAAATTGACTCTAAGAAAAACCAAGTGCTTGCTCGAGTGAATGAAGCCAAACGCATAGAAAACTACATCCAGGAATACCGACGCGTTGTTAAGATTCAAGTGGAAGATCTTCCCGAAGGCTTTTGGGATGTATGTACTGATAACTGTGATGCAAGTGCATTGGTCGGTAGTGAGTACTCCATGCTCAACTCTGAAGACGTTGATGATGTATCATTAATGAATGAAAACTTGATCGCAAGTCTTGAAGACTTTGGCTCTGTGGCTGAAGCTCTAGACGCAGCTAAACAAGCCATTAAAGATAAAAACTCAGCCAACACTCGACAAATTCGTCGTCTGCAAGCTGACATTAACAAACGTAAAAAATGTTTGGTCGATGAAGACCTCACCACTAAAGTTCCCTCTAAAGAACGCCACGAGTGCTGGATGGACCTTTTATCCTCTCTTCAAGGCGAAAGTGAGCCTTGGTTATACAAAGACGAAGACGAGCGCGAGAGACTTATGCGCACGGCTGCCAATAAGTTAAAGCCTTACCTACGTAAAGGTAACTTGGCGGATCGTTTAGAAAAAATTGACGATGTACTGGATATCTTCGACGTGAGTGTTTCCAACAACGACTATGACATGTCTTATGTCGACGAAGGCATTGAGCCTATCGTTGGTAACTTACTTGTCGAAAGATACAACACGCAAACCCTACCAGAAGTTCGTAATGCAGCACAGACCTACAGCCAAGCGAGATACTACGGTGCTGAGAACAAAGACATCATCGCTCAAATGGAAAATGTGTTTCAACGTAATGGAATCAACAACTATGTATACAGTCGACATATTGATCCGGAGCAAAGAGATCAGGCACGCATTATTTCTAGAAGCGCCATCGATATGTACTGCGGAGCTAGAACTAACTTGAATCCCAACTATCCCGCATCTACGTATGACTGGAACTGTGCCAATGCAAATCGCGGTGGATACACATCCGGACAAGACATCCTTATGAACTTAGACAGCTTAAGCTACAACGATAGTTACATGTCTGACCTCGGTTACGATCGCGGTCTAACTGACTCACGTAGCTTAATGGACAGAGGATCATTGTTCGACTTCGATCGTAATATGAGCTCTAACCGTAGACCGCTAGATCGTAACAGTATGGCTGGTATGAGCTACGATAATGGTCGCCGACTAGGCAACACTAACTATGCAAACAATTCCACGTATAACCGCTACGGCAACACGAGAATGGGCAACCAATATTCGACTATACAAGGAAATTACACCACGGGATACAACTCGAACTACAACAACGGATTCAACAACAACCCTCGTATCAATGAGTTCCGCTCAAGACGTGGACGCTCTTACTAATTCGATTTTTAACACCCATTGTTCATTACTCCACCTTAAGTCAGCCCCTACCAGGGCTGACTTTTTTTTATGCATAGCGGCTCCAAAAGGTGCCTGGCACCTTTTAGCTGATGAAAAAACGTAAGGCGTCCGTAGAGGTAAACACACCCCAGGGGGTACTATCTTCTGCATTTACAATGAGGCTATTTATTTTTTTGTCTAACATCAATTGCACCGCTTCGGAAATGTCCGTATCCGCGGAAACACATATAGGCTCATCAGCCATTAGGTCTTCTACAACGGTATCTATCCAGCCGTCGGTTCTTTCAACCAAAGCGATGTCTCGATCACTAAGAACACCTACGAGCTTTCCACCATCCAAAACCGGCAGGTGATGACAATCCAACTCCTGCATATACGATTTGGCCTTGGTAACTAACATATCATGACCAATGGTTTTCGGAAACTGAGTCATATACTCGGAAACAGGTACACTCACTTTACACCTCTTTTGCTTCGGTATTCTTTTGAAAGGTTTCATAAACAAAAACAGGAAAACCTACTTCTGAAAAAGCCTCTTCAATTACAGGTTTCACATCTTCCCAAGCCAATCCACCGACTCCTGTAGCCACTTTTGGCAAGGCTAAGCTTTTCACATTGTCCGTTTCTGCTTGGGTACGTAGTTCCTTTAACGAACTTCGCAGATAACTGAGTTTCGCTTTCCCAGGATGGCTATCATTAGAAGGAGGGTGCTCTTGTGTTAACAGATTATAGACGATGGGTCCGCCAGGGCCTTTCCAACTCCATACACCCCCCTCTTTTGGGTGGGTCTCTTTACAGAAGTGACGAAAGTCTTTATACATGGCTGGCCATTGCTCCCGTAAAGAGAAGGCTAGTCCCTGTTTAAAATTATCATTGGGTGCAACTCCGTGTGCAACCGCTTCCGCTTTCGTTAACAAAATATCTCCAGAAACATATTTGATCATTTTTGATCTCCTTGATGGATTTGTATTATTGAAATTCATTTTATATTTTGAATCCCTCTGATCTGCATATGCCCAAACTGTGCCACACAAAAATGAGCTGAGATTCAATCCATTAAGAGTTGATTTTAAAATTTCAGGATTTAGGGACTTTTTGTTTCCGATTCGAGGGGTAAATTTACCCAATGGAAGACTAGCACTTCGTCTATGATATAAGGCGAACTACTGATTCTCTTCTCTCTTTTCTTTCTTCTTTGGAATTATCACATCCCCGAGGGCTTCGCCGGTACCTTTGATCGCCTCACCGGTGCCTTTAATCACTTTACCCGTTCCTTTAATGACACCTTCTGTGACATCCACCGTGCCCTTACCCACACTTTTGATTTTGTCGGCGAAGTACTGGACTAAATTATCAATTTTCAAACCAATACTTATAAATGCCTGAGTCCACAGAATATCACCCCCACCAACGCGGCCCTCTAATCGGATATCTAAATTTTGGTGTACCGCCATAGTCCATCCGTAACCAATGCCGTAGGCAAACTTTTGTTCATCCCTGTCTTCATCTGAAATATTTAGGGCACCGACAAATAAACTAAGTGAAGGAGAGTAGATACTGGGATAGCTCACAAACTGCCATCGTGGTCCAGTTAATATGAGCCCTAGTGTATAGCCGTCTCTCCCACCGACTCCGCCCACCAGATCCCAGTACTGCTGGCAGGTTTGGGTTTCAGTAAACACACAGTTTCCTACGTGCCAGCCCGCTTTGACACCAGCCCAATACATCGTTTGCTCTTCCCACATAGATCCAAGTTCAATTGCGTATTCACGTTGTCGAGGCATATAAGGAAAAAATCCATAAAAGGGCTTTCCCTTGTGCAATTGTGATTTTGGAATCACCCCCTCACCGGGCTGAATCACAATTTGATTGCCGTCTTCTTCTGCGACAGCAGATAAGCTCACAAATAAAATCAACATTAACCAACGCATAGAAAAATTATGTCATAACCCCGATAAGAGTTTGAGCCTTTTTCTAACTTTCATTTTTCGTTGGCTAGGACTGTGCTCGACCCGTTTGCGGTGGACTCTACTACCTCGGTACTCTGAGACTTGTTCTTGTTTGCATTTTTTAAGGATATCGCCTGTGCTCGACCCGTTTGCGGTGGACAATGCGTATCCGGCCTGCGGCAGCTTGCTGACGCTGGACGAAGACGCGTTGTCACCACGAGCAATGGAAGAGCACAGGCGATATCCTTAAAAAATGAAAGTAAGAAAAAGACGAAAAAAAACCCAGGGGTTTCCCCCTGGGCCCTGCTTGCCATCGTCGTGATGTATTCAAGTCGAATTCTATGCTGCCGTACTAAGATGTAACTTAGATGCAATTAAAATGTGATGGCAATCTTTGAAACAAAACCTAATGCAGAGTCAGTATCAAAATTTGAACTTCCCCCTTCGAAAGCTTTCCCTGGTGTGAAGAATCCCACTTCATTCACCCAGACAAAGTTATCGTCTGATTTATAGTTTAAACCTAAATCCACTTCAAAGCCAAGGTCTGTATCACCATCATTGAACTCCTGATTTAGAGTTCCAGTTACAAACTTAGCAGTGACCAACCATTTTGGTTTCCATTGATAATTAAAATAAGGAGCTATGTAAGTGGCGTTGCTAATGGCTTCAACATCATAGCCGGTGTTTCCGTTGGCTCCACCTTGGCCGCCGCCACCAATAAATCCAGTTTGCAAAAAGTCAGCATTACCTAACTGATGATTGAACAACATCATTGCGATGTCATAGTTGCGGTCAAAGATGAATCCGTCATAACTTTTGTCGCTGCCTGAATCATCACCCGTAGCTTGACCGGCCTTTATACCCCAAACAAAGCTCTTACCTTGTGGTCGATGTTCAAACTCTAAAGCAAGGCCTGTTCCTTTGTATTCTACAGAATCACCCAATGCGGTTTTAATTCCAGACTTTCCATCTCGAAACTGAGCTTCAAATCCAATCCTGTAATTCTCTCTGTCGCGATCGACATAAACACCTAATTGGTTAAAAGAGGCATCTTCTGAAATCGTAGAACTGGCTCCACCAATTAAGTTATTAATATTTGTGTTAATGGCTGCTTTGTTCACCCTGCGCATTTGGTAGAACAAACCCATTGCCAATTGATTACCTGGATTTGTGTAGTCCACTTGAAGATTGTACTCACTGGCATCTTCAGCACCGGAGTTCAGACGACCTTCAACCGTTTTGGCCAATGACGGAGTCACACGAATGTTTCCAAACACCATTTTATAGGCAACCATATCTCTGTTATCAAAATAATGATCGAAAGCACCGTCACCTTTATTATAGGCAATTCCCAATCCAAAGTGGATAGGAACTCGACCTACAATCAATTGTCCAAACTCATTATTAAGAGTCAGGTAAAGCTCGTTAACTAAAATGGTTTCAGGATTTTGACGATCAGTGGTGACGGCACTGTCTTCAAAAGTGGTCTCACCCATAGTGTCTCCACCTAAAGTTTGCCCCACTTGATCTGTGACAGATGAATTGAAAATATTAAAGCGGCTATATATATTGAGCCCATCGGAAGCCACAATTCTTGGTCGCAGTACTAAATGATGAAGCATATACTCTTTGGAACTCTTCTCAGAATCCAATTCTGAATTACCAATATTTACAAATTCAAATCGATAATTTCCACTCCATTCAACACCAGATGCACTGGCCAAAGGTCCAGTAAGTAAGATGGCAAATAAAGCGATGAAACGAAACACTTGCGATAGATTTAGCATTGCAGCCCTTTCTCGTAGAATCGTCGAATACAAACGCCAGGTCGCTAATGAGTCAATTAAAACATCCGGTTGCCATATAATACAATACAAAGATGGCAGAAGTCGTAATAAAAAAAGTGCGCTCCATCGAAGCGCACTCTTTAAAATTTATTAATCATTTCTGCCCATTGTTTAATCAACCACGCCAAGAATTTCGTGTTCTTTCAACAATAGAAGTTTCTGATCTCGAATTGTAATGGTTTGACCAGAATGGCGGGATAGCAAAACGGTTTCACCCACCTTTACATCCAGAGGAAAGATTTTTCCGTGTTTGTTGCGACGTCCAATGCCGACGCTTAAAACTTCAGCTTTATTTGGCGATTTTTGAGAGGATTTAGGAATAATAATTCCACCCACAGTTTTTTCTTGAATGGTTTCCGTTTTAATCTGCACCAAAACTCCATCATAAAGCGGAACAAAAATATCTAACCAATCGTGTTTTTCTCTCTGCTTAGCTCTTCCTGAGCCCAACTTTTCCACCACTTTTGAGGGAGCCACCCATGCGCTTCCTTTTTTAGCACTCGACTTACTGGCTGCCGCCTTGGTTTTTACAGGTTTAGTCTTTTTGCTGGTCGCTTTTTTCTTAGCTGATGCCTTCTTTTTGGCCACTTTCTTCTTCGCAGCTTTCTTCTTTACGGCTTTCTTTTTAGTGGCTTTCTTTTTAGTGGCTTTCTTTTTAGTCACCTTTTTCTTTGCTGTTTTCTTTTTTACAGCTTTCTTTTTAGCCACTTTTTTCTTTGCAGCTTTCTTCTTTACGGCTTTCTTTTTAGTCGCCTTTTTTTTCGCTGACTTCTTCTTCCCAGCTTTTTTCTTAGTCGACTTTTTCTTAGTGGCCTTCTTTTTAACCACTTTTTTCTTTGCTGTTTTCTTTTTTACAGCTTTCTTTTTAGCCACCTTCTTCTTTGCCACTTTTTTCTTTGCTGATTTCTTCTTTACAGCTTTCTTTTTTGCCTTTTTTTTCTTAGTTGCCACGACGCTGAAGCTCCTCTTCAAAATATTTTTGATACATTACATCCCATTCGGGGCTACCTTCTACCACCCCACGCTTCAAAGAAGCTACCTTTTCTCTTGCCACACGGTCCAAATCCGCCAGTTCTTTAACAAATTTGGCCATTCCCTGCTTACCAGCACGCATGGCTTTGTCATCGTCATCATAATCCACAAGGTCATCCTGCCAAATTTTATCGATCACAAGATGGGCTAAATGGCTTTGTCTGTCTTCCGATATATTCATAGGATGAACCCCTTTTCCTTGGCCAATCTTTGCTTCAGCAGAGGAAACATTTTAAATCGCTGAAACTCCCCTTGATGCTGACGCTCCAAATCGTCCATCATTTTCATTACCTCATCATCTAATGCTTTTTCGTCGGCCATATTTTGCTTAACCGCTTCAATGGCGGAACGCTTTGCCTCCTCTTCAGAGGTTTTAAAGGTCACGACGGACTGGCTTTTCAGTTCATCAAAAATATACTTAATCATTCTTTGGATTTGCTTATCTGATAATTTCATACTTTGACTCTTTTTCCAGATCCCTCTAAAGTCAAGGGATCCAATGAAAAACGCTCTCCCTATTAAAAAAATATTTATAGCCAGCCTCGTTATTTTAGTGACTTTCGTTCTAAGCCTGGGGATATGGGTTTTAAATCTAGATCGACAGATCGATCGAAGCCTTCAATCAGAATGGTTTGTTCCTCCCATTGAGATTTACACCGCTCCCAAAAAACTTGTTTTAGGCGGAAATGCCAGGCTTGCCGACCTCACCAATGAGCTCAAGCATTCCGGCTATAGAGAACGGGCTCTACAAGAAGCCCTATTTGTTAAAGATTTTACCCGCTCCCAAGGCACTTTGTGCTCTGAGATGGTGAGCGAGCCCCCTGAGTCCTTTATTCTCACCGAAGACACTCAATGCCTACTTATTAAAAAATACGAAGGCTATTTTCAGCTGATTACCATTGAGCAAAACACAGTGACAGGCCTGTATGAAGGAGCACTTTTAAAACAAGTGGATTCCATTTCTTTAAATGCGGAACTCTTCGCTCAATTTTATGACGACCAACCCATCATTCGAAAGATCACGGCCTTGGAAGATTTCCCTCTGGCCTGCCTAAATGCTGTGTTGGCCATTGAGGATCATCGATTCCTAGAGCACCAAGGGATAAGCATACCCGGAATGGCCCGAGCTGTTTTTGACCTGCTCCGGTCCGGTCGGTTTCGCAGCGGCGGAAGTACCATCACTCAGCAACTTGTAAAAAATTATTTTTTAACCAGCGAAAAAACTTTATCTCGAAAGTTTACCGAAATTTTCATGGCCCTCATTCTTGAGAACAAAGTGGATAAAGAACGTATTTTAGAAAGTTACCTAAATGTAATTTATATGGGCCAAAACGGTCCATTTCAGGTGCGAGGGTTCACCGCTGCCGCTGAATACTATTTTAATAAACCCATAGCTCAGCTCAACACCGCCGAATGTGGTTTGTTGGCAGGAATTCTCAATAGTCCCGGCAGATTTAACCCTTTTCGTAAACCGGAAAATGCCATTGCCCGCAGAGACAAAGTTTTAAGTGATATGTTGAAGTATTCCTTTATAGATGAAGTGGAGTACGAAAAATCAAAACTAAAACTTATCCCCATCAATCGCCAGCAGAAGCTACCCAATCCAGCGCCTTACTTTGTAGATGCCATTCGCAAAGAAGTGAAAAAGATGGGTATCGATATCGATCAGGGCTTGCGTATTTACACCACGCTCGATACGGACACTCAAGATCTGGCCGATTCCACCCTGAATCAAACTCTTACAGATCTAGAAAACAGACACAAAATGGTCCAAAAGAACAAGCAAGAAGGTAAGACACTTCAATCCATGATGGTTGTGGTAGACGTACGCTCTGGAGAGATCAGAGCCCTGATGGGTGGACGAGATTACAGGAAGAGTCAGTACAATCGAGCCGTAGATGGCCATAGACAAGTGGGTTCCGTAATGAAACCTTTGGTTTATTTGACCGCTCTAGAGTCCACCAAAGAAGACGGCAGCAACTATAGCCCCACCACCATCATTGAAGATAAAAAGTTTAGCCACAAATACGATGGTCAAGTTTGGAGCCCAAACAATTATTCACGGGAATTTCATGGATCCATCCCCATGTACTTTGCTCTAAAAAATTCCATCAATTCTGCAACCGCACAGTTAGGGTTAAATGTCGGACTGGAAAATATCATCGAGACCGCTCGCAGGCTGGGTATCACTTCCGAATTAGATCCTGTTCCCGCTTTAACCTTAGGTGCATTTGAGTTGTATCCCTTTGAAGTGGCCCAGGCCTATTTGACGATTGCACGATTGGGTGAGCACACCCCACTGCATTCCATTCTTCGAGTGGAGAGTTTAGACAATGAATTGCTCTACGAATATGAACCTAAGTTTGAACCAATCCTATCCCCCGAAGTCACTTCTCAACTCGTGGGAATGATGAAACAGACCGTAGAGTCCGGAACAGCCAAATGGATGCGTCGAGTGGGTTTTAAAAAAATTGCCGCCGGCAAAACCGGAACCACCTCTGATTCTAAAGATGCTTGGTTTGTTGGCTTTACCCCTAAAACCCTTGTCGTGGTATGGACTGGTTACGATGATAATACTCCCCATAAACTCACTGGGTCCTCAGGCGCTCTTCCGGTTTGGTATAATTTTATGAGGCAATACAACGAAGACCCTGGTCTTCTGGATTTTCCGTGGCCTGATTCGGTGCGAACCACCCAGATAGATCCCAAGTGGGAGTATGAGACTTTAGATTCCGCGAAACATTTGGCCGAGGATCCTGTCACTGAACTCATAGTCCCTCAATAGTTTACCATAACTCAGGAGCACTCACTCCTTCGTCAATCTTCCAGGTGGTAGAAAAATCAAGAGCTTCGAACGTGTCCATTTTAACCCAATCCGCAGCGCTTATAGCGGCACCGGTGGGAAAGTTATCACAGCCAGTACAGGTGATTGAGTCTAGATAGTAAACATTGGTATTGGTTGGAGTATCTCCCGCAAGGGGACCGGCATTCGTAGAGGTCGCAACGACGGACCCATCAAACTTGGAGGCAACAACATATATGGGAGCATTACCCATCAGCCCCCCCACATACTGATTCCCACTAACACTCGCATTGGACTCATTGTTTTGATTAAAGCTGATATATCCGGCGATGCCACCCACATAGTCCGTGCCATCAACTGTCCCTGTAGAGGAACAGCGAAACACTCGAGTGGCATTATATCCCCCAATCCCTCCGACATAATTAGCCCCACTCACAGAACCAGAAAATTCACAACCATCAACCGAACCACCGTTACCTATAATTCCACCGACATTATTGCTCGAGGAAGAAACAGATCCCTGGTAGCTCACTGAGTAAAGACTCGCAGAAGAACCAACACCAACAATCCCACCAACACTTGTTCCCGTAGCTGTAACGACGGCATTTGAAACATGCACATTCCGAATATTCATGGGGAATCCCACTCGACCCACTAATACTCCCACATCATTTGAGCCTTCAACGTTAACATTATCAAAATTCACATTGCCAATGTCTCCACCTAGAGTTTGCCCAAACAACCCCGCATCAAAGGTTCCTGCCACAATATCGATGTTAGAAATAGTGAAGCCAGCACCATCAAAGGTTCCCTGAAAAGGGGTGCCAGAGCAAAGGGTCGTGAAATTATCCACTCCCGAACCCGCTTCAGTCGCCACATCTATATCCGCTCCTAAAATATAGCTTACAGTTGTGTCGGAACAGGTAATACCTTGTAGCCCAGCAAGGTTAGTTATGATCGTCGGCGGCGCAGAAGACGTCGTCTTATAAACAAAGGTCTCTGTTTCCCACTTAACACCTTGCCTAGCAGCCACTCTTTGCGCCATCGAGTTGCCGAAAAAAAACGGCGTAGTGGTATCGTAATTGATATACAGTGAAAAAGTGCCTCCACCAGCATCTGAACACGGAATATCCGAGCCAACAATTATGTCTCCAAAAAGAGTCACATCCCCCAACTCAACGTCGCAATCTCCCGTTATGGTAAAGCCACCATCAACCTCATCAAAAATTCGATTTGCCACAGCAGCTGTCGACGACGAATCGCCCGTGAATTGTAGGCGAGGCGTTTGAAAAGACACCTCAGGTTCTACTGATGTGATGGCTTCACCATCCAAGGTCCCACCTATTGAATTGGCCGTTCCATCGATCAGCCCAAAATATGTGGAGGTATATGTCCCATCTCCATTATTCACAACGTCGGTAAAATATCCCTTACTGGTACCCCCAGTGGCGGAGAAAGCTACGGTGATGGCAGGATCATAAAATATCTCATTGAATTGATCTCTCGTAGTCAGAGTGACTTCACTAGAAATACCCAGGTTCACCCAATCTTGAGACACCTCAATTGTGGAATTGGCCTTGCTCAGTGCCGGCTCGGTGGATTCCTCCGAATACTCATCGAAGTAACCACTCAAAGGATTCTCCTGGAAATCACATCCCATGAGAAAAAAAGAAATAAATAGAGCTGCAAAACGCCAATAACGTACCACTTCAAACCTCACCCCTATTTATCGGATTTTTACCACCTACACTTTAGTCCTGACAGGTGCCTGTGGACCTGACAAATCTTGTCCACAGTGAATAAGATTTACAGGACTCCTCCATAAGCTATTCACTAACCACATGAAATCACTTATCTTTTTTTGTATCAAAACGGTACATTATTTGTATTTCAGAAAGGATGAAGGAGTGTCCTATGTGGAAACTATTGGTTCGTTTATTGTTATTGGGTGGTTTTCTAACCGCAATTGTGGCCTGTCATAAGCCCGATTCTAACCGGAGACTTCAACGATCTGGTAAAGGATCTGGCGATGCGGCTGGCATGGAATCAGTAAAGGAGTCACCAGACTTTCTTTACAAAAGTTTTGCGAGCGGCAGCGCTAGTCAGGTGTCTCGAAGTGAGCTCCTAGGAATTATAGAAGCTCGAGCCGCCAAATTGTTGGCTTCCAACAAAGAGCTCGCCGAAGGTGATTACGGTTTAGAAAGTATCTACACGGTACAATACTTTTATGAAGATAGTGAAGATTCAACGAAACCCATACAAATCGCCACCTATGGACTTCGCACACATAGCAACGACTTTATCACCGTGACTGAGTCCAACTCGACGGACACAGAATCCGATGATGAGCAAGACGAGGAAGAGATTGAAGTCACTGCGTCTGAACAAACCGACACAGACAGTGATGCTACCGAAGACGGCGCTGATGATGCCTCAGAATCCGAAGAAGAAGAGGAAGCAGAGGTGGCCGTAGTGGACGAATTCAATGGCGAGTCCAACACATCTCCCGCGGATATGTATTTGCTAGACAAAACAATGGAAGAAACTGAAGATTTTCTGGGTGCGGAACTTATGTTCCCCGCAATTGTTACTGTAAATCAAAACGGTAAAATCAGTTTCGAAGAAACTATTGTGGTTTCTTTTCAAACTAAAATTGAAAAACCCGATTACAATCGCCGATACAAATCAACGATTCCTACGGAGAGAAACAATGCTCTTTTAGAAGGGTTTGTTGAATCCGTATCATCAGAGGATATAGATATTAAAATGGGAGAAACTACAGTTCCTGCCAATATTCATATTTTCAGAGTGGGAGATCATGAGTTTCGCGTAAACCTAGACATCAATCACGCTGAATCTAATGTAAAAGAAGCCTACTCACTTAGATATGTAATGGCTGATAAATTAAGCGAAGCCAACGCTTACCTTCAAACGCAAGCTGAAGCTCTGAATAAGACAGCGACCACTCAAACCAAAAAAAGTGGAAGTCGACCCACTAACATTGATAATCCCGCCGAGGATAAGGTCACATCCCGCGGGTCGGATGGCGCAAAAAAGACGTTTAGACAGCGTCGCAGTCGATAGATAGAACTCCCTTTGTAAAACATAAAGGTGTCCAAGCATTGGACACCGAGGTAAAGATTTCAAAAAATATTATATGGTGTCCATCTGACACCAAATTTCTTTTAAATCCGCCAGAAATCACTTATAAAGGGACAACGCTCGGACTTTCACCCTCCGAAACCACATCTAGAATCGGTCCTGCGTATTAATAATTTCCAACTATAAAGTAGTACGTATTATGTCTCAATGGTTCTCAAAACCCAATCTCTCTTGGCAGTCAATAGGGCGCATCCTATTTGCTGTGGGGATTGCTGTTTCCATTTGCCAAGTTCCGTTACATTATTTGGACTCTTGGACCTATGATATGAGCGTACGCCTTACCCCAAGCACTCCTCAGAGTGGCCATATTCAATTGGTAGAAATCACGCCCAGTGATGTTGAGTTTATGGAAGGTGAGCCCGATGCTCGTGAACACACCCAACTCTTAGAGCGACTTCTCGAAGCCAAACCTAGATTCGTGGTTTACTTAATTGATGCCAACAACATCGAAGGTTCCTACTCCGACTTAAAAGCCATGTCCGAAACGGCTAAGCGATTTGAAAACTTTATTTTCACCTCACAAAACTTTGTTATCCGAGGTCAAGAACAAGACTATCGCGTACGAGCTCCTTTGGATCGATTTCCCGTTGTAATGGCAATGACCACACAAGACAGTGATAAATTTGCCAAAGATGGCGTCAGCCGCCGTGTGATACTCACCAACTTTGATGAGCCCTTTATTCATCATGAACTTGCTAGCTCCTACAACAAAAAGACTGACCCCAAATCCTATCGAGGCATGTTTAACTACTACACCTCGACACAAACACTCATTGATTTTCGCCCTCCGGGCACCTACAAGCCCATCAGCTTTACGGCTGGTATGACAGGTTCTTTTGATCCTGAACTTGTGCGAGATAAAATTATATTGATTGGACGCAATACAGTTGTGGACACCAATGATTACAAGCGCACTCCATACTCTCGAGAGCTTCTGGCCATGACCAACCATGAGCTCCATGCGAATATGATCGATACTCTTATTTTGGATTCAGCTCCTTTTGCCGCTCCTCAATGGATCAATTACATCATTACAATTTTAATCTCCTTGTTAACAGTTTATGCCGTATTTACTTTGAAACCTTCAAGAGGCTTGATCATTCTCTCCATGGCCTTAGTCAGTCTTTTAGTTGTGGCTTACTTCACTTTCCTTGGGTTTGGCATGATCATGAACATCACCCACCCTCTCCTGGCCATCTTTATCTGTTATTACTTCTTTATCCCTTACCGTTTGATCATGGAAAACCGGAAGAATTGGGAATACCTCCAGCACAACAAAATGCTTACAGAGGTGGAAGAGTTAAAGACAAACTTCCTTCGTATGATGTCCCATGATTTAAAAACACCATTGGCCCGAATCCAAGGCATGACTGATATAGCGTTGAGAGATGGTGATCAACTGACAGAGATGCAACAACAGGCCATCAGGAATATCTCTAAATCTAGTCGAGAGCTGACCACATTTGTTGAGTCCGTATTAAATTTAAGCCGTATTGAAACCAATGAAGTTAAACTGGAACTGATCAGCAAAGATGTAAATGCGATCTTAAAATCAGTTATAGATAAACTTCGTTATTTGGCCAAAGAAAAGAACATCGAAATCATCGAAGATTTCGAGCCTGTGTTCAGTATTCGCGTCGATGAAAGCCTAATCACTCAGGTCTTCACTAACCTAGTAGAGAACGCCATTAAATATAGCCCAGAAGGGACTCGCATCATGGTGAGCACAGAGGAACTGGATGGCAAAGTAAACATCCAAGTGTCCGATCAAGGAATGGGGATTCCTTCAGAAGATCAAGCCAATATTTTTGATAAGTTTTACCGCTCAAGTCGAGTCCGCAATTCTTCTGAAAATGGTCATGGCTTGGGACTCTATTTAACTAAGTATTTTATTGAACTACATAATGGGGACATTTCTCTAGATAGCCAGCCTCAACAGGGCTCAACATTTAGTGTGAATATCCCAATGGATTTATAAGAAGGAGTTACAAATGTTTAAAGCACTCGTCGTAGATGATGATGCCGGACTAAGACTATCGGTAAAGAGTACGTTGGACTCAGCCGGAGGAGCTTACGAAGTGGATGAGGCTTTTGATGGAGTGAACGCTCTAGAAAAGTTGGAAGAGACTTCTTACAACATTGTTTTGTTAGATGTAGACATGCCTCGCATGACCGGACTTGAAGCCCTTAAGCATATCAAAGAAAAAGATCCAGCAACGATCGTTATTATTATGACAGCCTTTGCTAACATCGATGATGCCGTCCGCGCCGTAAAAGAAGGAGCTTACAACTACATTTCTAAGCCCGTTAAAAGTGATGAGCTCTTGGCCATGGTAGAAAAAGCGATGGAGGCTCATAATCTTATTTCTGATGTAGCTCAATCAGCTCCCATTTTAATGGAAGCTGGTAGAAAGATCATTGGAAACACGGCTCAAATGCGCAAGGTGTTTAATATCATTAACAGACTTTCTAAAGTGGATACTCCCGTACTCATTCGCGGAGCTTCCGGTACAGGTAAGGAACTTGTGGCTCGAGCCATTCACTCCAACTCTGCCAATAAATCTGGAAAGTTTGTAGCGATTAACTGCTCGGCCATTCCTGAAAACTTATTTGAATCAGAACTTTTTGGTCATGAAAAGGGTGCTTTTACGGGTGCCGATCAAAGAAAAATTGGAAAGTTCCAATTCGCTGAAGGCGGAACTCTGTTTCTTGATGAAGTGGGTGACATGCCCATGCTTATGCAAGTGAAGCTACTTCGTGTTTTACAAGAAAAGGTTTTTACCCCTGTCGGTTCTAATAGAGAAATCGAAACCAATGTGCGAATCATAGCTGCTACGAATCGCCCCCTAGAAGATATGAACAAAAAAGGTGAATTTAGAGAAGACCTTTACTATCGCCTTAATGTTATGCCGATCTTTTTGCCTTCTCTGGAAGAACGTACCCAAGACCTACCTAACATGGTGAATAACTTCATTAAGAAGTTTAACCAACGTCATGCTAGAAACATCATTGGGGTGACTCCTGAGGCTATGGCCGTGTTAAATAAATATGACTGGCCAGGTAACATTCGAGAACTAGAAAACGTGATTGAACATTGCTTTATCATGGAAGAATCGCCTAGCATTCAGATCTCCTCTCTTCCAGAGTCCATTCTCGCCGCTGCAGGAGTTGACCTAGATTCAGCGAATTTGGCATCGGGTGAAACTGTGAGTTCGGATATGACGGAAACCTCTCCCATAAATAGTGGCGATGGAGACTCTATGATGGACACAGCCAATGCAGGAACCAATGTATCCTCAATGGCCGCTGCATTAGATGGAGCCCCCCTAGATTTTAATGCTCAAAAGGAACTGTTTGAGAAAGAGTTCATCATTAAGGCCTTAAAAACTTTTAATGGAAGAATCAATCAAACAGCACTGCACGCCAATATCCCTAAGAAAACTCTACTTAGGAAAATTGAAAAGTATGGAATCAACGCGAAAGATTATATCCAAAATTAATCTATCCACGGCTTCATTTGAACTTGAGCCGCTGACCTACATCAGCGGCTTTTGTTTTGCTTAAATTTTAGTCAAGTTAATTTAGGAAATCCCTGCAATAATTTTTTTTTATTTGCTCATAGAACGTACATACCTGTACTTTGACCGACCATGCAAAATTCAAATCTACCTCCGCAAGCCTTTACCAAAGAGATGTTGAGCGAAGCCTTCGAATGGCTGAGCCGACAGCCAGAATCTGTCAAATCTCAAGTAAAGACCACTGAGGGAATGATGAGCCTTTATTTGCGCCATAAACGCCATGGAAAGCATGGATCGGTCAGTGAGTCGGTCAGCAAAGAGCCTCCAGCTAGCATCAAACACTTTCAATCGGATCTTAAGAATCTTGCTGAGGGACTGAAGCAGTTTGAAACTGCCGAGCCTGTAAACTCACAACCCTCTCCTTCAGAGCCACCGAGAGCTAGTTTCTTCTCTCAGGAGCAACCTCCCCAGCAACAGACTCCTACTCATCAACCACCGGCTCCCACGGTGAACCATAGCCCCGCCGTACACAGCTCGGTCACGCAATCCAACTCTCTGGGAGATCCAAAAGTTCGGGCCTTGGTACTATGGACACAAGAGCGATTCAATCTCAGCTCCGAATCAGAGGCCCTTCGCTTGCTGGTAACCATTGGCCAAGAGCAAATCGAGAAACTTTTTCCAAGATAACCCCAACCTCTCTCGGTGCTCTGCAATCCAAGCATGGGTTAAGTTGACACTTCCCGTCGACTCCCCTAATTTCAATGATTTAAACTCGAGGTGACTCACGTGTCAGAAGACAAATCCGTAGATTATAAAGATACCATCAACCTACCCAAAACAGAGTTTCCAATGCGGGGAAAATTGCCGCAGACGGAACCCGTCACCATTGAAAATTGGGAATCCAATTCGATCTATCAAAAGATGATCGAAAAGAATTCTGCGGATAACAAGTTTGTCATGCCCGATGGCCCCCCTTACGCCAATGGTGATATTCATCTAGGGCATGTGTTAAACAAAGTCCTAAAAGACATCGTGATTAAACATAGAAACATGAAAGGTTATCGAGCCGCATTTATACCGGGCTGGGACTGTCATGGACTACCTATTGAACTTAAAGTTACTAAGAAGTTAGGGAAAAAGCGTCGGGAGATGACCGATGCAGATGTGAGAGAGTTGTGTCGTAAAGAAGCTCTGACTTGGGTGGATACTCAACGTGAACAATTTAAGAGATTGGGTGTGCTTGCGGATTGGGATAACCCTTACTTGACTCTATTACCGGAATACGAGGCCGAAGAGGTTCGTGTCTTAGCTAAGATCTTAGAAAACGGCAAACTCTATCGTGGCGAAAAACCAGTGAACTGGTGTCCAAAACTTCGAACTGCGTTAGCCGCCGCTGAAGTGGAGTATATTGATCACGTAAGCCCTTCCATCTATGTACGCTTTGATGTGGCAGAAAAAACTGGCCCACTTGCCAACATTGATAAGCCGGTTGGTTTTGTTATTTGGACGACCACACCTTGGACCATCCCCTCCAACTACGCCATCGCTCTGAATGAAAAGTTCGAGTATGGTCTTTACGATACAGGTGATTCCGTCATTGTACTCGCCAAAGAGTTAGCAGAGAGTTTTGAAAAAGAGACTGAAATTTCACTGAAGGAAATCAGTGTACATCAAGGCTCTGAATTTGAAGGAATGAGCGCAAGACATCCGTTCATTGACCGGGAATCGAAAATCATTTTTGGACATCATGTGACTTTGGAGGCCGGTACCGGCTGTGTTCACACAGCTCCAGCTCACGGTATGGATGACTATGTGGTGGGTCTAAAGTACGACCTTCCTGTCCACAGCGTGGTGGACCCCGCTGGTAAATTCACAAGCGACTTACCAGAGTTCGAAGGCGTATCCATTTGGGATGCCAATGATAAGATTTGTGAAAAGATGAAAGCCTCCGACCATCTTTTGGGTTGGTCAAAGCTAAAACACTCCTACCCTCACAACCCGAGAACTAAATCCCCTCTTATTTTCAGAGCCACTCCACAATGGTTCGTGCGTATGGATGAGAAGGAGAGTGACAACTCATTGCGTGCGAAGGCATTGCACTTAGCAGAAAATGAAATTGAGTTTGTTCCCAAGTGGGGAAGTGCCCGCCTGAAAGCCATGATTGAAAACTCTCCGGACTGGTGTCTTAGCCGTCAACGGACCTGGGGCGTACCTATTCCTGTGTTCTATTGCGAAGGTTGTGGCGAGTCTCTATGTGATTCTGAAATCATGCATAAAGTGGCAGATCTTATGGAATCCACTGGAAAAGGCATTGAAGCCTATCACTCTACCAGCGCGGAAGAATTAGTTTCCGGGAAAGCTTGTCCTAGTTGCGGAGGCAAAGAGTTTAAAAAGGGTAATGATATTTTAGACGTGTGGTTTGATAGTGGCGTTTGTCATTCGGCAGTTCAAAAGAAGCGTGGAGAACTGGCCTTCCCCGCAGATATCTATTTAGAAGGAAGTGATCAACATCGTGGTTGGTTTCAGACGTCGTTAATGTCCTCAGTGGCAGCTTACAACGAAGCTCCTTATAAAGCTTTGATCACCCATGGCTTTGTGAACGATGCCGATGGCTACAAGATGAGCAAATCTAAAGGAAACGTCATCGATCCAGCCAAAATCATAAAAGATTACGGAGCAGAAATATTGCGCCTGTGGGTGGCCTATGAAGATTATGGACAAGACGTCACCATTGGTAACGAGATGTTTAAACGTATTTCGGAAACCTATCGACGCATAAGAAACACCGTCCGATTTATGCTTGGTAACCTAGATGATTTTGACCCGGCAAAAGACAAAGTGGCTTTTAAGGATATGCCAGAGTTGGATCAGTGGGCATTGATCCGGTTGAATGACTTTATTGAAAAAACGAATGAGGCCTATGATAGCTACAATTTTTATAAGGTCTATCATGCCCTCAATAACTTTTTTACCGTGGATCTTTCAGCCACTTATTTAGATATTCTTAAAGATCGACTTTATACGGGCAAAAAAGATGGGCTACCTCGTCGTGCCAGCCAAACAGTAATTTTAGAGATGTTGGAGACCCTAACAAGTGCAATGGCTCCTATCCTGACTTTCATCAGTGAGGAGACTTACAAGTATCTCCCTACGAGCGACAAAGAATCTGTATTGCTTACGGACTTTCCGAAACCGCGTCCTGAGTGGAAAAATGACCAAGTGGTCGCGGACTTTGAGGTGCTTCTAGATGTACGCTCAAAAGTTTCAAAAGTTTTAGAAGAAGTTAGGAATGAAAAAGTGATCGGTTCGAGTTTGGATGCGCGTGTTGTCCTAACGGCGAATGGAAAAACCGAAGAAGTGCTTAAAAAATATGAAGATCATCTTTGCGAACTGTTTATCGTTTCACAGCTAGAGCTAAAATCTGGGGATTTTAGTGTAGAAGCCGGAAAATCCCTTGGAGAAAAGTGCGTGAGATGCTGGAATTACAGTGAACAAACTGGCGCAGACACTGATTTTCCAGATATCTGCCCGAAATGTGTTGAGGCGCTGAAATGAAGATCAAACTGAAATATTTAATTCTGGTTACAATTGCCGGACTTATTATTGCTTTAGACCAAGCCACAAAGCTCTACATCCATACTCATTTCAGCTTGGGTGAGTCCATCACAGTGATTAATGATTTTTTTAACATCACCTACGTACGTAACACCGGCGCCGCCTTTGGCTTTATGAGCACCGCTCAGGAGACCTTTCGCAATATTATCTTCTTAACCATGCCTCCAGTGGCACTGCTTGTGATTGTTATGATAATGCGCGGAGTGCACGATCGAGATTTAATTCAAATATTAGCTCTTTCTAGTATTTTTGGTGGCGCCATTGGTAACTATATAGATCGCATTCGATTTCGCTATGTGATCGACTTTTTGGATTTTCATATTCAAAATGAATACGTGTGGCCTGCTTTTAACGTTGCGGATATAGCTATCGTTATTGGAGTGGGTATATTGATCCTAATCATGTTTCGAAAAGAAGAACCCGGTACTGAGCCCCTTCCCAGCGAAACTTAATATTTCCGCTTAAGGGGGGATATTATTCAGCCCATTTTAAAACTTGGTCATGGCCTGTCCTTTCCTACCTACCTATTAGTTATAAGTGCTACATTTTGTGTGTGCTTGTTTTGGCTAAGAGCCCGTACGCGGCTTTACAAAATGTCCGTTCCCGATGGAATCGATATCGCTTTAGCCTTAATGGTTGGTGGATTTGTTGGCGCCCGCCTCATGCATATTCTCTATGAGTTTCCCGACTATTATATTGAAGACCCCATGGCTGTGTTTCGCTTTTGGCAAGGTGGATTTGTTTTTTACGGTGGAGCACTGGGGGGCTTTTTTTCCGCACTCGCCGTGATCCGCATTAAGAAAATGGACTTTTATGCTTGGGCCGAAGTCTACGCCCCCATAGCTCCCCTTGGCTATGCCCTAGGTCGGCTGGCCTGCTTTTTCAATGGCTGCTGTTACGGCCACAAGTGTGACTTGCCTTGGGCCATGCAGTTCCCCTTAGTGGACGGACTTCGGCATCCCACTCAACTCTATGCCACCGGATTGGAGTTGGTACTGTTTGGGATTGTCCTTGGCCTCTCTAAAATGAGATTAAAGGGCCAGCTCACCGGAAAGACTAAAGCTTGGTTAGAGCCCTCAGGACAACTGCTGTTCCTATGGATCATGGGGCATTCTATCAATCGCATTATTATGGAATCTTTTAGGGACGACTTCCGAGGCTCTGACCTGTTTGGACTCAGCGTCTCCACATGGATTAGCATCGCCCTGTTTTTTTCCGCCAGCACCATCCTCCTCAAGAGAAAAAGAGAATGGGTACTTTAGGGCCCTTGATCGTCTCAGTGTAAAACAATTTACGTCATATAGGGCTGGAACAGGACTCAAATCTAACCTCTTCGTTTTCAAGTGGAATGCTTGTTGTAATTAAGTGTTCTATCCGGAGCGGTCCGGAAAAGACAAAACGGAGAAAACGGTGAAGAAGTCATTTTTAAAATTTGGATTATTCAGCTTAGCTGTTGTCGCTCTCGGTTTGACTGTTGGGTGTGACAATAGCAAAAGTAGCGGCAATAGCACCTACACACCTAATGTTGCGATTTGTGCTTCGCTTATTAACAATGCCGAACAATATCAGGCCTGTGTAAACAGCATCACCGGCACCGGTACATTTGTAAGCAACGGAATCTATAGAACCACTTTAAATGTGAGCAACAAAAGTGTTTATGAAGACTATTTAGAAAGACTTAATATCTGTGGTAACGGCATCGATTGGTTAAATAATAACTGTACCAACTGGGACGATTACATCGGAGTCGAGGTCCAATTCTTTACAACAACAGCACCGCAACAAGCCCGAGTATTTATTGATTCCATCGCTAACGGCGGAGCTTTTAACTACCAACAATACGATGGAACAACTATCTGTTACTACACTTCGACAGCTTGTAAGCCAGCACTGATGAATCAAGTGGGTCAGTTCGTAATGTCTCAGTTAGACACTCAACTGGCCATGGAAGCCAACAATTTAAGACTTGTACTTTTAGACACAACGATCGAATCAGGAACAACGATTCCTATTAGCCTCCTGTACAACGGTACAGAGATCGCCAGCGGCGAACTCTCTCCAGTGTCCAGCCAGGCCACACCCAGTTGCTATGTAGCCAACTGTTTTTACTAAGGTTTTAACTCCAGTCC
>TARA_B100000749_G_C18450136_1_pt1 | contig 61206 bp, 53 predicted proteins | sample TARA_B100000749 | Tara Oceans TARA_B100000749 (sample SAMEA2621232) | marine metagenome | biome: marine biome (ENVO:00000447); feature: mesopelagic zone (ENVO:00000213); material: "saline water (ENVO:00002010), including plankton (ENVO:xxxxxxxx)" | depth 800 m
CAGAACCTCCTGCCGTTCCTGCCACATGAGTTCCATGACCATTACAGTCCGTCACGTCAAAATCATCATCAATAGCATCATAGCCATGTAATGCACGCCCACCAAAATCTTCGTGCGTGGTGCGGATACCCGTATCGATAATATAGATATTCACTCCCTCACCTGATCTAGGTGGCGCATATTCATCGTCTAAATTATCATCCCCTTGATCCACACGATCCAATCCCCAAGGGGGATCCAGTTGCACGGCGTTGTTGATTGAAACGATGTGATCCACTTCCACATAGGCAATATTCTCATTGGAAAGTAGGTCACTGGCCTGCTTGGAGGTCATACTCATGACTCCTCCACGTAGTACCGTAGAAAATACCTTTTTCGCCTGTAACCCCATGGAGGCACCGGCTTCTGTCATCATGGTTTGCACCACCGACTTTGTCGATACTCGGCTTCCTAAAGATTGACTTTGAATTTGAACTTGCTTGTCTTTAAGAACGACAATGTAGTCCCGACGATCCCCCTCATCAGAAAGATTTTTACCTTCCTGGCAAGCGGTAAGTGTGAGTAAAAATGTTAGCAGTATGATGAGCAATGGTTGCGACAAACGACCCTCCCTGGTTGTTCCAGTAAATGGGACTCGAAGGATCGTTAAAAAGGTTATAATTATTTAATATTTCTAGGATTTATTGCACAAGTGAAGTGGAAGCATCAATTTCGATGCCCATCTCTTCTCCATCGATCTCTTTTTGGAAAATCCGTTCCATCTCCAAAATCTCGTCGTAGTAAGATTCTTTTTTAACCGTATCTATAAGGGCTTGCTTTTCAGCCTCAGGTAAATCCATACGAATGATAGGTGCCACACGCTCATGATAGAGAACCAATCTTGGAATCTCTGAGTATTTATCACTTTCAAAGGGGAAAGCTTCACTCCATTTTAAAGTATAGGGATCCAATTCCACATTTTTCACCCAATTAAATATTTTTATTTTGTCCTGCTGACTCACCCCATGAAAATGGCGAACCAAGTAAGCATCCACATATTCGGCAAGCACATCACGGCTATCCGTTTTGGCCATGTCATATAGAAAGTTAACATCATTCGCTACTTGCAGAGTTCTATAGGTGTGTATCAAGAACCAGTTTTTTAACTTATCACTCTCTAAATCCAATTTAAAATCATATCGAGTGTCGTGACTGTGCGTTCGTTCCCATTGGTAGTTCAGTCGCAACCAATCTTCTCGAACCTCTGGGAAGGAATTTAGGTAGTCGGAAAAAGGAATACTCTGAAAGGATTCTGGATTACGCATAAAATCGTGAAACCCAGCCAAGTCATGCTTCGAAACCAAATAGAACTGGGCTCGATCAGCAAAAACATCGATTTCGTCCGTCTTCAGTGTAAACCAACGCAAAGACTCATCTACTGAATCCAAGCGCATGAGGTAGTGGCCATTCCTATAAAACGTATCTAAAGTTGGATCAACAACATGATTTTCAACCACCGGATGCATAAGGGTCATGATTGCACCGCCTAAAATTCCCCAGCGATACCGATACCAACGAATGGCACGACCATGCTTCGCAAAAAAGGTTCGTATCAGACCAGGTTTCGGAATTTCAGCTAAAGGTTTTTCATTGCCAATTTCTGTGAGCCATAGATCCATGTACTCCACTTCTTCAGGCCATTTATCAATACGTTTATCAATATATTCCCATTGAGAGGTCGCGACTCGAAAAATCTGCGAGTTAAGTGCTCTCACTGTTGGAAATTTAAAGGGATCAAATAGCTCTCTTTGCAGTTCAAGAAACCACTCTTTTCGCCATCCCTTTAAAGTTCGCTCAATTTGGTAGTATTTAAGCTCTTCATACAAAATCACCAAATGTCGATGCATTTGTGCGTGGTCTTTTTCCACATCCCCTACGAATCTGTGAAAATGATTTGTAAAGGGCCATGGCCGAGTCTTCAAAGTGCGGAATTTTTTAAACCATCCCCGCATTCCCACCTTCGCACGTATTTCTGCCATTTCTTGCAAAACATTATTTCTGTTTTCAAAGTGACGCACCTTAAACTCAAAGACACCATCTTTATAGGCAATGGGAAAATTGACGCGAGCAAATGACCGCAGAAAAGTCGGGTTGATCGGGCCCAATTTGTCTTTTAGCATTTCTTTATCAAAAGCCAATTTATACAAGGTACGCACTTGCGCCCGATAGAGAATATATTCGTTCAACCTTTCTCTCACCGCTGGAATGAAGTTGTTGTATTTGGCCATCCATTCTTCAGCTATCTTTTTAATTCGTGGGAAATCATCTTTAACTTCAGGATGGGTTTCATATACGGGATCCGCTATAATTCGCGCCACATGAGAAACGCCATTGGCAATATAGTAAAACGGAAGTTTATGAGGGGTGTTGTTAGCGGCCACTTCCGATAAGCGAGTCCTAAACATGCCATAGAATCGACGAGTCCAATAACTGGGTGTCGCCACACGCATGGCCACATAACGCCGTACCTGAATTTCAGTTTCGAGCAAAACTCTTAATTGCTCACGTCGATCAAAAAGATCTAAATCTTTAGACGTCTTGACTGAACCATGACGGGAAACTCTTTCAAACAATTCCTCTAATCGAAACGATGCCAGATCCCCTACATGCTTCGATTTTAAACGATCCGAACCAATGGTCTTTATTAACCAGTTTTTGAGTCTTCGTCCCTTAGTGTCTCCAATACTCAGAGGCAACTGACCAATCTGGTAGCGCAACACATCGCTCAACCCCTTTAAAGTGCGATACATATCCGCTACCTGGGAGGCCCTTACTTTAAGCATTCCTATGTGCCCTGGCTTTTTAAACTGGTCTTCTTTGGTGACAACAAGTTTACCCTTAGCCAGTTTATCCTTATTGATTAGGCCCAAATTATAGGCTTCATCTAATACCGCCTCACTCAACATTCCCACATTGCTGGAAAAGAGTGAGGAGCACTGTTTCGTCTTCAAGTTCATATACCCTTGAGCGAAGACCGTATGAGAGAACAGAAGAAAAAACACCAAAATGAAACCATGAAGACCTTTCAAGCCTCCAGGTAAAGTTCTACACCGAAATGTCTGGCTGATGGGTGGTAAAGCCATGAATTTCCTTCACAAAATGGACTCAGTTCAATCCCTTTCCAGATCAAGAAAAGGGGTTGGGAATCAAAGTCGAATCAACGTTCTAGGTATCCAATTTTTGTGCCATGGTGCGGGCAGAATTTCACATGTGCCCTTTCTAAATGGGGATAAATCTCCGCCAAATTCCAGTCCTATAGACAAGGACTAAATACCGCTGTTAGAATCTTTGGCGGGAGATCAAAATGGATCAAAAACTACACATTTCAGAACTCATATCTAAAGCCCTCAATCAATTAGGTGTCCAAAAATCGGCCGAAGACATCTCCGGTTTGATCGAGCGACCGAGAGATGAGACTCACGGCGACTATGCATTTCCTTGTTTTCTCCTGAGTCGTGATCTGAAAGCACCACCGCCTAAGATCGCGCCCCAAGTTGCGGATAGTTTAAGTTCACTGGTTGAGAGCGATGAGTTGGTTGCCAGTGTAAACCCAGCGGGACCCTACGTAAATTTTCAATTGAATACCGGTGAGCTCGGCAAGCAGCTCATTCCTTTAGGGTTGGACCAAACCTTTGTGAAGCAAAGAGTATCTAATGGTGAAAAGCTAATGGTTGAGTTTTCACAACCCAACACGCACAAAGCTTTCCATGTGGGCCATATGAGAAATGTGGCCCTAGGCGATTCTGTGGCCAAAATTTCAAAGTGGGCTGGATTTGATGTTATTCCTGTCAACTATATTGGGGATGTGGGCACCCACATAGCGAAATGCCTATGGTACATGCAGGTGCATTATCAGGGAGAAATTCCTGAAACTCATAGAGGCGAATTTTTAGGAGACCTTTATGTGAAAGCCACCGAGATGTTGGATTTCTCCTTACTCACTCGAGCTCCTCATCTAGGAATTATTTCTGCACAGATTGAATCCATAGACTCCCATCCACAGGTGGATAAATGGAAGGTCCTTAAAGTGAATGATGGAACACAGGTCCACCAAGTGGTTTGCGGAGGAACTGGGTTTCAAATGGGAGATTTTGTCGCCTATGCTCCTGTTGGTGAGCGAGTGGCTGGACGAGAAGTGCAGTCAGTGGATAAAAAAGGTGTCTCCAGTGAAGGTGTGATTTGCTCGGAAAAAGAGATCAGCATTTCCGACGATAAAAATAAAATTTTTGTATTTGATTCAGAAGTGGTTCTAGGTCAACCCATTGCCAATCTATTGGCCCACGAAAATGTGGATCTACTCACCGGATCTGTTGTGGAAGAGATGCAACTTCGCACGCGACAGGTTTCTGAAACACTTAGAAAGCTAGAGCAAGAAGATCCTGAAATGCTAAAACTTTGGCAAGAGACCAAAGAATGGTCTATGCAGGAGTTCTATTCCATCTACAATTGGTTGAATGTTCATTTTGAGCATTACTTTTTCGAGAGTGATGTCGCTGAGCCTGGAAAAGAAATAGTTAAAGAGTATTTAGAAAAGGGAGTTTTTGAAGTCTCCGAGGGAGCTGTTGGAGTTAATTTAGAAAAATTCAAACTCCCCTTCTTCCTGGTATTAAAATCGGATGGCACAGGTTTATATTCCACTAAAGATCTTGCTCTCGCCGGCCTTAAATTTGAAAAATACCAAATCAATCGAAATATTTATGTGGTTGATGAGGGTCAAAGTTTACATTTCCAGCAGGTCTTCAAAACCCTTGAGCTTATGGGTTTTAAAGACGCAGATAAATGTTACCATCTCGCCTACGGAAAAGTGGAACGACCTGATGGCAAGATGAGTTCGAGAAAAGGAAATGTGATCCTGTTTTCGGCTCTCAAAGAATTGCTGACTGATAAAATTACCAATGAATATTTGGAAAAGTATCGAGGGGAATGGACCGACGAAGAAATTTCCGAGGCCGCACAAAAGATTTCGGTTTCTACGATAAAATACGGAATGCTTAATCAGGATTCAGTAAAGAGTATCGTATTTGATTTAGATGAATGGACCGCGCGCACTGGAAATACGGGCCCCTATCTAATGTATGCTTATGCTAGAACCCAATCCATACTTAAAGAAGTGGGTGGTAGTGTCGCCGACCGAAACTTTGACTTTTCCCAACTTAAAGAGGATGCCGAACATCTTCTACTTGTAAAGCTCAGTCAGTTTCCTGAAGTGGTACTCAAGTCAGCGGGCAAATATGAACCGCAGCTCATTTGTATTTACTTGTATGACTTGGCCAAGAAATTCAGTTCTTTCTACACTCAATGTCCGGTTTTAAAAGCCGAGACCGAAGAATTAAAAGCCGTTCGATTGGCTTTGGTGGAATTTGCAGGAAACACGCTTAAACAGGGCTTAGAGCTGTTGGGCATCGAGACCTTGCAAAAGATGTGAAGTGTCGGGCACTTCACGGTTGAATCATAAATTTCTTCCAGCCGCCATTGTCTTGTCGTTCATAGATGATGCGGTCATGAAGGCGACTGGCTCGCCCCACCCAGAATTCAAATCGAGAAGGAGTGATCCGATACCCTCCCCAATTTTCCGGACAAGGAACGGGAGTGTTTTTATATTTCACTTTTAACTCGGCCACACGCTGATGAATATTGTCGGAATCTGAAATTTCCACCGACTGATGGGAGGCCGCCTGACTGATCTGACTTCCTTTAGGGCGTGTACTCCAGTAAGCCTCCGACTCCTCACGCGTAGTTTTTTCAACAACTCCGCTGATTCTAATTTGCCTTAAAGGAAAGGGTTCGTAAAACAACATATGCACACGGGACTCCCCTTCCATAGATCGACCTTTTTGGGAGTCGTAATTGGTGTAAAACACAAATCCTTTTTCGTCGTAGGATTTAAGTAAAACTATTCTCGACTCGGGACCACGATCTCCGAACGTAGAAAGAGAGAAGGCATTGTCGGAGATACGCTCCAACTCCGGAGCCCAACGACTCAAAAAATTATAAATAGCTCTCTGTAGCGAAAATATCCATCCCGCCATACCGGGAAGATTGGACTTTCTATACCACTGTGTAAATTGATCAAACGGGTTATCATTGAACTCTTGCAAAAGCTGATTTGAACTCAACGTTGACTCCTTACTGCCGAATATAAATGCGTAGCGTTATTAGCTATAGTCTTTGTCAGCTTCGACCTACAGCCTTAAGTAATTGCTATGGAATTACTCACATTTGCTCATCGTGCTGAGGCCCAGTGCTTTTTCGACGAGTTTGGACTTTCTCAGGACAAAGCGCAAGAGAATATCTTTTTGGATGATCATCGCATCGTTGCCATTTTAGGTGAAGGTATTGAAGCCAGCATATTCAATACGACCCGGGTAATGCAGCGATTCCCGAATATCCAAAAGGTCCTAAATTTTGGTGTGGTGGGTGCTCTACCTCACCCAAGCCCATTAAACTTAGGCCAACTCATCTCGGTCAATACGGTTTATGGAGAAAGTGCTGCTAAGGACTTTCAATTTAAATCCTTCTCCTCTTCTCATTCTACAAGTTCCATCGACTGTATCACCGCGGCCCATAGAGTATTGAATGAAGACTATGCTTCCCGCCTGGCACCCATTGCCCCTATGGTCGACCGTGAACTTTGGGGCATAGCCTATGTCTGCCATCAAATGAAATTACCTTGGGAGTCCTTTAAAGTGGTTAGTGATTTTGCTGGAAAGAGTACTCTTTGTTTTGAAGTGCAAGCCCACGCCCCTCAGTTTTCTAAGCAGCTATTTGACGCCTATTTAACATCTAAGAATTCCAACCCAACCCCCAATAAAATTTCTGAAATCAAGAAACCCTGGGACAACTTTTATGTGACAAAATCGCAAGGTGACAAATTAGAGAAACTCCATCTTCAGTTTATAAAATTGTTTGATGAGAAAAAGTGGACGAACTTCCTTGAACATCCACTAGTTGTGGATATATCCAATCATAAAAATTTACACCCTAAGCAAAAGACTCAAAAATTTTTAGATGTTCTGACTACCTATTTGGATCCATCGATGGCCCGACTCATTGAAAAGACTCATGGGCTAAAACAAACTTATAAGAAATCGGACATCGACTTAAAATTCGACCCACAAGGTGATAGCGAACAGTTTAAAGTGAGCTTTAACGTGATTTCAGAACAGGATCTCAATAGAAAAATCTCACAGATCTCCCAATTACCAATATCCGACATTCAAAAATGGTATGAGGGCGAGTAATGGCCTTTGAACGCATCTTTGTTGAAAAATCCATAGCCGAGCGCCCAGCTACACTTGCAGTTTTAAAAAAAATAAATGCTTTGGATCGATTTGAAATTATAGAAAAATATGACGACTATTTTGGTAGAGTAAAAAAGCCTTACTTACATAAACGCAACCAACTCAACCTGTATTTAGCGGAAAAAAAAGGGCAATTAGTTAAGGAAGCTCCCGATGCCTATGGACTCGCGGGAGCTCCACATTTCTATTTTGTCCATGCTTACAATTGTATTTACGAATGTGAGTACTGCTACCTGCAAGGCTATTTTAATTCTCCTGACATCGTACTTTTCACAAACCACGACGAAATCTCCAAAGAGATCATTCGCCATATTCATCAGTACCCCAATCAAGAGATTTGGTTTCATGCAGGTGAATTTAGTGATTCCCTGGCTCTTTCTCAGATATCTGGAGAACTTGAACTCTATCATCAACTTTTTAAAAAGTTTCCGCATGCTCGCCTCGAACTTCGAACAAAATCGGCAAACACCAAAGTATTAGAATCTTTGGACCCCCTTGATAATATGATCACCAGCTTTTCTATGTCACCCCAATCCAGCGTCAAGAAATACGATCACAAAACAGCCGCTCTAAAATTGCGCCTAAAAGCTATGGAAAAACTCTCAATGCTCGGACACCCCGTAGCCATTCATTTGGATCCCATCATATGGAGCCCCAACTGGGAGTCAGATTATCAGGAGCTTGTTCATAAAATCACTGAAACCATAAATCCTGATAATATTAGATATGTCTCCATTGGAGTGGTTCGATTTCCAAAAAAGATGTTCAAAGATATCAAAAACAACTATCCCGATAGCGATCTGGTTCATCAGCCTCTCATCACAACAACCAATGACCTTGTTCGCTATCGCAAGCCGCTACGTTTTAAAATTCTCAATACAGTAGAATCAATGCTAAAGACTGCCGGCTTCAAAGCCCCTCAAATATATAAATGTATGGAATAGAAGTTCACCCTAGGATTTGGGGGAAAGTGCTTTTTCAACAAAGTAGATATAATTCTTAAAAAATTCCGCATGGTACTCTTCTTGGCCAATATGAGGTTCGTTCCATTTTTCACGGACTTGAATTCTTCTTACCTCGTCTCCAAAAAGTCCAAACACTGTGGATGTAACGATATATACAGAAACTTCGGGATCCACTAAACCCTTCGACTGAGCATCCTTCAAAAACTCATCCAGTGCCGATCGTGTGGGTATATATTTCTCTCTTAAAACACTTTCGCATTTTGTATACAGAAGTTCCGTTTCTGTAAAAAACATAGAAACTACATGCATATCTGAAAGAAATAAGTCCATCAGTGTATGAATGAATTTTTCAAAGCATTGGTTGAACTGCTCACGGGTGCTCACCGGTTGCAATTGATCTTTAACTAAAATGAACTTGTCACCAAACTCATCAATCAATTCTTTTAAAAGATGGTCCTTAGAGCGGAAATGATAGTTCACGGCACCAAGGTTTACTCCGGCGGCATGCGTGATCATTCGCACTGAGCATTTTTCAAATCCATGCTGAGCAAAGAGCTTCAGGGCATATTTTTTAATGATTTCACGTGTTTGTCGCTCAGCCAAGGAGCCTCCGATGGAATTAATGATTCAAATACTCTTGGAAGTTCAAATCCTTTAAACACCCGTTCTATCCCTAACCGCCATAGAATCACAAAAGTGATTCACTTGTCGACCACTTTACTATTTTTGTAATATTCCTATGTTTCAAACGCTGTGAATTTATCCAAAAAATTTAAAAAATGGATCTAAAAGTTAAACGCTTTGTGGATTGAGACCATGACCAGAAAAGGCCTACTAGACTATATTTCAGGGGTTTTATTCTTTTCCAGTTTTTCCATGAGCTCCGAAAGCATAGACTTTCTATCCTCCTCTTTAACTGGTCGATAAGCTCCTTGATGCTGTAGGACTAAATCTTCCGGCAATTCTAGTAAAAATCGAGATGGAGCCGAATCCCGCCATTTGCCGTATCTCTTACGTCTCTCTGCCCGACTTAATACGAGGTGTTCTTTGGCACGAGTGAGACCCACATAAAACAACCTTCGCTCTTCAGATATGTCGGTGCCCAATGTTTTATGAGGAATGATATCTTCTTCCACTCCCAAAATGAGTACTACTGGAAACTCCAAACCTTTACAGCCATGTAAAGTCATAAGCTGTACGGCTGGCTTTCCGGAGTCCTGAGCCTCATCGACTTGGTCTCTCAGCTCCATGAGGTCAATAAAATCTTTGAGCCCTTTCCGTGTTCGGCCCGCCTTAGCTAAATAATGATCTAAAACCCGCCCTAGTGCTTCCACCCAACTCCATCTTTTTGACCCCGCAGAGCGCTCACGGTAAGAATTCAAAACGTAGTCTCGATAACCAATCTCCACCAAAAAATGGGTGAGATTCTCTCCGGGTGTGTGAGCTGGATTGAGTAGTCGGTCGGGCAGACTTTCCACCTGTAAAAATGTTTTATCTAAGGCAGATCCAATCCGTGGTTGAATATCAAACTTAGGCCAATGCTTTGCCACTTTATAAAATGCCAAATTACTGGTCTGTGCCTGCTCATGTAGGATCTCAATGGTCTTATCGCCAACACCTCTATTGGGGGCATTTAAAATGCGCCGAAAAGACACTTCATTGGGCCATAAAGAGCACCGAATGTAAGCCAAAACGTCCTTCACTTCCTTTTTATCAAAGAAGGTACTGCCCCCGGTGATCTTATAGGGGATTTGCTCTCTTCTCAAAACACTTTCCACCAATCCACCTTGGGAATTGGAGCGATACAAAACAGCAAAATCTCCGTAACTGTAGCCCATTCTTTGATAATAGGAAAACTGCTGTAGAATTTCTTCCACCTCATGGTCTTCGGTTTCGTGGACAAAAACCTCTGGCTTGATGCCTACATCTTCATATCCACTGGCTACTAAGTCCTTTTCGTGTCGATCAGAATTATTTCGGATCAAATGATTGGCTACATCCAAAATGGCTTGCTTGGATCGGTAGTTTTGAACAAGACGTACAACCTTGCAGCCCTTAAAAGTTTGCGGAAATCCTAGAATGTTTTTAACCTCGGCACCCCGCCAGCCATAAATCGACTGATCATCATCACCCACTACCGAAATATTTCTTTTCTCTTGCACAAGGGCTTTCACCAAACGCATTTGAATGTCATTGGTGTCTTGAAACTCATCCACCATAAGCTGATCGATCTTCTGCTGATACTCCTCTAAGACCTCGGGATGCTTTTTAAACAGCTCCAATGGGAGTAACAATAACCCTTCAAAATCCACAACGCCTAAGTTCACCATCCGGCGTAAGTACTTAGGCTTTAACATTTCAGCCATATCTGAATATTCATCTTCCAGCGTGGAGCGCTTTCCTGTTCTCAATCGATTAATATTCTGTAGAACCTTATCCGGATCAAAAGCGTCTTTCTCGCCATGAACATGATCTTTCATAAGTTGTTTTACGATCGATCTTGCATCGGAACTATCTAGAATCCCAAACTGTTTGGGTAAATTGAGTTTTTTATGGTGTCGCCTTAGGACATTTAACCCGAAGGAATGAAAGGTACCGGCCCAGATTTTATCCCCTACCCGACCTAACTTTTTAGATACCCGTTCCTTTAACTCTCGTGCCGATTTATTGGTAAATGTAAGGACCACTATTTTTTCAGGGTCAGCAATCCCTTCAGCGATCAACCGACCGGTACGCGCTACCAGGACGGTCGTTTTACCTGAACCGGCTCCAGCCAAAATCAACATAGGGCCCTGATCGTGCATCACCGCCTGTTGCTGTTCGGCATTGAGCCCCTGTAACCACTGATTCAACTTGGGGATCCTTATTTTTAAAGATTAGCGTCTTGAACAGAGTACTCAAACGGAAAATTAACGGTTTCTAAATCACACTGCTTGTAATGGCGATACCATTTCTTATTTTTCCCGTCCCACTTAAATCCTAAATTTTTAGCTTTGTCTTTTTCTTCAAAACTCACATGGGCAAGCACAGAAACGGATGGACTTTTCGCTCGATCCACCACTTCCTGAATGTCATAGCGCGAGAGAATCGTCATCATAGTGAGGGAATCAAAAACGGCGCGATGGGCATAGGCATTCACAATGCCATGATCTGCAGCTAAATAAGTCAACTTTCGACTCCCCACTTCGTCGCCGTAGGGAACATCGGTCACGGTGTCCAACCAAGGCCGATCTACGGGCTCTAACCCTAACCGACTGATTTCCGCCTCATAGAAACTTTGATCAAACTTTACATTATGAGCCACTACATACTCAGAGTTTTCGATGAGTTCATTCAATCGCTCAAAGGCCACTTGTGTGGAAATTCCAAAATCGTAAAGATCCTGGTCTTCAATTCCAGTCACTTTGATAATTGTATCGGGAAGCCCGACAAAACCCTCGGGTTTTACTAATTCAGAAAACACATGTACGGGCTTATTGCTATCGGTGTCCCACACTACGGCTCCGATCTCGATGACTCGGTCTTCGCTAGCTAATAATCCTGTCGTCTCGAAATCTAATCCTAAAATGCGCACCGTAAGACCCCCATTGGCTTTCCGTTTTTGGTCGTTCGACACTGTATCAAAGTCCGCTGCGTCCGCTTAGCGGATTTGAGATTTGAAACACAGCAATATGGAGCTCAAATCCTAGGCATCTTCGTAAATACTGCTAATTATTGAAAAATGGTCGGAGAAGGAACCTTCCGACCTAAAAAAAGAAAAGGACCGCCAGTCATTCAGCCCCCCGGCATCCTGTCTGCGGTCCTCAAAGTTTAACCCCTTGGCGATATCTCCCTTGGCAAAAATAAAGCCCCTAACCAAAAAAAGCTTTACCCCCAACTTGCTCGGTGAGACCCCTCATCACCTTTGGGGTTACCCCCTTAGCACATGAAGGAATATACAAAGATGTGGTGGTTAAATCCACTATCGCCGTTGACGTCGACTCTTGGTAAACGTCAACCCAAGGACAGATTTTTGACAAGACGAGAAAGGAATCGTCAGAAAGGGTTATTTTTGTGAAGCAATCGACGCTTTCACGGATACAGAGGCCTTTTTAACTTGAATGAGCTGAACCACAGCTTGCATGGCCTCAGGAGAAATCTCAGGAACAAAAGTTAAACCCCAATAGACGGTATAGATACCCTCAACTTCGGCTTCACTGATTTGTGGAAAGAAGGTTCTGATCTTTTGACGAAACTCTTCTTCAATACTGCGAATGCTTTCACCAATATCATTTTGTAGATCCCGATGTTCCAAACAAAATTGACAGATGTAGGGAGCATTTTCTCTAAGCTTTCTAGACGCTGCCATAGAGGTTTGAAGATCTCCTTTCGACCACATCTCTAAGCGTTCTTTGCTCATACCTACCAGCTCTTCTCCAATGAGCTTAATGGCTTCCTGAAGAATGGAGGCTTTCGACCGACCAAAATAGTAATAGATTAAAGACCGAGTGATTTTACTTTTTCTAGATAGATCGGAAAGAGTCCACTTGAGGTGACCTTTTTTCACATCCAACTCTAAAGCCGCATTTAAAATCTTCCAGAAGTTTTCGTCTTTATCTCTTTTGGCAGTCTGAGCCATAAATAGTCCTTTTTAAAAACACAGAATCCCGAGCCGCTAGGCCCGAGATCCCCATTAAGTTACATTAAATTCCCACACAACGAAGCTTAGTTAGATGCTTGAGCTGTAGTCGCAATCGCCCCACCTGTAGCCTTACAACTTTGTAAGATCTGAGGTTGAACTTCACGACCCATCATAGCGTCTTTATTCTCGTAGTCTCCACCTTCAGTAAGGTACTTAGACGTGATAGTAAATTTACCCGCTGTCACATAAGGATCGTTAGATTCTTTGATCTCTCCCGTTCCTTCTACTTTGATGGCAATCTTTTTAACTGTAGATTGTGCTTCCGCATTGTCACCCGTAGGCTCCACAGTAATGTTAGACACTTCAATAGGCCCACAAGAAACTGCCATCTGACCCGAATTCTCATCTGCTACTGTCGACTTACAGTCGGAACCAGAAAACTCCAAAGGCACTTCGGTGTTGTTCTCTTCACCTTGAACGGCAATAGTTCTCACCTTACCTTCAGCATCAAGAAACTTAACGTTAAGACCTTCTTCGAGGCGCTCAACAATCAGCTGACCACCACCGTTTACGGCGCATTCCACTTTGTTACCTACAGACCCAACCGTCTCTGTAATAGTTTTTCCAGAATCTCCATCACCGCTACCGGCAGAACCACCAGCAGGGCTTTTTGCTTTACCTTTACTAGAGGCCTCAAAACGACATCCAGTAAGGGCAAGAGCTGCAATTGATAAAATAATTAACTTTTTCATTTTCAAATTCTCCTTAAACTTCAATTAACCGTTGTTGTTACCACGACGTTTTTCGCTGCCCTGGTCTTCACTACCTTCACTTTCGTCCTCGCCGCCTGTGTTTTCTAACTCAGAGGTCTGACCGTTCTCATTGACTGGATTTGGAGTTAACTCAGAGTTAACAGATCCTACAGAAAAAGAGATTGGCTCATTTTGCCCACTGGCAATGGAAGCCCCTGCCCCAGCCAATTCTGTAGCCTCATGAGAAATAGCTGTTCCAATGATCTTAAAATCCACGTGACGATTGTGTCTGTGGTTACCTTGAAGGATACGGTTAATAGTTGGTGGTGGAGTGTAGTAGAAGAAATCCTTACCTTCTTCAGACATATTAATAGCCTTAACATCACGAAACTTCTCCATAATAGGCGCTACGTCTTGACGGAATCGAGCGTAAAGATCTCTGTTCTTCGCTGTATTTCCGGGCTCAACCTGGCTACCATACTCTTGCATTTTAACAAGAATCGGTTGAATCATGGCCATGTAAGCTTCCTTCTCCGCTTCAGTATCATTCGGAGTGGCAGACAACGCTACGCGATCGTTAACCGCACCAAACATATTTGTAAGGATTTGCTGTGGCACTTGGTAAACCATTTCTGGGTTCATTGCGGCCAAGTCATCAAAGTTATCAAAGCGTCCGTAGAGGGCCATTAAATCGGAAACCATATCGGTTAACGTTTGTGGCTCCCACGCCATTGAGTATCCAGGAACGGAAATCAATGGAGCCTGACCTGCTTTGATCACATCACCTTTAGCAATATTTTGATCTGCATTCGCTACGGGATGAGTGTTACTACCTGCCATTTTCCAAAGTGGAGTCACTTTAGAGTTATCGACAACTGGGAAGTCTTCGTCACTCACATCGGCGGCCCAAGCTTCTTTGGCTTTCTTAAAGAAGTACTCTCCACCTTTTTGCTCGTCATTCAACTGTCTAGCAGCACCTAGACGTTGTTGCTCGCTATCGCTTCCAAAAAGGTCAATGTAACCTTCCTCAGTTTGAACTAAGTTAAGGGCCACGTTCAATACCATGGTGATATGCTCAGCACAGTAAGTGTCGTACTTCAGATCATCCATCATGATTTCATAGAAAGGCTTTGGATCACCGTTAGAGTATTTATCTGCATCTGAACGAATCCAAGAGTGGTCAATCCAACCTCTATAGAAGTCCATGATGTTTTTTAAATTGTTTCCATCAAAATAGTCTTTCTCATAATCCAAACGAGAAAACTTAACGTTAGAACCCGTTTCGTTTAACAGTCGCAATGCCACATAGGCGTTTTTGTTAAAATCCGCTTGAGACGCAGCACCCGCATAGTTCACCGCAATCACATGAGCAGGATAGCTAGTACCAGTGCCCCACTTTTGGGAGTGATAACCATAAGGAGCGTTTCGAGTCAGACCTTTTCCAATGTAAGCACCCTTGTGCGTGAAACCATCATCTAAACGATGTTTTCTGGCAAACTCATCCGGAGAGCCTTTTGGATACTCAGGGTGGAAATATATAATGGGTGCAAAAATTTTGTCATTCGCATCCAAACCCATGTGCGCACGGAGAGTGTCATCCATAATTTTTGCGCCTTCTACAGTTTTGTTATCAACCACCGGGATGATACGTGTTCCAAGAGCCGGTGTTCCGTCGGGCATTTGGCCTACGATGTACTGACCATGTCGAACCGTCTGCACAACAAGAGGCTGACCGGTTTGCGGATTGGGAAGGTAGGATCCGGAACTAGGATCTTTAACCAAAATGTCAAAGGTACCGTAGTCTTCCATTCCAGCAAGACCCCAGCTGTTTAATTGAGAGTCCGTCACTACATAAGTAGATCCATCGGCTACGGAGCCTAACTGGAAGGGTTTCTCACTTTCACTCATTTGATAAAATGGGGGAAAGTTATACTCCACCTGGTTGGGTGCAAGCTCATTTAAACCGGAGCGATTTAATGGCTGATCGCCATCCACCCAGTTATATCCAGCTGCCGATCCGGCCATTAAAAAGGTCGCCAAGGCGAACAGCTTTTTACTGATTCTTTTCTGTTTTTTCATTTATTTATCTCCATCGTTGCCAACACAAGGTATTGGAAAGGGAATTGGGTTTTATTGAACATCCTCAACTTACAGGACGAACTGACACCACTTCCATAGGAAACGTATTTCATGAAATATTTCATTGCGCCTGAAAGGTTTTTACAATTCCCTATCCAATCCGTTCAAACCCCCATAACCACTAGGGTTTAGCGGGAAATGCTGAGTTCAATTGTACAGTGTTTTGACAGTGCGAAACGGCCCCAATTTTCGGCATAGGGATTGCTCTTAGGTGAGGGTGTCGGCCAGTTGGAGCCAAACGGAAACCGAAAAATGATTGAAGGACGCAAAGGAGTAACAACATGAAAGCACTGATTGTTACATTAGTTTTACTAGGGGCACAAAATCTCTGGGCCATTTCAGACCTTAAAGGAATCTATGAAATTGATCCCACGCTTTTCAATTGTCCTATTTGTGCGATGCCTGAAATTGAAGACATCGACAAGATTGATGTTATTGCCATAAATGATGAATCCATTAGTTTAGATCTGCTACAGGGGAATTTACGAGCCGATACACTGATTGCTGACGCCACGGGTGCCAAGGGGGAATATGCCACTCATGAGGGGGTTGTAGTACAAGTACTAGAATCGTCAGCTCAACCAAGACTTCAGCTGCGTACAGCTGTTGAGGGAAGAGGCACGTATAAGCCGGTTTTTACTAAAAAATAGGCAAATGGTTTCCAAGTGATTGGAGATCTTTTAAGCCCACCATTGTTTGGTGGGTTTTTTTATGCATGAAGCAGGTTGTAATCCGACGAAAATGCAGCTTTCTCGGTCAAAAACTTATAGCATGAGCCCATGCGAAACCATCAAATGACATGGGTGGCCCAAAAGACCCTCCAACGCTTCAATTGGATTAAAATGACGGGACTGCTTAGTCATTCCCTCATCATCCGAATTTTCCTCGGGCTTATGGCTGAAATTCCCATGGTGTATTTGATCTACTATGTCGCCTTTGAAAGATTGGCTTTTGCCGTTTCAGATGTGGTTATGACCCGATTCACAATGGATAGCTTTCTTTTATTTCGCCGTGGAGTCATTGGTGTTTTTGTTAAAATCTTTTCGGACTTTTTACTCATACCCACATTCTTGATACTGGGGCGAGCTCCAGAAATGTTGGGGATTTTTGTGGCGCTATCGGCTGTGCTCATGGGCACTGGCCAGTCTATGACTCATCGTAGTTTTGATTTATTCTACTTAAAGGCCGTTAAAAGCTACCTGGCTTCAATGGGTAATATCTCCCACTATGCTCACCTTCCCAGTCTTCGTACATTGAACTTTAAAATCCTCGCTCTCAACTTTGTCATGCTCGGCTTTACGTTAGGTGGCTGTTACTTTGTGTTCTATTACCATGAACCCGTTCTGGTTCTGCTGATTCCCATCCTATTCAATGCGTGTTTTTTATTGTTCGTGAATTATGACACAGAGAAGTTTAAAGGCTTTTCCAGGGAAACAGAGAGAGAATTCTCGGAGCCTCCCCAATCTTTTACTGTTTGGGGAACTCATCTCACTCTTATAAACAGTCTTTCTATGCTAGGAATTGTGCCCAGTTGCTATTTGCTTGTAATTACACTCATCCAAACAGAAGCCATTCAAACCCAATACAACATTTGGCTGGTTCTGGTACTTTTTATGTTGGGTTACGAGTTTTTAGGGAGCTGGACCGTAGAGGCCTTAGCAAAGAGACTCACCGGTTCCCATAAGGCATCGATGACCTTTTTTGCCACGCTCCTTCTAGCGATCAGTCTATTTTTCACACGATTTCAGATTTTAGATTTTGATCTGCTTCCCACATTCCTAAGTTATGGAATGTTTATGCTCTACCCTTTTGTCATGAGTGTTTGCCTAAAAATGATTGGGCATATTTGCATGCGACAACTCAATGTACACTCTTCGGAGAGTGCCATTCGCAGGCTTCAGTCCGTCACTCTTTCAACAGTTCCGGGAAACCTACTGATTGCCATTTATTGCGTCTGGCTGGCCATCACTCAAAAAGGTCTCCCTTCAATCACAGATGCATTAAACTCAAATTTGTATATCGCCATGGCTATAGTGTTTTTTGTCACACTTTACTGGTTTCTAGTAAGAAGCCCGGAGAAAGGTTCTGAGAATGTCTGAAATCAAAAAAGAAGACATTGAACTGGTCTCCCGACTCATTACAGCCATCAATCAGACAGAGCTCGCCGAAGACTTTATTTTGGACTTTTTCTCTAATTCCGAAATTTCAGACCTAGCGGAACGATGGCAGATCGCTGAGTTGGTTTCCAAAGGCACTCCTCAGCGGCAAGTGAGAGATGAACTGAAAGTCAGTCTGGCGAAGGTGTCCCGGTCCGCTCAAATTCTCAAATCTGAACGAAAGTCTTTTGTTAAAGTGGAGCAGCTCCTCAAGCGAGAGAACGAAAAAGAACCCCACTGAGGCCGACAGCTCTGTCTTAATTTGGAATAATTTACCCAATTAACCCCATTTGCGTCGCTCTCACAGGAGCTACAATGACAAATAATCAGGCATTAGGGTATAATCTAGGAATGAGTTCGAACTTTAAAAACCTACTCGATGGCTATCACGACTTTCCATGCACCTACATGTTTAAGTTTGTAATGCCCCAAGACCGTATTGAAGAACTACGTGAAATCTTCGAAACTGATGATTTTGAAACCAAAGAGTCTTCAAAAGGTAAGTATATTAGTGTGACCATTCAAAAATATGTGATTTCCAGTGATGAAGTCATGAGCCTGTATGAGCAATGCTCTGAAATTAAAGGCCTCTTCCCGCTCTAAAAAAGCACTCTGAACCCCAACGCAGCCACAACATCAGTGTCCGTCTCTGGCGACACATAGAGATTTAATACTATCTCCCCAAACACTTCTATGTTGTGTTTAGGAATCTGATATTTAGCTCCAGCGGGCGCACTCAATCCCAAAAAAGACTTATCTTTTTCACTGTCCGATTCCTTTTTTTCTGAAATAGCTCCCCCTAACCCAAAATATCCTGCGATGGGACCTTCGGTGGTCTTAATCCACCTGGGAAATTCAAAAAGATATCGGCTTCTTAATCTTAAATTGGATGCATTTAATGAAAGTTGGCCATCTATAGATCGATCTCGACTTAAACGATACTTATAACTGGGCCCCGTTACATCACCGATCACTAACCCCAAAGCGTGTCGCCTTTCTGCGAACGAGGAATTACAAAATAAAACTAAACTCAGCAACAAAAGGATTCGACAACACACATTACACCTCCGTAACTTCATAACTTGGGAACTGGGGATTCTCTTTTGAGTCTTCAAACTCCCTTTTACATTGTTTCCAAAACTCGTTGAATTCAGGAAATGTGGTTGGAAAATCTGAATCCCGTCTACGATCATGTTCCTTAAAAAACTTATAAAAATCAATCCGATGTCTACGAGTCTTTATATGATCACTATTACCCATGATCTCCCAAACTCTCTGCAAGCCTGCGATCTCCCAGTCCCCAAATACATCATCGTTAGATCGCATAAATTGCAAGCACTCATCTACATAAGAGCGATAACTCTCTGGCAACACCATAACAGATTGGTAAGCGGGTTCATGAAGATAGGATATGGAAATACTGGGATAATATCTTTTTTCTTTTCTCAGGCTCAGATTATATTTTAAAAGGTCTTTGAATTTAGGGACCGATAGTGCATTCATTGTCACCATAAACTGCATTCGAACATTGCCTAAATCCAAAAATCTCTGCACGTTCTTTTGAAATCGCGTGAAGTTCAGACCATACCTTGCATACTCTACTTGATCACCATGGCTATCAATACTGGCCCAAATCACCACATCTTTAACCAGCTTGTTATCAGCAATGTATTTTACCTTCTCAATGGCACGATCCATTACAGCATCACTGAGATTAAGATTCGTATTAATGGAAAGTTCCATCTCAGGGTTTGGCTGATCTATGATGTCATCGAGCAAACGGAAGGTGTGTTTAGACAAAAATGGCTCTCCTCCCGTGATCCTAAAAACCTTTAATCCTGGATATACATCGGGAAACCATTCCCAAAACGCGTCCACATAGGGATTATTATCATCCGTAAGGTCCATGATATCCTTACAGTCTTCCACTTCCATTAGGTCGAAGAGCTCCGTAGGATAGGGGCCAAATTTCTTATATTCTTCTAGTATCTTGCGACTTACAAAAGGATGGCAATAACTGCACTTCATGTTGCAATTGGAGCTAAAACTCACCTCCAAATATCGTGGATTTATACCTGTGCTCGCGTCAGCCCTATCCACATCTTCAAAGAAGGGGGCGGACCATTCCTCAGCACTTTTTTGCATTCGATCACTGTATTGATCTAAATCTTCAACCCGCCAGCAGTAATGACATTCATCTGGCCTTTCCCCTTTTAGCATCGCCTCTCGCTGCTGTATTTTCTTTGGGGTGTTATGTAATACCGAGGGATTGGATTTAAGAGATTCACGAGGAATAGAATGAGGCGGAGGATGATGGCAACTGTGAGACTGCCCACTATGAAGGTGTAAGGTCACATGTAACCATTTCGCCAAACAAAAGCTGGGAGAAACGGAGTCCAACAACCCCTTTACATTGGCAATGCGTTTTTCTTGACTGATCAAGCGATGATCGAACAAACAAGTTTCCGCATTGTCTCTTACAGTTTTTAAAGTCGTAAACACATCTTTGATTTTTTTTGTGTTCTCCAGATCTTTCATATTACTGGCAATGTAAAAGTCCGTTATAAGGCGGGCCAGATAGACGGTTAAACCAGTATTTTTTCTATCTTTAGCATTCCAGTCGGGAATTTTTTCGATATCAGAAATGAGTCCAGGCGCTATTAGACCGATACTTTTCTTTTGCTCTTCAGAGATTGACTCTAACTCGCGATCAATGATGGCGCGTAAAGGTGCCGGCTCAAAAACCTGAAACCCAAAAAACTTTGGATAATTGGAACAATGGGAACGAATTTTTATATTTGATTTTTCTTGAATAACTGGAAATATCGAGGGTTGTAAAAACCATTTGAGTGACTGAGCCAGACTCTGGAAACTAAAGGCATTCAATACGTAATTCACTTGAACTTGAATATGGTCTGCGGATTCCAACAAATATTTTAAATTTGTAAAACACCACTGGTCATTGATTTGCGGAGTGAAGCACTGGAGTTCTTCCGGCGAGGCTGTTCCGAAGTCCCACTCAACTTGAACTCCCTTAAGTTTTTTTCGCTCCACCAAGCTTTCCAACCGAGTCAGAGTTTCCTTAAATAGCTCTGGAGCTACATGTCCTGTGGTTTTTAATCGAAGCTCTAACTGTGGACACCGTGATTTTTCAACGGCACTTAGAAATCTAAAAAATTCCTCCTGCAGGAATGGCTCTCCTCCGGTCAATGTTATAACTTTAACCTGAGTTTTCCATGTGGACCAAAGTGACCAAAACTCATCGACCCACTTTTTCCTACGCTCGGGAGAAATAACCTCAAAAAGATTGTATTTGTTATCAAGTTGATCATTGAAACCCTTTAGGGCCCAGCTATGAACGACTTCAGAATGCAAGGGAGAATCTGTCGGTGTAAAAACATTGGTCTTATAATCAAATTGAATATTCAATGCCGTAGGAACAACCACTGGCGATCTTTCTTCACACCCGCTACTATCAATCAGTGCATTCACCATTCGCGAGGGATTCATTCCGCCGAAATGCCCTTCAGCCCCATCCCAGTCAGTAATAAACACGTCCCCATTAACGAAGTTCAAATGAAGTTCATGCTGCTCAGGCAATAACTCCACCAACTGACTTGTAAACCAGCCTGTTTTAACTCGAGCCGTTTCCAGCGGAATAGATTTCAATAGCGCTCCTGGTAGAAAGGTGTCGCTAAGCTATCCAACGTAATGTCCTGGGTCAAACAGCCTATTCCCTTAGCAAAGCTCAGCCCGAAAAAAGCCCCTATTTTTCGCCTCGCACAATGTATTTAAATCCGATTCACGTGCTACGATCTCTCTATGAAAAATAATCTCTATTTTGTATTCCTATTGGTATTGGTCTCATATTGCACCTTGGGCTGCTGGAAATTTGTCAATTCTTCCGCTGAAAATCCAGCGCTAGCCCTTTCGCCCCCTCCTCCCGAATCAGAACATATGGTAGCTCCTAAGCTGAAAACCAAAATTGTTATGGATGATCTCAGCAACCCTTGGGATCTGGCATTCTCTGAAAAGGGACTTTTGTTTTATACCGAGAAATGCAAGGGCTTATCTGTCAAACTCACCGATGGGACAACAGTTCGACTGTTTGGAATCAAGGGGTCCACTCTTGTAGCCAAAGATCTATTTTGCCAAGGGCAATCCGGCATGCATGGTGTGGCTCTACATCCGCAATTTAGTTCTAACCATACGGTTTTCGTTTATATGCCTTCAAATCTGCTAAACCCTCGCACCAATCGAGTGGTTAAATTAGTGCTCAACAAGACATCCACAAAAGTTCTCTCCAGAAAAGATATTGTGACTGACATTTCTTTTAAACATAAAGGTAACCGATGGGGTGGAGCCGGAGCACACAGCGGTGGCCGCATTCGATTTGGACCGGATAGATTTCTATATGTTACCACGGGTGACAATCACAATGGACAACTTCCTCAAGACACAAAAAAATTAGGTGGGAAGGTACTGCGAATAGATGAAAATGGTAAAGCAGCCCCCGGAAACCAATCGCCAGGTGATCCAAGAATATTTAGTTATGGTCATCGCAATGTTCAAGGCATTGCCTTTCAACCCAAAACAGGAGCTGTAGTGGTCGCCGAACATGGGCCAGGCCATTCCGACGAGGTTACATTTATACGTGCCGGTGGAAATGCCGGCTGGTCACCCGCACCACAAAAAGGTGTTCGTTGCCCCGACAACTACTGCGGATACATATCTAATCGACCGGATGGCAAAAAAACCAGTATGACTGATTTAGAGGTTTTCCCCAATGCCATGCGCCCGCTATGGAGTAATGATGGCGAGTCCAATGGAATGGGTCCATGTACTTTTTTAACAGGCAAACAATGGAAAGGCTGGGATGGCCATTTAGCTGTCGGAATAATGGGGACTCAAGATCTGCACCTTTTAAAAGTAAAAAAAGATAACACCTTGGCCAGTGTTTCTACCGCTGATATCCCAAGCTATCGGATGCGCTCCTTGGTACAGGGACCTGACGGTGCTCTTTATATGTCCACCGACTCTGGAGAAATTTTAAAAATAGAAGCGGAGTAACTCTGTTCCTCCGCCCGACTCAATATTCAAATAGATTGTCGATTCTATAAAATTACAGCTCTTTGATCGCTTTTAAGATGTTTTTTGGAGTCCCGTAGAGAATATAAGAGTTGTGTCGTATTCCCTCTACGTGATTGGCCTTTGCCCGGTTGGGAGCCATGATCCCGGTTAAAATGTAACGCGTTCTGATACTTACTTGATCATTATTGGCTGAAAACAACATCCAGCTTCTGGTTCTTCGATCTTCACTGTACATCACCCGACCGTCGGACACTCGTCTACCGATGGATTGATTTCTATTTCGGGCATCATTGGGACTGTAGAGACCGATAGCATGTCCTTTAGCCGGGTCTACATTGTTAGACAGAATCAACAACGGGGTGGATAGATAAGACCAGCTCGACACTCGGCTTTCCATCCCGCCGGTGTTAATTTGCAAGTTTTTTCCAGTTCGCATTTGAGCCAAACTCAATCTGCGCCATTGATTTCCATCATGATAATGGCCGTATTTAAAACCTTTATTAATAGGCAATCGGATACCGTAGGCTGTAAAAATCACGTTGGCTAAATCCACTGGTGATGTGGTTTGTGCACCCGGCAGTAACGGAGACACATCATTTACGGCATACTTGGGTTGCAACACTTTAACGCCGTTTTCCCTCACGGCCTTGCTACCAAATTGCAAAATGGCCTTAGGGTTTCTGGCGTAGGTATTTCTGTTGGTGAATTTTACTGTTTCAACACCATGCGATTTTGTTTTATCGGAAACGTTGTCATAAAAACCTTGGAAATCCCATTCACTTCTCAACTCATCATCTTGATCATAGCCAGACTCGTTGATGCCGTCTTTATCCCTTCTATTACCGTCGTTGTAACCACTGTAGTCAGGAGCTAAATTCTCGTACTCTGTAAAGTCATATACCGGGTCACCATAAAGAGCCATTTGGAAAGGTGGAATGGAGATTCGGTGGGAATATAGATTTACCCGAGCCGGGGCACCAGCAGTATCTCTGAAACCCGCTTGAGTGGGGTTATATCGACCCTCATGATAGCGATCCCGAATAGAACCTTGCCAACCCTTACCATAATCAGAAACGGCAACGTTTCCTAATCCCGGAATATGAAAGTAATTAACATAACCGCCTCCAAGATCGCTCACCCCGATAGTGGTTTTTCCAATTTTCATTTTATGCGTTACCGTTGCAGGATTACTCACCTTAACAATGGGTCCATTGTCTCTCGAGATATCTAGCTCTGGCCCTGCTAAGAGTTCAAAACTAAATAAACTAGCAACAATAAATACGTATACACATTTATGATTTAAAAAAGTCACATTTCCCCCTAGCTATCAATGAGACTTTCTTTTTGCAACTTAGAGTCCATCCGACACATCACTCTTTTGGACTTGGCCATTATTTAACAGTCACCTGTGTATTGTTTTGACATAAGTAGGTGGTCATTCATTTAAAGTTCATAGTGGTAACATGTATCAACTTGAGACAAACCTTCTGATTGGAAATAGAGAAACGCAGAGGCTTGATCTAGGACATTAATAAAAACCACCATTTTTTCGAAGACTCTAACAGTTTGGAAATTGGCGAGCGAGAGACGACGGGAGCGTGCTTCGGCACGTGACCAGCCTCATGAGCACTCTAATTTTCAATCTGATGGATTTTGATTTGAATGGTAGCGAGGGAGGGACTTGAACCCCCGACACCCGGATTATGATTCCGGTGCTCTAACCAGCTGAGCTACCCCGCCACACAAAGAGAACCGAATTTGTACTTTTCATGTGATTCCGTGTCAATAATTCCTGTCACAGTTTGCAATTGTCTACACGAGTCAATTTCCAAAGAAACCCACCTTTATAGCCCTGTGCCTTGACCTCTCAGGCGTCCTAAAAAACAATTAAAACACCAATAATTAGGGGGATATATGAAAGGACTCTTTTCTCTCGGCGCCGCTTTGGCTGCCTTTACAGTAGCACTCGGATGTGCTCAAAAACCAAACAATTATATTGTTTCAGATCGACCATTTTACGAGCAAGCCCCACCAGTGGAGCCCTTTGCTTTTTTCCAAATGAACGATGAAACTTTTGAAATCAAAGGACTGGCCACTGAATTCGGAAACCTCCGCAAAGACGGTTGGATCGATTTTTCGCTGGTTTTACCGGCTCTCACTCGCAATGATCTACTGGATCTACAAATGAGTACCATTATTAGCCCGGAAACGGACACATTGGACCTACCTTTCGGTAAAGACCAAGAAGTGCCCAGCAATGTGACTTTCCCTAGACAGAAAGAACGGTACTCATTCATTACCATCACATTCGAAAAACCATTCTATCGGTTTTTCATAAATGAGCCTGGCGTTTATAAAATGACGGCCACCCACGGCAAAGTAAAACTAAGAAAAATGATTGATGATGCTGAAGATGATAAGTCATTGTTTGAAATGATTAACAACTTTGTTTTCATTGGCGGCGGAACTCGCGATGTTGTTGTTAACGACAATATGGTAGATCAAGACATTGCCGTTAACGAATATCAATTTGATCATTCCATCCCAGCAGCTTCACCTCAGTTAGATCCTGGAGTGGGCATTCTGACTGTAGCTCTTTCTGAGCGCGATGGCTTGCTTATTCCCACAGACATGAAAAGCTTGGGCAGCCAGCAATCCATTGAGATGAAGACATTGAATGATGGTGCTCCAAAAACATTGGTTCATTACATGCGATTAGATGATCTCAGAGCTCAATCCACACATCTACGTAAAGAGTTATTCGCTAGTGCTGAAAACTCCCCTTCACGTACGATGAGCTTGGCTCAATCTTCACTGGTCATTCAAGAGAGTGGTTTTGGCGAAGCTCCTGAGTTCTTAGATCTAGTGGAAGGACCTCTACTCAGCGAAACGGCTCTCAACTTTACGCCGCCTCGTCATTTGCGAGGGCTAGAAGCCGTAGCCACTCGAGTTTCTCTACAAGAAGTAATCGTTGAGCAATCCGAGCAAGGTAGTTTTGAAAAAACCACAACTCTTTGGGCACATAACTTTGAAGGCTGGTTAGGACAATTGGAAAAACCAAATTTAGATATTGATTTGGATCCCAACAAAACCTACCGTTGGTCTGTACAATATTTTGCGCAACCTACAGGTATTGCTACACATAACAATACTCTCGACTTAACCCATGTGACACACATTACTCAAAATGCTTCAGACTTTCAGCCGTAAACTTAATATTAGATTTATAGGGGTGATCTTAGGATCACTCCTTTTCTTTGGATGTGCAGGGTTTGACAAAACACCCACACCCACTCTTTCGTTTCTATCGCACTCAAAACTTTATAGAGGCTCTTATGATAAAGTTTGGCGATCCATTCAAATAGCTCTTTCCAGCTATCCCATTAAAGTGAATAATATTGATACTGGCCTCATTGAAACTCGCAGTGTAGCAGACAACGAAATCTTCAAAGTCCCATTTGAGGATTCCAAGGCCTCAAACGGTCGTCGTTACATCATTAAAATTCGAGTGATCCGAATGGTACCCAAAGATGGAAACGAGCAGAAATCTGCCGTTAAAGTTATAGTTAAAAAAGATATAACTTTAAAGAGAGATTTCTTTGCCGCTCCGGAAAGACTTCGTTCCAATGGAATAGAAGAAAAAACCATCCTTTACCGAGTCGGTAGAGAATTACTCATTGATCGGGTCATCGAAAAGGCAGCGCAAAACAGTTCACCAAATTTATAGTTAGAGCGAAACTATTTGCCGCTTCCACTCTTCTACATGAGCAGATAGCTTTTTGCTGTCGCTAATTCTACGTTGGTAATAGCGTTCCATCCCCAAAACTCCATATTTCTGAACCTGGGGATCTTGATCATCGAGCATTTTCACGAAAATCTGTTTATCTTTAGTGTCCATAAATTGATATAAAGCTTCTGCAATGTGCTTACGGACCCACAAGCTTTTATTTTTCCTAAAGTTTTGCGGACTATTGAGCTGCTGTTTCAATCTATCTTTGTATTGAACTGCATTGGTTTTTTTAAGAACTCGAACAGCCTCAGTTCTCACTATTAAAGACGGATCATGTAAGAGATCCGCTGCCATCATTGATGCAAAGTTATTGTCCACAAAATGCCCACTCAAAAGAGCTGCGTTACGCATATACCAGGTTTTACTTTTTGCGGCTTTCGCTAAAAGTTTTGCCGAACGAGCCTTACCCACAGCAGCCAAACTGGTTAATGCTCTCCAACGATCCTGCATATGCTGTTCAGTATCAAAAGCAATGGCCTTGAGAATGTAATAGGATCTACGTGGCTTTTTATTATAGATCGCTAGACGGTTTTTCATCGGCACTTTCAACGCATCTAAAACATGTTTTTTCTGTTGTTTTGAAAATGAAAAAATCCGTTTTTCTGGAGTTTTGCGCTCTAGGCTAAGTCCATTTTTAGCTGCATATGCTGTAGTGCCACTGAATAAGAGGCACGCAAGTAAAGTGCGAATCATGCTGTCTCCATCGTCCTTGATGTTAATTCTTAAAGCTTTGAGGCTTCTTCTGCCATCTTATCAATATCCGCTTCAGCTTCAAGAGCGGACTCCGTTCCGTCGTCCTGCGCCGCTGCTTCTGTCAAAGCAGCCATCTCTTCAAGCATCCGGTCGGTATCCACAGCTTCCTCTTCCGCTGTCTTTTCGGAGGCAGCAACCTGAGCTTCAGGTGCTGGTTCTGATTCCTCTACTGGAGATTCTTGAGATCTAGAAACTTCCTCTGTGGCTTCTTCAGCAGGTTCACTTCCTTGTGCAGCTAACATGGCATCAATAGCATCTTGATCGGCAGTAGTGCTTTCCTCAGCACCACTCTCTTCCGCAGTACTGGCTTGGATTTCTTCAGGTTCCGATACTGGCTCTGGTTCCGCTGGAGGCTCTGTCGTTCCTAGCTCGTCTCCAAGAGCAGCAGCTAAATCGGCAATCTCTTCATTATCATTGCCGGCTTCGGCGGCCTCAACTGTTGGCTCCTGGACTCCCGACTCAGGTTCTTTATGATCCACTTCTTTAGGGACCTCTTGGGCGTCTGTGGAAAGGTTAGGCTTCTTACCACTTCTTTCAGCGCGCTCCTCTTCAACCGCAGCATCCAACAAGGCATCCATATCTTCGGCGGCAGGCTCAGCGGACTCTGACTCTTCTTGCCCCCCACCTAGCTCTTCGCTAACAGCTGTAGAGAACTCCGCTAAAACATCGTCGGTGATATAATTCCCATCTGCGTCCGGCTTGAGCTCCTCATCAGACTCTTCATTTTCAGCGGCTTCCGCGGGAGCCTCTTCTTTAGCTTCAACTTCCGGAGTCGGTTCTTCTTTAGGTGCTTCCTCACCTACAGCCTCTGCAAACTCTTCAACGACATCCATAGGAGTCTCTTCTACGGCTTCCTCTTTCTCTGGAACCTCTTCTTTGGCTGGCTCTTCTGGAAGGGGCTCTCCTGATTTCAGGGCCTCCATCTCTTTTTTAAGCTTTACATTCTCTTCTTTATAAAGAGATAGATCCGCAATGTCGTCTTCAATAATTTCGTACTCTTGTAATCGTGCCTCAAGGTCTTTGATTTTCTTTTCCAGCTCAGCTGTATCACCCGTATTACCAGACAGTTCACCTGATTCAATTTTGGCTTTGATCTCATTGAGCTCTTTCTCTTTATCTTGAAGAGATTGCTTGAGCTCATCGAACTCAGCTGAATTGTCAGGGGAAACCGCACCACCCTCTAAATCCTCAATGGAGCTGGCCGGACCACTCAGCGTATTTTGCTCAATCACTTTTTTTAGGGTTTCTTCGAGCTGGGCAATCTGATCTTGATTCACGCCATCACCGCTAGAAGCGCCATCACTTTGCTGCTTGGTCATCACAAAAAATAGAGCCGTCACCAAGCCAAATATAATCACCAAGGTGACCTGGATAACCTGATCATTGTAGTTCGTTAAAAATTGAAGAAATGACTCCACGCTCATTGCCCTATTGTCCCAACTCTGATTTAAAAAGGTCAAGAAATACGATAATTTAGAGGGACCGCCTGGCCCTCTGGCGATGTTAAACGTCCTTTGCATCGCCCAACACATTGAGGGAACATGCCTAACTCGACCTATGACCTGCTTATCAAGAACGCCAATATCTGGACCAGCACACCGGAAGATCCTTATAAAATAAAAAACTTTAAAGGCGATGTTGGTGTTCACCAGGGGAAAATTGCAGCCATTGAACCCTCCATTAACGCTGATGCCGATGAAATTTTAGACCTGAAAGGACTCGAACTATGTCCCGGGTTTATCGACACCCAAGTACATTTTCGAGAGCCCGGCCTTGAGCATAAAGAAGATCTACATACCGGGACACTCGGAGCTATTTCTGGCGGCATCACCGGAGTTTTTGAAATGCCCAACACCTCGCCGAGTACCGTAACCGAAAAAGATTTTTTCCACAAAGTTTCGCGAGTCAAAGACCGAGCTCATTGTGACGTCGCCTTCTACATTGGTGCCTGTGCAGAAAATGCGTTAGACCTTGAGGAGCTGGAAAGGCTCCCAGGATGCTCGGGTGTTAAAATGTTTATGGGCTCTTCCACCGGCACACTTTTAGTGGATGAACAAACAGTACTCGAGACTGTTGTTAAATCCGGCCGTCGAAGATTTGCAGTTCATTGCGAGGACGAAACTCGTCTCAATGAACGGAAAGCTCTTTTGGATAACCCAAACGTCAGTGTTCACGATCATCCAAAGTGGAGAGATGAGCTTACCGCCCTTAACGCAACTCAAAGAATCATTGAGCTCTGTGAAAAGTACAATCGCTCTGTTCATATTCTGCATGTAACAACAGCTCAAGAGATGGAGTTCTTAAAAACTAAAAAGAATATATGCTCGGTAGAATGCACTCCACAACATCTCACTCTTTTTGCACCTGATTGCTACGATAAGTTAGGAACATTGGCGCAAATGAATCCGCCCATTCGCACTCGGCCACATCAAGAAGGATTATGGGCTGGTGTACATAATGGGACTGTCGATATTATAGGGTCAGACCACGCGCCTCACACTCTTGCTGAAAAGCGAGATAACCAATATCCAAAAACCCCTTCTGGCATGACTGGAGTACAAACCATATTGCCACTCATGCTGGATCATGTATCTAATGGAAAATTATCCTTTGAACACCTTATGCGACTGATGATTATCAATCCCGTTCAGCTGTTTAAAGTAAAATCCCGTGGCTATATTACTGTTGGAGCAGAAGCCACTTTCACCGCTATTGACCTTAAGAAGACTCGCACAATTAGAAACGACTGGATTAAAAGTCGATCAGGGTGGACTCCATTTGATGGGATAGAAACAACGGGTTGGCCTACGCACGCCATCGTACGCGGTCAATTGGCCATGTCGGATCAAGAGCCCGTGGGTCCCGCTCAAGGCCAAATGTTGGAATTTGAAGTTTAGTTGCAATTTTTATGAAGTAACATCATATCTTCATCCCCCTCGGAGGATTCGATATAGACTTCATATTGACGACGGCAATCCAATATATCTAGTGAACTGATTTTCATTTGGAAACCGGCTCGCTCACATTGAACCACACCTTGAGCGATGATCTCTAAAGCATCGTCTTCGACCACAGCCCAACGGAGTGATTCACCCACGTTGTCGCGATGACAGAAACCCTGCAAATCCACATCCGTGGAATCATAGTCCACTGACTTGGTCTTCTCAAAAAAGCTCACCTTCTCGGAGCCCCATTGATCAACAATTTGAACCAAACCGTCTTCATTTGTAATGATATTTTCGGCGATAGGCTGTTCGCCACAGTTTTGGAAACCCATCATCAAAAAGCTCACCAGACCTATGCTGGTAAAAAAGCCTTTCAAATGATTTGTCATAGATCCTCCAACTTACGAACGGTCTCTTAAGTATAGAAGGGTTTTGACAAAAAGTCTTAAATATCAATAGGTTATCTCATTTTGAGACGGGTATTAATGAGCAAAAAGCCGAGAGCACACCCTTGGAGTAGATTGGACAGATTTATTAAACATTTCGGCAAACTTTCCACGCGCCTCGTACATATCACCTCTTTGAGCGGCCGAAAGGCCTTCTCTTAGCAGGCGAACTCCATCCACCATGGTGTATTTAAACCAATAAATGTAAGCAGCGCCAGCAGCCACAGTAAGTTCAATGGAGCCCAACTGGGCAATGGCTGGGTTTTTACTCTGCAATAGGGTTTCACCAAGAGTGGAAAGAAAGGAGGCCAATAAGGTGATTCTATTATTGTTCTTCATCACCTTAAAGTCTCGAGAAGACAGCTCATCTTCATTACGCAAAATGGTTCGATCACGCATGATAAGGCCAAAGGAAAAGCCAACAAACATTACAGATTTAAGCGCAGTGAAACCCACCTTCTGCGCGAAATCCACTACATCTGTATACTCAGCTAGCCCCGAATAGACCATTGCTGATCTTAGTAAAGTCACGAAGGTCGCTGTAATCATCAACTGCTTACTTACAAAAAAGATCACGGGAGAGGTGCCTTTACCAAAGCCAAACCCTGATCGCTTTAAGAAGAGTCGTACCTTGTGTCCATGCCATTGTAATCCCAGAGAAGTGAGCATTGCCACCGCTACAGGTGGCCATACGGAAGAGGCAAATTCACTGGGAGGCACGCCAATATCTGAAGCTATAACGAGCATAGAAGAGGCCACTAACGTTCCGTTAACCACAGTTCTAATTAAAGACAGGTAGAAATTCTCAGACTGCGGATTATACCGATGTGGTTCACCCATAATAATGTGCTCTCGGCCAGTGCTGAGTCCTTTAGCTAATTGAAACCCAGGTCGCAAATTCTCAGGCAAGTCTTTAGGGTCAGTGGAGGGAGAGAATTTATAAGCGTGCTTCCAAACCAACTCATCCTGAATTCTATCTTCAAAATTGGGAACTTCACCATTTCGATTGGCCTGAAACTCCCTACGCCTCCGACTCAACCAGCTGGACTGATGAACTTGATCACCCATGTTCTCAATGTTTTGCTGTCTCGGAGATTTAGGTATGACTATGATCTCTACTGGAACTCCCGGATTATTATTCCATTGAGTCTCCAATAGACGTCGCCCCCAGTTGATCAACATTCTCTGTTTATCCACGGAGTCCGAATCCCTTTCGTAAGGAATCTGCGCTACATTGATGATGGATTTGGTGGTTACGACTTTGCCGGAGTCTGTAGTATGTTTTTCATTTTGAGTTTGAAGCTCAACGGAATAGATATTTGGCGCTGCATAGGCTGGAAATCCTCCAACCAAAAGGGCAATCATGCCAGCCAATATCCATTGCAAACTCATTTTCAAACAGCATCTCCTGACTCAATAAGACAGAGATATCAAGCAGATATCTACGAACACTCTAAGGGGTTTCGCTTAAAGATTGCAAATCACGGAGTGAGTTTTGTTAGCGTTTGGAAAGATGTAATGTGGCATTTAGTAATGTTTTTACATTGACTTGACTAGTTTGAAACCAGGTAAATTGTATCTGGAATTTTTACACCACACCCTTAGATACTCTATTTCACCAATTTTAAACGCGCCATATAGAATCCATCCGTGTTGTTTTCATGAGGAAGTAAACTGACCTCCTCCTCAAGATCCCAACCCTCATGTGTCTCAAGAAACCATTTCACCTGTTCCTGATTTTCTGATGGTAAAATACTACAAGTGGAATACACCAGCTTTCCTTCTGGCTTAATCATTGGAGCTGCCTGCTTCAGGATACCTCTTTGGATGTCTATCAATTCAGAAATTCGATCTTCCTGAAGCTTCCATTTCGTATCAGGGTTTCGCTTAATAACTCCCAAGCCGGAACAAGGTACATCTAACAGAATCCGATCCATTTTACCTTTTTGTCTTTTAAACCATTTATTTTCAGCAAGGCGAGTTTCTATAAGATCCACTTGGTTGCGACGGGCTCGTCTTTTCAGTTCAGTTAATTTTCTTTCATGAATGTCTGTGGCAACAATTTTACCCTTATTTTCCATAAGTTGAGCTAAATGAAGTGTTTTACCTCCAGCTCCAGCGCATAAATCCAACACACGCTGTTTAGGAGAGGGTTGTAAAAAGGGAGCAATGGCTTGAGATCCCAAATCTTGGACTTCAAACATTCCCGACTTAAAAGCTTGGGTCACGAATACATTTTTACGATTTTGTATAATCAATGCCGAGTCGCTTGTTTGTACGATCTGAGCATCAATGCCTTCCGATTTCAAAGATTGCATGACTTGCTCACAAGTCCCCTTCAACGGATTTACGCGTAGATAAAGCGGCGCTTGTGTATTCATGGCATTTAGAATGTGCTCGCCCTTTTCCTTCCCGCACTCTTTATACACTCTCTCTATTATCCAATCCGGGTAGGAGGCCACAACACCAAAATCATTGGAAGAATCATAGGCTTCTTTGAAAAACTGAGCATTCACTCCCACAAATGACTCTATGGATGGATAATCTATCTCCTTCAGACCCAAATAGGCTTCGGTGATTGCTGAAAAATCATTCTGATGTGGCTTTGGTAGCGACTCATTAATTCTTCGATACCATCGAACTATGTCGTAAACGGATTCTGCAAAGAACTTTCGATCTCGACTCCCCCACTTCCCGCGGCTCATCTTAAAATGTCGTTCTATGACTTTGTCAGCATAGTAGCCATCTTCAAATATAGATTTCAAAGCAATGGGTATCTGGGAAAGGATGGGCTTATGGACTTTCATTAAAACACAAACACAGTTCCAGCTTGCACAAATGTACTATTGAACTGCCCGTCACTTAAAAGATGAATATGATTTTTTAGGCCAGTTTCAACTGATAAACCAACCTCTCCAAAGACATCAAAAAATCTTGCTCCAACAAGCATTTGGTAGTCGAACGAAAGCGTACTCTCACCATCAATCTGCTTAAAAAAAACTCCTCCGCCAATACCAGCACCAAAATACAATGGAAAACCACTCTTGGCGTCTGGAAAAGTCACTAGGGGCATGATGGACATCTTGGTGGACTCTCCACCCTCTAAATCAAAACGTGTAAAATCCACTCTCATGAGAAGATCGGTACTATTGACCCACTCACCAAATTGATAAGAAATACTCATTGCCATTTCACCCACGTTCTCTTCGTCACCAGGACCCCAAACATAGGCATCATCACGAATAAAGCCGCCAAAGTGGATCGCTAAATAGTGGGCGTTGGAAAGCCGAGCCCTTTGCTTTCTAGCCCGCACCTGTGGGTTTTGGCTCCTTTGAATAAAATAGGAGTCCGCTTCACGTTTTCCCACAGCTGGAGCTGACCATGCTGAAGAAGTAGTAAAAACGGAGAATGCGAGTAAAAGTTTTGATAAAAACCTCATGTTTCTGTTATCTCAAGCCCCTCTTGCCTTAGTCAATTTATGGACCGGAATGATCCGGCTTTTGCTCCGCATCAATATTAAGACGAGAGCTACAACTGAGGAACACCACACGCTCGCCCTATTGACCACCTCAATGAATTCGAATAAAAACGCAGTTCATACCAACGTTGGAGATACCTTACATGTATTGCCCCCATTGCAGCCATCCTGAAAGTCGAGTTCTGGATACCCGAATTCAAAAAGAAGGCGAGATCCGTCGCCGTCGTGAGTGCTTGGAATGCAAAGGACGATTTTCCACTGTTGAGTCTGTTTTACACTCGTATCCCCATATCATAAAAAAAGATGGACGCAGGGAGCCCTTTTCTAAAGATAAAATAAAAAAAGGTCTCCAATATGCTTGCCTAAAAAGACCTGTTAGCCTGGCCCAAATTGAACATGTCGTAAATAAAGTTTCACAGTATGCAATGGAACATTCAAAAAAAGAAATCGCCGCATCTGCCTTGGGCCACTTTATTATGCGTGAATTGAGGCAACTTGACGATGTAGCTTACATCCGGTTTGCAAGCGTTTATCGAACTTTTAAAGATGTCCATGAATTTGTTGAAGTGCTTGAGGGATCTGATGCACCTGAAACCATAGACACCCCCACTCCAACATCTGCTTTGGATCACTAGTTAAGGAAATCATTTTGTCGAAGGATCTATCGCCGAGAAGGCAAGCCCGTGAATTAGCCCTACAAGTTTTGTTTCAAACCGAATTTTTAGACGCCATTAATATTGAAGAAAGTCTAAACTTCTTTAAAGGTGTTCTTGATGCCAACAATGAGACTTATCAATACGCTCAAGAGCTTTGCTCTTCTGTAGTAGCAAACAGAAACCAACTGGATGAAATCATTCAACAAAGTTCAGACAATTGGAAGATTAGTCGAATGGCTCTTGTTGACCTAAACATTCTTAGGATTGCCACTTATGAAATCCGATTAAGCAATGGTTCCGTGCCACCCAAGTCTAGTATTGATGAGGCTGTAGATTTAGCCAAAAAGTATTCCACCACGGATTCTAGTGGCTTCATCAATGGCATCTTGGATCGAGTTCTAAAAAACACCTAGAGTTTTCAACGGTAGCGCGCTAGGATTTTCTCATGGCATTACAGTTTCACTCAAAAGCAGGAGCATTCAGTCCAGGGTCCCACTTATGGGTGCTCCCACAAATTAGTATATCCTCTTGGACGCGGACTATAGATTGGTACCTCAATTTTCAAGTTTCGCGGATGGAGAACCATGAGCTAGTCGAGATGAGTGGCACCTTAAAAGATATTTTAGACTCTAGTGGAATTGAATCTTTACCAAGCCAGTTACCAGAAAACCCCCCATTACTACTAGCTAGCTCCACTCGCCTACCTAACGACCAAACAGTGATTCTTCAATTCGATGAACGCATTGATGAGTGGTTTAAAAGAGTTAAACTCATCTGGTATAAATTAAACCGCCCTAAAATGAGAATTTTTCTTCCCGTTGAACTCAAAGAATCAGAAATCATTCGGTTTTGGCCCAATATGGATGAACAGCATTTAGTTTCTTTTGTTCCCAGTACAGAAATTCAACATTGATGGAAGAGACTCTTAAACCTTCTATTTTTATCATCTCCGATGGAACCGGCGAGACGGCGAGCGCAATGACTCGAGCGGCTCTGGTGCAGTTTCGTCAAGACAATATAAACATTGTCAGGTGCAAAAATATTCGTACACCAGACCAAGTGGATGCACTTATAGAAGATGTTTTCCAAAAGCGAGGGTTTGTAGTTCATACGGTTGTAAGTCAAGATTTACGAGATAAGATCCAGAGTTCGTGTAGTGAAAAAGGGTTACCATGCACGGATCTACTTGGCCCCTTACTCACAAACTTACAAAGTTATCTGAATGCGGAAACCAATTCAGAAGAAGCCGGCCTTTTAAGAACTGTTGATCAGCGATATTTTAAAAGAATAGAAGCTATCGAATATACTGTTAAACATGATGATGGAAAACTTCTAACAGATCTAGATTTGGCAGACATCATTCTAGTAGGCATTTCAAGAACCAGTAAGACTCCACTATCCATATATTTAAGTCATAAAGGTTGGAAAGTGGCTAATATTCCAATGGTACTTAACCAAAAGCTACCCGACGAACTCTTCGCTGTTGACCAGAGGAAAATCGTCGGTTTAGTGATCGACCAAGAAAGTCTCTTGCGTATACGGCGAAAGCGACTCGAAAAATTTGGTCAGGACCCCGGCGGAGAATATGCCAGTCTCTCTCATATCCAAAAAGAAATTGATTTCGCTCATGAAGTTTATAGAAAAAATCGTAAATGGCCAGTTTTCGATGTAACTGACCGAGCCCTTGAGGAAACTGCGGGTGAGATCATTCGAATTGTCGCATCCCGGATGGATATTCCTTACCACGTTTTACTTTAAAGGTACTGAAACACTTTTAGATTTTAGCTTTAACGGATCGAAATAGTTTCTTCGTGTGGCTTCTAAATTCTTCCAATTCTGACTTACCGACATCTTTTCCACCATAAAAAACATCGCAATAGTATTGAGTAAAACGAGTCATCTTGTCTTTTTGATTAGGCATATTTTCAGAAAAGTCATTTATATAATCCCAACTTGCTCTCCAATCCGGCTTACTCATGGGCGTATACTGGAGATAGTCTATTAATGAAAGATAAGTCTGAATGATCTCTTCACGAGCAGATAGCTTTTTCTTTTTAACTCCCTGTACTTCTTCCCATGCCTCATCTAACTTTTTGTGACGTTCGCGCTTTTCCATTTCCACTTCAGCTTTTTCGTCTCGCTTCCCAAAAGCCCACCTATAAATTAGATATACCAACGGCAACAAAATAATAAACTGAATAAACCCAAAGACCTTATTTAAATATCGATCTATTTTCCTCTTTAGCTCTGCCTCGCGCATTTCCTGTTCGGCCTTCTGAGTGGCATAATACTCTTTTAACCATTCAACATTCTGTCTTGCTTTTTTATTATCGGGTCGATTCTCCCATTTCAGAACTTCCTTTTGGTTTTGATAGTACGCATCGGAAATTCGCGTAATGGGCAGCCCTTTCTCGGATAAAATCTGATCAATATCATTATTTTTAAGCTCGAGCTTCTCCGCCACCTTTTGATGCTTGGGATACCAAAGCTTCTCTGTCACGCGAGGCCGGTAAGGCTCTGAGGAGATCTTCTGAATTCTTTTAGACTCAAATTCTTCTGCAACCTTTTCAGCATCGGGACCTAACCCTTCCAAACCTGAGCCAACGGAATGTTGATCTAAAAGAGAGACCTTGCTTAACGGAAGCATTTCCTCTAATTTTTGGCGATCATCAGAGACTTCGTTTCTTCCCTTAAGATACTCATCGACCGTAACGCCACCTTCTTTATATTCCCTATTCAAAGACGACTCAGCGGTTGACTTTCCATCGGCAACTCCATTCATAGCTTCAATAGATTGGATCTGCCTATTCAATATTTCTAATTGCTTGGGACTGACTTGATTCTTTCTATTTCTGATATCCTTCATCACTCTTTCCAGATCAGTCGGTGATAGCCCAGTATTCGCCATAAGTTGTTGCGGATTTTTCGATTTAAGAATTTGATCCAATTCAGAATCGGAATATCTAGCTCTATGAGCCCATTCATCCAAAACTTCCACTTCATCACTCTGTATATCAAAGGGCGCTTTGAATTCTGGTAATATAAATGGAGTACCATCTTGGTTCACGAGTTCACCTTGATCGTTCATTCGAGGCATCTCTCTGGGCATCATCTTACCGGGCCCCTGCGCCGTATAAGAACCCATCTCATTTCGTTCTTTCCGTTTTTTCTCATCTTCCTGAGTTTGGTAAGGCTGCTCCTCAGCCTTCTCTTGCATATACTCTAGAATCTCTTCATGTTTCTTTTGAGCCTCAGACAAAACTTCAGGCGCAGCCTTAGGAGTCACAACCTCATCTAATGCCTTCACGGACTCTTTGACCGAATAAATAACAAAATCTTTAGAGTCCGTCATAAGCTGATCAATATTCCTCCCAGAAAAAGTGGGATAGGTTAAACCAATAAGAAAAAATATTATGCAGCCGTGCACTACCCACTGAACCCAAGGGAGATTGACCAATTGCCGGGACCTAATTCTAAACCCACCTAACCACATTCTTTTTATAAATGCGACGCTACCAATTTGACAGATAGTTAAAAGAAAAAATACCACCTGAATTTCTGTTGATATAGGCACCTCTCTAACCACGGCAATAAAGAAAGTTCCGACAGCGGGCACCACATATAACAGTAATGCATTCACAAAAGGTGGGAGCATAGCCACCACTCCAGCAATAATGAAGAAACAGAGATCTGAAAACGTAATGGCCGTCGTATGCTGAGAAAAAACCGCTGCTGAAATTCCTGCAAATACAAAAATTACCAGTAGAGTTGGTATTTTAGAATAGATGTACATTACATTAAAAAGAAAGTCTCTCTCTTGAATCTTCTCTTGAACATCTGGATCTTGGATGGACCCAAAAATAAAAAAATGTCCTCTTTGCATACTTTTAATAGAAAGAAACTCATCCAGGTAATAGAACTGACCCCTCCATATGAGCTCACGAATTCCTGCAGCAGTAATAAAAAACAGGGTCATTAAACCCCACTTTTTAGGTTCGAAGTCTGGCTGATTTATAGCTACATAGGACAGAATACATAGCGCTATCCCTAATACCGAAGCCACAAAATACCCAAAAAGCAATCTACGAGTTTGAACGTAATATTCTATATCAAACACCCAGCATACCTCGCCGTACTTTTTGTACACTATCCCAATAGAATCGATTGTATTGTCCTAAGTAAACATCGACTCCCATTTCTTTTAACTTTAAACTAAACTCATATATTTCCTTTTTATAATTCCCGTAGTAATTGTACATATTCATTACCCGGCGACTATCAAATGGCATTTTCTCCACAATAGTTAAAGCGTCAATAAGAACCACAACTGATGATCCTCCTCGATGCTTTAGGAATGCTAAAGCATTTACAAGTTCCGGTTCAATGTGTGGAACATAGGGAACCAAATAATAAAGAACACTGTCATTGGGTAGATAGTGTCTATATTGAGGCAGCATCAAGAGGTTTTCCGTATCTTCTTGTAAAATAGTTTCTTCCGTCAGGTTTGTAGCTAAATGACGTCCAATAAAGTACATGTGCTGCTTACCTGTGCCGAAGGGAATATACATATTGTTAGTAATCATTTGAAACTTTTCACCAGAGCTTACCAACTGAGTCATCATGCTAATAGCAATATCTCGCATATACTCCCACGTAGAAAACCCTTGATAGCCCAGCTGCAGTTTTGGATGCAGTTCCATAAAAAATGTGACGTCAATGTTAACTTGGTTTTCAAATGTCTTTACAAAAAGTTCTGCACGCTTGGCAGATAGTTTCCAGGCGATATGCCTTACCGGGTCACCCTTTGCATAATCTCGAATCCCCTCGAAATTTACATTTTCTCCGCGAGACTTGACTTCATGCTGCCCAAATCCTCTTGAAGACTGTGATGGATAGAAAATCATATTTCTCAATGGTTGAACTCTGGGCCCCACATAAATATCTACCGGCTCATCCTCCACGACCTCCAAATAGAATATACCCATAGGATCAACAATCGTTACCTGTAAGTTTTCAAACCTATACTCCCCCATTCCCACATCAAGAGACTTCTTGTAGGAAACTTTTTGCCGCTTACCTGCAGGAACTGATTCTGTCATGAGATAGCAAAAAGTCGGCTGTGACGTACCACCGAAATAGTCCCTAAGTAGAAGTTGAGAAACGGTACGCTTTGATTTATTGGCGACAGTAATCTTCATTGTTAACTCATCACCTTCGGTGAACATACTTCTATCTAAGGTCCTCTCTAGAACCATAGATTTCGCCGTTGTTTCCAAATTGTAAAAAACAAGCATTAGGTAAACAGCCAGTCCAATCGAAACACTAAATAGTACGGGAGCAAAAAAGCCCAAGAGAAAACTAGACGCAACGATAAAGAGATATATGTTAAAGGGATTAATATAACTCCTAAACAACAAACTTCTAGGAATATAAATACCTTGATCAATATAAGATTCAGCATCAAAAGAAGATTTTCTATATTGGTAAAGTTTCTTCCCTGAAATCAGGTCTTTCCAAGTGGGGACGATAACCCGGTTCACTTAGTCGCCTCTTGGAACAGGAACATTTTTTATAATTTCATTGAGGACTTGAGAGGGAACAAGACCTTTTAAGTGAGCTTCAGGAGTCAGCAAAACTCTATGTCCAAAAACTTCTGGCAATAGAGCCTGAACTACGGAGGGCTTAACATAATCCATTCCCATACAAAGACTTAACGCCTGTGAGGCTTTTACTAAGGCAATCATACCTCTAGGACTTACTCCCAACTTAAAGGCTTCATTGCTTCGAGTTAACTGAACCAGTTTAGAAATGTATCCATAAATATCATCAGTGACTTTAATGTTTTGAGACAGAGCTTTTAACTCCATCACTTCTTGTTTGGAAACCACCGGCTTTAAGGACTCAACCGGGTGCCCCTGCAATTGATCTTTAACCATTTTTATTTCAAACTCGGGACTCGGATAGCCCATGCTTATTTTCATCATAAAGCGATCCAGTTGAGCTTCTGGAAGTTCAAATGTACCTAATTGCTCAATTGGGTTCTGAGTGGCCATAACAAAAAACATGGGATCCAATTTGAAACGGTGTCCCTCTACAGAGATTTGACCTTCACTCATCGCTTCTAGTAACGCAGACTGAGTTTTAGGTGTCGCTCTGTTGATCTCATCTCCCAATAAAAATGAAGTAAATATGGGCCCCTGATGAAAATCAAACTCTGAGGTCTTTTGGTTATAGATCGATACACCCAGAATATCGGAGGGAAGTAAGTCTGGAGTGAATTGCACCCTACTAAAGCTACAATTTGTTGCCTGCGAAAGCGCTCTACTGAGGATGGTTTTTCCCGTTCCAGGATAATCTTCCAGCAAAACGTGACCACCTGCGAGCCAACTACTGAGAACCTTTACTATGACCTCATCTTTATCAAGGATCACAGTCTTAACCTGATCAACAATCTTCTTGATCTTCTCGTTCAAGTTATTTCCTCCGATGAAATCACTTAATTGAATGGTATCGAATTTAAAGAAAATAGGTAGCTTTCGACCACTTAATGCGGCGAGTCCTCTCCCCACAACGTCCCTGATTTAGGGTCTATTGAAATCGTAATTATTTGCCCTTTCCACTGAAAGACTAGCTGGTAGCAATGCAAATAGCACCGGTCATAAAGACCCGACTCCAGCTTCGACTGATAGAGTGGGTCTCCAAGTATGGGCACAGAAAGACTTTTCATAGCCACTCTCAATTGATGTGTCCTACCGGTCGCTGGCTTTAACGTGTACTTCCTGATTTTAGGGCTATGGGAGGCACTTGAAAAGTAGGTCTTAGCAAAAGCGCCACTATCACCTCGAGAAAGCTTCCACTTGCCATCTCTGGCTGGAGTCATTCCACCCTTAACCCAACCTTGTTTCTTCTTTGGTTTCGAACCGGCCAAAGCCCAATAGGTCTTTTCAATTTCACCATGAGCAAAGAGTTGCCCCAATTCATTTGCCGCTTCGGAATGTTTAGCTAAAATCAATGCCCCTGAGGTAACACGATCCAGTCGATGTACCACTTTCAAACCCTCAAACCCTGTTTGAGATTGAATCAGCGGCATACAGGACGACTTTGCATCACCCTGTACCGTAAAACCAATTGGTTTATCTACAACGATAAAGTCAGGCCCATCAAAATGTACATCCACTTCCATAGCCTAAAATATTTTATTGGTTCAGCGTCTGCTGATAGAGCGCACGATAGAAAACTTCAGACATCTTTCGCGATTCAGCAGTTTTCTTAGAATAAAGATTAATATTCACAGCAAACATGAGATCTTCCACCATGACATGTGAAAGTCTTCCAGTTCTCACTTGTTTTCGAATAGAAAAACTGGGTAGAAATCCCCATCCTAAACCAGATTCGATCACCCGCTTTAATGTTCCCACGTTATCAGCTTCAAACACTGGGATAAATTGAGCATTTGTTTCCTCAAGTTTATTTTCAAGCTGCTTCCTGAATGCATTGTACATTTCCGAATAATAGATAATTGGACGTGACGTGAACTGATTCATAGAAATGGTTTTTGGCAAAGAGGGATCTTTACCCGTTCCCACTAACCACATTTCATCCTTTAGTAAAAACTTACTTTCGTACTGATCATCCACCGACTGACCAAACTCCACTTGGGTGTCCGGCAATATAGCGATATCGATCTCGCCCTTTTTCATTTCGTCAATGATGGACTCGGGAGTTCCATAGATAAGTTTAATATTTAGTCTCGAATTGTGCTTGAGAAAAAGACCAACAATAGGACTGATCAAAAATAATCCGATAGAGTTTTGAGTACCAATCCGGAGGTTCCCTGACAGCTCTTGGGACATGGTTTGTATTGCCACTTCCGCTTGTTGTGTAAGATGCAGAATCTTTCGCGCATAATCGAACAGAAGCTGCCCTTGCAGTGTAGGTTTCACTTTCCTAACACCTCGCTCAAGGAGATTCACACCAAGATCTTCTTCTAAATTTCTAATCTGCTGACTGACTGCGGGTTGAGTTAAAAACAATTTATCCGCCGCCGCTGTCATACTGCCTTCACCTAAAACCGTGCAGAATGTGGTTAACTGCTGATGATTCACTAAATACCTCCAACGAATCGTGCCCCTAAAGTAACGTTTTTGGCATTTTATCGCAATGCATTGATTGAATTTAATAAGAAATTCTTATGAAAAGATCTGTAAATTTTTCATTATTCATTATGACTCCGGGCAGATTTTTTACACTTTGCACGTGAACTGTCAACTACAGCGCATTAACTATCTGAAATACCTAAGAAGTTCCGGTTAATAAGAACTTCTTATACCGATTCCAAAAATATCCTGGATTGAAAAAAAGTGAGCGAGGTGAAAAGGTAACGCCACCTCTGGGGGGAGGGCTTATGGGGATAAAACAAATTACAAAAAAATTATCAGTAGTTTCTGTTCTAGCAATGGCCTCTGTTGGATGTGACAGCGGATTCGATGCAAGTAGAACAGTGAAACAATCACCACTCAACCAAGCCAGCTTAGGGCTTGCGGTACAAGTAGATAGCCGACAGGAGATCGACCAGCTGATGTTGTCCGAACCCAATGCTAAGGTTCGAACCATCAATGCAAACCACGGTCTATACGAAATCTATAATGTACCAAAATCCGTTGTGGAAAAGTATTTGGGCGAATCTGAGATCTCTGAAAATCAGTTGGTTGAACCACTTCAACCGCTCTCTCAGCCTGATGTAAGTCAGCTCGCAATGTTAAACAGTGATCAGAATGGAAATCAGTTCCAGCCATGTCGACCAAGTCGCCAGAAGCCGTCGGCTAAGATCTCACAATTGAGTCCTTCTTCCACCTCACCGATTGTGGAGCTTGGAACAGACATTTCATTGTCTTCCGCAGGCTCTGCCAATCACAGATCTGTGGCTGGAGACTTGAAAGTGGGTTGGATCATTGAAACTCCAAAAGGTTCTAATATCACGCAAACACAGTCATTCGGTAAAGACCTCGTTCTTACACCCGACTCCATCGGCTTGTATCAAGTTTTACTTCTTGTTCAAGATGACAATGACTCATGTCACGTTACTGCCAAACATTACGTAGTGACGGCCAATGAGCCTTTGAAATCTGGAGTTACACCTCTAGCAGCTGCTGATGTATCTGAAGCTGACCTTTACCATATTGAGCAAGTTTCTGCGCCACTAGCATGGAACCAATCACAAGGAGAAGGTGTAGTTATTGCGATCATCGACTCCGGTGTAAACTATAACCACCCTGCGCTTCATCAAAACATAGCCATTAACGAAGGTGAAATACCAAACAATGGCCTCGACGATGATCACAATGGTTATGTGGATGACGTTGTTGGATACGATTTTAACAATTCCGATTCTTACCCTTTCGATGACAATGGTCACGGCACACACGTAGCTGGCTTAGCGGCCTCGCCTGTCTTAGGTATCGCTCCTAAAGCTAAGATTCTTCCCATTAAAGTTCTTAATGCTTTAGGCGGAGACCAAGCGAGTTTAGCGGGAGCCATATACTACGCCGTCGACAGAAAAGTGGATGTTATAAATCTATCATTAGGAAACTACGGCCAACCCCACTCGTTCGTGATGCGAGCCATCCGCTACGCACAATCCAGTGGTGTTACGGTTGTTGCCGCCGCAGGAAATGGTCATCCTTACACGGGACAATCCATCAATACGGATCAAATGCCCAACTACCCATCTGCGCTTCCCTACGACAACATCATAGCAGTAGCAGCTTCATCTAAAACGAAGTTCATAACAAGCTACTCAAACTATGGAAAAGTAAGTGTAGACATCAGTGCTCCGGGCGGCGACGAAGACAACCCATTGGTCAGTGCGGCCATGGCAAATCCTCAAGGATTGTTACTTGAAGCAATGAGTGGAACGTCAATGGCGAGCCCAGTAGTCGCTGGAGCTGTTGCACTTGTTAAGAGTGCTCGACCCGACTTAAGTCCTTCTCAGATCAAGTCTTTGCTTATGAAAACCGGAGATACGCAAACTCAACTTCAAGACCTCACCGTATCGGGCAAAGAACTTAATGTTCAGCGTGCATTGAGTGAGTTAGCCGATCAACGTCAGAACATTCTTTAAGCTATTCTTTAAAATCGATTCAAAACCCAGTCTACGACTGGGTTTTTCTATTGAGCCCACTTGCCATACTTAATAATTGTGCATCAAACACATCTTATCTAAAATTCCCCAACCCAGCCTCAAATAGACTCTTGTCGTAATAACATTGAAATTACTGAGTTTTTTCACCGCTGTATTTTCTTTTGCCTCCGAAATGCATATAATTAAAGAAACATCTCAGCGGGAGCCAACATGAGAGTCGTCCAAGGATATTTACTCTGCGCCATCTTAGCATTTGCAGGCTTAATGCCGGCTATTTCAGCCCAAGCTAAAATCTTTAAAAATTCATACATTAGTTTTGAGTTACCAGACAATTGGCGTTGCACAATGGAAGGTACTGAGTACACCTGCTTTAGCAGTACCAACAAGAAGCTAAAGCAAGCGGTCATCATTTTTACAGCAAAAGAAAAAGGTCCCGGCGATAGCATCGCTGCCTATGAAGCACAGCTCAAAAAGACCCGTACGATTCCCGGAGTCAACAATAAGGCCGTAACGTCTAAGGTCCAGTATGTTAAAAAATACAATCTAAACAACAAAACTTGGGTGGATAGCCTGCATGAGAGTTCAGAAGTGGAAGCATATTACACTCGATACGTTGGCACAGTAAGTAATGGCCTTGGAATCCTAGTCACGTTTAGTGCTCATAGAGCCTATTATGCGGCCTATGCAGGAATTTTTAAGAATGCGATCGCTAGCTTAAAAGTGACGGCGAACAAACAACTATTGTCCGGGCAACCCGGCTCTACCGGTCCTCGACCTGGAACGACCAATCCCATCGGAATGGGCCCTGGCATTGTTGGAATGAATGATTCAGAGTTTCAAGTTCAAGCCCCGTCCGGTGGCATGAGCAATACTAAGAAAGCGGCATACCTTCTTATTTTACTTTCGATCGTTGGTACAATTTATTATTTTTTAAAGACTGGAAAATAGGATAGATGAAGAGTCCCATTTTATTATTAACCTTATTGATTTTTTTAGGCAGCTTTGCTGAAGCAAAACGATTTGATACTTCCTACTTGTCCCTTGACTTACCAGCCCCATGGCAATGCTCAAAGGTGGATACATATTGGATCTGCAAAGACCCCAGGCAAGCACAAGCTGAAATCATCCTTTTTCTGTTCGCTAAGGTCGCCAAACAAGGAGATAGTGTTCGCGGGTACTGGGATCAACTTAGACAGTCAAAAACAATAACTGGCTTTAACAACCTCCCCATACAATCGAAAGTCTACAACATTCAAATGGCTAACATTAGTAACCATCAATGGGTACAGGCTCTACACGGCAACTCAGAGATCCAAGGCTTCGCTTCTTATTACCTAGCCACGGTTTATAATAATATTTCAATTCTAGCTAGTATTAGCGTCAAGCAAGGACGCTATGATCAGTACAAAAACGTCATTGCAAACACTATGTATTCTATTAAATTAAAAAATATTCGCGTACAAGAACGCCAACAGGTTCAACAAAAACAATCCATCATTTCCAAGTTAAAACGCAAATTAAACAATAAGTCCTACCTTGCGATAGGACTTATTGTTATTAGTTTAATTTTATTAGCAGTTTCATTTAGAAAATAGGTTACAAGAAAGATTTGTAATCTATTACTTCAGGTTTATAGGATTTAACCTGAGACATAACTTCACTTTTCGTGGTCATTAGTACAATTTTAATATCCTTAGGATTTAAGTATTTTTTGATGATTCCATTAATCTCAGACTTACTATAAGAATCTACCTTACCTATATAATCTGACAGATAGTTTTTATCCACACCATAGTGATTGAGCACAAGAACATTAGTAGCTAATTTTTCAGCTGTTTCAATAACACTAGGAAACTGCCCTTTTAAGAGACCTTTAGCCATAGTGAGTTCATCGTCTGTCACTCCATTCTTATAGAATTCCTGCAGAACATTTAGTGTCACATCTATGGTTTGGCCAACGGTCTGGTGCTTCGTAAATGTCGACACCGTAAAAGCATCTTCATTGGTTTGAGCACTCATTCTAGCAGAAGCACCATAACTAAGTCCCCGCTTCACCCGAATCTCATCCATCAAACGACTTTTAAAAGCTCCACCCAAAATAGTGGTCGCCATCCGAACACCCACGTAATCTGGATTGGTTCTCTTTATACCATAAAAACCCATACGTATTTGCGTTTGCTTTGTCCCCGGCTTATTCACTAGATACATCTTCTTTCCAGTGAACGGCTTAAGCTTCATATCCTCCACTCCACCACCTGGACGTGCCTTCCAAGCAGAAAATCTTTTTCGGATCAATTGGATTGTATTATCGGGATAGTTTCCAATAACAGCTAGAGTGGCATTATTAGGTCGATAGTGTCGTAGATATATTTTACTGATATCTTTCTTTCGAATCCGGCTGACTGACTTTAAAGTCCCAGCCAGGGGTCTGCCATAGGGATAATCATCCAAAAGAATTCTTCTAAAACTGGTGCTTGCCAGCCCAGAGGGGTTATCTAATGAACTACGTATACCGGCTAGAGTTTGCTTTTTGATTCTATTCAATTCCGTATTTGCAAACTTAGGTTCTAAGACCAATTCACCAAAACTATCAATAAGCTGTTCCGTGTGTAGGTTGAGGCCTGAGGTTCCAATAATAGTATACTCATAACTCGCTGAAGCTGAAAAAGATGCCCCTATACGATCATAATCATTGGCGATCTCAGTCGCTGAACGTTGTTGAGTCCCCTTATCTAAAAGACCGGCTACTATTGAGGCTGCCCCCAAAGTTTTTTCATCGTCATTCACCCCACCAACTCCCACTAACATGGACATTGAAAAGTAGGGTAATTTTTTATCCTTAAAAAACAAAACTGTCAGACCGTTATCGAGCTTTACCTCTTTATAAGACGGCACTTTAAATCCGCCTCCGAGAGAACAGGAGAGGCTCGTAAAAGATAAAATCAATATTAAAATTTTCAATAAGTTCATATTCTCCTCCTCAAGATCCCTTTGGAACAACCATCACAATGGACCGTTGATCGGGTTTCAAATACTTCTTAGCCACACGCTGAATATCATCTACAGTTACATTGGAATACTTTTCGATATCACTAAACAATCTCGTATAGTCTCCTGTGATCGTTTCGACGGCAGCCAATGACTGAGCAACTCCATTAGTTGTTTTAAGTCGATCTACCAATTCCGATACCAGCATATTCCTTGCTTTAGTTAACTCTTCTTCTTTTACCTTTTCGGCACGCACTTTATAAATCTCTCCATAGGCCGCCGAAATAGCTTTATTTAAATCAGCACCAGGCTTAACCGCTACGTTAACCAAAAAAGCTCCACGCACAGCCAATGAGTAGGTGAAAGCCCAAGTGGAGTTTGCCAATTGGGTTCTATATACTAGCCGTTGATGTAATCTGGAAGAGTCACCATTTCCTAAAATATATGACAACACTTCCATAGCCGCGAGATCTGCATCTTCAACATTAGGTCCTTGATAACCCACCATAAAAGTAGAGGACTGCGCATTTTTTCTCAATGTAGTGGTTCTATGTCCCTTTTGTTCTGGCTCAGAAAGTTTCTCAATGGCTGGAATTTTTTGAGGCTGCAACTTTCCATAGTACTTTTCGATCATTGACTTTGCATTACTGATGTTTATATCACCAGAAACCACCAACACAGAGTTATTGGGCGAGTAGTAAGTCTTATAAAAATCTTTAAAGTCTTTCATTGTGGCCGCATTGAGATCGCGCATATAACCGATCACTGGCCAACGATATTGATTCACCTTAAAAATTGACTTAAACATCGCCTCCCAAATGGAACCTGAGATACTGTTTTCTACCCGCATTCGTCTTTCTTCTTTTACGACTTCACGCTCACTATTAATAGCTTTCATATCGAATTGAAGATTCACCATTCGATCGCTTTCAATGTCTAGCGCTAACTCTAACTTGTCACTGGGCAAACTAATGTAATAACCCGTATAGTCTCTGGAAGTGAATGCATTGTTAGACCCACCATTACTCTGAATAATAAATTCGAGGTCATGAGCGGGATACTTTTTGGTTCCTTTAAACATAAGGTGTTCGAAGAAATGGGCCAATCCCGTTTTACCGACCACTTCATTTTTACTTCCTACACGGTACCATTGATGAACACTCACCATAGGAACAGAGTTGTCCTTATTAAGTAATACCACCATGCCATTATCAAGTTTGTATTTAACAACATCCAACTTGATGCTATTGACAAACTCCTTTGGCAGTGGACTAGCTTGTAACCCCACTGATGCAAGCATCAATGCGAAAAAGATAGATCTCATAGTTGTGCTCCCAATCGCTGTTATTAATGACCTATTAAGTTTACTAACTCAAATTTGGGAGTCAAATTGACTCCCAAATTTCACACCTAGATACAGCCGGCAATAAGATCATACTGGTGTACCCACTTTAAGGGTAAATTCTCTAGTTTAGCTTCAACGGATCTAGACCCAAATCTTATTGTACGAGAAAGTCTGTAAAATAGATGTTCTTCACTACGCCGGTCTGTAAAAAATGGTTAATCCCAGTAATGATTTCGTTCTTAAGCTTCAGCTTCCCCTGGACACTTTCAACATCCGAAAAACGCTTATTATTGATAATCCGCATAATTGAGTCCCTGGCCTCAGCTTCAACACCGATAATCTCTTCAAAGCCCTCTTCATCGAGCATTTCAATACTTAAGTCCACACGGATCATTCGCCGAGGAATGCCATCCAAATTGGTAGTTAAAGAGTCCATTGCAAAGAGCACGGACTCACCTCTTAGTGACTCTTTAAACTCCTCAAGCTCTTTATTGAGCTCATCTTCTGAAACCATGGGCTTTTCATATCCCAAAGTTTGCATATAAACCCAATAAGACCCTGCACCCATAAAGGCTAAGTTAACCACCACAAAAAGCATCGCAAACAGCTTACCTGAATTACCTTTTGCTTTGGGCTTCTCTTCTTTTTCCTCTTCTGCCATGAAAAGACTCCTCTTTCATAAGACTCATCGGCGCATCTAGAAATGTACTAAAATGAAATTCAGAGGACTTTAGCCGTGTTTTAAATTGGGAATAAAGACTCAAAATGCTTTGGTTTTGGGCAAATTTAGCAAATCTTAAAAGAACTGCCCTGAAGAGGGATATTCCCTTTGCCGATATGATAGAATGTAAGGAAGCTATTGACGTTTTATTTGCCTCCCACAGCCTCTGTCGGTAGGTTAGCTTGTCTTGACAGGGCTATGAAATGAATTTGTAATGGATTAAAGGGGATCCTTGTGCTTAGACTTTCAACATTCATTTTGGTTGCTTTTACAACCGTAGGCTTATCCGCCCAGACCAGTCTCCGTATGGAGTCTGAGACCAATCTTGGCGCCAATGAAAATGACCCTTCCAAAAGCACAGCAACTGCAACTGACCCCCTCGCCGTTCAGCCCCCTAAAGGAAAAGTTCCTAAAGGATTAGCACTACTAGGTAAAAATAATTATTTTGCAGGCAAAGCCATTGTGGTTGATAAGTTCCGCAGAACCTTAACACTTTGGAATGCAGATGACACGGGCAGACTCACCCTTGTTAAGGCCTACCCTACTGACTATGGCAGAAAACCTGGCGATAAAACACGCCGTGGTGACCTAAAGACCCCTGAAGGTGTTTACTTTTTTGAAGAGACTTATTTTGGGGCCCAGCTCGACTATAACGAGTATGGAAATCGAGCCTTTGTTATGGATTATCCCAATTACTTTGATAAGCGAGAAAAGAAAACTGGATCGGGTATTTGGCTTCATGCCATTCCACCGACAAAGTCTCTTTTGAGAGGCTCAAGAGGTTGTGTGGTTTTAAGAAATGAAGCCATTGAGGAAGTGAAGGCACATATCTCACTTAATAATATGCCTATCGTTGTTTACGATTATGTCGAATATGTCTCCCAAGATAAACACTTAGAAGATCAAAAAGCTTTAGTGAGCTTGCTGGATAAATGGAAAAAAGCCTGGACTGAAAAAAACATTGCAGCCTATATGAATTTTTACGATGACACTTTTAAGGCCTTAAAAATGTCCAAGACTCAGTGGCAAGCCTATAAAGAATCATTGAATGAAAAATACAAATTCATCAAAGTCTCTATCCATGAACCAATGATCATCGCCTATAAAGATGAAATGGTAGTTCGCTTTATGCAGCAATACCAATCCGACGAGCATGGCGATGTCGGCGAAAAAACGCTGTACCTGAAACGCTCTGATATGGGCGATTTTAAAATTGTCCACGAAGCCTGGTCTCCTGTCTCTAAAGAGATCCTCGCAGCTAAAGGCTTTGGTAGCGGGCAATCTCAAAGCGCCAACTAAAAAACCCAAACTCCATCGAAGTTCAGGTCTTTCATTTTTAGAATTTAAATGAATCGTATTTTAGTGCTGAAATCCGTGCATGTTGCTAGCACCATTTGCACTGGCTTCCATAGAAGACTCTGCTGACCCACTGACTTGACCCTCAGAACCATCTTCAAAATCCAACTTTTCGCTGTTAGCCGTATTATCCGCTAATTCAGCCATATGTTGGTCATACTCTTGCTGCGTGATCACTCCATTTTTCAAGTTCCAATCAAGCATGCGAATATCAAACTTTTTACTTTTAAGGCTTTCAGAAAGACTCATCTTCCCTCCACTGTGAAAACGAAACCAACTTCTATCACCAAATAAACCGGGAGTCAGTTCCAATAACGCGGTCCGTCATCAGATTCATTATTTTCATTATCCACAACAAGTCTAAGATTCCCCTTAGGACCGCCTTTTTTCGACTTCTTTGCGCCGCTCCTACGTAATCGAGCCCAAATCACTAAGTAAAGGTAACCCACCAATATCCCACCGATATGACAAAGGTTCGCCACACCTGATGAGAATCCATCATTCAGCAGCGTGAAGACCTCAATGGCCCCTAACAACATTACAAAATGCTTAGCCTTCATTGGGAATAGGGCCATAAAATAGATGGTTCTTTCACCAAAGATAATTCCATAGGCGAGCATCAGACCAAATACCGCTCCCGAGGCACCAATCACCGGTGTGCCCATAGGCACACTATTTTGAGTGATAAGATAGTAAGCCGTAACCCCTAAAATATAGATGAAAGCGGCACCAAAACCGGTCACTAGATAGTACTTTAGAAAGTTTTTTCGACCCCAATGGTTTTCCAGCTCACCGCCGGCCCACCACAAAATGAACATATTAAAAAGTATGTGGAATATATTCGAGGAGTGCAAAAACATATAAGTGAATGGCTGCCATACCCAAAAATCTGTGATTAATCGATAAGGCGTAAGGCCCAAATAGGCAATAGCCCAAGGCTTACCCATCACACTCTGGAGAATGATGACTCCTAAAACCCAAATGGCTACATTAACAATGATTAAACGTTTCACTACATAAGTAAGCGGCATAGACATTTGAATTTGAGGACCTTGCTGCATTTTATCTCCACTCTTCTATTGCGGCTGACTCAACTCCAACAACACGCCTCCCGTGCTCTTTGGATGCACGAAAGCAATGAGACAGTTGTGGGCCCCCAGCTTGGGAGTCTCATGAATCAACTGGTACCCTTTTGATTTTAATTGATTGATACAGCTCTGTACATCCTGGACCCGCAAACAAATATGATGAATTCCAGTTCCTCGCTTTGCAATGAACTTCGCTACTGGACCATCATCTGAAGTGCTCTCCAGTAATTCTATTCGACAATTGTTTTGCAACTCAATCATACCCACTTTGACCTGTTCGCTTTCCACAATTTCTGTGGATATCTCTTTAAACCCCAAAGCTTGATAGAATTGAAAACCCTCCTCTAGGGAATTTACTGCCACTCCAATGTGGTCCATTGCAAAATCTATAGGCAGGTCATTTAAAGGGGTCATTTGCATCTCCTTAGTTTAAAGCTGCGGGTAACATAAACAATGGTACACCCACCAATTGGGGCTTAATGGATTGCTTTACCACTTGGGTCAGTGATTTTGAACCCATGCTCACTTCACCCAATACCTCCCAAACATCGGGGCGAGGTTTAGGTGGTTCAAACAATTCAGGATTTTCCCCTAGCCCTGACAAAGTCCCAACCAACCGCTTCGCATCCTCAAGCGTACCTAGTTGATCAGCAAACTTGTATTTAACTGCTGTCTCCCCTGTAAATACACGCCCGTCAGCAAACATCTCTACTTTTTCAATGGGTAGCTGGCGCCCCTCGGCTATGGCCGCTTTAAATTGATCATGCACCTCACCAATCATTTCCCTGAAGAGGCTCTTCTCCGCCTCAGTCATTGCACGGTAGTCAGCTCCAGCGTCCTTATAAGGGCCAGTAGTGATCGCGTACCGCTCCACATTGGCCCAAGAGTAAAGCTTTTCGAGATTCGCAAAATTCATAATCACGCCAATAGAGCCAACCATTGTTCCCGGATTAACTACAATTTTATCAGCAGCTACAGCGGCATAGTAAGCACCACTGGCCATCATTGCACTGGAAGTGACGACCACTGGTTTTTGCCATTCTTCACGCACTCTCTTTAACTCTGAAAAGATCTCCTGACTTGGTCCAACAACCCCTCCGGGTGAATTGATCTCCACTAGAATCCCTTTAATTTGCTTATCATCCCTATACTTAACTAAATCCTTTAAGAAGGGCTGCTCGCCAATAATGACTCCATTGAGCTTTAAATGTAATATTGAGTTCTTGGACACCTTTTCTTTTTGCTCCATTAATTTTGAAGCGCCAAACATTGAAAATACGAACCCAATAAAAGTAATAACACCTAAAAAAACGAAGAAATTTCTAAACCATTTGCCCATACGAAGTCTCCTTTGAGTGAGCATTCTATCAGGTTTCCATGGTGGCTGAAACTTTTTGAAGTTGCGAAGCGGAATGTTAATTGAGTTTAGCCGCTTTTGGTCCAGGTGGATAAGTCTTTTCCCCCTCCCCCCAGCCCATTTCATCCTTTCGATCTAAACTCTTAAAGACATAAAAAAAGGCCACCCGAAGGCAGCCTTTAAATTTAAATGATTTGTACGAAGAATTAGTTGTCTTCAGAAGAAGTCGAAGACTCATTGTTCTTCAAAGCATCACCGAATAGATCTCCAAGACTTGTTTTGGAAGTGGATTTTGCTTTCTTAACATAGTCATCAACATCTGCTTTTTGCTCACGAAGAGTTACAAGCTTAGCACTTAAGCCAATTTTACGAGAGTCCTTATCGATAGTAATTACTTCTGCTTTGATAGTTTCACCAACAGTAACTACTTCTTCAGGCTTCTCGATACGCTTACCAGTTAACTCTGAAATATGAATTAGACCTTCGATGTGCTCGCTCAATTCAACAAAGACACCAAAGTCAGCGGTTTTAACAACCTTCACTTCATGCTGAGTTCCAATACCGTAAGTGTCTTCAACAACATCCCAAGGATCTTTTTCAAGCTGTTTAACACCTAGGCTAAAACGCTCGTTCTCAATATCTACACCAAGTACGACAGCTCTTAACTTATCGCCTTTGTTGTAGATCTCTGAAGGATGATTAATTCGCTTCGTCCAAGAGATATCAGAAATGTGAACCAATCCATCAATACCATCTTCGATGCCAACAAAAACACCAAAGTCAGTCACAGACTTCACTTCACCTTCAATGATTGTTCCAGGAGCGTAAGTGGTTTTAAGCTCAACCCAAGGGTTCTCTTCAAGCTGCTTCATACCTAGAGAGATACGACGGTTTTCCGTGTCCACTTCAAGTACAACAACATCTACTGTGTCGCCCACATTCACCATTTGCGATGGATGCTTCACGCGCTTTGTCCAGCTCATTTCAGATACGTGAATTAGACCTTCGATACCTTCACCTAACTCAATGAATGCACCGTAATCCGCTAAGCTCACAACCTGACCGGAAAGCTTCTTACCAATTGGGTAATCCGCAGTTACTTTAGACCAAGGATCATCAGAAAGCTGTTTAAGACCTAAGCTTACGCGCTCTTTTTGATCGTCAAACTTAAGAACTTTAACATCGATTTCGTCACCCACATTTAAGATTTCTGAAGGATGCTTTACACGTCCCCAGCTCATGTCAGTGATGTGAAGAAGTCCGTCCATGCCACCAAGATCGATAAACGCACCATAATCAGTGATGTTTTTAACAATCCCTTTAACCATCGAACCTTCTTTCATCGTATCCATAGTTTGAGTACGAAGGCTCTCGCGCTCTTCTTCAAGAAGTACCCGACGAGAAAGAACAATGTTTCCACGTTTTTTATTGAACTTAATCACTTTGAATTTGTATTTCTTGCCGATGAAAGTGTCCATGTTACGAACAGGACGAAGATCAATTTGAGATCCAGGCAAGAAGGCCTTAACGCCGATATCTACACTTAAACCACCTTTAACCTTAGAGATGATTGTACCTTCAATCACTTCTTCGTTTTCAGCAGCACGTGAAATATCATTCCAAGCTCTTAGCATGTCGGCTTTGTCTTTAGACAAAACAACCATACCGTTTTGGTCTTCAATTTTATCAATGTAAACTTCTACATCGGTTCCAATTGGAATTTCAGTTTCTCCATCTACGAGGCGAAATTCAGACTTAGGAATCAAACCTTCGGATTTGTAGGCAATGTCTACCAATACATGGTCGTCCAAAACGGAAACCACTTTACCAGTGACAACGTCACCTATCTTAAAATCACGATTTCTCAGTGAATCTTCATAGAGATCCGCAAAGGACTCACCGGAAACTTCCGCAGCACCTGGATTCTCAGGAATTTCCTTATCCAGTTCATCAAGCTGGGCTAAAACTTTTTCTCTAGCCACCTGTGCTTTGGATTTTTGTTTGTTTGATTGTTCTGTATTCATCTTCCTCCTTTTGGAATGAAAGCCACCATTGGTTTCACCCGATTTAACGCCTCTCGGCTTATTTCTCTCCCCATTTGGGGTTTTTTGAGTTGAAGAACGGTTATAGGCTGTGAAAGAGCCCAAATCAACCGCAAATCCCTAAAATCTAATGCGAATTTTGGACCAAACTCAGTTGTACCCGAAGGACCCATTGGGTAGGCTTAATTTATCCCGCTATCCAAGAGGTAAGGCCCATGATTAAAACCGTAAAAACTTTAGGAAATCAGGTGGTTAGCCATTTACCTGAGGATCTTAAAAACAACGCATTTTTAAATATTTTCAGCCTATCCAAAATCCCCCTGCTGTTTTTTTGCCGGCCTAAAGTCGTCCAACTGACCGACGAAGACTGTCAGGTGCTGATTCCCCTCTCCCGAAGAACTAAAAATCACCTCAATGCCATGTACTTTGGCGCGCTTGCGGTGGGTGCAGACACGGCCGGCGGCCTAGCAGCTATGCGTGAGATCATGGAATCCGGGGAAAAGGTTTCCCTGGTATTTAAGGATTTTAAGGCGGAATTCCTGAAGCGCGCTGAGGGCGACGTACTTTTCACCAATAAGCAGGTGAAGGAAGTGCGTGCTCTAGTTCACAAGACCATTGAAACCAAAGAACGGGAGGAGTTCACTTTTGAAGTGGAGGCCTCCTGCCCCAAAATCAGCGACGAACCGGTGGCCCGATTCCACCTGACCTTGTCTCTGAAAGCCCGGTAAATCCCTCTTCCGGGGTATTAAGTGATCTCCTTCAATAGCCTATTTTAGAGCTCATTACGGTATTGGGTTTGCACAGTAATACTGGCGATGCAAATATCTGGATTCACAACGATTTTAAGAGTTCTGACTGTAAGAACTGTGGTCATCCTAGTGGCAATTTTTGTCGCCACAGCTACCCATGCTGATAATATTCGAAGGCCCACTAAAAATGTAAAATCTAGACTCTCAAAATCCCCTGTAATTCAGCAAATCTTGGATTCTGGCGAAAACCCCTTTGCCAGCAAAAATGGTTTAATAGATTTTGCTGAAAGGCTGGCCGAGTTTAAAAAGCAAATGTGGATTAAAAAGGGGAGAAAAGGACGTGAGCCAAACATTCAGTTACATTCCGTACCGTTAGAGTTAGTGCTTTGGTACTCACCGCAGCTCTATTTGGACCTTCTCAACTACGAGTCCCTTGGAAAAAGTCGAAAGATCGATGCTCTCTTTGATTACAGAGCCCTACTGGAACAGTTCAACAAACCTGCCTATGGAGATTTCCATAAAAGTGGAGCCGGATTAAATAATTACCTCAATCACCTACCGCCCATAGATTTTTGGAAAATGCATACCAACAAAAACATCAAAGTTGTTGAGCTTTTGTTGGATGCCATCCGAGGGAACGTTCAGCCCGTTGAGTCCATTGGCAGTCAAAATGATTCCACCATAAGAACCCTTTTGTCCGCCATCGAAGCCTCCGTAAACCGCGGTAAAATAGCCACCCTTTTTGTGGACATTGACGACACCGTTATCTCCAGCAAACATCGAGCTTTTAATAGCTTTATGGCTTGCTGCTTGGAAAGCTACCACAATGGTATGTTTAAAGATCTTAGCTTCAATGAGTTTGTGCAAAACGGTCTCGAGATTTCACTCATCAAACACATGGAACGAAATGGGCTTCCACCCCATGAGATCTCTCGCCATTTGCAAATGGTTAAGAATAACATTGGATTTTTTAGTAATAACTCTGATGTTGTTTCTTCTGATGTTCCATTTGAGAATATAAAACACACTTTAGAGATTCTAAAAAATGCGGGAGCTCAAGTGGTCTACTTGACCGCAAGAAGTCCCAGCCAAAAAAGTACAACAATCTCTATGCTAGAATCCCTGGGGTTCCCTTTAGATGGGATTATTTTTAAACCCACCACAAATAGAAATGATGGCTACTTGAATGAGATCCTAGAGTACAAGGGGAAAAAGTTTACGGCTTCCAATTCAGGTGGCTCAAATAATGATTTGTCTCCTGCCGCAAGAGAGAAATTATATGGACTCGGCAAATATCTAATGAATCACCCTAATGCGGAGCCTGTCGCCATCTTTGATGATTTAAGGTTTACATTGGCGCGAATGCCAATCGTATTCGAAGGTATACTTCCCGTACTCGCCACCCCGAGGCGAAGTGCTTCAGGTCGAGGGGAAGAGGTTGTGTTTTCTATTGGTAAACCTGGGTATTTATCTCATTCCACAAGGCCTCCAAGCCTGTGCATGAAGGTCTTCTTTTAATTTCAAAACTGATTTATTGGCAATATGATTACCACTGGACCGACTCGATCAATGACTCTCTGAGAGAACTTGATACTTCACTCGAATCACTGTGTCCTCTGGCGGCTGAGTTTCAAAAACTAAGACCTTGCCATTGAGCGTATAGGGAATGTCCACATGAGGAACGAGCTCCACTTCCAGAGTCCCCGTCATGGGTACATGCTGAAGCTCAAACTCTTTATGCATTAAGATCTTTTTCACATTCTCACCGATCTTCTGCATAGATGAACTGTAATCAGGATCGCAGATACTGCCGGTAATACCTCCGGTCATTTCAGCAAGACGAGCTACAAAAGTACCGTAGTAGGAAACGTCTTTCTTTCTGTTCTTATCCAAACACTCTCGATCACCGGGCTCCACAATAATGCCATAGCCGGAAACTTTCTTTTCCTCACCCCAAGCCGATTGAGCCGCTTGCATCACCGCCTCCGGAGGAGTGGCTCGTCGGGAACGACCACTGCTCAATTCATCCTCGTCCGAAATCACAACGACGGCTAAGTCGGCACCTTCTCTGAAAAATCCTAGATTCGCATCGTTACGCTCTTCTATGGCTTTTACTGTGGACTTCATTGGCTCTTCGTTACGAGTGACACAACCAATCCGCCCAGACCTTCTACGCTGAGCTGAATTCCATTGATCCGATCCATCCCCACGGCATTGAGGCAGTTTATCTCTGATCACCGATTCTTTAAAAACTTCGCTGGGGTTAGGCGTATCGGGTGTTAAAATTTTCCCATCAGCCCCATCTAGAAAATCAATTTTTCCGTGTCGCCCCGGTTCATCTGTATTGGAGTAAGAGTCCACTGTCGTGAAAGCCAATTGCCAATCCAAATCTTGTAAATCCGAAATAAAACTATCAAAACCACCGGAGAGCTTTTTCTGGTTATCACGCATGGATATGGAGTTATCGATGAGAAACAAAATATCTACTTTTCCCCTGCGCACTTCTTGCTCGAACCTCTCGTTAACTTCCGTGGTCGGAGGCGGCGCTGGAGGCTCTACGGGCGGATCCACTACTGGCGGGGGTTCCACGGGAGGCTCAACCGGTGGGTCCACCACTGGCGGTGGTTCCACAGGGGGCTCAACAGGTGGTTCAACCACCGGCGGTGGTTCCACAGGTGGTTCTTCCGGCGGCTCAGCCACTGGCGGCGGTTCCACGGGAGGAGGATCATCAGGATCAGTCACCGGCGGATCCACCTCTCCCGCCTTTTGTCCTGGCTCAGCTATAGAACTAAATTTTACACCTTGTTCACAACCTAAAGTCGTAACCAAAATCAAACTGAGTAAAATGTATGAAGCACTAAGCTGCATGCTCTCCCCTTTTATTACCTCTTTCACACACATCGGAATAAAGTCCCCATACTTCGATAAAACTTTTATTTTTTTTGCCCCCTACGGCCACCCATTAAGACTTCAGTAAGGGCCTCTTCGGTGACCGACAAATGGAGAGGTTTTTATTCAATTTACAAGAACCCTATTGGTTTTTCCCCCGACTTCTGTCTATAGTAGGCCGGTTAGAAATGAGGAGTTGGGGCTGTTTTAGAGTGCAGGCCCGTATAAAGAATCACTGTGTAAGGATTTATAAAATGAAATTGGGAATCATCGGATGGCGAGGCATGGTAGGAAATGTTCTTCTCGAAAGAATGACTTCTGAGAAAGATTTTGAGCATTGGGACATCGAGCTGTTCTCTACATCTCAAGCCGGCCAATCTTCGCCGGAGATTTTCAACCAAACCTTCACCTTATTGGATGCCCACGATCTCGATGCACTTAGCGCTTGTGATGTACTGATAACCTGCCAAGGCAGTGGCTACACTCAGAAAGTGCACGGCCCCTTAAGACAAAAGGGATGGAATGGCTATTTTGTAGACGCCTCATCAGAACTTAGAATGAACCCGGATTCAGTTCTTATTCTAGATCCCGTAAATCAGTCCGTTATTGAACAAGCTATATCTGATGGCAAAAAAGATTTCATTGGACCCAACTGCACAGTGAGTTTGTTACTGATGGCCATTGGAGGACTGATTCAGGAAGGTCACGTGGAATGGGTTTCCACAATGACTTACCAAGCGGCCAGTGGAGCGGGAGCACAAAACATGAAAGAACTTGTGCAGCAATGGGCTTTTATGACCAACCACACAGAAGAACTTCTCAATGACCCCGCACAATCTGCACTGGCTATCGATAAAAAAGTTCGAGAGGGCTATGCCGAAACTACATTCCCCCAAAACCATTTTGGTGCGCCTTTGGTGGGAAATCTTTTGCCTTGGATTGATTCGGCCAGGGAAGAGGGCGAAACCCGCGAGGAATGGAAAGCCATGGTGGAAGCCAATAAGATCATGAACCTTGAACGACAACTCCCCATTGATGGAACTTGTGTACGCATTGGCAGCCTAAGGTGCCACAGCCAGGGCGTAATGCTCAAACTCACATCAGATATTCCTATGAATGACATTGAAGCCATTGTTCGCGAAACCACACCTTGGACAAAGTGGGTAGATAACAATAAAGAAGCGACGATAAAAAATCTTACCCCTGCAGCCGTAACGGGCACATTAGATATTCCTGTTGGGCGCGTAAGAAAAACAAAACTCGGGAACGAGTTTTTGAACCTGTTTACCGTGGGTGATCAACTTCTGTGGGGTGCCGCAGAACCCCTCCGAAGATTTTTAAGCTTTATCAATTAAGAACTGCCCCCAAAGATTGTTGTTTTGTGGGAGCCGGTTTTCG
>TARA_B100000749_G_scaffold227800_2_pt1 | contig 58919 bp, 74 predicted proteins | sample TARA_B100000749 | Tara Oceans TARA_B100000749 (sample SAMEA2621232) | marine metagenome | biome: marine biome (ENVO:00000447); feature: mesopelagic zone (ENVO:00000213); material: "saline water (ENVO:00002010), including plankton (ENVO:xxxxxxxx)" | depth 800 m
GAAGGCGTCGAGGCGAATGTACAGAATCGTCGCATCGCCATCGGCAATGAAAAGATGATGCGGCGGGTGGGGATCGATGACGATGTCTGGCTGGGCTCTGCGGAAAGCGGTCGCTCGCAAGGACAAACAGTGATGTTTGTCGCATTCGATGGGCACCCTGCGGGGATGATCGCGGTGGCCGATCCGATCAAGCCGACCAGCGCGGCAGCCATCGCCGCTTTGCACGCTCGCGATATCCGCGTGGTCATGCTGACCGGCGATAGCCGAGCAACGGCTGAAGCGGTCGCGCGGGAAATGGGCATCGACGAGGTGCACGCCAATGTCTCGCCCGAGGACAAGCACCGCGAGATTGAAAGGCTGAAGAGTGAAGGACGCCGCGTCGCCATGGCGGGCGATGGTATAAACGATGCGCCGGCTCTGGCAGCCGCCGATGTCGGCATTGCCATGGGAACGGGCACGGATGTAGCGATCGAAAGCGCCGGTGTAACATTGGTGCGTGGTGATCTGACCGGGGTAGTGCAGGCAATCATCCTGTCGCGCGCGACCATGCGCAACATCCGCCAGAACCTGTTCTTCGCCTTTGCCTATAACACGCTCGGGATACCGGTTGCCGCAGGGGTGCTGTTCCCGGCGTTTGGACTGCTGCTCAACCCGATGATTGCGGCAGCGGCGATGAGCCTATCATCGGTTTCGGTTATTGCCAATGCTTTGCGATTGCGGGGGGTGAAGCTTCCGGTTTTCGAAATGCAAGTGCAGGATCGAAATAATCGCTAGAAAACCGGGGTGTCACGAAGCGGCAAATGGCCTTATTTGTGATGACGGACACGAAGCTTGAAGCGATCAATGCCGGTTCTGCCTAGGAACGCTGGCAGGCAATCCCTCTGCCCAGTGATTTCTCCTTAGCTAGTTCCAGGGCAGCGCGTAGGCTACTATTGCGTCGCTGACAGGTGTCTTCATGAAATGATGCCCGCCTGCCATAACCACGACATACTGGCGGCCGTCCTGGGAGTAGGTCATCACGTTGGCTTGGCCGCCGCCCGGCAGGACGTCGGTCCAGACGGTTTCACCGGTTTCTACGTCGATCGCGCGGATCAGATTGTCGGTCGTCGCGGCAATGAACAGCAGTCCTCCTGCCGTCACGACACCGCCGCCATTGTTGGGCGTACCGATCGTGAACGGAATGCCAAGAGCAAGACCCCAGGGACCGTTTGCGCGTGCCGAACCGAAGGGCCGGTCCCATAGCGTCTCGCCGCTACTCATGTCGATCGCACGAATGCCGCCATAAGGCGGCTCTTTACACAGAAGGCCGGTCAGCCCGAGCCGCCAGCCCGCGTTGACGTCGATGGCGAACGGCGTACCGGTCTGGGGCGAGCCTTCACCTTCAGAACCACCGCCACCTTGATTGCCCTGCGGGCCGCGCGGCTCCCATCCCTTTTCGTCCGCCACTGCGCGAGGGACGAGGCGGTTGTGGTTGGGCATGTCGTTATAGTTGGCGTAGATCACTCCGCGGCGCGGATCGATCGCCACCGATCCCCAGTCGGATCCACCATTGTAACCGGGATACTGGATCCACCGGCGATCTGACGTGGGAGGCGTATAGTAGCCATCATAGGCCGACTGCCGATACTGGATGCGGCAGATCATCTGGTCGATTGGCGTCATGCCCCACATGTCGCGTTCTTCGAGAGAGGGTCTGCGCAGCGTCGCAAAGCCCGAATAGGGCTGCGTGGCGGTGCGCTCGGCGGGCTCCACACCACCTTGCGGCACGGCGCGCTCGATCACGGTGTGCAGCGGTCGACCGGTACGTCGGTCGAGAATGTAGATCTCGCCCTGCTTCGACGGGAGAATAATCGCCGGCGTTCCGCCCGGCAGATCGACAAGCGTTGCCTGGCTCCCGAGGTCGTAGTCCCAGACGTCCTTGTATACGGTCTGGAAACGCCAGCGTGGCTCGCCCGTCTCGCCGTCCAATGCCACGAGCGCCGTCGAGAATTCGTTTTCCTGTGGACTGCGATCCGAACTCCAGTAATCGACCGCGCTGTTGCCCATGGGAAGGTAGACGAGACCGAATTCCTCGTCCGCCGAAGCCGTCGTCCACATATTGGGCGTCCCGCGCGTGAATTGCTCGCCTGGAGCAGGTTCGCCAAATTCTCCCGGACGCCCCATATCCCATGCCCAGGCGCGCTCCCCGGTAACGGCGTCAAACGCCTGGATTACGCCCGACGGTGCGCTGTTGCGCTGCCCGTCGAGAACCTGATGGCCCGTCACGATGTTGCCGCGCACGATCACCGGAGGAGCCGTGATCGCCACCATGCCTGGATATGTCTGGCCCATGCCCTCTTTGATATCGACCTCGCCGTTGACGCCAAAGTCGGCGCAGGGGCGGCCGGTTTCGGCATCGACGGCGATGAGACGGCCATCGAGCGTCCCTTCAATAATGCGCATCGCGCAATTCGCTGCAGCTCTCGAAGGTACGAGCGGCGCGCCTCCATTCTGGGAAGGAGAGCCTTGGGCGCCTCCGGAAAGCTGTGTGCCGCTGTCCCGTGGGCGGGTGTAGGCGGTCACGCCGCGGCAGGAGGCCGAATAGGGAATGGCGGCGGTGGAGACTTGTGGATCGTGGCGCCAGATTTCCGCGCCGGTTTGCGCGTCGAGCGCGATGAGAATATTCATCGCCGAGCACAGATACAAACGGTCGCCGATCTTCAGCGGGGTCGTTTCTGGGGCGTATTTGCCTTCACCCGCACCTAGGGGCAGATCGCCGGTATGTGCTATCCATGCGCGCTTCAGGCCGCCGACATTGGCCGGTGTGATCTGATCCAACTGCGAATAACGCTGACCTGAATGGGTTCCTCCCCAGGCTGGCCAGTCAACGCCCACATCCTCGAACTCTATCCCGGCCTGGGCTATCGGGAGTTCCCCCCTCACCGGATCGGGGCCCGATGCCGATGCAACCCAGAGTGCAACCGCAAGGAACACCACCGCTCCCCCAGCCCCTGCAAGTGCAACTGGCCATCTTGTCGGCCGATAAAGGCGGGGTGAAACCAAAGCGACCAGAGCGAGGAGAACGGTCGGACCAACAAGCCGCGGCACGAGCGCCCACGGATCATTGCCGCTCTCCCATAATGCCCAGGGCACGGTCACCATATAGATGCCGACGTAAATCCACGCGCCCAAGGCTTTCCCGCGAAAGATGAAATAGGCGGAAGCAAGCAGCGCCGCGCCGGTCAGCCCATAGTAAAGCGAGCCGCCAAGGATTGCGAGCCAGATGCCACCGGCAAACAGTGTTGCACCGATGAGTCCGATCAGAATCGCGACTATCCGCGGTAGAATCGAAACCTTTCGATGAGGTGCGGTTTGTTCGGAACTGTTCATGACGGGCCTCGCTGTTTTGATCTTGGCAAACTTTCCCGATACTTCTGGGCAGGGATGACATTGCGCCTTTCTATCATTAGCGCGATTATTGGATACCTTGGATAGATCACCGGACCTTTCTGCGGCGCAGTTTCGGGAACCGGTTCGCCAGCAGTACAAAGCCCGACAACGCGATGACCGTTCCACCGATTCCGAAAAGCAGCAGCCACCAGCTGTTGATCCGGTCGCGCTGGGTCCAGTCCATGATGTGCAAGCCCCAGACGAAGTCGAAGAAGCGCCAGGTATCGCTTCGAGCGGCGAGAATCGCGCCGCTCGACGCATCGATGTAGAGCCTCGTCGCGTCTGGATCGGAGAAGGTGATTTGCCACGCCGGAAACGGACCTCGGAACTCTGTTCCTATCGGGCGCTCGATCAGCTTAGCACCGGTGATCGAGGTCTCGGGACCGGTCCAGGCCCGCGAAGCGATGGCCTGGGCATCGGCGAGTGGGAGGGGAGATACCCTCGTTCCGGTCTCGGTCTCATGAAGCGTCATCGAGCCATCGCTACGCTCGACTTGAACGAGGGGACGGCCAGCTACGGACTTGGTCGTCACGGCAACGATGCCCTGTCGATCCACCAACCATTGCGGCGCCGGAAACTCAGGATCGAGTGTTTCGGCCTCGCGCGATATGACGTGCTCGGACCGTACCTGCTCGATCTTGAGAAAGGACATGATAGCGCCGGTTCCCATCCACAACAGCACCTGCACGCCGACAACAAGCGCGAGCCACTTATGCAGCTTGCTGCCGAATATGTGCAGCCGCAGCTTGCGTGACGGCTTTCGTAGAGCTGGAACCGACGCCATGAGGTCTTATTGGTTGCGGGGAGGACGCGACGATGAATGGTATTGCACGATCTTCCAGCCATTGGCGTCGTGCGTGAGTACCGACGTTGCCACGCCTTCGCGATCGATCACGCGTCCATCCGCCAGTTCAATCCGGTAGGTATAGGTTTCCCGGCCGTAAGCCATGTGTCCCATCCGGGTGACTGCAACGGTCGGCTCACCGAAGGTGAAACTGGTGATCGCGTCCAGTTCAGGCCCCAGGTGATGCGCCATGTAGTTCGTGAAGCTGCCTTCATCCTTTCCGTTCTCGTAAACGAAGGATTCTTCCGCAAACAAGGCTGTCATGGCCTCAGCATCGCGCGCCGTCAGCGCGTTACGATACGCTGTGAGAGCAGCCTCCGCCCCCGCGACGTCGTCGTTCATGGCCGCCATATGATCCGCCTGGTTCATGCCCTGCGCCGAATGGTCCATCTGCTTCGATTGCGAATGCTCCCCATGCGCGGAATGGTCCATGTCCTGGGCCAACGCCGGTGCCGCGGATAAAGCAAGCGCCGCAGCGGCCACGCCCCGAATGATTGTAGTGTGCATCGAACTTTCCTTGTTACTCAGAACCAGAACCGTATGCCGACGACATAATTCGTCACGCTGGGATCTTCTCCTTCGGCGCGTGCGTAGTCGGCGCTCTGACCGATCCTCCATTCCTGATCGATCCCGATATAGGGCGCGAACTCACGCGCGAAATGATAACGCAGGCGAAGGCCGGCTTCGACTGTATCCAAGCCCGCACCGATGCCCAGTTCAGGCACGTCCTGCGCCGAAAAGGACGCTTCCACACGGGGTTGAAGGACCAGGCGCTGGGTAATTCGCTGGTCGAGCTCGGCCTCAATGCGCGCCGTCAGGTCGCCTTTGTCGGACAGGAATGCGGCGGCATCCACCTCGAACAGATAGGGTGCGAGGCCCTGGATGCCGACCACCGCATAGGTGCGGTCCAATGGCGCGAAATCCTGCCGGATACCGGCCTGGAAATCGAAAAACGGCGCGATAGCGCGACTGTAGAGCGCCTGGACTTCGGCGCTTTCGATCTTCTCGCCGAAACTGCCTTCACCTTCCGATTTGAACCAGAATTTGTCGAGATCGCCACCGTAATACCCCTGAAGGTCGAACAGATAGCCGTCGGATCCTTCGCGCGCGCGGTATTCGACGCGGTCACCCTGGAACCAGAAATATGTCTGGCCGCCCTGTTCATCGCGCAACTGCTCACGGCTCTCGCGCATTGCCTCAACACCCCATATGGCATCTGCGGCGCGTGCAGGGCCCGAACCCGCGGAAGCGGGCGGCGGACCCGAGGGAATGTCCATCGCCATCGCCTCATGACCCATGGCGGAATGGTCCATTTCTCCGCCCGCTTGGTCGTCGACCACTCCGGACTGATCCATCGACCCATGGCCCATTTGCGAATGATCCATCTGTGAGTGGTCTACAGGTGACTGGCCCATGGGTTGCGGCATCTCGGGGCTACCTTCACCTTGCGGCTGCATGGATTGGTGATCCATTGCACCATGGTCCATTTGCGAATGGTCCATGGGCATTGCGGAGGATGGCGGCGAAGCATCCTCTCCGCTGCCTTCCTCTTCGGCGGCCTCCTCTGCGTCCTGCGGGTCGGCAGGCTGCATCGGCATGGAATGGTTATGGCCATGGTCTTGCGCGAAGGCGGGCGTTGCCGTTCCGGCGAGCATGAGCGCGATCATATACTTCATCCGCTCTCTCCCACGCGCTGTACGTCTGGTTGCCCTGCTTCCTGCGCGACCGTTACGATCTGGAACATGCCGGCATGCATGTGATAGAGAAGATGGCAGTGAAACGCCCAGTCTCCTGGCTCGTCGGCGGTGAGATCGAACTGGGCGAAGCCGCCGGGCTGCACGACCACCGTGTGCTTTTGTGGTTGGCGATCGGCAGGTGCGCCGTTGACGAGCTCGAAGAAATGACCGTGAAGGTGGATCGGGTGCGCCATCATGGTGTTGTTGACCAGCTTGACCCGAACCCGTTCGTTATAGGCAAAGCGGATCGGCTCGTCGCTGACGGCCGAGAACTTCTCGCCGTCGAACGACCACATGTAGCGTTCCATGTTCCCGGTGAGATGAATTTCCATCTGGCGCGACGGCGTGCGCAGATCGTCATTCGGTTCGAGCGCGACCAGATCCTTGTAGTTCAGCACCTTATGCGGAACCTTGTCGAGGCCGATACCAGGATCGCCCATCCGGTCCTGCGGGTTCATGGCAACCATGTCTATGCCTGGACTGACCTTCACATCGGGTGGCAGCCTGGACGTGTCGCGCATGTCCATGCCGCCCATCGACATTCCAGCCATTCCGGCCATCGCTCCCTCGCTTGACCCGTCGCCGCTGTCGCTCATGTCCATACCGTCCGGCGGCGAGGTTCCATGTCCCATCGCGCTATGATCCATGCCTGACATGTCACCTTCCATTCCAGCCATGCCACCCATACCCGCCATGCCCATATCGGCCATCGTCAGGAGCGGCGGATCGCGCAGCGCGGGGACAGGCGCGCGGGCACCGGGGCGGCTGGCAAGCGTCGCGACCGCCATGCCCGAGCGATCCATGCTTTCCGCGACGATGGTATGCGCTTCGCCGGTCGGTTCGACGACTATATCGTAGGTCTCGGCGGTGCCGATCTGGAACTCTTCGACCTCGACCGGCCTCACGTTGAGACCGTCGGCCGCTACGACCCAGAATTTCAGCCCGGGAATACGGACGTTGTAAAAGGACATGGCGCTGCCATTGATCACCCGGATGCGGACCCGCTTGCCGCGCGAAAACAGATATTCCAGCCCTTCTTCGGGACCGTGTCCATTGGCGAGGTAAGTGTAGGTCGAGCCCGTGACGTCGAGGATATCTGTCGGCATCATGCGCATTTCTGCCCACATCCGGCGCTCTTCTCCGGTCAGCGGATAATCATCGGTCAACGTGCGTTGCTGGTAATTGAAGTACCCCTCGCCCTTCTTCAGCTTCGACATGATTGTGTGGGGATGCATCGGCGTAAATTCGCTGAGCAGCATCACGTAATCGTAGTCGGCCTGCACCGGATCGGGTCCGGTAGGATCGACGATGATGGGCCCGTAATGCCCGGCCTGTTCCTGCAGGCCGGAATGGCTATGCCACCAATAGGTGCCAGCCTGCCGTATGGCGGGCATTTCGTAGGTGAATGTCTGCCGCGGCCGGATTCCGGGAAAGCTCACACCGGGCACACCATCGAACTGAAACGGCACAAGCAGTCCGTGCCAGTGGATCGAACTGTCTTCGTCCAGCGCATTTGTCACATTGAGATTGACAGGATCGCCTTCTTTCAGCCGCACCAGCGGACCGGGAACGCTACCGTTCACCGCCACTCCCATACCGCTACGGCCCTGAACAATTCGCGGGCCGCGCGCGATGGTTAGATCGATATTGCGGCCGGATACTTCATCGAAACCCTGGCGGATCGTCGCGCCATTCATGTTGCCGCCGCGCGCCCAGGCGGGCATCGCGGCGGTGGCACCAAACAGGCCGCCGGCGACGATACTCGAGCCCAGGAATTTGCGTCGATTGATTGCTTGCATGAGAAAGTCCTGTTCGAAGGAGGTTTGCCCTATCCTACGCGGCTGGAGGCGCTTCCCCTCACGCGCGCGAAATTTTTTCCTTCAGAGCCTTTCGGGCACGGTAGACCAGCGATTCCACCGCCTTCTCCGAAACACCCATTATATCGGCAACCTCGTTCTGGCTTCGCCCATCGATGGCAACGAGAATCAGCGCCTCGCGCAGCCGCACGGGAAGCCGTTGAATTTCGGCATGGGTCTTTTGCAGAAGCTGCCGATCGACTGTCTCGGATTCCGGCGAGGGCGCAGGATCGGAGGCAAGTTCCGGCATGGAAGCCTTTCCGAACCCCAGGAACTGCGCTGCCTTCCGCCTGCGGAGTTTGTCGCGGCATTTGTTGAGTGTGATCGTCGTGAGGAACGGGAGAACGGGCCGCGCCGGATCGAGGCGCTTGCGGGCGATCCACGCCGAAGCAAGGGCATTCTGCACAACGTCTTCGGCTTCATCATGTGAGCCAACCATTCGCAATGAGGTTGCAAGCAGGCGGGGTATGAGCGGTTCTACAAGTTCCGTGAATGCGCGGCGGTCACCGGCGGCAACTTTTGCAACAAGCGCCTGCTCCTGACTATCCGGCTGCCCCTGCACTCCGCGATCATTCCGAAGGCGAACCGGTCAGTGACCGGGCAACCTGCTGATCGAATTCGCGTTGCTGCTCTTGGTCGAGAATGCGGCGCATCGCGAAAACATGCCGGACCGTCGCCTTCTGCAATTCGCCCATGCTCTGGTGGACCTCGTCGATGGCTAGACTGACCTCGGGGCCGTATTCATGCTCCTTGTCCATCGCGGCGGCCAGATTGGCGTTAGCACGCCGAACCGCCAGTTCGCGCTGGGCGTTCTCGATTGCGTAGCGCTCCTCGAGACGGTCGAGCCGATCTTCCTGTTGGGCGGTGAGGTCGAGCTGTTCGTGAACGAATTCGTGGAGACTGCCCGGCTGGGTTGGCGCGAACCATCGCTCTGCTGCGACCGCGCCCAGAAATCCCGCAAGAGCAGCGAGTAGGACGGCAAGCGCGATATACAGTTTGGGACTTTTCATCAATCGACGTGTAGCAGCGCGGCGGGAGAAAGGCGGGCGTCGCTAAATAGCGGGTAGGCGGGTTCCTGAGCATAGACAGGAGCCTGAACCGTGAGGGCACCCGCGCCGAGTCCAACTGCGAACAGGCCGGCAAACAGCATGCTGCGCATGGCCCCGTCCCGCCGCGCACTCATATCGCCGACACGTTCCCAGACGCCTTCCATGAAGCCGCCGAGCACGCTCGGTGCAATATCGTGGGCAAGAGCGCTCAGAATAGGGTCCAGGTCCTGTTCCATCGGTGCGGGTCGATCCTTCAACTGCTGTTCGTTCTTCCCATACGCGCGGCGCGTCCGCTCCCCGCAAAGATATTTAATGAGGGGAGGCGGCTCGGGATGCGTAACAGGCAGCATAGCTCTCGTTAATCTGCGGTGAAAGGGCACGCGCCACCATGAAAGCAGTCCATTTTTTGATACTTGTTTGCGCGGTGATCCTGCCGCTCGGTCCTGTTTATGCGCACGGCGACGAAGCGCATGATCCCGCTACGAACGCTGCCGCCTCTTCCGAGCCAAGTCAGGAAGCGACTGGCATGAGCGGGATGCAAAGCGCCTCGGGTCAGTCTGCCGAAGCCGGCCACGGCTCCGACGGCCATGATGACGCATCCGGCGGACACGAGAGCGTCAGTGAGGGTGACTTTGTCACTGTCCTCAAGAAGCTGCATCCCGCGACGATCCATTTCCCGATTGCACTGTTCCTGCTGGCAGCCTTGGCCGAATTGTTCGTCATGGCCGGGAGAGGCGCTGCAGCCGAACCCGCTGTCCGCGTGCTGATCTATGGCGGTGCGGGCGGTGCCGTCGTCGCAGCCCTGTTCGGCTGGATTCATACCGGCCTCTGGTTTGGCGGCGATACGGTCATGCATCTCCACCGCTGGAACGGAATGCTGATCGCCGCGCTCGGTCTCGCTCTTGCCGCCCTTGCTTACAGGCCGCGTAAAGACAGAGTCCTTCTGCGCACCGGACTTTTCGCGATGGCCGCGCTCATTCTGCTTCAGGGTTTTCTCGGCGGAGAGCTTGCGCACGGCCCCGATCACCTTGGCCTCTCCTGGATCTGAAGGATAAACATGATGCAGCATTTCAAGACGAAGAAGATGATTGGAACGCTTTTCCTCGGGACCGCGCTGGCGGGCTTGGCGGCGTGCGATCAACAACCCGAGCCTATGGCGGATGACGGAAATACGGCTGCCATCGAGACAGCACCGGCGAGCGCGCCGTCGCCAGTTGAGGCCGCTTCCGTAAATTCGACCGAGACCGGCGTAGAAACCGCGCCCGTCGCCAGCGTACCCGCGACCGAGCGCAAGCCGGCTGGTCCGGCCGAAGCGCCACCACCGCGCACGCCGACAACTGGTTTGACGCCGGCACCCGCTCCAACGACCTCGGATGTTCCGGAACCGGTCGACCCGCATGCAGGGCACAACATGGAGACCATGTCCGATCACGACATGGAAGGAATGTAGGAGATTTGAGCATGAAATTCATAGTTACTGGCTTGGGCATACGCCGCGCGCGCGCGGCACTCGCTACTTTCGGCGTGATCCTCCTTGCAGCCTGCACGAGCGCCGCACAGGCAAGCCCCTATGTAATGTTCCGCGATCCGCAATGCGGATGCTGCGGGGAATGGGCGAAGCATGTTCGCACCGGTCTGGATCACGAGGTCATGGTTCGCGAAGACCGTCCCATGGCCGAGGTAAAGGCCGAAGCAGGCGTGCCTGACGGCTTGGTCTCCTGCCACACGATGGAAGTCGATGGCTATGTGATTGAGGGTCATGTTCCCGCACGCGAGATCGCGCGCCTTCTCGAAGAACGACCCGACGGCGTGACTGGCCTCGCCGTTGCGGGAATGCCCCTTGGCTCCCCCGGCATGGAAGTTGGCGGGAGGGTGCAGCCCTACCAGGTCATCGCTTTCGGACCTGCGGGCGAGCGCGTATTTGCAAGCTATCCATGACCCGCTGGAGCGGGCTGGAGTGAAAGCATTCGATTGAAAGGAAAGCCGATATGACCCATCGATCGATTCGCCCGGAAATCTTGCGATGGGGCTGGACGCTCAGCAGCTTTCTGCTTCTCAGCTATTTTCTCTGTGTGGGTTTCGGCCTCCTTTTCCCTGAGCGGTTTCACATGCACGAGGCCTGGGCGCCTCTCCTGCCAGGCTTCGAATGGCTAACCTGGCGCGGCTTCCTTGCCGGAGCCGTCGGCAGCTTCCTTTATGGCTGGTACATTGGCGTTATCGTGGTGCCGCTTTACGCCGTGTTTGGTCGAGAAAAACGCGGATGACGATACACCTCATACTCCACAGGACCTGTCTTCATCGACGCGTTCCCGGCATTCCGGACGGGGGAGTTCGAGCCTTATGACGGCGACGAAGCATGGCACACATACCGCGATGGAAAGTGCGCCCGACGCCGCTGGTAAGGGGACAATAAGTCTCGCCGGGGGTGTGGCTATGGGTACCGGCGTGATGATCGGCGCTGGGATCTTCGCTCTCACCGGTCAGATCGCGGAACTTGCCGGCCCGCTGTTCCCGCTATCGTTCGTTCTGGGCGCACTCGTCACATCGCTGGCCGCCTATAGCTACATCAAGATGTCCAATGCGTGGCCATCGTCGGGCGGCATCGCGATGATTCTGCAGAAAGCCTATGGTCCTGGCGTCGTTGCGGCCTCGGCTTCCCTGCTCATGGCGCTTTCGATGGTTATCAACGAAAGCCTCGTTGCGCGAACCTTTGCTACCTACGCCCTGCGACCGTTCGGGCTTGAGGAGAACAGTCTCCTGCTGTCAGCCCTGGCTCTTGGGTTGATCGTATTCGCCTATATCGTGAACAAGGCGGGCAATCGATCGGTGAGCGGCTTCTCGCTTGTCATGTCGGCGATCAAGATCGGCGGGATCGCTCTGTTCGCCGTGGCCGCAATCGCCGCGAGCGGATTTTTCTCCGGCGCGTTTGCCGAGCCTGCGTCTATGACGAGCGGCGGCGCGTTCCTGGCGTCGGTCGCGTTCTCGATCCTGGCGTTCAAGGGCTTTACCACGATCACCAATAGCGGCGGAGAGATCGTCGATCCGCATCGCAATGTAGGCCGCACGATCATGATCTCGATCGCGATCTGCGTCGTCACCTACCTGCTCGTCGCGTTCGCGGTCGGGTCCAGTCTGACGATCGGCCAGATCGTCGAGGCGCGCGATTATTCGCTCGCTGCCGCCGCCCGGCCGGCGCTTGGAGAGCTCGGGTTCTGGTTTACCATCGTCATTGCGATTGCGGCGACCACTTCGGGCGTGATCGCCAGCGTATTTGCAGTCTCGCGGATGCTCACCATGCTGACCGAGATGAAGATGATCCCGCACAGTCACTTCGGCATGAAGGGTCCGATCCGCGGTCACTTGCTGGTCTATACGGTGGTGATCGCGGGCACGCTCGCGGTGCTGTTCGACCTGTCGCGGATCGCTTCGCTCGGGGCGTTCTTCTATCTCGTCATGGACATGCTGGTCCATTGGGGCGTGTACCGCCATCTGCGCAAGGAGATCGGGGCCAAGGGTTCGGTCCTGCTTGCGGCAATCGCTGCCGACGGCGTAATTCTTGTCGCCTTTGCGGGGGTGAAGCTCGATTCCGACCCCGCCATCGTGGTGATCGGGGCGGTCCTCATAGCTGCGGTATTTGGTCTCGAAGCCCTGTTCCTGCGCCGGAGACGTGCGGAGGATGGGAACGCGCATGCGGACGCCGGCGTCAATGGAAGCAGCCAAGACCATCAAAACGAGGCAGAAAAACAATGAAGCAGGCAAAAGTATACCGGATGGTGATGGACAAGCACATCTGTCCATACGGCCTGAAAACGGTCGACCTGCTCGAACGGCAGGGTTTTGCGGTCGAGGACAATCACCTCTCCTCGCGCGAAGAAACCGACGCGTTCAAGCAAGAGCATGGCGTCGAGACGACACCGCAGACCTTTATCGATGGCAAGCGGATCGGCGGATACGACGATGTCCGCGCCCATTTCGGCAAGAAGAGAACGCAGACCGGCGACGACACGATCAGCTATCAACCCGTCATCGCCATCTTCGCGATCGCGGCGCTGCTTGGCCTCGCCATCAGCTGGTACGCGCTTGGCGAGCTGCTCACCGTGCAAGCTGCCGAATGGTTTGTCAGTCTGTCAATGTGCTTGCTCGCGGTGCAGAAGCTGCAGGACGTCCGCAGCTTCTCGACCATGTTCCTCAATTACGATCTGCTGGCGCAGCGCTGGGTGCGCTACGGTTTCGTCTATCCCTTCGGCGAGGCGCTGGCTGGTATCCTGATGACCGCGCATGCGCTGCCGATCATCTCGGTACCGGTCTCACTGTTCATAGGCACGATTGGTGCCGTCAGCGTGTTCTACGCGGTCTACATCCAGAAGCGTGAGCTCAAATGCGCCTGCGTGGGCGGCAGTTCCAACGTGCCGCTGGGGTTCGTGTCGCTGACCGAGAACCTGTTCATGATCGGTATGGGCCTCTGGATGGGAGCAAAGGCGCTGGGCTGGATCACTTTATGATCGCGGCTCTGCTCCTCGGCTTCGTCCTATTTGCGGTCTCGCTCTATTTTCATATGTGGATGCTGCGCGGCGCCAAGGCCCTTTCCCCGCCCGGGAAGGAGCCAAGGCATCTTCGGGTCCTTGCCGGCTCGTCCCTGGTTCTTGCCAGCCATCTCGTCATCGCCGGTATCTTTGCAGGCGGTATGTATCTCGCCAGTGTTTGGGGACTTGGAGCGCTGGAGCAGGACGTCATCGATAGCTGGATGGACTATTATTACTTCGCGCTGATTACGATATCGACTGTCGGACTGGGCGATATTCTGCCCGCCGGTCACATGCGCGCTATTTCCGGAATAGCCGCACTGACCGGGTTCCTGATGATCAGCTGCACCGCCCAATATGTCTACCAGACCATGAGCAAACAGGAGAACTGATATGGCGAAAGGCACGCAACACGATCATAGCGAGGGAGGCGGTGGCAATTACTGGCGCTTCATGGCGATGGTCTCGACATCGACCGTTGTCATGTTTGTCCTCATGTATGCCAACACCTACGATGCCGATCACTTCTTCTGGAGCGAAACGCGCTTCTGGATGATGTTCGTGATGGGCGCGATGATGATGGTCGTCATGCTGCTCTTCATGTGGGGCATGTATAAAGACAGAACCAAGAACTTCATCATTCTCGGCGTCGCAGCAGTGGTCTTCGCCCTGGCATTGTGGCTCGTGCGCAGCCAGACCACGATCGACGACGAGGAATATATGGCGGCGATGATCCCTCACCACTCGATCGCCATCATGACCAGCGAACGGGCGCATATCCGCGATCCGCGCGCGCGCAAGCTCGCGCACGATATCATCCTCGCCCAGCGCCGCGAGATCGCGCAGATGAAATACCTCATCGAGGATATCGAGGAAAATGGCGTGCGGACCACTGAGAGGCTCCCCGAAGATATCGAAGCTCCGGTTCCCGCAACTCCGCAACCTGACCCAACCCTTGCCGAGACACCCGAAGAAAGAGCTGCGCAATGAAGACGACCTTTATCCTCACCACAGGGCTGGCTGTCGCGCTGGCTGGGTGCAACCAGAACACCGCCATCGGCAATGATCGCGAAGCGCAGCTTGATCCGCCGGCCAAAGCGTCGCCAATCGAGCCGGCTTCCAGCGCGCTGCAGAACATATCGACGGCGCTCGTAAAGCCCGAGACGATGAGCGACGCCGATGTTTCGGCAATCGGCGGGAAGGAAGGTCGTTGTGTCTTCCGCTTGACCGAGGTTGGCTACCCCACCTTCGTTTACGAACCGGGAAGCCAGGGCTTCATCAAGCTGAACGGCAAACTGATCCCGGTCAGCGCTGCCGGTACGGATCGCTATACCAGCGGCGATCTGCTCGTCACTACGCGCCTGCTGGACGATGAAGGCAATGCGGGCTTGCAAGCGCAGGAATTGATCGTGGTCCCGCCCGGGGCAGGAGATGAACTGGGGTACCGTGGGTATTCTATCTGCGATCAGTAGCAGAAAAACCTGCGGGAGCTGCCTGAATTTTTGCCTTAGGCAGACTATGCGCGGGTTTCGAAGCTGCAATGGACAGGCGGCTCCACCTCCCCCCAAGAGAGCCTGCGGGTCGCAGGCTCTAGAGCCGTCTCGGAGCCCCGCGCGTGACCAACCCCATGCGCGGGGCTTCACATTCAAGCGCATCATTTGCAATTGCGAAGGTTTCTTTTTGACAGATAATCTGACCCTTGCCGTCTTCGGCGCCGGTGGAAAGACCGGCACGCTGCTCCTCGAACAGGCGAAGCGGCGCGGCCACCACGTGCGCGGTCTCGAGCATCATTTGCCGGACCCGGCGAAACGGATCGAAGGTGCCGACTATATCCAATGCGACGTGCTCGAGGACGACCTTGCTGATGCCATCCGTGGTTGCGATGCGGTTATTTCTACCCTTGGCGTTTCGTTCACGCCATCGACCGCGATCGACCCACCACCGCTCTACACCGAGGGAACACGCCGCATTCTCGAAGCGATGCGCCGGGCGGACATCGACCGGATCGCAGTGATCTCCGCAGCTTTCGTGGACCAGCAGCCCGGAATGCCGTCATGGTTCCGGCTGACTGTTGTCCCCGCTCTGGCAAACATTCTCGAACACATGCGGGTCATGGAGGGCATGCTCGAGGCCGAGCAAGGTCTCAGGTGGACGGCCGCAAGACCCGGTTGGCTTATCAATTTGCCCTATAGCGGCGAAGCGCGAGTGAAAGCGCGGACGCTATCGGCGGACTGCTTCCGCTGCCGCCATGCCGATCTCGCTGCCCTGCTTCTCGATTCAGTAGTGAGTGGGAGGTGGATCAACGAAAAGCCTGCAATCGGCAAGCCGGAGGCTGACGATCTTGAAGGGCTTCTTGCCCTTCGCGAGGAACTGGAAAGCCTCTTCGCATCTTCGTCGCGATAGGTTGAGCGATGGCGATGTTTGTCGCCGTTTGGAATGCGCCGCTTGCGGCATCGGCAATTCGGTCTGGAGTTTGAGAACATGACACATGACAAGAAAGACATCGCAGTGTCGCGGTGGGAAGGCGAGGGCGGGGCACTGCCCTGCGGTCCCCAGGAAGCGCTAGCAGCCACTTGCGACGAGTGGGATATCCCCGCCCTGTCGGACGCGGAGCTCATCCAGCTGCGCATCCGGGTCATTGCCTTGGAAAATATCGTTCTCAGCCTTCTGTCGAAGGCAAGCAACGAGCAGCTGGAGCATATCGCTGAAATGGCGGACTTGATAACGCCGCGGCCCGACGCGAAGCAGCATCCGCTGACCATCCACGCAGCGACCCAAATGAACCATATGGTGGAGCGCGCCAAGCATTTTCGATCATGACGCAGAATGCGGATGGCAACTGGTTGCTTATTTTTCCCACGCTGCCGTTCAGGTCTTTCTCGAAACAGCCTTCAGGAGGGGGGACACCGTCTCTAGCGGTTGAACTTTCCAAAGAGATCGGAAAGTTCCGCCAGTTTCATTCGCTGTGCTTCCTCGTCGCCGCTTTCGATTATGGCTGCGATGGACTCCTGCGCATGGATGGCGAGAACTTTGGTTCTCGTTGCGCGGCCAGCGTTTCGATCGGATCGTCTCGGTCGGCATGTTCGAGCACGTCGGACGCCCGCAATTCGCAACGTTCTTCCGCTGCTGCGCCAATATGCTGACGGATGACGGGGTGATGCTGCTCCACACGATTGGTCGGATCGGCACACCGGGCACAACCGACGCTTTCACGCGCAAATACATCTTTCCAGGCGGCTACATCCCGGCGCTTTCGGAAACCGTCGCGGCGAGCGAGAAATATCGCCTCATTGCCAGCGACGTCGAGATGCTGCGGCTGCATTACGCCAGAACGCTGCGCGCATGGTATGCCAATTGCGAAGCCAACCGCGAACGGATCGAGGCGATGTTCGATGCGCGCTTCTATCGCATGTGGACCTTCTATCTCGCCGGAGCCACGGCGGCTTTCGAACATGGCGGCATGTGCAATTACCAGATTCAGTATTGCCGCGATCGGAGGGCTTTACCCTTGACGCGCCGATATGTCGGCGAAGCGGAGGGGGCATTGCGGGGCAGGTGGGGCAACCTTTCGGGACGGGTTTCTTAAGATCCTTTGCTGACCTGACAGCAACCGTACGGGCCAGCAACGGAAGATCATGTCCAGATGCTACTGCTCATGGTGCAGTTCTACTTCCGCGCGAGCGAGTTGCATCATCCAATCTGGTCGAACGCAAGGCGCATATCATCCAGGCGACAGCTTCATGCGTGTCTTTCACGTGATTTTCCGCATCATCGAGAGAAACCACCATATCGAGCAGGACGTTTTCGTCGCAGCTTGCTTGACCGTCTTTGCCGACATACCGGTGTCTGACGGTCCTGATCGATCGGATCAGTGACCGGCTGCACCGGGTCCAGATCCATGAACCCGACGTATTGCTCGACGCTGTAGAAAGCCTCGCTGAGATCGGGGCGAGTCTACGATGCTCGCGTGACATACGGATGCGCGCCTTGCGGCGTTACCTTCGCAGATGCGAGGAGCGCGTTCCGCAATTGGTCAGTCGGCTATCGGGATAGGTTTTAGCAATTCAATTCTGCGCTGCTTTCCACGCGCCCATCGAACCCAGGTACACATCCACATTGTCAAAGCCGTGAGCGTCGAGCCAGCCTGCCGCCACTGTCGCCCGCATTCCGCTCGCGCACATGAGGGTGTAGCCGCGGGCCGGGTCCAGATCCTGCCAGCGCTTGGGCAGTTCGCCGACATAAATATGCTCCGAGCCGTCGATCGCGGCTGCCGCCCGTTCATCGGCATCACGCACATCGAGCAGTGTCCATTCGTTGTGTTCGCCGGTCAGCCGCCGTTCGACTGTTTCGGTATCCACCATCGGAATCGATCGCATATTCTTGCCCGCCGCCGCCGCGGGCACTACGCCTACGTAACCACCCAGAACGTTGTCCAGTGCAATGCGGACCAGGTGTTCCATGGCAGTATTAAGCTGGCCCTGCGACGAGGCGATCAGGGCGACACTCTCCCCTTCGCCGATAAACCACCCCGCAAAGGCGGGGATCATCCCAACCGGGAGATTGATACTGCCGGGCAGATGGCCCGACGCATAGGCGAGCGGCTCGCGGATATCGATGAGGTGGTCCGCGCCGCATTCGCCCAGCTCCTGTAGCGACATCGGTTTCGGCTCAATGACCCGCGGAGCGGGACTCCCGCCCTCCAGGTTCAGCCGCTCCATCAACCTGAAATAGGGAGGCTGATAATGGTTCTCTCCCACCTTGAAGTCGATAAAGGCTTCGCGGTCCTCGATCTGCAGCCGCGGATTGTTGTGCCGCTCGTGGCCCACGCTGGAGAACTCGCGGTCGGCCATGCCCGACCCGCAAACAGAACCGGCACCGTGGGCCGGATAAATGATGGCCTGATCGCCCAGGTCGCAGATCTTGCGCAGGGAATCATAGAGCAGGCCTGCGACCTCACGTTTGCGGTCGGGATAGAAGTCGGTGCGTCCGACGTCGCCGACGAACAAGGCGTCGCCGGTAAACACGCCAACGGCTTTCTCCGGATATTCGGTGTCGAACAATGCGTAGGCGAGATGATCGAATGTATGGCCCGGCGTCTCCAATACGCGGAATTCGAGCTGGCCGACGCGATAGCTGTCGCCCTCGCACGTCGTTTGCGCATAGACGACTTCGCCATCGGCGTTCGGGCCGTGCAGCACCTTTGCCCCGGTCATGTCGGCCAGGACCGCTGCGCCGGAAACGAGGTCCTCATTACGATGCGTCTCGAAAATATGCGTGATCGCCAAGCCTTCGGCGCGGGCCTTCTCGATATAGATGTCGCAATCGCGGCGCGGATCGATCACTGCCGCCTGCCCGCCGGACCCGACGAGATAGGACAGATGGGATAGGCCGGGTGTCTTGATTTTTTCGAGAAGCATGATGGGTTTCCTTCTGGTCGGTTTACGAGGGGATGCGGTCAGGCCGAAAGCAGGCCCCCGAGCAAAACGGTTGGCCACCGTAAAGGATTGCGAGTTCACAGGAAAAGTGCCGCCTGGGCGGACGATGAGGAAAAACAAGTGCGTCGAAAATGCCTATAGCGATGGACGCCGAGAGATATGCCAATCTCCATTTCCTTTTTGGATATTCGTTCATATCAAACCTCGAGCGATATCGTCGGGCAGAGACGGATCGTCATTATCCCGCGACAATTCGCGAAACGCGCGGTTCTGCGACAGAAACACACGCCCGCCGATTTTCTCGAGAAATTCGGTTCGCTTGAGCCGATCCATCACCGGACCTTTAACTTCCGATAGGTGGAGGTCGATCCCGCTATCGGAGAGCCGGTGATTGATCGCCTCGAGGCTTTCCAGGCCCGAGGCGTCCACTTCGTTGACCGCACTGCACATCAGGATGACGTGGCGCACCTCCGGCTGGTCCGCGACGCGCTCGAGCACGTATTCCTCCAGCCAGCGCGCATTGAGATAGGTCAGGCTTTCATCGATACGGATCGACAGGACGTGCGGAACGGTAAAGACATCATGCCGCTCCACATTACGGAAATGTTCGGTTTCCGGAACACGCCCGACGATAGCCGCGTGCGGCCGCGATGCGCGCCACAGATACAGCAGCAGACCAACCACGACACCGGTAATCACGCCCAGTTCCACGCCAGCCAAGAGAGTGGTGACGATGGTCGCCAGATGCGCTGCGAAATCCGCCTTGGAATAGCGCCACAGCTGACCGGGCGTCTTCAGATCGACCAGGCTGAGCACCGCGACGATAATCGTGGCCGCCAGCGTGGCGATAGGCAGGCTGAACAGCAGCGGCGTAAGGAACAGCGATGCCAGGGCGATCCCGATGGCCGTATAGGCGCCCGCAGCCGGCGTTTCCGCGCCGGCATCGAAGTTTACCACCGAGCGGGCGAACCCGCCCGTCACCGGATAGCCGCCCGAAAAGGCGCTTGCGATATTCGATGCGCCCAGCCCGATCAGCTCCTGGTCGGGCGAGATACGCTGACGCCTCTTGGCGGCCAAGGTCTGCGCGACCGAGACGCTCTCCACGAACCCGATCACCGAGATCAGCAGAGCGGGCACCCATAGCTGCGCGATCAGGTCCATGTCGGTCGACGGGGTGGCGAAGGGCGGCAGCCCCTGCGGAATGGCCCCGACCAGATCGACGCCTTTTTCCGCAAGATCGAGCATAACGACCGCCAGAATGGTCAGCGCCACCGCGATCACGGGACCCGCCTTCGCAGCGATATCGGCGGCGCGCGATTTCAGCCCGATCCTCAAGAGGGCTGGTTTCAGTCCGCCCCTGACCCAGAACAGGAACAGCGTCGCCGGTATACCGATGGCCAGCGTCCACGGATTGGTCAGGCCTATATTGGACGCGAGCGATCCCAGCATCTCCGGCCAATTGTCGCCGCCGCCCGGAATCCCGAGAATATGCTTGATCTGGCTCGTGGCGATCAGAATGCCGCTGGCCGTGATGAAACCGCTGATCACCGGATGCGAGAGGAGGTTGGCAAGAAAGCCCAGCCGAAGAAAGCCCAGCACAGCCAGCAGGATACCCGACAGAGCGGCCAGCGTGATCGCCGCTTCGACATATTCGGCCGTGCCCTGCGCAGCGACAGCGCTCGCAGCAGATGCGGTCATCAGTGACAGGACCGCGACCGGACCCACCGCCAGCGTCCGGCTCGTCCCAAACAGCGCATAGGCCACCAGCGGCAGGATCGAGGCATATAGCCCGACGACCGGTGGCAGCCCGGCGAGCAAGGCGTAAGCCAGGCTTTGCGGGATAAGCATAATCGTGACGATCACCGCCGCCACCAGATCGTTCGTCAGGACAGAACCATTATAGGTGCGCCCCCATTGCAGAATGGGGAGGTAGCGTGCCAGCAGGTTGGGCTCGGCCATGGCTTCGATTGCTCCGACGACGCTTTAGCGCTGCGGCTCGAACAAGCGTACGATCAGCATTCCGCCCAGCATCGCCGCGACGAATGCCGCCGCCTTTGCCGGTTGGATTACCAGCGCGGCGAAGCCTGGCCCGGGACACAGGCCGGCAATTCCCCAACCGGTGCCGAACAGCGCGGCGCCGCCGATCAGGCGGGGGGTCAGGTCTGTCCGGTCGGGAAGGGCGAACGTGGCTCCAATCAAGGACTGCGCCATGCGCGCCTGGATCCGCCAGGCAATCGCCATCACGATCACCGCGCCGCCCATCACAAACGCGAGGGTAGGATCCCAGTGCCCGAATATGTCGAGAAAGCCGCGTACACGCGCCGGGTCGACCATGCCGCCCAGCGCCAGCCCGCCGCCGAACAATGTCCCCGATAGGAGCGGCACCAGCCGCGTCATGACAGCAGCTCTGGCCCCAAGGCGTTCATGACGGCGACGGTCGCGATCCCGGCCGCCATGAAGGTCGCCGTGGCAACAAGTGAGCGCTGCGACAACCGGCTGACGCCACATACGCCGTGGCCGCTGGTGCAGCCGCTGCCGATCCGCGCGCCGATGCCGACCAGAAGGCCCGCCACGATCAGCGGTACGTAACCGGCAAAGCTTGCCTCGATTCCGCCGGTAATCCAGGCGATCAGCATTGCGCCAATCGGCAGGCCCAGGACAAACGCCCACGCTGCGGATCTGGGCATACCGTCCCCGCTGATGCCGCAGGCGCGCGCGGCGATGCCTGACACACCGGCAATTCGCCCTGCGCCCAGCAGCATCAGCGCGGCCGCGAGGCCGATGAGCACGCCGCCGAGCAATCCGGCCACTGGTGCGGCATCGGGAAATCCGGGCAGCATCACAGCTTGTTCACCGGCATCTTGAGGTAGGACGTGCCGTCATCTTCCGGCGGCGGCAAATGGCCGCCGCGCATGTTCACCTGGATGGCTGGCAGGATCAGGCGCGGCATCTCCAGCGTCGCATCGCGCTGCGTGCGCATCTCGACGAACTGATCTTCATCGACATCTTCGTGAAGATGCACATTGGCTGTGCGCTGTGCGAGCATGGTGGTTTCCCACACGAATTCGGTGCGATTGGGCGCTTTGTAATCGTGGCACAGGAATACCCGCGTCTCGTCCGGCAGGCGCATCAGTCGCCGGACCGAGCGATAGAGGTTGCGCGCATTGCCGCCCGGAAAATCGGCCCGCGCAGAGCCATAATCGGGCATGAACATCGTATCGCCGATAAAGGCCGCATCGCCCACGATGTAGGCCATGTCGGCCGGGGTATGGCCGGGAACGTGGAGCGCGATCAGCGGTATCTCGCCGATCATTAATTCGTCGCCATCCTCCAGCAGGCGGTCGAATTGCGAGCCGTCGCGTTCGAATTCGGTGCCTTCGTTGAACACCTTGCCGAATACGCCCTGCACGGTGACGATCCCGCGCCCGATGGCCATTTCGCCGCCCAGCTTTTCCTGCAAATAGGGCGCGGCCGACAGGTGATCGGCATGTGCGTGCGTTTCCAGAATCCAGTCGACGGTCAGGCCTGCCTCGCGCACATAATCGATGATCTCGTCCGCCGCTTCCAGGCTGGTGCGGCCCGAGGGCTGATCGAAATCCCAGACGCTGTCGATAATGGCTGCGCGCTTGGTCTGATCGTCGCTGACGACATAGGTCGCGGTAAAGGTCGGCTCATGGAAGAAGGTTTTGACGTGAGGCGCTCGCGGATTGCCGGCAAGAACGCCGTTCACTTGTGCAATGGCCTTTTCGATATTCGTGTCGTCACTCATACTATCTCTCCGATGTCGTCGCTCGGCTGGGGGGATTGGCCGAGTTCGGGGCAAAAGATGTCGTGCAGCAATTCGAGAACCCGCTGCGCATTCGGGTCGCACACACGGTAGAACACCGACTGGGCCTCCTTGCGGGTCGCGACGAGATCGTCTTCGCGCAATTTTGCGAGGTGCTGCGACAGGGCGGACGGGCTCAGCCCGACTCGCTGCGCCAGATCGCCGACGGACAACTCGCCTTCCTCAGCCAGGAAGCAGAGGACCAGCAGGCGCGATTGGTTGGCCATCACTTTCAGCAGGCGGCTGGCCTCGCCAGCCTGGCGAATGAAATCCGTTTCTGAATGCCCGTCCTGGCCCATAATCTTCTCCATTAGCTATTACTAATTTAGAACTATCTGAGATATGTTCAAGGAAGGACTTTTGCCTTTCGCCAATCTTTCGATGGTGGCGTTGGAACCTGTAGCCGCTCCAGCTTCGTTGATCGGACAGGAGAGTGAACATGAAATACGATTTAGTCGTAATCGGCACGGGGACGGCAGCCATGGTTTGCGCCATGCGCGTTGTGAAAGCTGGCTGGAAAGTCGCGGTCGTCGACGAGAAGCCGTTCGGTGGCACCTGCGCGCTACGCGGCTGCGATCCCAAGAAAATGCTGGTGGCCGGCGCAGAGGCGATCGATGCAAAACAGCGAATGACAGGGCACGGGATAGAAGGGGGTCTGCACATCGATTGGCCCGACCTCATCCGCTTCAAGCGCAGCTTCACCGACCCCGTGCCCGAAAAACACGAGCGGCGATATGAAGAGGCCGACATCGTGACCTTGCATGGAACGGCAAAATTCAGGGGGCCTGATCGGCTGGCCGTAGGCGACCAGGAAATCGGATATCGCAAAATCCTGATTGCGTCGGGAGCCAGACCGATACCTCTAGCCATCCCGGGCGAAGAGCACCTGATCGACAATGAGGGCTTTCTCGAATTGCCCTCGCTGCCGAAGCGGATCGTGATGGTCGGCGGCGGATATATCGCCGCCGAGTTTTCCCATATCGCCGCCCGCGCGGGAGCCGAGGTAACGATCCTCCAGCGGGGACCGCGCATGTTGACACAGTTCGAACCAGAACTGGTGAGCTGGCTCATGGATGCGATCAATCGGATCGGTGTCCGCGTGATTACCGATACGACCGTCGATGCCATTCGAGAACGGGACGGAGAGTATGCGGTCCATGCGAGTGGCAAGGAGGGGCCGATCGAGGTTGCGGCCGATCTTGTCGTTCATGCGGCAGGACGGGCCCCGGCGATTGAGCGGCTCGATCTCGAAAAGGGCGGTGTCGCAGTCGAAAACGGAAAGCTGAAGCTGAACGAATTTCTGCAGAGCGTGAGCAATCCGGCCGTCTACGCTGCCGGCGATGCTGCCTCGAACGGGCCGCCACTCACGCCCGTTTCCAGCCATGATGCAAAAGTGGTCGCGGCCAATCTCGTCGAAGGCAATCACCGCGAACCCGATTACAGAGGAGTACCGAGCGTTGCCTTTATTCTTCCGCCTATCGCCCGGGTTGGGCTCACCGAGGCCGAGGCGAACGAGGCGGGGCTGAAATTTCGAACAAAGTGCGAGCGGACCTCTCAATGGTTCACCGCCAGGCGGGTCGCCGAACCGGTCTACGGCTACAAGACACTGATAGATGAGGAGACAGGAAAGATACTGGGCGCCCACCTCGTCGGACCCGGCGCAGATCAGACCATCAATATTTTCGGACTGGCGATCCGCCATGGGCTAACCGCTGACGATCTGAAGACTACGATGTTCGCCTATCCAACCGGCGCGTCTGACATCGGATGCATGGTCTAGGGCCGTGCGGTTTCCAGCATGTCTATGACGGCGCAGTCGGGCACATGACCGCCCGAACACTGCTCGACGGTAGCGGAAAGGTGTCGTTCCAGGCGAGTGAGATCGTCGATCTTGCGCCGCACTTCTTCGAGGTGATGAACTGCAATCTCGCGCACTTCGTCGCAGCATGCTTTGGCAGGACCGCCCAGATCCAGAAGTGTCCGCACCTCCTTTGGCGCAAAGCCGAGCTCGCGCGCCCGTTTGATGAATTTGAGTGTGCGGAGGTGACCGTCGTCGAAAACCCTGTGACCGCCTGCTGTACGATCCGGCGCACCGAGCATGCCGATCTTCTCGAAATAGCGGATTGTCTCGACATGGACGCCAGTCTTGCGCGCCAACTCACCTATCGACAGGCCACCCATGCCGAATCTCCTTGAACCTATATCTACTACAGGACGTACATAGAGTTCGAATCGAGCGGAGGCAAAGATGACCGAGCAGGCTATCCAATACGACGAGCCGAAAAGCGTGAGCGATCGTGGGGTTGCTGGCGTCGGAGTGCTGGCGAGTGCAGCAGCGCTTCTCTCCGCAGCCGCTTGCTGCGTCCTGCCCTTGGTCCTTGTCGCTGTCGGGCTCGGCGCTGGAGGGCTCGCATGGTTTGTTCCTTTCCATTTGCCCCTCACGGTCGCGGCCTTCGTCCTCGTGGCCCTCGGGTGGTTCCTTCACTTGCGCAAAGCGCGCGTGTGCAGTGCCGAAGGCTGTGAAAAGCCTGTCCATAACGGGGCTACGCGACTGGTATTGATGATTGCCACGGCCATGATCGTCCTGTCCGCGCTATGGGGCTTTATTGAACAACCGCTGATGCGTGCGCTCGGAGGAGCCTGATGCAGACTGTCTCCACGATCACTTGCCCCCAATGCGAAGCGGCCACGACCGAAACCATGCCGAGCAACGCATGCTGGTTCTTTTACGAGTGCCCGCATTGCCAGAAAAGGCTGAAGCCGCTGGCCGGAGACTGCTGCGTCTTTTGCTCTTATGGAGATGTGCCATGTCCGCCCATTCAGGAGGCGCGCGAAAATGGCGGCGGTTCCACTTGCGGCGCGTCGCAGTAGAGGACCGCATCACCCACGGTGCGAACGAGATGTCTGTTCCAGTCGTCGAGGGCTTTGCCCTTTTCCTGTTTCCAGTTGGGGCGCTGGTAGGCGCGCGCAACGCCTGCTTGCGAACCGCTCACATGGTTCACCACCGCCAAGCCAGCTTCGGGTAAGGATACCGCTAGCGATTTCAACGAAAATAAATGCAAGCGACAAGAACCCCGATATTACAAACGAAGGTTGCCAAATGGCCCTATATGGCCCATACGATGCCATATAGGAGTATCATGATGACTGCATTTCAACCTGTAGACACCGCAATTCGCGATTTTCGGCCCGTCCCGATTACCGATGACGAGGCCGCTGCGATGTTTCGTGCGGTGGTAAACCTGTTCGGAAAATGGGATGTGACCGACGAACAGGCATCCACACTGCTTGACGTCCCCGTGCGGTCTTACCGCCGCTGGAAAGCGGACGGTGAACCCGGCCGGATCGACCGCGACGGCAAGGCGCGATTGTCCAACCTGATCGGTATTCACAAGGCGCTGCGCTATATGTTTCGTGAGACACGGCGCGCCCATGACTGGATCAAGGCACCCAATAGCGCATTTCAGGGTCGCTCCGCGCTCGATATCATGCTGGGCGGCGAACTGACCGATCTGATGCGGGTGCGCCGCTATCTCGACGCCGAGCGTGGCGGATGGTGATCGATCCCGAAACGGTCCCGGTTTCCACTATCGAATGGCAAAGCGCGGTCCGTATCATCCGCAGCATCCACCCGCCGATCGATCTGTTCGAGGATATTGCCGATCCCGCCGACTGGCCACTGCTCATATCGGCGGAGCAAAAGACCAATCCGCGATTGATGGAGAATATCGGCAATCTCGACCTCGTACCGCAAGAGCGGCGTGTCGGCGGACCTGGGGCGACGTATCTTATGGCACCGTTCACCCATGTCAGCCACGACCGCCCGACGCGATTCAGTGACGGCAGCCATGGCGTGCTCTATGCGGGCAACAGCTTCGAGGTCGCGCTGCTCGAAACCATTCATCATCATAGCCGCTTCATGGCGCGCACGAACGAAGCACCAGGCTGGACTTCGCAATTCCGCGAGGTCGTGATGGACATCAATGCGCGGCTCCATGATCTCCGCGCGGATGAGGGACGATTCAGTGAAGCCGCGGACCCGAATGACTATTCGGCGAGTCAAACGCTGGGAGGGCAATTACAGGCAGCCGGGTCGAACGGGGTGGCCTATCCAAGTGTGCGCCGCGAAGGCGGCGAGTGTGCTGGCCTGTTCTATCCCGACCTCGCCTCAAATGCGATCCAGGGCCGCCATCTTGATTATCATTGGGATGGGGCGCGGGTTGATCTCTACCGCGATACCGGGACAGGGGAAGTGTTTCGGATCGTGTGACATGTGAGATGCAAATTTTCGGCAGAGATTTTAAAGGGAAGCGGCGCTGACCATACGCCGACAGTTCTGGTTTAATATTGCTGTGAGCGGCCTGTCGATATCCCCGCGACTGCCTGCTCCATCATCAAGCGTGTCGAACGCAAAGCGCAATTCAACAAAATGCAATCTTCTTGAGTGCAGCCGATATAAATTCGCGCGTATTCGGGATCGACGAGCATATCGATCAGAGCGGTTTCGTCGCCGCTTCGATCTCCATCTTCGCCGGCAACAATGGATCGTTTCATAGCCGCTTCGCAAAGGGTCATCAGGCTATCAAAAACCGGGACGAGAATTTCAAGCCGATGCCGCGCCAGCGTCTGATATATGTAGGGCTGAACTGCTTCGCCATGATCCTTGGCATCGCGCCAGCATCGCATGACGTCCAGAATTATGCCTTCCGGCATATCCAATGCTTCATCGAAGCGGACCGCGTGAGCCTCCGCCATTGTCTAAAGCCTCTCTAGTCTCTCGAACAGAGTTTTGGATCAGGACACGCGGAACCAATTCCTTGTCTCACATACCGAGCTTTCGCCTAATCGACAAAGCTCCAGTACGGCGATACCGGCGATCAACCATCCTTGTCGGCGTGCTCGGGTTTCCCTTGGCGCTCGCCGTTGGCGAAATCCTCAAGTTCGTCCTCGCTCATCGAATCGTACATGTCTTTCGAAGCGCCTTGCAGATCGCTCACCTTGGTATCGCCGCGCTTCGCGGACAGAGCTGCTCCTGCGGCTTTTTGCTGGGCTTTCGATTTTGCCGGCATGGTATCTGCTCCTTGTCTCCACTCAATATGCTTCTCGGCACTTCGTGCGCGCGAAGTGCGTGGCTTCCGTCACCAGTAAGGTGTGACCGCCCAATATTCGTACGAGCGCGTCTGGTAATCGCGGTCATAAGCGGTGTCGCGCTCGCTTTCCTTATAGGTCGGCGCGCCCTTCAACTGATCCTCGGTCACGTCGAGCTGGTAGCCATTTAGTTCGGTATTATAGTCGAATTTTTCCCAGGGCAGGCTGTGCAACTCGCCGCCCATACCAAGGAAGCTGCCCACCGAAATCTCGACGTCGCGGGCCTGGCCACCGCGTTTTTCGATCAGGACACGTTCGACAGTACCGATCTTGTCGCCATTGGACCCATAGACCGCCGTTCCTTCGACGCGGTCGCTGCCGATCAGATCGCTGCTCCTTACGTTTTCATGGGACATCGTGATAACTCCTTTCCGACTGAAATTGACCAAGAGAGACTTGGTCACAGCGGAGTAACGCTCGCACCGCGATGATAGTTTCTCCGCTCGTCGCAAAAATCCTCTTTGATAACAAAGGTTAGCCACTGAAGCAGTAGGCTGATCGCCACTTAATATGAGCAAGGCGCTCGAACGGCACGGCGGTTTTCTTGTCGAGAATGGTCTGGCAGCACGGCAGGGAACCGCGTCAAGTTTGCGCAACTTGCTTGGGGGGCGCTGCGGGATCACATTATCGCGGCTCTGGGAATCCCTTTATCGGTCCGGAGCCTAATCTGCCGACTTCGAATGCTCGACTATCATCAGAACAAGCCCTGAGAAAACCAACCCAAAGCCCAAGAGGTGAGACCAGCGAAAGGGCTCGCCGAGCAACAAATAAGATAGCACAAGCGCGCTAAGGGGCATGACCGCCATAGCACCTGCCGTGAGTGCTTCCGGCGCTTCGCGGGCACCGTTATACCATAAAACAGGAGCAAGCCCCGCTGTAGCCGCGCCCCAGAAGGCTACCGCAAACCACCCAGTCTGACCTACGTCGGAAAAATCGAACGGTCGGGGGTCGAAAACAATAGCCAGAACAACAAAAACCAACGCAGCAATCAATGAGGCTGCCAGCGTGGCCTCCAGCGAGCTTATACCGTCGGACAGTTTCCGAGAAAGCAGGGTGTAGGCTGCTTCGAAACACACGGCCATTGCGACAAGAGCTGCGCCGAGGATCGGAGCTTCCGTGTCTCCGCCTCCTTCCGTTCGTAGCAGATTGATTGCTACTATCCCCGCGACCGCAAGGGCCAGTGCTCCCGACGTCCGCCAGTTCATTGCGGCACCGAAGAAAACCACGGCCGCGCCGGCAGTCACTGCCGGTGTCGCGCTCATGATTGTAGAGCCAATCACCCCCGTTGTGAGGCGCATGCCGAAAAGCATGGCTGCGGTAAAACCGACCATCCCGAACAGTGAGATCGCGACAATTACCCACCAGTCCGACCGCTGCGCGTTGCCAAACCTTTTCGTCAGCAGCCACGTGAATGGGGTAAGGACCAGGCAAGCGATCAGCATTCGCATGCAAGATGCCGTGAAGACCGAGAACTGCTGCCCGATTAACTTGCTGAGCGGCGTCGCACTGCCAAAGAGTGCCATGCCCAGCAAAAGCTGCACAACAATCGCAGGAGTGGTCGAGCGTCTATCGGATACCATGATACTGCAAAAATTTAGCATGCCGGACTCCGCTTGGAAAACATAGTCTTGTTTCCGTTTCGCGGGCGGCGTCTCGTGTCAGATAGCTCAGTTCTTCAAGGATATCGTCTATTTCTTACGCTGCGCCAGAATCCGATAGCACGTATTCGAGCGAGAAGAATTGGGAGGTTGGGAGTGATACGGACGTGACCCGCGCATCCGGCGATCTACCGAGATTAGTCCTTGGGCCACGCGCGCTACTTGGTAGCGGATCCGCGTACAAGCTTTCCCGGAAAGGGTTCTGAAAGGCAGGCCGAGTTGATCCACTAGAACGATAATATATCTTATGTTAAATCAAATACTTATCGTTAGCATGTATGAGTGCAGGTAAAGTTCGCTGACGCAAGAGCGTCAGCCTTAGAAGACCGAAGGCCCTGTTAGCAGTGCCGGGTTCCATCTGCCGGTTGACCTCGGCAAACCATCTGGTGACGTGTTCTTCATTGGGCTCGTCGATGCAGAGACCCGGAAAAGCGTCTTGCAAGTAGACCCGCCGGTAGCAGCCATTGATGTCCTTGGTCTTTGGGACACCAGCGCATTGCCCATTTCTCCCAGAACTCGTCGAGGAACTGGGTGAGCAGAAGGATTTCGGCGAACTGATCGACATCTGCGAAAGTGGCGGGAGCGCGGCGTAATGACCGCTGGCACACTTTCACGCACTGAGAAAATTGTCCGGCTCAATGACCGGGCGCGGCAGGCGATCGGGCTGGCCGGTGTTGCCGTGGCGACAGAGGGATTCCGGGCCTTGCCCGAGGCAGATCGGTCTCGGGTGCGTGAGTTGATCGAGACCTTCGACGCCTTCGTGCCGGACAACGATCCGTAAGGCGAGCGTGATTTCGGAACGATCTATCAGGGCGGCGATGGAAATTGGACGATCATGCGACCGGCACAACTTGCCGAAACCGTGTTCTGGAAGATCGATTCCTACGACCGCGATTTGCGGTTCGGCAGCGAGAACCCGGCCAACCTAGCGACTGCCCGTCGAGTGCTGACGATCATGGTTGCCAGCGAATATTGAGGGGTGGAGCATGACCAGGCGCAATCCACCGGTCCGCATCGCCGGACCCGACCCCGACCAGATCATCATGCCGGGCGTGCGCCCGGTCACTCTGGGCGAGAAGCTGCAATGCGGCGCCGACATGCCGATGCTGCCGCGCCGAAACCAGAAGCCGCGCGATATCGGCTTCTGGGATCCGCTGCGCGATAAGCTCGATCTGTTCTGACTGGTGAAGTTGGTTGCGCGGCCCGCCCACGGGCGGGCCGCTGCAATTACTGAACGGGTTGCTTCATGCCGCGAGGTGCTCGGGCCGTGCAGCAACCGATACCTTGACGCGAACATCGCGGTCGAGCCGGTCGAGGATGCGCATCAGCCGGTCCACGGTGAAGCGGTCGAGCTTGGCCTGGCGGATGCGCGAAAAATCGGCCGCCGCAATACCGGTGCGGGCTTCGGCATCGCGGACGGTCAGTTTTTCCTTGTCGAGCGTCTTGACCACTTCGGCGGCGAGGATCGCGCGGAGCTGACGCAGGCTCGCATCGGCCACGTCGAAATCGGCAAAGACATTGCCTGACCCGCGCACCAGTTCGATGTCGTCCTTCTGTTCGGTCATTCCAGCATCTCCTTCAATCGCCTGATCCGCTCGCGCACGAGGTCGATCTCGCGCTGCGGCGTCGATATTCCCTTCGTCGACTTCTTCTGGAAGGCATGCACCACCCAGATATCGTCATCCAGTTGCAGGGCGTAGACGACACGGTAGGCATCGCCGCGCTCCTTGATCGCCAGCTCCCAAACACCGGAGCCGAGACCAGCGAGCGGCTTGGCGATGTCCGGCGCCCCGCCATCGGCCACGATCGTCAGCGCATCGAGCGCCTTGTCGATCGCACGGGCCGGGAACGCCCCGAAATCCTTGCGCGCTGCCTTGATCCACGAAATCGGTCGAAGCGTTGGGGCGCGACATGATCCTATGTAGTCATATCTGACAACACTTGTCAATCGGGTATGTCGGGATGTTTGCCAGCGTGATCGAAGCGAAGCTTTCGTCTAACCATGTTTTCGGATTCATCCTGGTAGGACGTTCCCCACCTTCCCTGACCGCCCTCGTGCCGTGCGGAGATCAAAACCGAAGCCTTCCATCCGGCTCCGCAGACGCCCTTGGCGATGCCGAACGGCAGCCAAAGGCGCTGCCAATTCCTGCGGTGAATATAGACGTCAATCTCCGCATCGCCCAATATATGCACGGCAGTTCGTGTGGAGATTGGGGAGTCTATTCTCCGCCAAACGCATCGAACCAGAGCGACCGGATGCGAAAAGTCGGTCGCTTAAGCCTTTTCAACCGACCGATATGCCACTCCGATCCGGTGCCTGGCGCTTCCGCGTCGGAGACGAACTGCATCGAAAAAACGCCGCGCCGACGCCGCATTCGAAAAGCTGTCGCGCGCGCCCTTTCCTTTACAACCTACGCGACTCCTGTGACGTTCGACGACGGTCCAGCCAAACAGGTCAAGCGTGACCGTGAGCTGATAATCGCGTGCGATGTTGCGCGCAGTATCGACAGCCCGCCAGTGCTCGCGGCATTCGAAGTGCTTTGCCATGAATAAACATTACTCACACCGAAACCCGCAAATCCAACGCAGAAACTGAATCACCGCCCTGCCCTGTGATTCAAATCTTCGATTAAGCATCGCAGGGGTCCTGCTATCCGAGCTTGGGCCACGCGGCCTGACATTTTCCGCAAGGACCTAAAGCATGCGGCGGAGGCCGCGCTTTCGCCGTCGATGCGACAAAATGATGACAACGTGGGCTATCTGAAGTTGATATCATCCCACTCGTTGAGGGTTGGCTTGACCCAGGATCTGATCGCGTTGGGCGCTGACGGTGTCGCGATCTTGAATGCAATGCGCTGGGATTCTGCATCGACGGTGCTGCGATACGGCAGGAAGCTGCAGGCATATTCGAGCGCAATCGCACGGTTTCTGGGAAACGATCCGCAATAAGACCAGGGTTTGATTCCGGACAACGAAGTTTCGATACTAGCTTTATTGAAACAGCATCTTCTCGAGTGCATCCGCCAGTTCACATCGCTTCTTGGCAGGGAGCCGGTCCAGATTGCGTTGCTTCCACAGGACGGCAGGCAGGTGCCAAGCTTCCGGTATGCCGAGAAGTTGCCAGTCCGGCTCTCCGCGTTTGAAGCCGACCAGAAACCGCCGATGCGCATCGGGCATGTCGGCAACCATCGCAGCGATGATCGCCTCGCGCGCTTCTTCAAGATCGGCCCGCGCGATCGGCTCATGCGTCATTCCGACAAAACCGCGCTCGAATTCCTCCATAAGCGGTTTTCGTGTCGGGGCAAGAACTTCGCCAATCGGGCGATGGTGACTGATGACGTAGACAAGGAATGCGCGCCGCAGCTCGTCGCTTATACCTTCGTGCGCCAGGAGATCGCGCACGTCGAAAAGGTCGCGAGGGTGCTGGCGGTCAAGCGCCGCGACGATCTTGCCCGCATAGAGATCTTCGAAGGACACGATCTGCATCTCGGCAAAGCCAAAGGCGTCTTCGACTGTTGGCACAACGCTCCGCAAGGCAAGATCGTAGACGGTGCCGCGCAGTACCGGCGTTACCTCGATCTTGATCTGCACGCCTCCAGCGCGGACGAGCAGCTTGGTGACGATTTTCTCGTCGGCCGAGCGCGAAGCATGGACCTTCGCATCCGGTATTTTGCGTTCGATCCGTTTCGCTATTCGCAGCATGGCCGCGTTGATCGCGGCAAGCGACCTGGCGCGATCCTCGACCGGCAGATAGGTCAGGTCGATGTCCACCGACAGGCGCGGCATGTCGCGCACGAACAGGTTGATCGCGGTACCGCCTTTGAGGGCGAAGGCTTCTTCCTGCGCTACGAAAGGAATGGTGCGGATGAGAAGGGCGACCTGTTGCCGGTAAGAGTCGAGAAAGGCCATGATGCCCGCTACCCCGCCAGATCGGACGGCACGGTTATGTGGTAGCCGGGGTCGAGCGTGCCACCTTTGACCAGGACGCGCTTCCCCGATCCAAGATCGACACGGGTCACATCGAGACGGGATCGCCAGGCATGCCGGTGGCGGTCGGCGAAGAACAGGAATAGCCGTTTCACCTTCACGCTGGCGCAGGTCTCCAGCAGGGTTTGCAGGCGACGCGGGCTGAGATCGCTCAGCCCTTCCATCAGGGCATCGACCTGATGGAAACTCTCATGTCTGGGCAACTCGTCGAGCAATTCGAGCGCGGCACGTTCCTTGCTCGCATAGCGGATGGGTAAGCTCAGACCTGCGGCGCTGACCATGACGGGGCTCGGCTCCGCTTGTGCGCCGGCATCGCCGGGAAACAGACGCAGACTGTTGTGCCAGCGGAAGGCTACGTCGAGCGGCAAGCTGTCCAGCCATGTCGGCGGTCGCTTCGGCCCGTAGAGGTGAACCTCGCGCATCTCCGCCGAAAGGTAATGGGCATAGCCTAGCTGTTCGAGTGCGGTGCGCCCGCCGACGGTCAGCGGCAGGTCCAGCACGGTCTGGAGCGAGATAACCACCTGCGGCCATGTCAATGGCGCGCGCGAGCGACGATAGACCCGCCGCGCCGGACTTTCGAGCCAGCCAGCGCGGACATACTGGCTGCGCAGCGCCGATGAATAACCGTGCGCCTCCATCCACGCGGCATCGGCCAGGAGTCCCTCAGGGAGTTCCCGCTGAAGCCGGTTTAGCTTGCTGTCAGAACGCTTAGCCATGATTAGTGTTTTGGCATATCTTCAAACCAAAATCCAGTTTGAAGCTTTCCGCTTTTGCCAAGCCAAGCTTGGTGTTTGGCGCAGTCTACAAACCTTATGCTCGGACTCAGGGCCCAAACCTGCGGTCGAACTCACGCCTCAGCCGCGAGATCTCGGACGTCTAGTCTGCGAGATATCCGCGCTGACAACGTTTCGGCATCCCGCTCAAAAGCAGACCAGTTCTCCTAATCTCCGCATTGCGCAATACATTCGCGACAGTTCATGCGGAGATTGGAAAGCCTATTTTCCGCAAACTGCATGAAACCATGCCTACGGGATGTGAGTCGCTCGCCTATGCTTCTTCAACGGACCGATATTCCACTCCGATCCGGTGCTTGGCGCTTCCGCGTCGGCTACGAACTGCATCGACAAAACGCCGCGCCGACGCCGCATTCGGAAAGCTGTCGCGCGCGCCCTTCCCGTTACAACCTATGCGACCCCACTGACGTTCGACGACGGTCCAGCCAAACAGGTCGAGCGTGACCGTGAGTTGATAGTCGCGTGCGATGTTGCGCGCGGTGTCGACAGCCCGCCAGTGCTCGCGGCATTCGAAGTGCTTTGCCATGAAGAGACATTGGTGCACCGCAACTCTCAAATCCAACGCAGAAACTGAATCACCGCCCTACCCTGTGATTCAAATCTTCGATCAGGCATCGCATATGCACTGCTTTCAGACCATCGCCCACGCAGGTCTGGAATTGTCCGCAAGGTCTCGCGCATCAAGAATTCCGTAACGGATTGTCCAACTTGATTTAAACGCAGCATCCGGTCAGTCGTTGTATTTAGCGTCCTAAAATGCTACGGCTAGCCTAGGAGAATTGCGATGAGCTTCGACGATCAACCTGGAGAATCTGGAGTGGTCAAGGCAGCCGCGAAGTGGGATCCTTCAGGCGGAGTGAACCCAGAGTGGCTCTATAAGACCGGGGATGATTTCCTTGGCCACGATTACGAGCCATCGCAGGGACGAGTTGAATGGAATTCTATTCTCGGATTGATGTTAGCAATTGCATTCATCTTTATCGCTATTTTGAGCTGGTAACTCATTCGTCGTCACCACGAAGGCGTCTTTGAATTGTGTTACGCTCCCGCTGGTCGTGATCATAGAAGCGCTCGTTAAAGCGATCGTTTGCTCCACCCAAGCCTTCTCGGCGCTCCTCGAACTCCCGCCGCTTGTCGCTGTAGCGAGATGTGTTGGCCTCATAACGATCACCAAGTGACGATGCGCCTTCGTCGATCCGGTCTCCGATAGATCCATCACTCGATCCATTCACGAGGTTTCGTGGCCCACCAACATTTTGGCGCGGCGTGCTGGCGCGAAGGTCGGACTCGCTGAAATCGCCGGGCCCAGTGACATTGCCGACCAAGGAGCCGCGTTCAGGGATGAGATCATTGAAGGGGGCAACGCGAGCATCGTAATAATCGGCGATAATTTCTCTCGCTACAAGCTCATAGGTTGCCTGCTCTTGCGGATTGTAGTCGGTGCGGGCCAAGCTCGGGGCCGTCACCCCAAGTTCCATGGCCTTTTCCTGATACCTTGATGCAACAATCTGAGACATATCGAAGTTGAGGTTCGCACCGTACCCTTCGCGATTGGAGGTATTGTTGCTGAGGGACGTCGAAACTTCATCGATTGCAGCAATGCGCTCATCAATGCGCCGGATCTCTTCGAGAGCTTGCTCACGAGAATAGGAATTATCCGAATAGCCCTCGCTTCGATTAAAGCTGCCGCTCTGCGAGTAGCTGCCATTATCCTGTGTAGCATTCGACCCGTTGGAGCGACCGTCAGAGGTCGACGAATCGAGTCCGTTGCTTTGTATACGATCGTTTCCACGGTTCACGAGGTCGGTGCGCAACCGTCCTCCATTGATGCCAGTTTGGGCGCCGGCATTAATACCAAGGCCAGAGCCCCTGCGAGGACTTCCTCCAGAATTTCCTCTACCGGCAGTGCCAGATACGCCAATACTCCCGCCACGAGTAGTCTCAAGACGATCAATGTTGGTTTGCTGATCGCCCGAAGAGCGCGAAATCCTGTCACCTTCGCTTATACCGTCTCTCGAATCGAGCGACTGATTGTCAAACCTCTGAAAATTTTCACCAGAGCGATATCCTGCAGAGTTTTCGCTTCCGCTCGAGTTGCGGACGCCGGTCGTTTGACGTGCCGAGGTTCGGTCGAGGAACGAAAGCGCACGCGAACGCTCCTCGGTGAGGCTGTTGCGAGCCGTCTCGAGCTCGGAAAGCGTCTGCTGGCGCTCGGAATTTGCGAACTGGCTCAAAGAGGCACCGAAGGCGAGGCGGCTCATTCCGGGTGATGTATCGAAGACGGTAGAACCGTCAGCCATCGTCCGCGTGAAAGTACCGTTGGGATTGACGGTCGACTGCACAGCAACTCCACCCGTGAAGGATGGCGCAGTGTTCCATTGGTTAGACTGCCGGTTGAAGCTCGACAGGTTCATGAAACTTTCGTTTCCGTAGGAGTAGTTGCCCGTCGTCCGTTCCACGGCCGCCGCTTCCGCTGCAGCCTGTGCTGGAGCGAGCATGGAGGTCGCCTGCGACGAGACGGCCATCGCTCCCCGCGCCATGCCGGCAGCAAGGAACGGGATCGACATCATCAGGAAGCCTGCGATCGTCGCGGTATCCGCGTTGACCGCATCGATACCGGCCATGCCTGCCATCGTGATGCCGCCCGGTGCGGTCGCATTCAGAGAGTCCGATGCGCGGTCCATGATGAACATGTGCAGGACCACATAGAGTGGCCCCCATGCGGCCAGATAGAAGAAGCCGGTGAAATAACCTTTCAGCGCGGTTACCCCTGTGCGCGGAAGAAGGAAGAGCGGAAAGAGGACCGGGAACATCGCATAGAAGACGACGGTCAGCACGATGTTGAGAAGCGGGACCCACGTCATCGCTTGCTGTGTGATCGACGTGTAGGTGTTGCGCGCCTGTTCCTCGGCGCGGAGCATGGCGAATGTATCGCCATCAGCCGCACCGAGATTGGCTCGCGCTTCGAGGAAGGCACCCACCAGCGAGCGTTGATGGAAAATCTGTTGTGCGGTCTGACTGCTACCGTGGAACTGATTGGCGATGACTGGGAGGTCGGCGATCAGTTTGGCGCGAGCTGCTGCGGGAGTGAGGCCTGGAAAGAGCTTGCGGCCCTCCTCCTCGAGCTGCGCATCGGTATAGGTGATAATCCCGCTCTGAAGGCTCGTGTATCCTGCCTGGCAAGTCACGATCGTCGGGGTGCCCGTGGCTGGGATCCACTTCATACCCCGCGCCGGCGAGCCGGGGCCCATATCGGTCAGGATGTCGTTCGAGTTCGCGACCGTGTCGAAAGACATATGGCCGAGCAAGATGTCATAGAAGAGGCACTGCTTGAAATACTCCTCGAGATTGGCGCTGATGCGGGGGTCGCGGATCTGGAAGTCCCGGGTGCGATCCCAGAGCCTGGCTCCATAGATCATACCGTTGTTCGACATCTGCAGGGTGCCAGGCATCGTGAAGACGGTCTCGGCCGTGCGCGTCAACCAGTCGCCGGCAGTCGAGCTGACCGAGGCGATGAGGGCCAGACCAACCGGGACGTTGCCGACCGTCGAGGGTGCCAGACTGGGATTGAGGCGATCGGTGACTTGCACGGTGGTCGTCGGGATGATGAGTGCCCCGTACATGAGCGTCGCACCCAGGAACCAGTTGAGCCAGGCGCGCCAGTTCAAACTGAAGGCGACGATCAGAAGCGTGTATATGAAACCCATCACCATCACGACCCGGAGAAGCGAACGGAAGCCCCCTCCCCCCGTCCATGCGGAGACCGCGTTGAGGACGTTGACGATGTATTCCCCGCCCCCAATCGTGAAGATCTCCATCATGGTCCCTGATCCTTACTGGACGCCTTGGTTCGACAGCGACGTGCTGAAGGACAGCGCCGCCGACATCTGCGGGGAGAGATTGTTGCGCAGCGTGCCCTCCAGGAAGACCGCGCGCTGGATGACGTGCTGCGTTCGATCGAGGCGCAGGTTCATGCCTTGGGAATATCCATCGAGGACGTGGCGCACGGAGACGATCTGGTCACGCCATTGCGACAGCGCTTCCTCGTTCGCGTTCTGGAACGTCCCGACTCCCCGCGATGCGTAGCCGTAATATTGCTGCGCAAGCGCATCGAGCAGATCCATCGACACAATCTCGGCCAGATCGTTCATGTCATTGGCTGTCATTCCGCCAAGCGTCGCCGCCGCGTTGACCGAAATGATCTTGTATAGCGGGATCGTGGTCGCGCCGAGCAGTCCGATCTCGTCCGACGTCAGCGCGGTGTTCGACCGGATCTTGGCATTCATGCTCTCGATCATCGCACGGACGCGAGGCTTCAATGCCTGCGCCTGGTCGACCGACATGGTCTGAGTCGTCGGATTGAGACACTTGTCGATCGTATCGCACTTCAGCATCGTGACCGAGTTCGTGCCGTCGAGAAGCGCCGTCAGGAGCGCGCGATCGCCTTGCCCGAAGAACTGGTAGCCGCGCTTTCCGCTCCCATCGCCATCCTGATAATAGATGACGGTCCCCACGAACGTCATGAGGTACTCGCGGAATTGGGGAGAGAAGCTCGGATAGCTCTGCTTCAGCATATCCCACGTGAAGTTGTAGCTTTCCGACGGAATGTTCGGATCGCTGTTCGCAGCGATCGTCGACTCCCGCTGACCGCCGGTCCCGCATTCGTGACGGCCTTTCGCCCAGTCCGAAAAGAGCCCCTGGCTGTTGCCGATCGACTTGCAGATCTCCGACGACATGCGGTCCGACTTTCCCCACAAACCGCCGACGAGATTTTGAGCGGTTTCGCAGCTGTTCATGTTGAACTGGTTCATCTGCTGAGCCTTCTGCGCCATCTCTTCGATCGTCGAGGCGATCTGCGGGCTGATCGACTTGATGGCGAGCTGGAAGGCGAAGCCGAGCGCATTGTTGGCGGTCGCCTTCAACATCGCGACGATCTCGTCGGTGTTGATGAAGGAGAAGCTGCCCGAGAAGACGTCGATGCCGCCGCAACCCGCCTTGATCGAGGGCAGTTGCAGATTGACCGGGTTCACGCTCTTCTGCGGAAACCGTGTCCAGATGTTCCCACCCGAATAATAGCCCGCGGATTGGCCCTGATAGGCGGTCGGCCCGGTCGCGTTGGCCGCCGCACCCATGTCGTTGAAGAAATCGTTGAGCTCGGCCCCAACCTGCGCGCTGACCGGCGCAGCGGCCATGCCTGTCGTCGCCACCGCGCAGAGAGCGACACCGGCGCGTTTTGCGAAACGGGCGGCGATGCCGCCTCTCGTCCGAGTAGACATCAGTAATCGCTCCCTGGCTCGATCTGCGTGAGGTAGAAGATGCGCTGCATGACTTCGTCCGCCGCCATGACGCCGTAGCCGATCGGGATCGGCTGCTTGGTTTGCGTGTCGAACAGGACGATCGCCGGCACGGTGCCTCCCTGAAGACCCATTCGCTGGTACTGTCCGCTGTCGATCACGTAATTCGGGAAGAGCTCATTCGGACCACCGTCCATTGATACAGCCAGCACTTCGAGGCCGTAGTTGTCGGACAACGCGCGCATGACCGGCGAGAACGTCCGGCACGCCGAGCAGCTCGAAGAGTAGAAGTAGAAGACGCCGTAGCGCTGCGTGAGCGCCTGCATCGATCCCTCGCGCTGGTCGCGGCGGTCCGTGAGCCAGGTCTGCTTGGCCAAGGTGCCCACTGGCCGTTCGAGTGTGTAGTCGAGCTCGGGGTTCTGCCAGATCGACCTGCTCCACGTATCGGCGAAGGTCGACGCACGATCGAGCTGCTCACGCTGAAAGCGGATGTAGTTGACGATGTTCTCGGAGGTCGGTTCGAGGATCGCGAGCGCCTTGAGTTCGTCGAGCTGCTTGGTGATCGCCGCCATTCGCTCCACGGCGGGTACGGTTTGGGCGGGCTGTTGCTCCCTCTCCTTCGCCTCGCGCTTCACCTTCTCGGAATTGCAGTAGAACCACGACCCGAGCTTGCGCTCGTGGCAGTAGAAGGCATCGCGCTGGGACGCCGTGTCCGCCGTCTGCGCCAAACTGGGGGCCGTGGCTGCGGCGACTACTGCCGCAAGGCTGAGCAAAGCGAGCTTGTTCATGAGCGTTTCCCTTTGTCGAGGTCGAGCATCTGCAGGAGGAAGGCGGTCTTGAGGTGACCCCGACCACGGTCGATCATCCGGATCATTCCGCCGGACAGGGTCGTCGCGCCGTCGATGCCGGCGTCGGTGAGGCAGAAATCGAAGGCGCTCTCGCCCGCCCGGGAGATCCAACCGCGTTCGAGCAATCGGCCGATAGCGGCCACGAGCTCCGCCCTTGATGCTGGCCGCAGGAACCAGTCGTGGATGCGCGAGAACATCTCCTCCTCGCTGGCAGCAAGGTTGCGTCCGATCGCGACGCTGATTGCGAGATCGAGCACCTCGGCAGCTGGGAATCGGTCCCCTTTTTGAAACGCAATGACTTCGCCGCCCGACACTTCAAGTCCCTCCATTCAGAGTGTAGTAGTCTTCAATCTTGGTCTGGATCTGGATCGACATTTCGATCTCGTCGGGCAGCTTCGCCGCGTCGACGAACTCGGCGTAGACCTCGCGGAAATCCATCCGGCTGAGGTCGAGCTGCTGGAACTGGGCGATCAGAAAACCCTCGCAGTCGGGCTCCTTGGCCTTGCCCCATTGCATCCCGAGCTGGGCCTTGCCTTGCTCGTTGAGGATGCGGACCAGCTTGCTCCCGTAGCAGCAGTAGGATTGCTTGCGCGTCACGCAGACGCCGAGGATCTTGTCCGAACAATAAGTACCGACGTGGTGACAGAGCCCGGCATCATCCTTCTTGTCGACGTCCCGGTCCTGGCTGTTGCAGAGCCACGGCGTAAGGAGGGGAACCCCCTTCCCGCTGCAGCAATTGGACAGTCCGAACACCTTCTTGGTGCATTTCAGGTTCTCACCGCTGAAAATCTTCAGCTGGTTTGGATCGAACTCGTCGCGAAGCTCGCCCATGACGTTCATCGCCACCATAGCATCCTTGAACTCGGTCGATGCCTCGCGTGTGACGCTCGTACATTCGCCGTTGATGCAGTAGAGATCGCCCGCACAGACATACGCCGGCGGGGGCGGCGTCCCCGTGTTCGGCGTGGTGCATTGGAACCAGCGATCGTAGACATTGCAGGTGGTGCCGTCAGCGTCGTAGCTCAGGCACTCGTCGTGGCTGAACGCGCATTCCGGACGTGCCTCGAGCGCAGCACAGTCGTTCGCCGGAAGCAAACCCTGGCACTGATACGTGCGGCTCCACTCCCAGCACGGGCGGGTTACGGGCAAGCCATTGATGACGCGCGTCTCGTTGGGAGCCGTGCAGGTCTCGCTTTGGAGCGAGCACGTCGCTCCACCGATCGTGGCTTCGCATTGTGTTTCTTCGACGGACTCGCTGACAATCGAAATCGTGTTCCGCTCAATGCCTCCGGAGACCGCAGTTTGCGCGGGGCAAGAATAGGTCAGACGGTAAATTGGGTCGCCGGGTTCGGAGCAGTAGCGAGTGCGTCCATTGTCGTACCACTGAAGGCACCCTTGGCCTATCCGGACCCGGTTGATCTCCTGACAACCGCCGGCATCGAGCTGGCCTTGAATGGCGGCGCATTGCCGCGCGCCTAGATTGACATCCCTGTCGAACCCCTCATCGCAGGTGTACTCCCAATACCGGGACCCCTGTGTCTGAATTGTCAGAAGAGCCCTGCACGTCCGTGCTTCGTCGAAAGGCTGCGAACCCTGGTTGCAACTCTCGAGATAGGTGGTCGATCCACCGCCCCCGGGAGGCAGTGGATCGCATGAACCGCTCGATCCACCCGGGCTAGCGCCGGGACCGAGATAGGCGTCGGGATCGCTTTCGATGGCGGATGCCGCGGAGAGATCGATCGTCGCAGGATCGACGACCTTGCGGTATGGATCTACGACGATGCGATAGTCCTGCTGATAGCGCTGCGCTTCGCCGGCCGTCGTCAGGCCGACCGCATCGTCAGCATACTCGAGCGATGGAAAATCGGTCCCTCCGTATGTCGGGACGTTCGCTTGCGCACCATCGGCGAGGATGGACCCGTTCGTGGCATCGCGGACGCCCTCCCCGATCGCCTCGCCCTCTGCGCGCGCATCGGCCGAAGTCATCTGCGCATGGGCGAGCTGACCCGTCGCCACGAGAACGGCACAAGCAAGAGCGAGGCCGCGGATGTTCACCGCTCAGACCTGTAATTGGCGAGCGCAACCCGCGAGACCGGAGCGCCAGGGCCGTTGGTGCCCGCGAAGGTCTCCAGCACATAGCCGACGCTGACATTGCCCGCGATCCGGTCATGAGGCGGCGGCGCAGTCACACAGTCAAGCTGGTCGCAAGGCTCGAAGTCGCTCGAAAGCGCGACATAGGTCGGAACATGATCGACCTGAAAAGACCGGAACAGCCGCGGTTCGATCGCGACGTTGCTCGCGCCTGCCTGGTCGACGACGTTACGGATGCCGGTGATGAACGCTTGCGGATTCCCGGCCGAGAAGCCTCTGAACACGACGACGCCGCCGGCCTTCGTCGTGTCCTCGATCATTTTCGCCAGCGCTTCTTCGGGCATCGAAAGGCTGGCGAACGCGATAAACAACGGCGCACCCTCGGGGTTGGCCATGCCCGCCTTGGCGCCAGCGACCATTTCGTCGAAGTCGAAGGGGCCATCACCGGCAGCGATATCGGACACGTCGAGCCCTTCGATCGAGGCGTAACCACCCTCGACGACCTTCTGCGCCTCTTCCCGGTGCTCCTCGCCATTGGAGGTCACGTAGTCGAAGAGTGCTTGGGCATCTTCTTGGAACTCCCCAGCGCGTGCTTCGATTGCTTGGGGATCGAAACCGTCCGTGCTTTGGGCGAAGACGGCCGTCACGCAGCCGATGAGGCTGAAACCGGCGAGCGAGATAGCGATCTTGCGGTTCATGGCAGGTCTCCGTTCTACAGCACGCAGCAATTGCGCTTGCGCCAAAGGAGGAAGCCGACGTCCTCTCCCTTGACCGGGTAAACCTGTCCGGACTTGGGCAGGATGGTGGTCGCGCCGATCGGCGAGCAGCTTTCTCGTCCGCTGACCATCGGCGTCGGATTGACCTGTTGAAGGCGATACTGGCTTTTCTTCAGGATCGGCATGATGTACTTCGAGCAGAGGGCTTTCGAGCCGCTAGTGCCCCACGCCAGACCCTGGCGATGCATCTTGTAGATCATCCGTTCGGCGGCGAGCCGAGCCGACTGCTTGATGCCGACATTGGCTCCGATATTGCCGTTCATCGGATACATCGGCCCTTGGCACCCCGAGCACCAGAACAGTTCGTCTATCGGCAGTTTCGAAGTCGAAGCGATACAGTCGGCCGAACACGCGGCCTGAGCGATCGGCGAGGTGAAAAGCGCCGCTTCGGGATTGAGAAGCGTCGTAAGCTCATCATCCTGCCACAGCGGATCGATCTCGCTCATATAAGCGACATCGAACGAGCTGGCTTCAAGGCACAGGAAATCGGTTACGACCTCGAGCCAATAAAGCAGCGGGTAGATGTAATAGTGAACGTGGTACTTCGCCGTGTTCTGCGACTGGCCCCCTATCTGCGAGGAGTTCGAGGCGTAGCCGTTCCCGATCGAGAAGCCCGGATCGAGCTTGATCCCGCCAAGATTGGGAAAGCACCACGGCTTGGTCGAGACATCGACGAGACGCACGGGCTCCCAGAACCCCATCGCAAGCCCGACGCGTGGAACGGGCGTTCCGCAAGCGCAGATCGGCAGATCCGGATTCTTGGTATCGGCGCGTGATGATGGCCAGATCTTGAGCGATCCGAGGGAAAGGGGGAACATGCAGCCCCAGCACACATCCGTGATCGGATTGACGAACGATCCGGAACAACGCCCCGGACCGGAGGGCAGTCCTTGGGCGGACGCCGGCGCGACAAGAGCAAGGGCGGCAAGCGCCGCAACAACGGTAAGCCACCTACGCAACATCGTCGGTCTCCCTGAAGAGCCAGGCATCGTCCGCGGCGTTCTTCAGCCTGGCCCATGCCCAGCCCTGAACGGACATGAAGGTGAAGGCCGCGGCCAGGCCCGGGAGAGCGGCGGACCCGATCAGCTGGCGAAGCTCGCCAAGGAACAGAAGTGCGACCGCGAAAACGAGGCAGGCTGCGATGACGCGGAAGCGCGCAGCCCGTATCTCCCCAGTTTCCGGAGCGGCGAGAGGAGCAGGGATCATGTCGCGCCAGGACGTCACGATTGCCTCCGCGGGATAGCTTTCTCGGTAATCAGCAGGAGATCGCCCTTCGCCTCGACGAGCGCGGGCGTGCGGGTGATGCCGAAATGACTGGAGAGCTTGCCCTCCTGGTCGAAGTAGAACCGACGCTGGTGAGTTTTCATGGATTCGAAGGGCGAACCATCGACAAAGATGATCTTAGCGCGTTCATCCGATCCGTGACCGAGCGCCCACTCGATTTCGGCGGGATCGTCGCCATCCACGAAGACGAGCTTCTTGGAGAGCCCCGAAGTCGCGAGCGGATTAACCCGCTGCCCACGTGCCGCGATCAGATTGCCCTGGTGGTCGCGGATGTCGTTCTCGACGACGATCGCGGGATCGAATTCCCACGAACGCGTCTCTTCGGCACGCGCCATTCCCGGAACGGGAACCGGACGCATGACGCGATCCTTCACTTTCGCGGCGAACTGCTGGTTCATCTCGTCGAGCTTGCCGGTCGCCTGCGCATGATCGAGACGCGCCTTGATGACGGACAGGAGGTCGGGCTCGATGACGGGCCAGGTCTGACCCATCTGGCCATGATCCTGCGCCTGCGCAGTCAGCATCGACGGCGCCGTCGCAGCCGCGGTGACGGCGGCGCATGAGAGGATGACGAGACGATACCTCACAGGATCGCCACTCCCGTTCCAACGAGGCGGTCGCGGCACACGAAGCCGATGTGCGAATAGCGGCTGTCGAAGCCATCCTTGTGGTGAGTGGCTGCAAACACGCAACCTTCCGGAACGACGCCGAGAGGTCCTTCGGTCAGGGGATCACCGCGCTTCGTGAGCGGCTTGGTCGATGCGATGCGCTCGCCATTGACCAGCACGTCACGGCCTTCGCGGGTCACGAAATCGCCGGGCAGACCGAAGGCGATCTTGGCGAAGGCGCCAGGCTCTTCGCCGAAATACTTCTGGGTGACCGGATCATGGCCCGGGTGGAATATCACGTAATCGCCGCGGTCGGGAAAGCGGCCACTTTCGACAAGGAACGCCCAGTTCGGCAGCGAATCCGTTGCGTTAATCATGAAGGCATGGGTCTCGCTCCATTGCTGCAGGGACGTCACCGCGGTTCCGATGCCGAAAAGCGCGGCGATCGCGAATAGCTTGCCCTTGGTCGACAGCCGCTTGGCTCTATTGTTGAACACCGCCCTGCCCTCCCCCGTTCGCGGCCATGAACGCCTGCATTTCCTGCTCGACACGCGCGTCTTGCGCTTGTCGCATGTCGATCGAAGCCTGGGCGATTTGCGGGCGCGGCACCTTCGCGTAGACGGCCGCCTTTACGCTCTGGGTGACGTCCGGGATCTCGCCGCCAATCACCGCCTCGTGGACGAGAACGACCTTCCCGCTCTTCGACAAGCCAGCGACGGTTCGATCGAGTGCGGCCATGAAGACGGCCGTTTCCTGGGCGGCAGTCTGCTCGTCGGAACTCGATCGCGCTTGGGCCTGCAGATATTCGCCGATGATCCCTTGCAGCTGAAGCTGCACGAACTCCTGGCGTCCCCCATCTTCAGAGACGAGGTTCTTGGTGACCCAGGCTCCCCAGATGAAGATGGCGGCGGCGGCAGCGAGCAGCACGATCTCCCGGGGTGAAAGACCCGCAAAGGCGCGTTTGGCAGCCACTGTCTTGGGCCTGCGAACTTCGGCGGTTGCCGCATGATCGGCATTCTCGAACAGATCAGTCATTGTCACCTCCAGCGACTTCGAAAGCGGAGCGAAGGCTCGCACGGCGAAAGAAAGCGATGAGAACGAAGGCGCCGCCGAGGACCGTGAATACGATCGTTTGAAATTGCGCCTGTCGAGCCGCGTCGGCCGCGAGGAAGCGCGCGGCCAAATTGTCCAGCTGAAGCATCGTCCCAGAAAGGGTGAAGCTGCCGAGGAGGACGAAGAACAAGGTCGCGACGCCAAGGGTCGCGAGGCCCGTCGTGGCGAACCACCCGATCAGGCGGAACGCAACGGCCATTGCGTCTTGGCCGCGTCCGATCCGAGTGTGCGGGGATCCGGCGTGTGCAAATGCGTTCATTCCGCGGCCTCCAGCATATGGTGGGTTTCGGGAAAGGCTACCGCCTCGATCGCATCGTGCATCGGGAAGCCACGATGGACGTAATCCTCGATTTCGGCGAAGACGTCGGGGCTCGAGGAGTAGAGGGTCGCCGAATACCGATCGAGGACGAGCCGCCCGATGCTCTCGGTGTCGGGCCCCCGGATGAACACGTCCGAGTAGTCCACGCCGTTGCGCTTCAAGGACCGCAAGAGCGCCTCGGTCATGTTGTCCATCTCGAAGCGATCCGAATTGCGGAAATCGGAGATCGTCTCGCCCTTCTGCTGAAGGATGAGGAACCAGTCGGAGTTCTCAAGCGCGGCGCGCGACCCCTCCGACTTGTAGTAATCGTGGATCGATTGCGTCGCCGTGATAAGCGAACCTCCGTATTTGCGGCAGGTGCGCGAATAGGTCTCGACGAAGTCTGCCATCGCCCCGCCCTTCAGCATCTGCCAGGCCTCATCGATGATAAGCGGCTTGGGGATCGAGCGGTCCATCCGGCGCATCACCTGAGAGGCAATGAACATCACGGATGTCAGCACCACGCCGCGCAACTCCTCACGCGTCGCCAGATCGGAAAGCTCGAAGACGGTGAGGTCGGCCGACAGGTCCAGATTGGCATCGCCGAGGAAGAAGCGACCGAATGTCCCGGTCGAGGCGAACGGCAGCAACGAGGTCGCAAGATCGTAGGCGAAGGGATGTTCGGGCTGCTTGAGCGCCTCGATGATGTGGTCCACCGTTCCATCGCGACCCTCTGCTTCCCAGACGGCGTTGACGGCCTGGTCGATGAGCCCGCGCTCGGTGTCGTTCAGTCGGGTCTCGTTTCGCGCCATCTGCGAAATGATCGACTTCAACATGGCGAGGCAGTCGACCAGATAGTCGTCGTCGCCCTGGGCCAGCTCTTGGTCGATCATCCGGAAGGGGTTGATCGAAATGCCCGAAGAGAGCTTGAATTCGGTAAAGGTGCCGCCGAGCGCCTTCGCCATGTGCTCGAAACTGCGACCGTCATCGATCACGATCGTCTTCGCGCCGACGCCGGCGAAGCTCGCCGTCAGATCCTGAAGGAGGACCGATTTCCCCGAACCCGACTTGCCCGCGATTGCCACGTTGTGGTTGCCGGCACCGTTCTGGAACGGCGACCAGAATTGCGGTTGCCCCCGGCGCCCGATGAACAGCAGATGCGGAATGTTGCCGCCTACATATTCACCCTGGATCGGTGCGATGGCCGCGACGTTCGTGGAGCGCATGGTGCGCAGCCGCTTCATGCGCTTGTAATCGGAATCGAGCCCGTCCGCGAGCATGAGCGGGAAATGGGCCATGAAGGCGGGCAGCTGGATATGGGTCTCGTCGATCAGGTCCCACCCGCTCGCCTTGTAGAGCGCCTTGAGCGTTCGCTCGCAGGGCTCGCCACGTCCCTTGGGCGCGAGGATCGAAACCGCATAATAGCATGAGACCAGCTTTTCGCCCTGCTTCACACGGTCTTGGATGAACTGCCATTCGGCGGCCTCTGTGCGAAGCTTCGGGACGAGCTTGACGCCCTTTCCCTCCGCCAGCGAGCTCGTGCGCGCGAACTTGTATCCCGCCTTGCTTTCCGAAGACTCCTGCCCGGGGATGACCCCGCACACGGTCTGGAGGACCGGGCACGGCAAGTTCAGCTTGGGATTGAAGATATCGCCGATGATCTTCTGCGTGTCCCACGGAGCCCAGCGATCGGGGAAATTGCGTACCGCCATCGTCCGGATGTCGAAGCGCTCGGGAACGAAATCCTTCATCTCCGGCACGCCCTCGACAGAGGCACCCGTTGGGCGGAGCGACTGCGCATGAAGGATAAGACGATCTTTCTCGACATGGGTGACGAGATCGCGGCGGACGCATTGTTCGTTGATTGGGTCGAACCGGTTGTACCCCGGAACCTCGTCTCCAGCTCCGGTCGATGGAGCCAGGATCTCGTCGAAAAAGCGGATCAGATCGGTGGGCTCGAATTGCTTGATTGGAACGTCGATCGATTCCAGCGCCGAAATGGTTCCGTCGCGCATCGTCACCAGATCATCGGTCGTCAGCCCGGAGCCCTGACTGACGCCGACCGACATGACGACACGGTAATTGCGGACGAAGAAGGGGCCGTCGCTCGCGAGAGTCGACCACGCGCCGTTGCGGAGCTTGTCGAGACGATGTCGGGCAAGGGTCTGGAAGACGCCGGAGGCGCTAAAGCGCGGTAGCGCCCAGTCCTGCAGCTTCTCCGCGACGCGCGGAGAGGAATAATTGGTTACGCTGAATTTGGTCCCGGGCAGGAGGATATCCGAGAACAGCGAACTTATGATGTCGTTGACGCGATCATTGGCCCCGACCAGCGGCGCAAGCTCGAGGATGAAGCCTTTCGAGCGGACCTGGTGGAAGACCCGCTTGTCTTCGTCGTAGGAGCGATAGCCAAGGTAATGCGACAGCATCGGCACCTGCGGCGGGTTCGACTTCTGCTCGGGTTTCCGGCTGTCGCCGACCACCAGGTCCACGATGTTGCTGAATGCTCTCATCATCGCGCTTCACTCCACCACGCCGGGAAACGATGCGGCCTGCCGCCGCGGCTTCGCCTGCTGGCCTGCAAGGCGTTCGGATACCTGCGCCTCGATCGCCGCGATGGGATCGGTCCCTGTCGCGACGGCGACTTCCTGCGGCTTTGCCGTAGGATCAGCCGCGGGCGGGAGGATATCGGGGGTGATCGCGAGGAACGGCGGGGCACTCTCCGCAGCGGCAAGCAGCCCCTGGTTGCGCGTGGGATTGCGCCCGCGCATCGCCATCGCGTCCATCGCATCACCGCGACCGGGCAAGACGGCCTCGGTCCTGACGGTCCGCCGTGCGTGGATCATGCCCGTCGCATCGGTGTAGCCCGGAAAGACAACGGCAAGCTCATAGCTCGGGGCACTGGTCGCCGTCATGGGAGCGGACGCGAGAACGGTGCTGTGGACCGGAGCATCGATCCCGTCATCCATCTGGTAGGGACCGGCGGGATTGAGCAGATCGGTGGAGCTCGTTTCCTCGATCCGCGATATCGCGTTGTCGTCGATCACGGTGGAGGGGGCGCACACACCGTCGGGAGCATCGCACCGGAAACTGCCGCTCACATTGGTGCCCAGTGTGGTGCAGGCCGAGAGCGCGCCGCCAAGCGCGGCGATGGTGAGAATGGCTTTGCTGTTCACGATGCACTCCCTTGGATCCAGCTTTCGAGGAATTCGCGGGGGCGGTAGCCGTGAACGACGGCACCATCCTCGCGGACGATTACGGGGGTTCCATTGAAGCCATGCTGGCGCGCGAAAGCTTCGTTGGCATCGAGCCCCGACGTGTCGCATTCCGATCCGGTGGTGATCGACCCGCCATCATACGCCTGATTCACGGCCCGGCGCTTGTCGGGAGAGCAGATCACGGCTTCGGAAATCGGGCGTGTGCCGAGCACCGAGATTGGGCGCTCGACGACCTTCACGTTGAGCGTCTCGAGGGTCTCATGAAGCCGCTTGCAATAGCCACAGCGGAAGTCGCTGAAGACGGTGACCGTCTTTGTCCCCCGGCCCATCACGACCGCGCCGTTCTGCGGCAACGCAGCCAGCGCGCGAGGGTCGATCTGATCGTCGATCGAGCCGCCCGTGGCATCGCCTGCGGCGGGCGCTTGCATGTCGGCGCTGGCCGTTGCCGATTCTCCGCCGCCTCCCCCAATCAGCATGTCGGGGTTCATCTCGAGCAGCCGCGCCGCCGTCAGATCCTGCTTGGTCTCCATGTCGTAGACGCGGCCGATAATGAGATAGCGAGCGCCGTGATCGATGTAGAAGAGGTTCTGCCGAGCCTGCACCTCGCATACGCCCTCGATCTTCTCGCAGTCGATCGCGGTGATCTCGGTCTTGGGCAGGCGTTCGGCGAGAGCCTGTTGCACCGCAGCGTCCGAGGAACTCTGCGCGAGAGCCTGGGCTCCAAGGGCAAGAACGCCTCCCGCGCCAAGGATCCCGACTGCTTGAACAGTCCGGACGAGACCGGCTTTATGATCGCCGTGCATGAGCCGCTTGAGGGTCAAATTCTTCAGCATGATTGCCTCTCAGTTCCTGATGAAGGTGCCGTCGAGGAACACGACCTCGACACTTGCGCCGGTGGGCATCTCGACGACGGGCTGATATTGCTCCGCGCGCTCGATGAGATATTCGGAGAGGGTCGTGCCGGCCTGTTCGGCACCGCCGCCAAGAGCGCGCAGGCCGACCTCACTTGCATCCGGATCTTCGCGACCCCCCGAGATGATGGGCGCATTGAACGAGCCGTTGAGGGCGGTGCCGGCGCTGCTGACGAGACCAGCGAGGAAGGCCTGAGTCGTCAGGGACCCCTCGCGGCTGACAACCCGGCCGCGAACGCCGACCTTGCCGCCGAAGGCGATGAAGCCCTTCACCTCCGACACCGCGAAGCGGCCGCCAGGCTGCGCGCAGGTCATGCGCTGGAGCTTTACGTAGACCTTCTCCGAGGAAAGGTCGCCGTAAGCCGCGCCGTTCACCATGCAGCCCTGTACGCGAGTGGCGAGAAGGCGGCCCTCGCTGTAGACCGAGCGCGCTGGTCCGGTGATGCGCAGAAGGACAGGGAGCGGATCGCTCTGGCTCCGCGTATTCGTGGTGGCGTCGACCCCGACGACCACCGTCGCCTTCGCGATCGAGTTGGGAGGCAAGTAGTTCGGAGAGTCTGTGTAGATGGCGGGCGACTTGGAAGCGTCGATCCGCGAACCCGTGCCATTCGCCGTGAACGAGACCATCTGTACGTCGTTGGCGCGCCGCGGCGGCTGCGGCGCCGCCGCGACAGGCGATGAGGAGGGGGCGACCCCCAAAGCCTGTGCGGCGGCGACCGGACCCGGAGCACTCGGGCGGGCTTCCCCGCGGTTCGCCTGCTGGCGTAGCTGCTCGTTCTCGCGCTCGTATGCTTCCAGAACACGCTGGCCATCGCGGGCCATCGCGGCGTTCTCGTTGCGCAGGCTCTCGACCTGCGACTGAAGCTCCATCATCTGGCCGGCCTGCGCCTCGACGCCCTTCAGCCGCTGCCCCTGGGAGTTGATCTCACCCTCGTACATGGCGACCCATTCCTGGTCGACACGCTGGCGGTTCATGAGAGCGTCGGTCGAGACCGTGGTCTCGGTCCCGTCGTCCATCGCCTGTTCGATGGTATCGTCGGTATCGAGGACGTACATCGAACCCGCGATCGCGATGACGCCCACCAGCCCGTACATCAGCATCTTCTGACGCTTCTGGGTCTGGTCGTTCTCCGCGATCGAACCCCTCTCGTCGAGCTCATTGTGCTCGTCGTATCCGGCGGCATCCAGATCCTTGGGTTTGCGCTTCAGGAGATCCATCTCAGTTACCTTCCTGTGGGGACGACGACATAGACGGCAGTCGCCTGCCCACTCGCGAGGTCACGGTTTGAAATGCTGACGGCGATCGCGCCATCGCCGGCGATGAGTTCTTCCTGCAGCGTCATGGGAGCGGCTCCGGTATTCTCGATCCGGAGAACCTTGCCCGTCATGGTCGGGCTGCGATATTCGCTGACCAGCTGGACCTTGATGTCGCCGACGTTCACCGGCGCGCGAGCGGCGTCGCTGATCTCGAAGCCCGTCACGGGACGCTGTTCGAACATCGCCCGAACGAGGCCCACCGCACGATCGTCGAGCGAAGCAGCTTGCAGCGTTTCGGCCTGCGGCTGCGGATGCTCGATATCCGCGTTGGCCACGAAGACCTGCAACGCGCCGTCACCCGACACCTGACAGTCGAACTTGTAGACGTATCCCTTCTGCGTCGTGCCGAAGAAGGAAATGTTCGGCTTGGTGTAGCCTTCCGGCACCGACAGATAGATGTCGCCGCGCGTGGGTTCGTGGACAATCGAGAAGTCCTCGGCCTCGATACCACTCTGGACGCGCGACACGGCGACGAACTGATCGTCCTTGAGCGCGATCCGGGTAAGGTCTGATTTCGACGCCTGACAACGTACTTCGCCGTTGTCGACGGCGAGAATGTGTTCCTGCGCGAGTGCGGGCGCAGCCGACATGACGAACGCGCCTGCGATGAGCGCCGCGCCGCTCAAGCGCGTAAGGTAGCAGTCGAGGCGCGAGGCCAACAGCCCGCCGGAGACGATCATGAGCGAGGAAATGACCGGGTTCATTCTTCCTCTCCTTCTTTCACGACGACGCCGAAGCCCTTCAGACGGAGCGAGACGCCGGTATATTTCCAGTGGAACTCGAAGACCTTGTGTTCGCGGCGGACGTCGCGCGAACCGACGATCGTATGGAGCACGCCGCCGACCTGGCTCGTGAGTTCGTCGGGGTCGGTCCTGATCCAGTCGATGGTGACGAACTGCGTGACCTGCGAGCCTTCCTGCTCGGCCATGATCTCCATCAGCTTGGCTTTGAGCGCGCCGCGCGATTCCGGCGCGGCGATCGCGACGATCCCGTCGAGCCAGTACTGGAGGGTTTCAGGCGAGCGATTGAGCGCAAGCTGCGCGGTGTCGCGTGTTACCGCCTCGAGATACTCGGGCGTGACCGACGAGGAGCTAAGCGTCATTTCGCTCGGGAGGATCGGCTGCAGGACGACCTCCCGATCGCGCGTCGAGGCGGCCGTGAACATCACAACCACAAGGATGCCGAGAACGATGCAGATGAGCGCGAGGAGATTGCGCTGTTTCAGCGTCCGTTGCGACGCCTCGTGAGCAAGAGAAAGTTCCATTTCAGCCCGCCATCACACGAAGATGAGAAGGCGGAGCGACCTTCAGACCAAAGAACCCACCCGGCAGATGCCAATAGGCAAAATGCACAACCCAATACATCGAACGCCCGGCTTTTATTTTGCGATAGAAAAACCATGCAGCGACACTGAAGAGAAGTCCGATAACGATGTGCTGCGCAAGAATTCCCCATCCGAATGGAATCAACATTATGAGGAATTCATCAAGCGTCCAGAACCCGATCAACTCGGGATCGTCGAGGTGTCTTGGGATTGAATACTGGTCCAAAGGTCGTCACCGCCAATTTGGGGGCGGCTGCGTCTCGCGAGGCAATCAGCAGGCCGCATCCCGTGGTGAGAGTCCGATCGAAAAATCAGACCGTGCCGGTAATCGTCGAGGTGACGATCGGCACGCCCGTGCCGGCACCGACCCCCACACCAACCGGGATCGCGACCTGGCCAAGCGAAAAGCGACCGGAGGCAAGCGCCACGATGCCGCCGGCAAGCGACAGCACGGTGATGATCTTACCGCCCGAGCCTTCGAGGAAGTTGGTGAACTGCGTCAGCGCGGTATCGAACGTGGAGTCGGTACCGGCCATCGCGGCGTCGATTCCCAATACGCTCATCCCGGCTACTGCAGCCAAAGCGACGGCAAGGTTCGCGCCGCCCTTCTTGAGGTCGAGTGCTTTCATTGTCTTTCCCTTCTGGTTTGACGAATGGCGCAATGCGCCACGACCAGAAGGGGAGATCGGGAACCATTTCTCAACTATTGCGTGGGTATCTTTAGCTTTACCCGACTTCGAATCACCGTTTGCATGGCCGCTCGGCACCGAAATCCGTCCCGACCGGGTGCAAAAACGAAGCCACTTGGCCACGCCAGTGTGCCTACCTGGCAAGAAATCGGGCCCACGATGGACCGAATACAGAGCCAGCTGGCCTGTATGCAGAGCCACCTCCCCCATCTAAACACAAAATCTGATTCTCTGACCTTTCGAGCCGCTGACAGGGCGCGCCCGCACAAAGATTTGAGGGGGCGAGGAGCTTCTATGTCAGACGACAGCGAGGTTGTGCATGAGTTGCTGATGGGCGAGCAGCCCTTCGCGATAATCGCGGACGCGATCCGAATCCTCACGGTTGAAAGGTTGAAGTTTCAGCGCCTGAAAGACGTTATTATTGAGGCCATCAACTCCCGCCCGAAACCTACCAAGGAACAGCTCAAGCTTTTCGCGGGGCAGCTCCCGCTGGACGGCCGAGTGCGGATCTATCTTCGCCTTTCGCGCCCACTCAACGCCAGATTGGACGAGATAAAGACTGATTTGAGTGAGCGTCTCGGCGACCAATGCGGTGTCCGGGAGACGGTTGTTTTCTGCGCGCTCGTCATTTCTCAACGATAAAGTTTGTCTTGCCAAACATCGCTACCCTCTTCCAAGGTATGCGTATGCATAGGGCGGGACATCGGAGGAACTATGTCCGAGGGGTCACAGCGAGCTGAGATAAAAAGCTGCGTTCAGCTTCAGGAGGAATATTCGGTCCTCATTAGAGATCAGATGCAGAAGCGCGGCGTGAGCGTGCGGAAGCTGGTCAACGAAGGGGTCGTCCGGCGTAGCCATCGCAACCGTTTCTTCGAACGCATTGCCGAAGGATCGCTCCCGATCGCTGAGTTCCATGCCGTGTCTGCACGACTCGAAATCGATCCGATCCGCGCTGCGATCACAGTTCAGTGTTTCTCGGACCCAGCTTCCTATGAAGATCCGTGCTGCGAGACCTCGGCTCTCGTTGCGATCGCGATGGCCACCCATCTGCCAGGCGAGCTCGCTGCCTGCGAAGGCACCTTCGAGACCATTCGCGACGAACTCTGCAACGGAATTGCAAAAAACACGTCTTCCGCAATCGCAAAATACCACCGCAAGCTCGAAGACCGACGCAACGGTGGAGACTTCGATTTTGCCTACGGTTGAGCGTTGCTCGGAGTACCTGGCTGGTCTCTGCTGGCCATCCGGCGCCCCAGATGTCGCAACATAGCGCTCTCATTGCCGAACAGCGATCTGGCGCAGAATGAAATACGGAAAGCAGCGGAGGTCTAAATGAAAGCCCTCGTCGTCAATCAAGCGAAAAGCGGCGATGTCGATTTCAAGCATACGCGGTTCGCACGGAACGAGGCGATGTTCGGTGAGCTGGATCGGACGGCTTCGGGCTCGGTCACCATATGCAAGAGGCACGCTGGTAGCCAGGAGCCATGAAGCAAGAAGCTCTTATCGCCTGGACGTCGCTCTACATTGCCGTCGGCATCATGGCACTGATGTGCGCTGTCCTCGCCGTTCTGGTAACCGCACACGATTGGCGCACCGGAAGGTGGCGTCCCGCGCTCGCCACCCGTCTCGACAAGACGCTGCTTCTGCCAAAGATCTGGCTTCGCTGGCAGATCAACTATCTCAAAGGCGCACCGGTCATCGTCGCGGTAGCTTTGTATTACGCCTGGAGCGTGGGGTTCTCAGTTTTCTGGGATCTTTGACGCTCGAGAGAACGTAACCAGCTGGATCCTCCTGAACGGGTTGGCAGCGAGTAACCGCGGAGACGGCACTTCGGGAGCCGCCCCGCCATCAAGCGTCGACATGATCGCTCGCACATAATTGCGGGTCTCCCGGAAAGGCGGGATCCCGTCGTACTGCTCAATGCGGCCCGGACCGGCGTTATAAGCCGCGAGCGCAAGTTCCCACGAACCAAACCGATCGAGCTGCTCGCGCAGATACCGCGCGCCGCCAGTTAGATTCTCACGCACGTCCCACGGGTTGCGGACATTCAGATACCGCGCGGTCCCCGGCATGAGTTGCGTGAGTCCCATCGCGCCTGCATGACTTCGCGCGTAGGGACGATAGCGGCTCTCTTGCGCAACCAATGCGTCGAAAAGCGTTACGGGAACTCCGGCTTCGCAGGCTGCTGTAAGAATATTATGGAAGTAGAGGCGCCGGCGCGTTTGGGCATCCGCGCTGATGCCCTGACGAGGAAAGTACCCTGTCGTGAGGCAATCCGGATCAGGAAAGTATGCTCTGCGGCGATACACGCTATAGTCGAATTTCGGGCGCCCTCCCCTCATCCAATCCGGCACGAAGGTCGCTGCCGGAACAAGGTCGAGTGACGGCTCGGCCCCGGGCTCCATAGTCGCGTTGAGGTTCGCGAAGTCGGCCTCGAGTGCCGAAGCTCGTGATGGCAGAGCCTGGGAATCGTTGAAAGGCGAAGCCGCCGATGGAACACCCGGTATGAGCATTACAAACGCGGACGAGCGTTCTGGCGAGAATGTTTGCAATTGCGCTTGCTGCGCGGATGCCGGGACAGACAGGAAGAGGATTGCAACCAGTAGATTTTTCATAACCATACCTTTCGGCATGGTTTTTCTATCGCTTCGCTCTTCTAGATGCGCCCAGACTGATAGGCAATGCTCCGCAATCGATCCGCTCTCATATCACGGGTGAAGCCGCGTATCGAGCGCGAAGCGTTCCTGCTCGACCAGTTCATAGGCACCGGCTGCTTTCACGGGATCGAACATCAAGTTCCAGCTTTTTGACGACACGGCGCTCGGTATCAGCAAGAATGCATGGTTCTCGAGTAGTGCGTTGCCGAACGTCTGCTGTCCTGCACTCGGTATCCCAGGTGACAGCCAGTTGGGATTGGGTACGTCGCCCGGTTGCACGATCTTTACCGTCGAGGGATCCTTAACGCGCAACGCAGTCAATACGTGTGGAACGGTATCAAGCACGCGGAAGGTCTTATGGACCGCAACCTCAAGAATAGCGGTAGACGGATCTATCGCGCAGTAAACCACTCTCTTGCCTGGAGCATTCCACCGGCCTCCGACGCGATAAGCGCCTTCGCCACTATTCCATGTCGCTCTGAAATCGTCGTGGTCGAGACGCCAAGCGTGGATGTCCTCAGACCCCAGCCCTCCCGGCAGCGGCGTCACGCGTATACGCCATATTTCAGTCGTTCAAGGTGGGTTTCGACTAGCTCCGTGCCTGCCGGCGTGCTGAGAAGATCGATCGGCAGACGCTGATTCAGCCCCAAGGCTGGGCGGTTGAAGAATGCCTCCGCGTCCTCTTGATTTCCGAACACCTCGATTGCTTCCTCGAGCAGCTCAGCGAATTTCCACGCCCGTCCGCTTTGTTCAAGGCTCAATCGCTTTGGCGAATCCTCCCTTTTTCGGCGCTGCAGGGTACGAAGACTGATACCCATCGCCTTCTCGAAAGCGCCGGGCTGCTGCAACAAGGCAACGTTCTCGGACAAAAAGATCAGTGCTCCGCCGGGGAAACCCTTTTCGATCACCTCGTGCGCGTCGAGACGATTGCGGAGCGGCCGCTTGAAGGTTGATTTGCCCCCAAGCCGGCGGCCCGCTCGGGTAACGATCGCATCATCCTCTCGTTCAATCACTGTCGCCATATGTCACCTGTCGTTTGTAGAGCGACATATGGCATCGAGAGCGATCTTGTCAATTCACTGTGAGCCCCAAGAGACTGATGCGTGCAGGCGATTTGGCGGGGTTTCAGTCTCGATCAGTGCCTCACACGGCCGGGTGCAGAATAGCTGGCGTCAGGCTTTTCGTTTCATAAAGCTGACTTCCACCGCTGCGTACGGTGTGCTGGGTCAAGCCCATTCTCAAGTGCGTGTGCGTGACCAGTTGCTTCCCCGGTTCGAATTCTGGAGAAAATGCCGACCTTTCAACGCGGAAGCTCAGCGAAGCGTCGACTCAAGGAGCAAAATTTTCCGATCACCGCGCGTGAACAGGGCCGCCATTTTCCGCAAATGTTCCGGAATGGGGACCAAATAGCCAACATCAGTGGTCGATGTTCTTGTCTGCTTGGATACGATGCCAAAGGAGCAAAGTGTATTGCTCGGCGCGATGAACCGTATTGGCAAATGGACTGATCCCGATGGGGTTCAGTGACGATCGAAAATGTTTCCAATTTTCGGACTTCGCCATCGTCATTCTTTACCCCTGCGAACATGAAAAAAGTGCAGGACCCGTTTCCGGTCCCTGCCCTGTTCGTGCGGTCAGAACTCGTCTCACATTGCCCCGTGGATGGTGTGCACAACGCACGCTGCAAGGTGCGCCGGAAGTGCATTGTGGTCACCCTCATCCAGGGCAAATATCCTAAGCGCTTGTCTTCCACGATGTGCTGATCGAAGAAGCTGTGCAGGGCCCGGCGCTCTGCAATAGCCAGCGCGGCAAAATAGCGTTCTGAAATCGAAGTGCGTTGAAATTGCGTAGCCATAGTATCCTCCTGATGTCTGCCGTTGACGGCAGGAGCAGGACGGATGGGCGTGCGGCCGGTGGGTCAGGGATCGCCCAAAGGGCGACCGCGAAGCGGCGGTAGGGGTAACGATTTTGTCGGACCGCAGCGCAGCGAAGGGGAGGCAAAGTGGTGGGACCCTACCGTCCTTGACGCGCCGGTTGCGCGGCCATCAGAATGGGACAACCGCGAGCGAGGCCCCTCCCCCGCCAGAGAGTTTGAACAACCCAAAAAGGGGCCCCGTTCGGTTGGAACGGGACCCCTCCGGAAGCTCGATTGAGGGGAGAGTTCAGTCGATCTCGGGAGCGTCGGTGTTGTCGCCTTCTTCGCCGGAGC
>TARA_B100000749_G_scaffold280893_1_pt1 | contig 48343 bp, 53 predicted proteins | sample TARA_B100000749 | Tara Oceans TARA_B100000749 (sample SAMEA2621232) | marine metagenome | biome: marine biome (ENVO:00000447); feature: mesopelagic zone (ENVO:00000213); material: "saline water (ENVO:00002010), including plankton (ENVO:xxxxxxxx)" | depth 800 m
CCTTCCAGCGAGGGCAAAGAGTCCGGAAAATCCGACAGCCAGGGTGAGCCCAATAATGAAAAGGGTAGCGGAGAACCGAGTAGTGAGAGCTCTGACAGCTCATCAAAAAGTAGCGAAAAAAGCAGTTCAAATGATGAGCTCCAGGGTGGGAGTAAGGTCGATCCTGAAAAAGGAGAACCTTTTCGTCCAGAAGATGAAAATTCACACTCCTTTTCCCGTTCGGACGAAGCCGGTGAACAAAATTTTGCTGATAAGCTGAATGAATATCTCAAAGAAAATTTAGAAAAGTTTTTTGAGGATGCAAAAAAAGATGCGGAAAAGATAGAAGATAGTAAGTCGGAATTTGAGGATCTACTTAAAGATTTTTCAGAAAAGCCTGAAAAGAAGGATGTCGATCAGGAAAAAGTAAAAGACGAGGAATCTGAAAAAAACGATGAAATGTCAGAGGCTTTAGAGAAGGCTCGCACCGAACTTGATCGTAAGGATAAAGAAAGTGAAAAAGAGGAGGCCGAAGAGGAGCGTACATCAGAGGAGAAAAAGACCACCGAAAATCGTGACATTAAACCTGTGCAATCAGAAGATACCCAAGAATTCTATAAAAATGTTACAGAAACCTTTTGGTCTCAATTGCTCGAAGGATATACCAACAGTAAGGGCACGCAAAAAGCACTCACTAACTTTATTAGAACTTTAGAAACATTGGAAAATGATGGTGCAAGCAAAGACTATGTAGCACCTTATAAAGAAAGAGCGAAAAAACTAAAAGATTCAATCAAGGGATTAAGATTAGAATTTGAAGACTTTAAAGAGCTGTCTGCTCAAGTGGTAGAGCAAACTTTTTCCAATGAAGGTACAGAAGTTTATAGGGCATTGAAATTCTTTAATAGTATTTTTAAGGAACTGGCTGTGATTCGTGATCTAACAGGTGATGAGTCACGATTGCTTGAAATGTCGGAAGTCATGCTGGTTGCGAGAGAGGAAACCTCTGTAACGGACGAGAATATAGCTCGAGCGTTCTATGACAATTTGCCAGGTCCACTTTCTCGGCAAGAAATTGAACAAAGATACGCCAGTCAAGACAGTAAAGATGGAATGGACTGGAGTCGATTAGGGGCGGACCTTAAATCTGGCCAGCTGAACGATTTATTATTGTTCTACACTATGCACGACTATCTTAATTTTGACTACAACCCTTCCATGATACCGAAAACCTATTTGGATTTTATTGGAAGAAAAACAGCAGTGAGCGAATCGGACAAAGAACCATTTATCGCCGATGAAATTGAAAACTGGAAAAACTTCCAGCATCAGGGACAGCCTCCGATAGTAAGTATGTTACGTTTTTTGAGTGATGATATGACAGAAATGGCCCATCGAGAGGCGCGTGATTATCAGGATCCCGTTAATCCGCAAAAGAAAAAGGTGACGATTGTATTGTCGGACGTCTCCAGTTCTATGGCTCAACAGGAAAAATATGTAATTAGAAATGCAATTACAGGAGCTTTTTTAGATAGCGCACAGAAGATGGCTATGATGGAAAACTCTGAGCATATTGTTTATTACATTCCATTTGATGGAAAGCCTCATAAGGCCGAAGTTTTTAGAAACTTGGCGCAGTTTAGAGAGTTCTTTAATAGAATTAAAGAGATACCACCGGGAGGCGGGAACAGTACGGATATTACGGCTGCGTTGTTAAGAGCTTTTGAACTTGTGAAAGAAAATCAGGAAAATGGCGGAGATCTGGGTCGAGCTAATATATTATTACTGACCGACGGCGATGATACAGTTGTAAAGAAAACCGTGTTAGATGCACGTAGAGAAATTAGTGATGATGTTGTTATCAATGTAAATTCCATTGTTATTAATAACAAAAATAAAGATCTTGATTTTAATATAGACGGCGGGAAGAACGACAAATCCGTTTATACGGATATCCCGAATATCTATAGAGCGGGGCTAAAGAATCCTTCCAAGAGTTTACAGACCTTTATAGAGGCCGCTAAGTATTATGAAGAAGCTAGAGAAGATGATGTGCCAAATACGGATACGGCTCTTGATCTCCGCGATATTTTTATGCGCATCCATCGCGATAAATCTCGTGACTCGGGAAAGTCCCTTTACCATTTGGAGAGAGTGATTGATGAGGCTAGAAATATAGAGCTAGATACGAAGTCTAAAAATAAGTTGCAGAATGTAAAAAACGTACTGCTTAACTTGCTGAAATCTCCGTTGTCTCGAGAGATGAATATGAGTCAAAAGGCTGAATTGGTAGAACGTATTGAAGAGTACCTAGATACTATGGGAGCCGAGTTTAGAGATTTTGTGAGTATGTTAGATCCGCTGGATCAGCAGTGGCTCGCCTCATGGATAAAAGAAGACTAAATATTCTTTAAAGCTCTTATTCCGTCTTCCACGCCCTTCCAGTAGGACGATCCAAAAAGGTTATAGTGATTTAAATAATGGTACATGTTGTAGATGGGAGCTCTGCTTTCAAACCCTTCGGAGAGGGGCAGTTCCTTCTCATAAGCGGAGTAAAACTCTGGCGCAAATCCTCCAAACACACGAGTCATAGCCAAGTCCACTTCGCGGTCACCGTAATAAACGGCAGGATCAATCAGCCAGGGCCCTTCAGAGGAGAACATCACATTACCGGACCAGAGATCTCCATGAACTAAACTGGGGTGAGGGTGGTGCTGGTTTAAAAATTCCTGTATGTGTGGAAGCATGTTTTTTAAGATGTGAACCAGTTCCTCTTTGAGCGTTTGTTCTTTTATTAAGTGAGCCTGAAAGAGCAGACGTTTTTCTACAAAAAACAGCCCCCAATCTTGAACGAGATGATTGGATTGGGGGTTAAGCCCGATAAAATTATCTCTATGGAATCCGAATTCAGGATGATTAACTCTATGTAATAGAGCTAAACCTTTTCCGAGTCTTTCCCAGTTGTCAGCTGTAGGGGGAACACTTTCGATCTTCTCTAATTCTAATACGGTATCGTCTACGGCGATTATATGAGGCACTTTTATGAATTCCTTTGGAACTTTGGAGTGAAGGAGTTCTAGTCCTTCTTTTTCACATTCAATTGAGAGGCTGCCGGAAATGGGATTTTGCTTTTTAAACGTCATTAAATAAGGGTATCACCAGTAGCCAAATCCTTCATCCATAAAAAATCCTGTGTTTCCATGGAGTTAGGGTGGGTTTGGGTCAAGGGTGTGCCTTCTGTTATTTTTACAGCTAACCCCTCTGAGGACAGAGTTTGTGGTAGAAGCACTTCATGATGAAAAACGTAAAATACATTTTATTGGCCCTTTTATTAACACCTGCCATGAGCTATGCCGTGGACGAGCCACGTGAACAAGTGTGTGGTGCTTGCTTTAACTTTGAAGTTGGAGATGGTAAGCTACAATCAACTTTCACCACCTGTGGCAAGGATGAGAAACGAGTGTCCGTTCTTAAGCGTGAAATTAAAGACGGTGATCCTGAAGGCGAAATCCAAATCGGCCAAACTTATAATGTCTCTTGTGACTAAATCTTGAAGAGTTAAGAGGAGGCGCTGGGGTTAAGCTTCAGCCTCGCCTCCCACATCTCGGGCTTCTTCCAGTAAACCCATGCCTTCGGGCAATTCTTTTTTACCTTTGGCTCCCAGTTTTTCCAGTTTACGAGCTTGAGTGATCACTCGACTTTCTAGTCGCGTAAAGCCGCGATCATATTCTTCTCGAGCCTTATCTAGGTGTTTACCCACGGCTGTGTAAGCTTCAACAAAATCACATACCCGTTTATGTAACTCTTTGCCTACTTCAGAAATACGAAAGGCATTTTCAGCTAGAGCTTCCTCGTTCCAGCCATATCGGATCACTTTCAACAATCCGATCAATGTAGGTGGAGTGGCCACTAAGATCTTTCTCTGTAGTGCAAACTCCATGAGGTCCGGTTCTGCCTCTAAGGCGGCATAGAGAAAACTTTCGTTAGGTAAAAACATTACCGTAAAGTCTGCGGAACCTCTTAGGTTGGCGGCATAATCTTTGGTAGATAAATCTTGAACATGCTTTTTGACATGCTTTCCATGTCGGGCCATTTCAGCAGCCGCTTCCTCTTCCGTATTGGCTTCTAAGGAAGACATAAAAGCATCGATGGGTGTTTTACAATCTACAATGACTTTTCTGTTACCAGGCATCCGTACCACCATGTCGGGACGGAGGTTTTTGCCGTCGTTGTCAGTGGAGGAGTCTTGAAAGCTCACATCGGAGTATTCACTCATTCCCGCCAGTTCGATACAGTTTTTTAACTGAACCTCTCCCCAACGTCCGCGGATGTGGGGTTTTTTCAAAGCATCTTTTAGGGCGAGAGTGTGTTTAGCTAAAGTGTCGTGAGTTTCTGCCACTTTTTTGATTTCAGATTCTAAGGTGGTATACGCCTGCACCCGTTGCTTCTCCACATCACCCAGATTTTTTTGATACTGGATCAGAGTTTCATTGATGGGCTTCACTAGCTCCTCGATAGCTACTTTACGTCTTTCAAGCTGTGATTGGTTTTCGGCCTTTTCTGTCTCCAATACGGATTTGGCTAAATCCAAAAATTGTTTATTGTTGGACTCTAGAGACTGTGCCGCCAGACTTTTAAAAGCATCTTGAAGCTTCGTTTGAGCTTCTTCCAGGATTGCTTTTTCCTTATCCATAGCTTGTCGCAGATTTTCATTTTGCGTGCTGAGTTCCGTGGATCGAGTCATCTCCTCTTCTAGGCGCAGTCTGAGTTGCTGAACCTCTTCAGTGGAGTCGGCCAACAGTGATTTCAATGATTCTTCAGATTGCTGAGATCGAGCCGCGGCCTCTTTAGATTCAGAAAGTTGAGTTACGTAGGTTTGGGATTTTCGAAAAAACAGAAACACAAGTGTTATGAGCAGGAAGACAACCACTAAAAATGCAATGACAAATAGACTTTCCAAGAAACTTCCCCTTCAGGCATGCGAGCGATAAGAATAAAAGACCGCTGAATTTTCAATAACTTATACAGTATCTCGGGACAAGGAGAAACGTTGGCCTAAAAGTTTTTGTTGGATGCCTATTGATTTCTAATAGAGATTGGATATAACGCTGTGCCATGGCCAGTTCTAAGGAAAAAGATTCGTTTTATGTTGTGACCTTTCGTGATGGGGAAAAGGGGGAAATCATTTCCCTCAAAGCACGCAGCGTGAGTGACTCATCATTAGGGTTGAGCTTTATTTGCATTTCCGATTTTATTTTTAACTTAGATGGCATGGTGGTGAACCCTACGGAAGAGCATCTAAGTAAAAGATTTGAAAATATAAAGAGTCTGCATCTTGGCCTCTATGCCATCATCAGTATTGAAGAAGTGGGAATGGAACACAAGGGTTTGAGCTTTAAGAGGGATCGCTCAAATCTTGTGGTGTTCCCCCAGGATACTTCTCCCACGCCAAACTAAAAAATCTATGAATCACAAAAGTTTACAGACCATCCATGACAGAACCATTTGCTCTGGAAATCTTTGAGAATAGGTGTTGATGGCTAATGGATTCTGGTTGGCTTCAATGGGCCACTCTGGAGGCAGGACGGCGGTACTTTTTTCGATCAAAAAATCACCCGAATCATTCACTCGGAGCTCTTCCGAAAAAGTGATTATTATTGCTCGATCATTGATTCGACCACTATAAAATACGGTTTCATACTCTCTGAAGACGTAATGATTTTGCCAATGAAAGCTCGGTTTATTAGTTGAAAACATGTCTCCAGTGGTGAGCCCACCTTCTTCATCTCTTTTGAAAGTCTCATATGTAGTTCTTATGTAGCTGACTGAAGTGGAGTTAATATATCTGAAGCAGCGACGACCTTGTCTCTGAAGTGTATTCAGTTGCGTTAGAGGCAGGGGAGTGGCACTGGAGAATTCCTCATGGATCTGGGTAAGGGTTTCCAGCAACTCTTCTTTTTCAAATTCTTCCAGGGGTGCAGCTCCAGCGAGGGCTGGAATCCATAGAGATGTGAAGGCCAAAAAAATAAGACGTTTTATCAAAAGCAAGACAGGCTCCACTCAATTAAAGTCAGTTGTAAAAAGAAACTTTTAGCCACTATATATTAGTGAGGGCTGCGTCAAAAGAGATGGGTGCCATGCCTGTAAATAAGAAATGACTGTTTAAGATTTATCTAGTCATTTAGAGGACTTATTCTTTGCGGGTGACCATTTCTGTCGACATGATTTGAAAAATCCTCCTACTGTAGGTCCCCGCCTACAGCTTAAGTGCCTGAATTCACTACGATCGAATGTGGCATCGAGAGTGCAATTCATGCCCGTAACTCTCATTCACAGAGAATGGGAAGTATTGTGATGGGTATTTTTGTGAAAAATTGGATGGCTGTTCTATTTATTGTGTTGAGTTCTGTAGTTGGCTTGGGAAGTCCTACTCCTGTGCCAAATTTTGAAGTCTGGAAACAAGAGCAAATTGTGCGTGGCCAAAATGAAGTGGTTAAGCTCACGAATAAATTATTAATGTCTCAATCTCAAGATCATCAGCTGATCGCTAAAGCTCAGTCGCAAAAAATATTTAACCGAAAGTCAGACGAGATGCGTCAGGCGGACGTGGGTTCGTTGTTGAAACAGGCCCAGCAGAATCTAGAAATCGCTAAGGAGCTAGAATTTGACGATTATTTAGAATTACACATGGACCAACTGATGTCTGACCCAGACATATTAAAGGAATGGTTAGGTAACCTTAGTAAAGACGAGGTGGTCGAAGCCTTCCAATATTTGGCAAAACGGGGCAACCCAACACTTTTGCCACCCATAGATGTGGGGGCACACCCATCAAATCAACAAATAAAAGCCAACTGATTTCAGTGGCTTAATAAAAAAGCATTAAAATTAATAAAAATTCACGGGCCTCAGCTTGACTTATTTTCACCCCATTACATATTGGGTAGGAATTTTTAAGCAATTTAAAATCAAAGATAACTATGACTAGTAAATAGGAGGGTGCCAAAATGGCTACATCAGAAGTTCGAGTACGTCCTCTACATGACAGAATTCTTGTTCGTCGTGTGGAAGAAGAATCCACCACAGCTGGTGGGATTATTATCCCTGACACTGCAAAAGAAAAACCTCAAAGAGGTGAGATTGTTGCCACTGGAAACGGTCGTGTGACTGAAGACGGTAAGGTTTTGGGTCTAGAAGTTAAAGCAGGCGACAAAATTCTTTTTGGTAAGTATGCCGGTACAGAGCTTAAGCTCGATGGAATCGACTACTTAATGATGAAAGAAGACGATGTTTTAGGAATTTTAAACTAATTAATTAAAGAGGATATATAAATGAGTAAAGAATTACGTTTTTCTGAAGATGCAAGAAAATCCATCCTTAAAGGTGTGAACACTCTTGCCGATGCTGTAAAAGTCACTCTAGGTCCTAAAGGCCGTAACGTTGTGATTGAAAAGTCTTTTGGCGCTCCACTTATCACTAAAGATGGTGTGACTGTTGCTAAAGAAATCGAGCTTGAAAACAAGTTTGAAAACATGGGCGCACAAATGGTTAAAGAAGTGGCTTCTAAGACCAATGATGATGCTGGTGACGGTACAACTTCTGCGACTGTATTAGCTCAAGCTATCTTTCGTGAAGGTGCAAAGCTAGTTTCTGCGGGTCACAACCCAATGTCTGTTAAGCGCGGTATCGACAAAGCTGTTGCTGCGATCACTACTGAGCTTAAAAAGATGTCTAAAAAAGTAAAAGACTCTTCTGAAGTAGCTCAAGTAGGTTCTATCTCTGCTAACAACGATAACGAAGTGGGCGAGATGATCTCTCAAGCTATGGATAAAGTGGGTCAAGAAGGCGTTATCACTATTGAAGAATCTAAAACAGCTTTAACTGAGCTTGAAGTTGTTGAAGGAATGCAATTTGACCGTGGTTACCTTTCTCCTTATTTCGTAACTAACCCAGAAAACATGGAAGCGGCTTTAGATAACCCTTACATTCTTATTTACGATAAAAAAGTTTCTACAATGAAAGATCTTATTGGCATCTTAGAAGGTGTTGCTAAGTCTGGTCGTCCTTTGTTGATCATTGCTGAAGATGTAGAGGGCGAAGCTCTTGCAACTCTAGTTGTGAACAAACTACGTGGTACTTTGAACGTATGTGCGGTTAAAGCTCCTGGTTTTGGTGACAGAAGAAAGGCTATGTTGGAAGACCTTGCTGTTCTTACTGGTGGAGTTGTGATTTCTGAAGATACAGGTCACAAACTTGAAGATGCTACTATTGATTTTCTTGGTCAGGCTAAAAAAGTCGTCATCGACAAAGACAACACCACTGTTGTTGATGGTGCTGGTAAAGACAAAGACATTGATGGCCGCGTAAAAATGTTGAAGGCTCAAATTGAAGAGACTTCTTCTGACTACGATCGTGAAAAGTTAAAAGAGCGTTTAGCTAAACTTTCTGGTGGTGTTGCTGTTATTCACGTAGGTGCTCCTTCAGAAGTTGAAATGAAAGAGAAGAAAGCTCGTGTTGAAGATGCTCTAAACGCAACTCGCGCAGCTGTTGAAGAAGGAATTGTTGCCGGTGGTGGTACAGCTCTTCTTAAAGCATCTCGTTCTGTTGAAAAACTTGATGGTCTTACTGAAGACGAGAGATTTGGTGCTCGCATTATCGAGAGAGCGTGTGAAGAGACAATCAGACAGATTGCTTCTAACGCAGGCCTTGACGGTGCGATCGTTCTTGATCGTGTGTTGAGTGGAAAGAAAGCCTCTTGGGGTTTCAACGCATTGACTGAAGAGTACCAAGATCTTATCGAAGCTGGTGTTATTGATCCAGTTAAGGTGGTTCGTTGTGGACTTGAGAACGCGGCATCTGTTTCTAGCTTAATGCTTACAACTGAAACTATGATTGCTGAAGCTCCTAAAAAGGATGAAGGTCCTGCAATGCCTCCAGGCGGCGGCATGGGCGGAATGGGCGGCATGGGCGGAATGCCTATGATGTAAGCCTTTGTCTCTGACGAGCCAAAGGCGAGGCAGGGGAGGCCCGGAAGGGCCGACGCAAAGGCGACAAGCAAGACTATAATTTTAAAAAGGCCACACAATTGTGTGGTCTTTTTTTATTGAATCGTCCTCGCATAGGATAAGTGGCCCGATTTTCTTAAAGTGTTAAGGTTCATTCTTATAAAAGTGCAGGTGTTCAACTTCTAGACTATTTTTAGAATTTCTATACCTAAATCAAATTTTCTTAAAAAAAGTAGAGAAATCCGAAGTCCTAAATATAATGAACGGATGATTTTTAAGCGGATTATATTATTGGGATTGATCGGAACAGCCTTTGGCTGTGATCGCTATGATAAGGAAATGGTGCCTTTCAGGGCTCAGGATTTGACTGAGATTCAAAGTGAAAAGCAAAACGGTTGTTTTCGGCTCCCTAATAAACATGCCGGTGTCCGCTACCTATTTTTAGATGTTGATGGTGTTCAGTCCATGCGTCTGACCAGCCAAGAGGATATTGGTCGATCTCACGTACATAAGCTGGAAGTTCTAACTAAAGATGGTCGTCTTTACGATGTAGAAGAGTTGGTGTTTTCCTATGAAGCCGGTAGTGATTTAATTTATGAGTTTCCTCAAGTGGAAAACTTGAAAGCCATTCGAGTCACTGGGCATACCGGAGCGATTTACGATGCCGATGGAAGGCAAAGGGTGGACGTTAGCCTCTATGATGAAGATGGTGAAGGGCCCCTGCTTCGACATGCCAATTGTAATATGGAGGGGGCGGAAGAAATCCCATCAGATCCTTATGCTAAAACTATCAGGGCTTTTAGGAGCAGCTGGCCTGTGGATGATTTGGGCCGACCCATACCTAAATTCAAGAAAAAGAAAAAGCAGTGGTATAAGCTTTAAGGGTTCTCCTCTTGGGAGTCGAAGCTCTAGAGTGTGAGGATTCCCTTTGCGATTCGCAATTTCTCTGAAATTCATGCAAGAAAATCCAATTCAGCAGTAAACATTTTTCAAAATCCGTTCGAATTATATCGAAGTTGGACGCAGTTTGTTAAAAGTGCGGCTAAATGTCTAATCCATATAGGAGAATATAATGAAATCTCTCTTTCTGTTGGTTCTAGTTACTTTTTCTTCTTCGGTATATGCCAATACCCAGTTCAAGTGTGTTGTCGAAAAATCAAATGGCGACAAAATAGAAAAATCAGTGGGTCGAAATGAATGGGGCTCATTCCGCATTGAGTTCACTGCTGAAGAGGCAGGGTTTGATGTAGTTTTCCATTCGGACGTTACGGGTAAAAGTAAAGTGACTGTGAAGTCGGTTACCGTTTCTTCCCAAGATATGAAAGCGGGCGATTACATCGGCCTAAGATATGGTCTTGAGTGGGGAAATGTTGAATATAAAGGTGTAAGCTGCTCACCAATGGGTGGATCTGATCTTCCCGTTCGCGCTATCGCCACTTCAGTGGCATGTTCAGGTCATGTGCTAGTACAAAACGATACAGTGGGTGAAGCGCCTTTAATGAACCGTGAGTTACCATCGCAGAGAATGGTGATCGATGAAGGTGTGAGATATTCAAGCATCGATTGGTTCGAAAATGGTGAAGTTCCAGAAATGGATTTTACTCCAGGACTTAGCTATTCAGAAGATGATGCCAATGGTCCGATGACTTACTTAGAATCTGCCGCATACTTTGATAAACACGAATCATTAGATATTGTTGTTGGTAATAAAGTGGGCCAGAAATTCAATTTCCGTCGCAAGACGGATAACTACACTGTCGATTACGTTTGTGGTTTAGACTGATTAGCACATATTCTTCCAAAAGGTGCCAGGCACCTTTTGGAGCCGTGCTGAGTCAAAAAATCTAAGGTCCGAAATCGGGCCGGTGTCTTTTCTAAAATCAAAAATACTTAATATTGAGTTAGAGCGGAACCTTGCAAGCTATACAAAGCATGGCAAGAAAACCCGTCGAGCATTCGCAAATATACCCCTACCATATATGTGCGAGAACTAATAATAAGGAGGTATATCCAGCTCCCATGCCGACGGTGTTTGCCATTTACCTTGATACTATTCAATCTCTCAAATCAAAATACGGTACTGAGTTCTTTAACTTTGTTTTGATGAACAATCATTTTCACATGGTTGTGAAAACACCAGATAGAAACATATCGGAGTCTATGCAGTTCTTTATGAACCAAACCAGCAAGATGATCGCTTCGGCTTCTGGTCGAATTAATAGGATTTATGGGGGAAGATATCATTGGACCATCATTAAAGAACCCCATCATTTTGCACACGCCTATAAGTATGTTTATCAAAATCCGTTAAGAGCAGGCTTGGTGAAGTGTATTTCAAAGTACCCTTGGTCCTCGATAGCTGAAGATCAAAAACACTTGAGAACAATGCTCTCGGAGATTCCCGAGCCCTATTCAATTTACTTCAGTGAGAGAAGGGAAGAAAATTTAGCTTGGTTAAATCAGATAGGGTCTGACAAGTGGAGAGATCGCATTAAAAAATCGTTAAAAAGAACTACCTTTAAGATTACTAGGGACCGAAAATCTACTAAGCCAATGCAGCTCGATGACGAGCTGCAGCTCCAAAAGGTGCCAGGCACCTTTTGGACAGTTTAAAAGAGATAAGTAACGCCACCAGAGAGTGTTGTCTGTTCTTGGCTAGAGTTAGAAGTGGATCCGCTAAACTTAGCGGTGTAGAGCTCAATATCTAAAGTCCCTTGCAGCTTCCAATTGATCCCCATCTTTTTGTGAACGAAAATGGAAAAGTGATTGGCGGTGGTGCTACGAACGCTGCCCACCTTAGGCGTTTGAGTCACAGAGGGCGAGATAAAAATAAACAACTTACCGCCGGCGGCCCATTCATTATTTAGAGTGAGGGGAAACATTCCGGAGAGTCCAAGTCGAAGACCAGAGTAGTTGAGTTTTGTAACTGTGGAGCTAACATCTTCCACGTCGACTATGTAGGATGCAAATCCACCCAGGAGTTCAATTTTCGAACCCCAAATGTCATTAGTAAATCTGAAGTTATATCCCACAGCAAAGTCATATTTAGCTACGGAATTGTTGGACACGATTCCTTGTTCAATACCAATATGCAGTGAATACTTGGGATCCATCCATAGCTCACCAGCAAACTTAATATTTTTGGCAAAGCTATCGTTAGTAGTATACGAGCTACCGCTACGTCGAACATCACTTCCAAAACTACCAAAGCCAAGATGGGCGCTCACAGCTCCAAAGGTAGGGGGTCTTTGTGGAACCCACTCTTTAGCTTTTGGGCCGAAACTGATGCTAGAGTCGGGGCGTGCAGAGAGATCATCTTTTTGTTCGCCAAGAGACAGATCGTTAGGGTCGTAAGAGACAAAATCAATTCCGGAAATTTTAGCGTTTTTCTGAATGGCCTTTTTTTCGATCTCGGTAATAATCTTTGCGAAGGATAAGGTCTTATCAACCTTTGCCACCTTTAGTTTTCCCAGAACTTCCTTTTCGGTTGAAATGAGGAACTTAAATTTGGGATGATATTCTGCTTTTATAATTTGAACTACGGTGAGTATGGATCCTTTTTTTAAGCCGTCCCGTTCACCTAAGTTAATGGTCACGGTTTGATTGGTTCGGCTCATAATGAGTCCATCATAGGGAATCCGCTTAATGACCTGGCCCACAAGTTTCTGTGTTTCTCGCTTTAATGAGGAGATGTCAAATTTTTTAGTTTCCTCTAAATTCGATTCGGCTAAAAGTTGCCCGTTGTCGGTAAGATACATGCTTACGTTGAGACTGATCCCGCGCGGTCCTTTAATCAGCTGCGAGGCGAGCAATACATCAGCTTCCAAGTATCGGGAAATTTCTTTTACCTTTTCAGGATTGTCTCGAAGTTCGGAAGGCGAGTACACAGGGCCAATGTTCTCGGTAGACGCCAGATCAAATCGATGATCCAAACGTATTATTTTTCTAATGTGTTCTTCTAGAGGTCTTGAATAAATGCCACCAATATTGTCCACAGAGGGAAGAATAGCAATTTTGCGAATAGTTAATAGTTGATCGGTAGGATTAGTATATATCGCTTGATGCTCTTCAAGTTGCGCCAAGCCGATAGCAGACCAAAACAATAAACCAAAAAATAAACTGAACCTTTTTGCCATATCTCTATTTTGAAGGTCTGTGTGGGAAGCGTCAAATCTGATAGCAAGAACAGCCCTAGGCCGCAGGATTATTTTGCCGACTTCGCTTGGCCTTTTTAAAAAGTAGGTAGCCAATAATTAAGATCGCAACGGCGATGATAATAAAAACCTGGGCTTGCTTAGCGAATTCAAGAGCTTGGTCTAGGTTCTTAGCAAAGTACCAGCCGGCCACAACCCAAAGGGGAACACTGATAAGAGCGGCAAAGCCATCCAGTAGGAAAAAGGTAGAGGGCTTAACGCCCATCACGCCACTGGTTAAGTAAACGGGGGCTCTAAGGCCTGGCAAAAAACGGGCTGTAAAACAAATGAATTTGGAGTTGGCGAGAATTTTCTCTTCTGCTTTGGCAATGCGAACAGGAGTGAAATATCTTCTGAGTAGTGGCAGGTTAAACGCATTACGGCCGAGTTTTCTGCCTAAGAAAAATAAAAATGTATCACCAGCCAACACCCCAACCATTCCAGCAACGAGAGCGCCGAAAAGAGAAATTTTATCTAAACCTGCTAATATTCCCGCAGCGATCAGAGTGATATCCTCTGGAATAGGTACACCCATTCCACAGGCCAATAAAACTCCGAGTATGGCGGCATAAGCCGTAACGCCGCTAAAACCCGACAAAAATCCTATTAATTTGGCTGAAAAACTAACTTCTTGCATGGATCATTTCTCAAAATCTTTTTGGGGAGTATACTAGCAACTATGGCGATTAAACTAGTAATAGCTGATGACGCTCCGTTCATCAGAGAAGTGATTAAACAAATTTCAGAGACTCACGGATTTAAAATATTAGGTGAGGCTGGTGATGGTAGTGAAGTCGTTCAGATGGTGGCTGAGTTGCAACCTGATATTGTCATAATGGATCTAGTGATGCCGGAAAAAAATGGAGTCGAAGCCACCGAAATTCTGATGGAAAAATATCCTGATTTGAAAGTGATAGTTTGTACAACTGTAAATAACGAAGGCATAGTTTTGAGAGCGCTAAAAGCTGGTGCGTGTGATTTTATAACTAAACCCTTCACTCAGGAAAAGTTTGTAGCCACGGTCAGAAAAGCAATGGGGTATGTTCAGGAGAATACGTTATGATTGGTGATATATTATTTTTCATTAAGACCATAGTGATGACTTTGGTTGTGGTGGTTTTGTTGCAGGTAAAGATTGGGGAATTCACTCTTGAACAAAGAGCAACACAATGGGCCCGTCAGAGCTCGGTAGCGAAACCCATTCAGGATGTTGCACACGGTGGGCTGTTGGCTCTCAGGGATGGATGGCGTCACTTCTATAGTTTGTTTTCGGGAGAAGTGCAGAAGGTGATTGGGAGTGATGAGGCTCCAGGCAAGAGAAACCTAGGTATCACTTTTGAGAGATCCAAAAAGTACTTTGAGGAAAAATCTGAGAAAGCCAAAAAAATCGCTCAAAGAAAAGCGGCAGAGGCCAAAAGAATTGCCACAGAAAGAGCTCAAGAAGCCAAAGAGCTTGCAAAACAAAAAGCCCATCAAGCCACTGAAGAAATGACTGATGAGCTTTTAAATACCTTTGATGCTGATTCTGAAGAGGAGAAGTAATTAGGCTTTAGAATTACCTTCTAGAGTTACCTTCTCCGACTTGCATAATTTTACCCAGTGTTCTGCTGAGTTCACTACTATAAGCTAAGCTTTGTTGTGATTCGTTGGTTTTAGAATTTAACTTAATAGAAGTTTCGGCATCTTTAAGTGGACAGGTTTTTTCGTTACCTTGTGTGGCCAGGGCCGCATTTGCAGATACCGACATTCCGAAAGCAGCTAAAGCTACTAATATTAATTTGCTGTTCATGTACATCTCCCTTTAATAAATCGTTACATATACACCCTTCTATATAGCGAATGGCATGCCGGAAAAAAGGAAAGGCCACACAAAAACATCTGTAATTTCAGCTACTTATAAAAGGCCACTCTCAAAGGGGCCTCAGGAGCGCAAAAGGTCACCGATGAGTCCTAACAGCTGTATAAACTGTGTACAATATTGAGACTCTTAGGGAGGTGGCAGGAGATACAAAAAAAAGGCCTCTAAAGGCCCTCGTTTCGAGATGAGCTGTATTGAGAGTGATCTGCACCAGATTATCGGTCCGCTTTGCCTGGCAACGTGAGGGAGTCATCAGGTAGGCCCTCAATCCATCGGGCGGCAACCCCAGGATTATGGGTGAGTTCCGGAAGATGGCAGCCACTAGCAGTTAATAGGCAGGTACATTGTTTGGGCTGGGATACATCTAATGCTCCGGCCTGGGTCAGGGGGCTCACTCCCTCGCCGTCAGGGCAATCATACTGCCCCGCTAAGGGGTTTGAGGGATCGGTGATTACGCGGCCATTAGCCCAGCTCATTGCAGATACTAGAACAATGGCAAAAAATAGAAGGCTTGCTTTAAACATAAAACATTCTCCTTATAGCGCCAGATCAGATGTGGCAGGTGAGATGATTTCCAATAAATTATTAAACACATTGGCCACTTGAATGGTGATTCTAGGTCCATCCTTACTGTCCACCTTTTCGATATCGCCATTGGACTTATAGGTCACACGAATAGAGCCTAAACCGGGGCGTTCGACAAAGCGTGGTTTACCAAAGCGCTCTTCATATTGAATGTTAACCACTTTTTTGGATTGGTCGGTGATCTTTGCGATGCGACCCTTTGAATCGTATTTTAAACGTACTTTTTGTCCATCAGAGTTGGCTGCAGAGACTAAGTTACACTTCCTCTTGTCATAGAAAAACCGTGAAGAAACCTTTTTCACTAAAGGACGTTTCAGCTTAACCACCTTTTTCTTACCCTTTTTCTGCGTAACGGGTTTGGCTTGTCCGTAGTAGGCTGTGGTAACTAGAGATACTTTTTTACAGCTATTCTTATATTCGTAGGAGTAGTGTCTAAACTTCTCTTTTTTATGTTTGATAAATCCGTTGTCATAGTAGTCATATGCCGTCCGAATATTATTTCGAACTAACAGTACGGGTTTACCGAAATCGGGATGATATGTAACTTCTGAACGATCATCGTTGATGATGGATTTGGCTTGGTAGAGGTACTTCTCGTTGGAGCCAGGTTTTCTTTTGTAAATGAATTCGTAAGAACTTTTGTTGGTCACCTGCCCATTACAAACCTTGGTCACTTGAGAGGTGTAGTGGTCGTCGTTTTTAACTTTATAGTCATAGGTCTCTTTACAACCTTTTCTGTTTTTAAATCCAACCACCCAGTCTCTTTTCTCGTTGTATTCGATCTCTTTGGTGGTGCCGTCGCTAAAAGTGATTTTGGTGAGGTTATGCAATTTATCGTAACCATATTTAAAAGGCACTTTCCATTGGTTTGTCACAGCAGCTAAGTTGTCGCCAGAGAAAGCATATGTGGCTTTTAATTTTCCTGGAGCAGTGATAGCAGCTACTTTACCAGTACCTTTTTTGTAAATGAGATTGATCTGACGGCCATTATTATCAATGACTCGTGATAATTTTTCCCCGGTGTATTTAAGGTCCAAATAGTTTCCGTTTTTGTCCTGCATTTTAACAAGCTTACCTTTGGTATCAAAAAATTGATAAGTTCCATCGGCAAGAGTTCTGATGTAAGTGTTTTTCTTCAGGACAATGTTTTCGGTCTCGACGCCATTGGCGCGATACACTTTACCTTTTTGAATCTTTCCGCCGAGATCTAGCTTACGGGCGAGAGCCATTCGTAGATATTGATCTTTTCTTAAATCTTCACGAAGACGATTAATGTCTTTTGTGGTGAGTTTGGCATTTCTTTTCTTAACTTCTTTAAGGATAGATTCAATAGTAGTACTTACTTTTCCACCACCATTTCCGCCAAGGCGAAAAGTGATTTCGGCGCCGCCACCACACTCTGTGAGTAGTAGGTTGTTTTCTGCAGTGATTTCCAATTTTGTTTCGAAATCAGAACACCAACCAAAACCAAACATTCCGTTAAACAAGGATCGGCTACTGTAAGTTCTTCGAATGCGTAAATCATAGCCGGACCCGGGTACAATGATATCAGTCCAGGTGTCAGAGAAGTTTGCACTTCGCATATCTACTATCGCATGTGCAGCGGGCAAATAGAGCAACCCAAAAACCAAAGCCAGTAAGTGTTTCATTCATTCTCTCCCAACCAAAATTACACTTTAATTGTAACAAGTTTATTCATCACAGTTCCACCTATAACTAGCAATACCAGTACTATGGCCAAAGCCACCCAGCCCATAGCAGTGGTAAATAGGGGAATCACTTTATCTGGATCAAAGGCTGCTAACATAGCGAGTACAAAAAACGGAACCATGGTCATGATCCTTCCCTGCATTCGGGCCGAAGCTGTAAGAGCCTCAATTTTTTTGTGAATCTTTTGTCTTTCTCTAATGGTAAACGCGATGGTTGAAAAGGTCTGGGCTAAATTTCCACCGGTTTCTGCCAGAATCCCAATCGAGTTTACAAACATGATGACATCCGGCTCTGGGATACGTTCGCTAAATTCATTGAGTGCGTCTTCCAGAGACATGCCCAGGCGAAGCTTATTCTGAATCAGTCTAAATTCTTGGGTTATTGGTCCAGTCATATTATCACAAACACGATCAATGGTGTTTTGAACACTCAGACCGGCTTTTACCCCATTTGCCATAAGGGTCATCGCATCCACCATTTGTGCAACTACGTTCTTACTTCGTCTTTCCCAAAGTGCCATCAAAACTTTTTTTGGTAATGACCACCCCAAGATGGTAACAGCACCACCAATGATGACCCCCATAATTACGTTCGGCCAAAGGGCTAGAAAGAGGATGACGCCAACTCCGAAGCTCAAAAGCAACATGGTCCAGGTGACTTTTTCTTTATCCACCTCAACAAACATTTTATCCATAAGTTGGATAACCTCTTCTCGAGTACCAAGACTTCGGCGATAGAGGAAGTTTAGGATTTTATCCGTCCATAAATAGGCCACCACAAAAGACGCTAAGCCAAAGACAATCATAAATATGAGATCATTTTGAAAAATAAAGCTCATCCATCATCTCCACTGACTTTTTTATTAGGAGGGGCCGCCTGAGGCCGCTGTACAGATCGTGCGGGACCGCGGCGCGGAGCAGCTCCGGCTCTTTGAGCTTTTGCTGGTCCATCTTCTTTTTTGGGGGCATTGCTGTTCATGCTAAATAGATTTCTTGGGATGGCTACTCCACGAGATTCAAATTTTTCAATAAATGTTGGAATCATCCCTGTAGGCTGAAACTGTCCAAGAATCTTCCGGTTTTTATCAAATCCGGTTTCTTTGAAGAGAAATACATCTTGTAATTCGATGGTCTCACCACGGAGTTTACCCACTTCGGTGATTTGTTTGATTTTACGACTTCCATCGCTGAGTCGTCCAATTTGCACAATCAAATCAACAGCGCCAGCAATCTGCTCACGAATGGCCTTGGCAGGTAAATCCATTCCGGCCATCATACATAATGTTTCAATTCTTGAAATAGCCTCGCGAGCGTTATTGGAGTGAACCGTTGTCATGGATCCATCATGACCTGTGTTCATCGCAGATAGCATATCTAATGCAGCACCATCTCGACACTCACCTACAATAATGCGATCTGGGCGCATCCGCAGTGAGTTACGGATAAGATCCCGAATGGAGATCTCTCCAGTGCCTTCCATATTTGCTGGTCGAGTTTCCAACCGCACAACATGTTCTTGGCGAAGTTGAAGTTCGGCGGCATCCTCAGCAGTGATGATGCGTTCATTGGAAGGAATGTAACTAGATAGCATGTTTAAAAGGGTCGTTTTACCAGAGCCGGTTCCTCCAGAAACAATTATGTTGAGCCCTTGTTCCACACAGATCTTTAAAAAGTCCATCATTGAGGGCGTAGACGTTCCCCATTTGAAGTAATGCTCTTGAGTGATGGTTTCTTTGGAGAATTTTCGAATGGTGATTGCCGGGCCATCAATAGAGAGCGGCTCAATGATCGCATTCACCCGGCTGCCATCTTGTAGGCGAGCATCCACATAAGGAGTCTTTTCATTGATCTGTCTACCTAGTGGCGACACAATCCGTTCAATGATCTTTCTTAATTGGTCATTTGATGTAAAGTCCACTTCACTGAGAGTGAGTTTTCCATTCTTTTCAATAAATACATGCTTGGCCCCATTGACCATAATTTCCGTAACACTGGGATCAGCCAACAGTTCTTCAAGTGCGCCGAGGCCCAGTGACTCATCTAACACTTGCTTGATGATTCGAGACCGGTCTTCTCGAGACAGGCCTCCGCCCAGTCGATCCGTTAATTGAGTCACAAGCCTTTGTGTTTTCTGTCTAAGCTCAGCTTCTTTTTGCGGATCACCATTGGTATTTGAGAGATCCTTTTTCAGATCCATTTCTTGAATGAGGCCCTTGTGTATTTGCAACTTCAACAGTGTTTCAGGATCCAGATCCGACGCGCCACCTTTTTTGCGTCCAATGGTGGGGACATCGGTTTTAGCTTTTGCTAAAGCGGCCGTTTTGGCAGCACCCAAGGCTCCGGCATCTTTTGGTCTTTGAAGATTCTTAAGTTTTTGTAATACACCACCGGTTAGGTTCCGCAGAACTTGGGTGTAAGCGGCCTTCATTGGAGAATTATTATTGCTCAAAATAAAGGGAGTAGAGCTTTGCAGCGCCGTCATCGCCGTTGCGTCGTCTTGTGGAATGGCACCTATCACTGGTCGTCTTAAACTTTGTCCAATAGACTGAGGATTAATTCCTCCTCGGCCCACACGGTTTACTACAATGTGGAACATCTCCATAGGAAATGTGGCACCGATAAGGTCATTTAAAATCCGGCGGGTTTGGTTCACCACAAGCACTTCAGGTGTGGTGACCACGAGGGCCACACTAGCTAGTTCAATCATGGAAGTTTGCAGTTCACCCATGTCGTTTCCCAGGTCCACAACAATATACTGATAGAAAGGACTGATCAGAGAGATCTGCTTTTTAATTAGATCGGCTCTGGCATTTAACGTTTGATCGGGACCACTAACAGCTCCTATGAAATGCAATCCGCTGGCATGTTGTGTGACGATGCTACCTAATGATTGTTGGCTGACGGAACCCGTAAAGCGAGTAAAGTCACCAATGGTTTTGTTGGGGCGCATGCCGGTTATGATATTTTGGTCACCCGCACTTTTAGAATCCATATCGAGCAGCAATACTTTGGCTCGCATTTCTTGTAGGAGTGCACAGGCAAAGTTGGCAGCAAAAACACTTTTACCAACTCCACCTTTTCCGCCAACAATAGCGATCACATGACAGTTTTCATGTATAGCCAAAACGACCTCCACACAGACTTACACCTTCTTTTATCGGCATAAAGCCGGGAGATCCTTAAGTATTAGGCCTTTGCTGAGTTCGTAATATGCGTTGATTGATGCTGAGTTCAGACTCTGGACTAGTCTTTGAGCCGGAATTTACGTTTGATTTTATTGGAACCCGCCGAAGCCGAGCTTTTGATCACTGGAGTCACAAATACCACAAACTGGGATTTAGAATCTCTGAAGGTTTTAGAAGCATAAAGTGAAATCAGCGGATTGGTGCTTGCTCCAGATGGGAGTTTATTGAAATCTGTTCCGCGTGAGCTAGAAATCAGTCCACCCACAGCAGCACTTTGGCCACTACGAACAACGATAACGGATTGAATGGATCGAGACGAAGTGAGTGGCCCAGTAGGGGTCATTCCGATGAGAGAAGAAACCTGAAAAGCCATCTTAAGCTTTATCGAATCCGATCTAGCTCCAAGTACTTGAGGGGTAATAGTAGCAGTGATACCAGTCTCTTCAAAACTTGTAGCTGTTTTCCCATCAGATGTTGTTCCAATGTATGGAATTTTTTCGATGGAGTTAATAGATCCCGTTTGCGTGTCTTCGACAATAACACTGGAGCTTTGTAGCACGCGGGCATGTCCATGCTCTTTGGCCCAGTTGAGCTTAGGAAGTAAATTCGTAATTGTACCGGTAATGGTGGATACAACTCCAGCAGGGCCTCGTTCGCCGGTTGAAAACTGTACAGCTGAACCGTCACCAATATCGGGTGTCCATTGAAATCTGAAACCTTTTTGATAATCCTTTTTGAGTTCCACATAATGGAGAACCAATTGAATGATTTTCTTAGGTCCCTCAGGCTTCTTTTCTCTCACGTTAATGAGATTGATAACTATCTGAGAGGTACGCTCTTTCACTTTGTTTTCTGCGACGGCATCATCAATGACCACATCAGGAGCGTATGCTTGAGCAATAATAAAGGCTTGATCCTTTTCATTCACCGAATCCACTAATCCTTCAAGGATAAATTTTCCGTTAACCGCCCTTACGGAAACCTCAGGATTATTAATATCTCTCTCAATCAATTGAGCAATCTTTCTCTGTGCGAGGGGAGAAAGGGTTACAAGAGAGGAGGCAAGATTACCGTATTGTTTCACCACCGAGAAAATACGCTTCATGTCTCTAGGTAAAAGAATTTGTCCATCCACAACCACACGATTGTTAATAATTTTAATTCGGATACCTTCAATATCTGCTAGCAGGCTACGAATCTCTCGAGCCACTTTGCCGAGGGTTGTAGCGAGAACGTTCACTCTAAATTCATACACCACTTTTTTAGTGGTGGGATCTGTCATTATAACAGTACACAGTCCAGGCTTCTTGGGATTAAAACGAATCATCTTTTTCGTGGGACTAAACTGTGAAGTTACAATGGAAGACTTACAGTTCCCACTTTTCCCAGGAGCTGGCGGAACCTCAGGAACGGGCTCGTCATGAAACACACCCACAAGCAAATCAACCGATTTGACAACTTTGGCCTCCGACAAACTAGGAGTCGAAAACAGCGCAAAGAATAAGAATGTGGTAAATAGTGTTTTCATCATATCTAAGTAAACCTAACTAAAAAGTTTGGAACCCTCCGTTGCTCTTTTTTGTCTTTTTCTTTGGAGTGGTTTTAGGTGTTGTCTTTTTTGGTCGGGTGATTGTTGGTCGAGAACTCACCTGCCGTTTCACTACAGCACTAGAAATCTTTCCTCGAATAGTCTCGTTTGTCGTGGGCCGTAAGCTCACGCGAGCTCCACGGTCACTCGGGTGCCGAAGTGTAAAGTAAAGAGAGCTCGGATTCGTAGCGAGTACGTAAACCAAATTTTGGGCTTCCTTTGGGTCCACTTCAACAGTGACATTGGTGAAGGTGGTGTCCGCGCGAATATTTTTTATATAGTCGTTGTTGCCGGCCCGTTCATAGAGACGAGGCAATTCATTTGCGACTTTTAATCCAGTGGCTAAAATGAGAACGTCCTGCATGATGGTCCGAACTTCTTTTTTTTGATTAAGGCCAGAACCTACATCTACCGCAGCTAGTAAATCTATTCGATCACCGGGCTTTATTAGCCGGGCCACACCGCGAATGTCATCGACAGGCAATGTGACCGCTCTTTTCCCAGGTGCAACCTGTAATGATAGACCTGTGACGGGTGAGGGTTGAATGATTTTTGAACTCAACATGATTTCATCTTTACGAATAGGTGCTAGTGCCACTCGACCCACCGCAATTTCGGGATTATCTATCGAGTCAGCATGAATAAACTTTGTGGGGCGTTCTACGATCTGCAACATAGTTTCATCGATGGTCTGCATTTCATCGATATCTTGAGTGGCGACCACAACCCGCTGCTTAGTACCGAACTCTTCAGAAAGCTGTTCTGTCTTTTCTTGGGTATAGCTATAGAGTAGAAATACAGCGAAAAGGGCTGCACCTACAGATATCCACAATGTTCTCGATTCATTTGGATTCACTTCGTTTCTCCTCTAATCCCCACAAACTGCTCGGAGGCAAATTCCATAGGAAGTTTGCACCCATACGGGGTTACTTCTATCTCGGCTTTCTGTACCTATTTCATGAACATTCTCATTATGAAACGATGCTGGTGGTGGTTGCGGACTTTGTGTCTGCAATGAAACCGGTGTGTCGGTTATGGTTATGGACCTTCGTGTGGCTACATGGTTTGCATTCGAATTAAAATCGTCTTCATCAGAGTAAATACTGTGGAGCCTAAATCCAGTGGTCATAAACTGGTTTTGAGCGGGTTGACTGAGATTGTCTCTCAGAACGGTAAGGTCGGTTCTTTGGTTAAATGTACTAAAAGCATAAGCGCGAGCCCCCATACTGTTGTGAACGGCAGTATGAACCACACCCCACATACCCACGCCGTAGCTGAGCATCATGGTGAAAATCACAAGCATGGGTACCGTCTCAAGAATAGCGATACCTTTATTGTTATTAAGAGGTCTATTTTTAACAGCCATTGTCCTCCATCCTATAGTACCGAACTACGGGTGCGGCGGAATACTCATTAGCTAATGAAAGGATCCCTTGAGCCCATCTGTTTTCCTGGTTATTGAACCGAATGCATTCCCCTTGGGAAGGACTCCGACCTAAAAACGATGTGATGGTGGTGGCTAGCTCTTGTGGGTTTCCAGAATTTGATGTGCTAGCTCCAAAATAGGGAAGATTGAAATCAAGTAAGATGGGTGTAAGTACAGCCGTGGCACCCCAGTTCATAGAGGGTTCGCCGGCCTCTTGTTTACCATAGCCGTCGAAACCATCTCCGACCTGACCCGCAATTGGTCCTGTGAACAAACTATCAAAAGAGAAAATATTAGGATTATTTAGATAAGCAAACGCCGGTTGAGAGGCTATGTTTTGAAATTTCTCTTGAGCTTTAGTGGCGGCCTCATTGGGGGTACCATGAGCCACAGCACCCACTCGAGCTGTTGAAAATACAATGTACTGAGCCACTTCTATGGTGGTTAGAGTAAATGCAAAGAACGTCATGATCACCATCATGCCCACCACAAGTACTAGCCCAAAGATAAAATCCATAGCTAGAAAGCCCTTATTGTCTTGTAAAATCTTACGAGGGCTCATTGTACGGGTTCCCCTTCGTAACTCACGTGTCGTTTTAAATGCATTGGATGATTTCGAATACTTTCATCGCGATCGGCAAACCAATTTCCATTTTGCGCCATATGTTTAACCTTTGTATAAGGCACTTCGACAAATTGGCGCATGAGTTGGTTGTCTTTAAAATACTGAGACACCATTTGGGTGATACCCAGAAAAACTACAATTAATAAAACGGCTTCGACCACCATTTGCCCTGAGTTGTGTCGGGTTCTTTTCATAGACCGACTCCCAGCGCTAAGTTGGTTCCCTTTAAGGCCACAAAAGTGGCAAAACCAAATAAAAGAGCCACAGTGTAGGGGATTTTTGTCATATCATTGGTTTCGGCTTTACCTTTATTTACAACAATACTCCACATTCCGTTCATTAACTGTGAGCCTTGTTTGTTTAAAAGTGCCTTCATGAGGCCGAGTACAGCCCCCCAAATAATAGAATAGATCAGAGTCCAAAAAACCACAGACCAGTTCGTCAGCATACCAAAGGAAAGCATAAGTTTCATATCACCAGCGCCTAAGGCCCGGGCTAAAACAAGTGGGAGCATGAGTCCGATAACCGCTCCCGTTCCAATTAGGCCTTCAATCAGACCGGCTTGGCCAAAAATGACTATTTTTGCAATAAAGGAAAGTACAAATAGAGAGAGGGAAAGTTTATTTGGAACTTTCCTATATCTGAGATCAGTATAAATACCTATACTAATCAATGCGAATGCAAGTAGAACTACTCCCATGTAGATCCCCCCATCTTGTACGCCGACCCCAACTAGTTGGGCTCCACCCATTGCACTGGGAAGACCCCGTTTTGACCAAAGTTGCGTCCAGTCGCAACATCTCTTTCGATGAGTGAACCTAAGAACGGCCCGGCCTCGTCAAAGGTACTTTGTGGGCCGAGAATCACCACGCCCATGAGGATCGTGGTGTAAACGGTTAATAGTATAACAACTTCGGTTGTCATCATGATTCAAACCTCGGTCTAAAAGTCGCTATGTTGAGTTTCAGATTATTGGTTAGTAAAGCCTTGAAACTGAGCCTTCACATCACCCATCTTATCTGAAACCATGCCTTTTATTTCAGGCCCAAAGAAAGACATGATTCCTAAAATAACTACTATGAGTAAAATATATTCTGTAGCACCCTGAGCTGATTCATCTTTTAGGATCTCAGCAAACTTCTTTTTCATGATGTTTAACTTTGCTTTCATTTTACTTCCCCCTGGAAATACTTTTTCTTTCATTAATTTTATCGGTCATTTTAAGAGTCTCTTTTATATTCTGAATGTAATTTCTCGGTGCTAAATGACGGATTTCCTTAAAATTCCCTCTGCCTCTACAAATATTTTATCAAAAACCCATAACTTTTAGACAAAAAAGAGAGGTGTGTCTCAAATTGAGTCATTAAGATTTGTACAGATTGTATAAGGGCTTTTCATGCGTTCAGTCAGTTTCTAAAATTTCGTATCAGAATGAGAATTTCAATCACACTGTGGCAACAATTCAGTTTTTTAATGGATTGTTTTGGTACGTCTGAAGTGATTTGTTTTGATCCATTTGATGATGGATTCTATATTTTTTATGGGAGCTTGTCTGTCTTTTGGCTCCATGGTAGGTCCCTCTTATGGAAGATGAACCTCAAAAACGTCCTCTTAAAGAGGGTAAAGACTACTATATCGAAGATGGCGTTTGGGTTTTTACTGAAGCCTATCATCTCAAGCGGGGCTATTGTTGTGAATCTGGATGCCGGCATTGCCCTTATGGGTTTGATAAAAAGAGGCAAAGTCAGGAGGGTGAATCTTGCGAATAGTGAGCCTAGTCCCCTCTTGGACGGAAACCCTTATTGAGGCAGGAGAAATTGTCGTTGGATGCACGCGTTTTTGTATTCATCCAAAATCTAAAGTGGAATCCCTAGTCCGAGTGGGAGGAACGAAGAATCCCAATTGGGAGAAGATTGGGGAGCTGAATCCCGATCTAGTTATCTTTGATCAGGAAGAAAATAATAAAGAAGATTTCGATAACTGTCCTTATCCTAAGTGGGCCAGCTCCATTCATGATTTAAACGCCTGCGGAAAAAGTCTTATCTCTCTAGGTAAATTTTTAAATAATGATCGACTCGAAGGCTGGGGAAAAGAGTATCTCAATTTTTCACAAAGAGAGAGGCTTGAATATAGTGAGAACACCCTAGCCCTCCTACGCTGGGTGAATCCACCACCCACGCCTTCGTTTGCACCTAAAAGAGTACATTATCTGATTTGGAAAGATCCGTATATGGAGGTGAGGAGTAGTACTTATATAGGCTCCGTATTACATACATTAGGATTAAAAGTACCAGACTCAAAAGGGGGCGTTTTATACCCAGAGGTGAATGAGGAAGATATATTTAAGGAAGATCATTTAATATTACTGTCTTCAGAACCTTATCCCTTTGCCAAGCATGTAAGCCAGTTCAAAGGCAAAAGTGGGGCAATTGGTCTTGTAGACGGAGAAAAAATGAGTTGGTTTGGAGTACGGGGCTTAAATTTTCTAAAACAAGTTTTTGAAAGTCTACAGACCTAGCTTAAAAGGCTTTCGCGATTCGACATTTCCTCGATTCCGAATCAAATTTCTTAATCCAATTATAGTTTTTATCTTGGCGTAGACGACTGGCAGCCCCTCGAAAAGCGACAATGGTTTCTTTGTTGTCGTACTGACAGGCTTTTTTAAAATTTTCTAAAGATAAATCGTAACGTCCAATTTCGAAAGCGCTTTGGGCCAAGCCCAGTCGAGATCTATGCGAATCCTCTTTTGCGGCAACGGCCTGTCGAAAATACCTAAAGGCAATGGGATAGCTTTCCTTGTCGTAATAGTATTGCCCAAGGGCCCATTGAGCGAATTCAGACTTTTTAAAAGAGCGTGCCGCTCGAGTGAGAACCTTAAGTCCTTTATCGGTGTCTCCCGATTCTTTATAGGCCACACCTAAACGGACATGATTGTCCGCTATTTTAGGATTCGATCTGACGGCTTTAAGACACACATTAATAGTTTGATCAAAAAAGGCTTCTAATGAAAATAACCGACATTGTTCGGTGAGGTAGACGGGTTGTTCTCCGAGCTCTTTAATCATTTCGAGGAGGAGCTGGCGCTGTTCATAGGTGTTTTCTGTTTCTTTAAAAAGATCAAGGAGTCGTTTATAGGGAGCTACGAATTTTGGATTAATACTAATGGCTTGGCGATAATTGTTTATGGCCTTGTCGGCTTCCCGCAATTCATAGTAGGCATCCCCAACTCGTGTATACAGCTGATAATTTTTAGAATCATAAATCAACATGTTTTCGATGACCTTAACCTTATTGCGATAGTCCAAGCGCTTTTCTAGGCATCTCACCAAAATAAGTTTGGATTTTTTATCAAGTTCATCCAGATAAGGGAGAAGTGTATTTTTACAGGACTCATAGAGTCCAAAACTATACAGGCGTTGGCCCAGTAGTTTAATGATTCGAGTGTCTTCCGGTTTTTTATCATGAGCGGCTTTAAGCTTAAGAATCAACTCACGTTTTTTGGGATCTAAACTACTGATTTTCTTTATGGGAGGCAGTTTCGGTGGGACGAAAGGCGAGAGGGGTCTATAGGTTTGTTTTTCACCCAAAGCTGGGTCGACCTTGGAGGAATTGGTAGCTTCTTGAGCAAATCCAACCCCAGCTTGAAAAATCAAGGCTAAGATCGAAAAAAATCCTATTGTGAGACACCATTTCTGCCGATACATCTTTTGAGCACTACCTCGACTGTTTTATGGATAATTATAATATAGATACTAAAAATTGTAATCCCTCTGGAAAAAACCCAGCCTTTTCCATTCTCAATGGAAACCGGGGGCAGTCCGCCTTAGAACTTATACTTTTAATGGTTATTGTATTTGCGATATTTGGAACCGCTATCTGGCGGTTCAACACCGCTTTTGCTCAGTATGGATCAGGTTATTTTGGAGGCCCCAATTCCTATATCGGGTGCTTGCTTTCCACAGGACAATTACCACAACAGGGTGCCAGTCAAAGTACGAATGGTTGTTCTACGGGGACATTTGATTTAGCCAGTGGAAGTAATTCTGCCGGCTACACGGGCGGCAATGGCGGCGGTGGAACTGGTGGTGGCAATGGCGGCGGTAACGGCAATGGAAACGGTAACGGAAACGGTAATGGTAATGGCAGCGGCAATGGTGGGGGAGGAACTACCGTTGGTGGCGGTGGAGACGGAACTTCCGATGGGTCAGAAGTCAGCGATTCACAAGAGACTGTGACTAATGGAACTGGTGCGAATGGAACTTATGGGCGCATTAATGGTGGTGGAGCAGGATCTCGAGGAAACCCATTAGAGGGTGGCGCGCGAAGATTTAAATTAGGTGGTGGCGACGGTGAAGGCGGCGAAAGTAAAAAAGAAAAACGGGCCGGCCCGGCTGAATTTGGAACTACAGACTATGGATCCACTTATGAGGCGGGCCCCCAAAGAATTCGTGTGAAGAGAAGAAGAGCACGAGGTTTTGGCGGATTTTCCTACGGAAACGAAGATGAAGAAGATCGTTTTATCGCTTCTGGAGCGAGTCGTGTTAAAAAAGATGTGGGCAATGGGAATAAAAAGAGCGGTGGACGCATCGCTGTCAGAAAAAAGTTTAAAGAAAAAGAAAGCATGGAGATTGATGACGAAATTGGATTGGGTGCCTACTTCCGCTATCTTATTATTATAGTAATACTAATCGCCATCTTGGTATTTTTCTTCATGCAAGCCAACAGCATTATGAAAGGTATGGATGCCAGTTAGGAACCAAGTCCCTTTTTACGTTGTGGTATGACTTAAAAGTGTGTTCAAGCCAAGTTACTAAAACAAATCGCAGTTAATAAAAGGCTTTATGAGCCACAGGTAATCTACGCCCTCTTCCAAAAGCATGGTCGGAGACCTTTAAAATCGGAGGAGCCTGCCACCGCTTAAATTCACTTTGCATCATTGATTTTAGTACCCTGCGTTCTAACTCACCTTTAGGTTTTTTTGTTTTAATCACCAGATTGGTAACGGCTTTGTCTAGAACATCGTATTTAGGTAACGAGTCTTCATCCTTTTGATTTTTTCTTAATTCGGCACTGGGTGGGCGGTCGATGATAAAGCGAGGAATGATCTCTTCATTTCGATTAATATATTCAGCGAGCTTTACCACTTCCGTTTTCAAAAGGTCTCCTATAGGGCAAAGACCTCCACATTGATCTCCGTACAAGGTGGAATAACCCATAGCGAGCTCACTCTTATTAGATGTGTTAATCAAAAGGCTATGATTTAAATTAGAGTAAGTCATAAGTAACATGCCACGGGTTCGAGCCTGTAAATTTTCGTGCACGATGCTGAACTTTTGTTTACCGAAAGTTTGATCTACAAGCTTTGTTTCACACTCGTAGAGCTCTTGGATTGGCATTTCTATAAACTCACAATTTAAATTTTTAGCTAAAGTTTTGGCAGAGGATAATGATTTTGGGCTGTTAAATTTTGAAGGTAAAGCGATACATGTCAGCTTTTCGCTACCAATCGCATCCGCGGCAATCGCTGCAACCACAGCCGAATCAATTCCTCCACTTAACCCTAAGTGAACCCTTTGAAATCCGACTTTGTTTACGAAATCTCGTACTCCCAAAACCAATGCATTGTAAATATCACTAGTGCGGTTGACTCGAATGATGCGTTTTTGACCGGACTTCACCTTTTTTGTTTTAGGCTCGATTTCAAAGCTAACTAAATCTTCTTTGTATCGGCTAGCCTGTGCCACCCGGCGACCTTTTTTATCGATAGCAAAGCTCCCACCATCATAAATAAGCTCGTCTTGTGCTCCCACCATATTTACATAAATCATTGGCGCTCTTAGGTGGGAAGCGCATTTTTCGGTTACAAATTTTCTCTGATTCCATTTTTTTGTATGAAATGGGGATGCAGACAAGTTCACAATAAGATCAATGTTTTTATCTTTGATCTTTTTAATAGGGTTTGTGTGGTAACGCTGTTTTTCAGATTCTCCAGGCAATGTCCAGGCCCAAATGTCTTCACAAATACAAGTTAAGATGCGGAAACCTTTAAATCTAAAAATATTTTTAGAGGTTTCACCCGGAGTAATATGTCGGGCTTCATCAAAAACATCGTATGTCGGAAGAAGCTCTTTATGAAAAATTTTTTGTATTTTATTTCGATAGATAAAGACAGCGGAATTGAAATAGTTCTTTCCAGGCTTTTCATTTCTGGTAATTGCACCAACAAATACGCCAATATCTTTGGGTAACCTTTTGGCGAGCCGTTCTAATTCTTTAAGTTGAGCCTCTACGACCGAGTCTCTTTCTAAAAGATCCACCGGATGATATCCGGTCAAGCTACACTCGGGGAAAATAACCAAATCACTACCATTATTTTTTGCTTTTTGGGCATATCGAACCATCCTATCAGCGTTGTAGGAAAATTGCCCAAGACAGGAGTTGATTTGTGCGAGACTCACCTTCATTTCTTTGCCTTTGTTTTATAGGGGCAAGAATTTAAAGGGAAAAGTTCCTTTTGGCTACCTTTTGACGCAATTTGAGGCCTTTTAATAGTTATGATCCACTTGTATCTTATGTCTAATTGGAACACGGCCTTTAAAGCCTTCGTTGTAGGCGTGCCAAAACATGATATCGGGTTCAGGATGTTTCCAACAGTAGAATCCATCACCGCTATCAAAATCCACTAACCAAAGCCCTTTGGTAATGCCACCTAAGCGTGTGATCTTAGAGTTCCATTCGTCTAATTTAAAATTTATTTTAGATTCAATGTCAGCGGTTTTAACGGGGTTTTCTACGGAACCCTCCAACGCCTGCATTAAGCGATCGACATCGTCTTTTATTTGAGTCGTAATCTTTTTAATGATCGGTAAGATTTGCTGGACTTCCCCTAAAGTCAGCACACCTTTCCGACTGATGCTGATGACACTCGCCTGCATGATCCCCCCCAGAATTTTCAGACTTTAGTGTTGATACCTGCCAGGAGAGGTCTTGTCTAGAAGTGAAGAGTTTCAAAGCTAAGGAGGAAAACATTTCCGACTCACGCGAAGCGCAAAATTGCAAAAAAATCAGAGGTTTAAGAGATTGGCTCATCCATTAAGCAAGGTTTAACAAATCTGATGCAAACTGTTCTAAATAATAAAGTAACGGCTGTTGTTCTATATTAAATCGAACATATCCAATTGTTTGGGTTGCTTTACAATCTGAGGAAAACGCATTTCAGGTTTTCCTGTCAGTTGGATAAGGTTGTCTAGAGGTGGCATCACATTAGTGCCAGACATTTTGGTCATCATTTTATAAAACAATTTACCACAATAGCTCGCATCCTCTTCAGCTCTGTGGAAGTTTGTAGCGGGTATCCCTAAGTGTTGAACTAGGGTTCCTAGTTTATAGTTAGGTAGTCCAGGATACACTTTGCGCGCTAAAGATAGGGTATCCAAAACGACACCTTTAGGCGCTTTAGATTCATATTTTTCAATTTCAGAAACTAGAAAAGGAACATCAAAGCCTGCATTGTGAGCAACGATCACACAGTCTGAACAAAATTCAGCGAAAGGATCTAAAAGCTTATCAATGGTTGGCTTGCCTTTAAGCATGTCATCGGTGATTCCATTCACTTCAGTGGCTTCTTTAGGTACACCCATTTGAGGGTCCACAAGTGTTGAAAATACAGCTTCCACTTGTTCATCAACAAACCTAACGGCACCAATTTCAACTATTCTATCTACACCAGGAATAAAGCCTGTGGTTTCCAAATCAAATGCTATAAATTTCATACTCAAGGGATACTGAAAATCCGGAGTGATAGCAATGAAAATCCTTCATGAGTACACCATGTTGCTTCAAATTGGTTTTAAGATAAAATCTTTTATAAATCTTTTTGAATAATGCGGAGTTGAATTTTGAATTTTTCTTTTGAGGGATATCCAGATCTAAAATTTAAAGAGGGTGAAACGATTCTAGAGTTCGCCATTCGGAACCAAATTCCGTTAAATCATTCATGTGGTGGAAATGCGACCTGCGGAACTTGTAGGGTATTGGTCACTTCAAATTTAGAGCATCTTCCTGAAAGAAATGAAGTCGAAAAAGAAATCAGTGAAGATAGATCTTTTTCAGAGTTTGAAAGATTGGCTTGTCAGCTCAATTGCGGACCCAATTTAACCGTTAAATTACCGGATTGAAAAGGGATTGGTGTATATCCATGGCATCCATCGCGCATGATCTGGAGCCGGTAGAGGAACTTTGGTTTGTACTTCTATGCGGTAATCCCCGGGAACCGTTAAGTCTACCTTCACTCGATTTGAGTTCGTGGTCATAAACACCTGTCCATCTTTCATTATAGCAATCTTCGATGGTGCCGTTAAATTACTGGGCAAATTAATGGTTAGCTCGGCCGGGGCGGATACATTTGCGTTTTTCCCCATAGCGACTATTTTCTCTAACCCTTTTTCTAAGTAGGCTTCAAAACCTACGGGCTTTGCCAAATAGTCGTAGCTCATATAAAATTGACCATTTTCAAGTGCGCTCTGAATTTTTCTCTTGTCGCTAAGAAACTCTCCTGTGAGTTCACTTTTTAGCAAGATATGATTGGTGGCCACATTAAACATAAAGCGGTAGCTGGGAACCTCAATAGGGTATTTTTTAAAAACTTTAGCTAATGCTTCCGCTTCATTTCCAACAAATCCAATTGTATATCGATCGCCTTTATTGAGCTGGTCCCAGAGTCTAATGTTTTTAATCGGGCGCTGTAGGAGTCGAATGAATGCCAGACGTCCGTTGATCGGGTAGAGAAGAGAAGTAAAAAGAAAGGATGTCTTAGAAGCTTCCCACCATTGTTGCCATTGGCTTTTAAGATTTATGACTTCAATGCCATCCATTCCCTCTGGAATGTTTCCATCCCATTTGTAGCCGGGCTTTAAGGGATGGGAAAGGACAAAAATGCCTTTATCTAGAGGTCTGTTTTTTTGTTCTAAGAGTTCCGAAAAGCCTAATTGAATTCGCCCCACACTACTTAAATGTTCATTGGTCGTATTGTGATAGTTTAAAAATTTGGAATCAAGGTATGTATATTCACCTGCGACGAACAAAAGAAGGTTGCCGTAAACCCCTTCTTTATTTTTGGATGAGCGATCAAAATCGTTTAAATCTGTGATGTAAATAAAGTCTAGCTCAGCAGCTTGTGCGGCTGCGGCAATATCATCGATATTTCCACTGCCAGAACTTAAACTGGAGTGGGTATGGGTGACTCCACGATAGTCATAAAGCTGTCTTGTTTCGGGGTATTCGACAGGCTCAGTCGTGATCTGCGGGTAATAAAATGCCAAATACATGATGTAAATAAAGATGAAGAAAATAAAATAAGTAGCAAACAGCTTTTTCGAAGTCATTGGTGAGTGAGCTCCAAAACATCAAAAGAAGAATCTATAGATTTGCGATCTGTGATTTTATAAGGATTTACTGTAGCCCCAGACGGAATGTTTTCTCCAGATCTAACAAACAAGTAGATCACTTCCTCTTTAGGCTGAGACATTTCATGCATATCATAAAAATCAAAGCGACTCGATCCTAGAATTTTTGGGACGAGTACTCCTGAATCATAAGTCACTTTTGATGCCATCTGGAACGTGCGAGCATAAAAAGGTTCCTCAGGATTTTCTTGCACATATTTGACTATATTTTCATAGTAGTAAAATTCCTGGGATTTAATGCTTCCAGGATTTCCTGGAATCCATCTTAAAAAGACATCGGACAAAACAATTAAACTGAATCCGGACCAAAACCAAACGGCTGAACGCGCCCATCTGGTTTTGTTACCAGAATTAATGGTAGCTAAAGCAATTACAAAGGGTACGGCAATGATGGGCCAGTTGGCTTCAACGTGAGCTTTAGTGCTCGAATAGAGAAAGAACAGCAACGGGACAAACCCAAAAACAATCAATGTTTTATCTAAAACGGACCCCTGTAGTCTTTGCCTGAATTTCTTTGTAGCGACAAATAGAACGGTTGGGAAAAATATCAAAATTTGACCCAGTAAATAGGAAAGAGTCCATCTAGGTTTCCAGCTTTCTCCTCCCAAACCATGATTCAGTTGAAAAGAAAAGGACACCCAGTCATTGGTGTAATTCCAGTAAATGACAGGAGCTGCAACTGTAAAGAATATAAGAGCTCCCACTAAGAGACCTGGCAGGTTTTTGATATTTAGTTCCTTTGCCAGCATCATAACCATTAACGCCATTGGGAGGAAGAGAGCAACGTGATACTTGCTTAAAAACCCCAGTCCTAAAAGGGCTCCTAAAAGTAGAAATTTTTGAAATCGAGGCTGCTCTAAAGTTTTAATAAATATTAATGTGGAGAGGGACCAAAAAAACATTAAGGGTACATCAGGAGTAATAATAAGGGAGCCCAGGCCAAGTAGTGGTGTGGTAAGCAACAGAAGCAAAAACCATTTTAAAGTGGTTTCGCTACAGTGAGGTTTAACAATCACTAACCAAATATAGACGGTAAGGTGCCCCAAGATGACACCTGGCCATCGGACGGCTTGGCCAAGAAACTCCAAGGGTTGTCCTAATAGGTAAAGCCAGGAAACCAGGGGTGGGTGATCAAAATAACTTAGCTGAAGGTTGTGAGACCACACCCAGTAGTAAGATTCGTCAAGACTCAAAGGCAAAACTGCCGCAAGGACCAATTTGACTGCGAATGTCCAAAGCCACAACGACTTAATTTTCTGCGGTAATGTTGGAAGCAAGCTGACCTCCGATAACTAAGGGTAAGTGAGCTTTATGGATTGGCCGATGTCACCAGGAACACCTCTGTCGCTACCATTGTAAGTGACGTTCACGGCTCCAGCATTGCTTAAGTCGATGGCTAGTTTCTGGCTGGCTTTCAGAATGATCGTTTGATCCGGTTTTAGACGAGTGTATTTTAGCTCGCCACCATCAATACGGTAATCAATTTCCACTGAATCGAGAGCTTCAATGATGACCTCCATAGCTGTTTTGACTGGCGGGGTGGTCTCAGTGGTTTCTTCCGTCGATGCGTCATTGGAATCCGCGACGGGGGCAGATGAGTTTTCTTCTGGCTTGGGCTCTGAAGCCGTAGGTGTGACATTCGATTCAGGTGGTGCTTCCACAACAGGAGTCGCTGCTGCGGGCTCCTCTTTAGGTGCGGCAGAAGGGGTCTGCTCTTGTTTGGGGGATTCTTTAGCTTTGGCTTCCTCACCCATTTTCAAATCTTCAGGCGATTGAACCAATTTGTCTGGTTGTGATGAGGGGGTTGTTTCCTGAGTGTTTGTTTCGGGAACGGTCGTAGCCTCTACTGTGGGTTTAGCCTCTCGCTCGAGAGAATACTTTTCGTAAATATTTTTAGTGATTACGATGGCAAAAATTGTGAGAGCTAAAGCGCCCACTATAGCGGCTTTTTTTAAAACCTTGGGAGAACTCATATCAGGTAAAGCTTCACTGAAGGTGGGGGCCGTATCTAGAGGAGGAGTTGGCTCGGGTTTAGTTGAGCCGACAAGCTCCTTAAATTCGTTCATAATTGAGGTCACATCCATCTTTAGATAGGAAGCGTAGGAGCGAACGAAACCTCTAAGGAAAGTTTTAGCAGGAAGGTTAGCCTCATCTCCTTCTTCAATGGCCTTTAAGATTTTTGCGTTGATCTTAGTGGCCATGCTCACTTCAGATATGGATAATCCTTTGTCTTCTCTGTTTTGACGAAGCTTTGTTCCGATTTCTTTCACTGTTTTCTCCCGCCAATTAATAGGCGTAACATTTCTTTTGAGCGCTCGACGTATTTTCCTTCTTTAGACAAGTGTAGGATTTCTTCGAACTTAGCGCGAGATTGTTCTCTAAAGCCTAATTGAAAGGCGGCTAATGCACTATAGTACCTTGGTTCATAAAATTTTTGTTTATCACAAATTTCGATAGAGGACTCTAAAGTGTCCATAGATTTTTTATACAGCTTTTGCTCGTATAGAGTTCGGCCATAATAATTTTGAGTTGTACAATGCTCACGTCTTAGAACGAGAGATCTTTTGAGATGGTCTTCGGCATCCTGAAAGTTCTTTTGCATAAAGTAAGCAATACCTAAGTTTGAATGAGATTTTTCAGGCGATGGGAAGGTGAGATCATCCACAGCAACTTTCAATTCGGAAACGGCATCGTCCACTCGATTTTGATGTAAAAGGACTCGGCCTAAATTATTACGAGCTTCAGTATAACCAGGTTCTAACTTAATGGCTTTGCGCAAATTCACTTCGGCCGTTTGATATCGGCCGCGAACCAAATAGGCTAAACCTAGATTGTTATAGACTACAGGATTGTCTGGGTCATACCTTCGGGCTTTTTGCAGTTCTCCGAGCGCAGCTGGGTAATTGCCTTTAGCTAAATGGGAAGTGCCGAGCTTTAAATGTAGCTGACCTTTTTTAGCTTGATCGGCCGGCTGATTGGTTTGACAGCCTGTCAAAATCAATAAAATTACTGCGGCGAAACTCTTCCTGCTCATATCATCAAGCTAGCAAAAAACCGTTAAACTTAAAGCATTTAATGCGTCGAGCTATTGTCGAATCAGGTAAGTGATGGTTTCGATATGATCTGTTTGGGGAAACATATCAATGGGGCGAAGGGTTTCTACCTTGAGGCCATTTTCCAACAGAGCGGCTAAATCTCTCTTAAGAGTCATAGGATCACAGCTAATATAAATCACCTGATGAGGGTTGGCCTCAATGAGGGCGGAAAGCGCCTCCGGGGTGAGCCCAGAGCGAGGGGGGTCTAATATGATCAAATCGTCCGGTTGAAATTGTGCAGAGTCCCTCAAATATTGGGCGACATCGGCCTGTAAAAACTGAGCGTTAGGAGAGCCTTCCGCGCCTTCGATGGCGAAATCCAAATTCTTTTTAGATAGCTCGACTCCGATAAACTCGCATTGGGTGAAGGTGTCAGCCAGATAGAGAATAAAATTCCCCTGTCCACAGTAGAGATCATAAAGTCGACGGGGTCGATTGCGATCGACAATTTCGTAGACCGCCTCATTTAAAATTTTGTTCACTTCACTATTGACCTGTGAGAATTGCCCCTCGAACTTAGTATGTTTACCAAAGCGCCGATTCACTTGATTGCTAGGGTCCACATAAATCTCTATGCGCTTTTCATTGGCCGGTACAATGCGGGTTAACTTTGGAATTTCCAAATTGATCCGAGCATCGGTAATAGGGCAACTTTCGATGGGTAGAACATGATCTGTACCCCGCTTTTTAAAGCCCCATTGATTATTTTGATCTCGGTGTAATTGGATTCGGTTTCGATAATAAAATGCCCTAGGGCTTGGGGTGGGATCTAGGATCTTGTCGTCGTTAATAAGACCGCTAAACATGTCTAAAAGCAGATCCTTCTTATAAACAAGCTGCTTTTCATAGGGAATGTGTTGCCAAGTGCAACCACCACATTCACCAAACAATATACAGGGACCTACTTGGCGTTCAGGACTTGGCTTAACAACCTCTATTAGTTCAGCTTCGCCATACCTTTTTTTAATTTTGGTGATCTTGGCTTTAATGGATTCTCCGGGAAGAACAAAGGGAACAAAGAAAACAAATCCTTCGTGACGAGCTACTCCTCTGCCGCCATTGAAAGAGAGGCGTTCGATATTCAAGTCTAAAGTCTGTCCAACTTCGTAAGCCATAGCTTTATGGTATTACAAATGTGTAGAAACAAAAAGCCCTTGCGGGAAACGTCCAGCAAGGGCCAGTTATCAATGCTTTTAAGGCAAAAAATTATGCGTTTACGATTTCGTTGGGCTCAAAAAAGAGAGCTAATTCTCTTTGAGCACTTTCTGGAGAGTCAGAACCGTGAACAGCGTTTTCGCCCACACTGTCACCAAAAAGTTTACGAATAGTACCTTCTGCAGCGTCAGCTGGATTCGTTGCACCCATGATTTCACGGTTCTTTGCAACGGCGTTTTCGCCAGCTAGACACATAACCATGATAGGACCAGAAGTCATGAAATCAACTAGCTCACCAAAGAAAGGACGTTCTTTGTGCTCGCCATAAAACTCTTCAGCCTTAGATCTTTCTAGGTTGATGAGTTTAGCACCAGCAATTTTTAAGTCGTTTTCCTCAAATTTTGCAATGATGTTTCCCATAACATTTTTGTTTACTGCGTTCGGCTTAATGATGGAAAAAGTTTTTTCTACTGCCATTTTTTTATCTCCTATAATTTATCTTAAAGACTCGCTTTTAAAGTAGTTCCTAAATCCGCAGGGCTGCGGGCAATTTTACAACCAGCTCCTTCAAGGGCTTCAAATTTTGCTTCTGCCGTACCTTTACCACCACTGATAATGGCACCAGCATGACCCATGCGCTTACCGGGAGGAGCGGTAGCTCCAGCAATAAAACATGTTACCGGTTTTTTAAATTCTCTTTTGATGTACTCAGCAGCTTCTTCTTCAGCTGTTCCACCGATTTCACCGATCATAATCACGGCATCAGTGTCTGGATCTGCATTGAAAAGCTCCAAAACATCGATGAAGTTAGTGCCATTGACCGGGTCACCACCGATACCAACGCAAGTGGACTGACCTAAGCCAACATTAGTGAGCTGCCAAACCGCTTCGTAAGTTAATGTTCCCGATCTGGAAAGTACACCAACGCGGCCTTCTTTGTGAATATGGCCAGGCATGATTCCAATTTTACATTGTCCGGGGGTAATAACTCCGGGACAGTTAGGTCCTACCAAACGGGTCTTTTTGCCTTCCATGTAGCGCTTCACTTTAACCATATCGTTGATTGGAATTCCTTCGGTAATACAAATAACGAGATCAAGCTCTGCCTCAGTAGCTTCCATAATGGCATCGGCCGCGAATGGCGGAGGAACATAAACAACAGAAGCGTTGGCTCCCGTTTTTTCAACAGCCTCCTCTACGGTGTTAAACACAGGGATTCCGACGTGCTCAGTGCCACCTTTATTTGGTGTTACTCCACCCACCATCTGAGTGCCGTAGGCAATGGCTTGTTCGGTATGAAATGTTCCTTGCGAGCCTGTAAGACCTTGGCAAATGACTTTGGTGTTTCTATCAATCATAATAGCCATGTTATGCTCCCTTTGCTGCTGATACGGCTTTTTCCGCGGCATCTGTTAAATCGTTTGCAGGGACAATGTCTAAACCACTATTGGCTAATAACTCTTTCCCTTTTTCTACGTTGGTTCCTTCAAGTCGTACAACCAATGGAACTTTCAGTCCTAGCTCCTTAGAGGCAGCAATCACACCCTCAGCAATAATATCGCACTTCATGATTCCACCAAAAATGTTCACTAGGATGGCTTTTACGCTAGGGTCTTCTAAAATAATTTTAAAGGCAGCTGTCACTTTTTCTTTTGTGGCGCCACCACCGACATCTAAAAAGTTGGCCGGCTCTCCACCGTGAAGTTTAATAACGTCCATAGTAGACATAGCGAGTCCGGCACCGTTAACCAAGCAGCCGATGTTTCCATCTAACTTAATGAATGCGAGGTCATATTTAGACGCTTCCACTTCAGCAGGATCTTCTTCAGTAAGATCTCGGTACTCAACAATTTGTGGTTGGCGATAAAGCGCATTGGAATCAAAATTCATTTTAGCATCCAAGGCGATGACATCTCCATCATTAGTTTCAACCAAAGGGTTGATTTCAACCATTGCGGCATCTTTGGCTACAAAAGTGTTGTAGAGGCCTATAAAGCTTTTTACAGCGGCATTAATAGCTTTTCCGCGCATGCCAATTTTGAAGGCGAGTTGTCTGGCCTGGAAAGGAGCTAATCCAGTTTCCGGGAAAATATCCACAGTATGGATTTTTTCAGGAGTTTTGTCGGCCACTTCCTCGATGTCCATTCCACCTTCAGAGGAAGCCATCATTGTCGCTCGACCAGTAGCTCGGTCAACGAGGCAAGCTACATAGTATTCCTTTTTGATGTCACAACCTTCTTCCACGAAAAGTTTATTTACTTTCTTGCCCTCAGGTCCAGTTTGGTGAGTCACCAACTGCATTCCGAGGATATTAGAAGCATGCTCTTTCACTTCTTCTTTGGATTTCGCGATTTTTACACCGCCACCTTTTCCGCGCCCACCGGCATGGATTTGGGCCTTAACAACCCAAAGACTTCCGCCCATTTTGTCCGCGGCAGAAACAGCTTCGTCCACAGTGTCGCAGGCGATCCCTTTTAACGTTTTAACGTTAAACTCTCTTAGTACTTCTTTTGCTTGATACTCATGAATATTCATCTATCGTTCCTTTAATCTTAGTAGTCTAATCCTTTAAGTGCATCCACAAGGCCCTGAACGGCATCAGCAGAATTCTTCAACATAGCTTGTTCTGGCTCGGTAAGTTCTAATTCAACCACTTTTTCAACGCCATCGCCACCTAACTGGCAAAGAACTCCAATAAATAGATCTTTGTAACCAAATTCGCCTTCAAGGAGACAAGCGCATGGCAAGATTCTTTTCTGGTCTTTTAGAATAGCTTCGGCCATTTCTACAGCGCTTGCACTTGGCGCATAGTAAGCCGATCCTGTTTTGAGTAGACCCACGATTTCAGCACCGCCTTTTCGAGTACGGTCCACTAAGGCTTCGATCTTTTCCTCAGAGAGAAAGCGATCTAATGGAGCGCCACCGATGGAGCAATATCTTGGCAATGGAACCATCGTGTCTCCGTGGCCACCCAAAACAAACGCATTTACGTCTTTTACAGAAACATTGGCGGCTTCAGCGATAAAACTTCTAAAACGAGCGCTATCTAACACTCCGGCCATACCAACAACTCGGTTTTTTGGAAATCCGAGAGTGTCATAAGCGACGTGGCACATAGCATCGAGTGGGTTGGCTACCACAATCACAGTGGCGTTAGGAGAGTACTCTTTTACACCTTCGCAGCAGGTCTTCATGATTTTTGCGTTTGTCGCCAAAAGATCATCTCGACTCATGCCCGGTTTGCGGGGAATTCCTGCCGTAATGATAACAACATCTGAACCGGCAGAGTCTTTGTAGTCGGCAGTTCCGGTCACGCGGGAATCAAACCCTTCAACAGGAGAGGCTTCGAAGAGATCTAAGGCTTTACCTTGAGCCGCACCCTCGTTGATATCCAACAAAACAACATCACCCAGTTCTTTTGACGCAGCCCAATGAGCAGCTGTTGAGCCAACAAACCCGGCACCAATGACAGTAATCTTCTTTCTTTTATGAGACATGAACGTCGCCTTTCTTGTGAGGTTCTACGATAAGCTTGTTTCTATATAAATGGTACGGTTCGAAGGTATAGCAAAGCTTAGGCAGGGAAGGAAGTAGTTACCCATTTGCTCACGCTGTTTTTACATTCGGTAAAACTGCAACGCTCCGCCAAAAAAAGTACTTAGAAAGCTTTGGCCCAGCCCCTCAGTTCTGCGATCATGAAACCATGCCGTTGGTGAAAACAAAAAATTTAGCAATTCAGTTGGATGATTTTTCTATCTCCAATGTGAGTTTTGAGGTGGAGGCCGGGGAGTCTCTGGTGATCATTGGCCCTAGTGGAGAGGGAAAGACCGTTTTGCTGAAAATGGTTGCTGGTTTAATGCAGCCCGATCAAGGTCAGGTTTTTATCGATGGACTGGATATATACAGGTCAGAACCCAAAGAGCGCGAATTTAAAATGCTGCAAATGGGGATGTTGTTTCAAAAAAATGCCCTTTTTGATTCTCTCACTTGTGCTGAAAACGTGGCTTTTCCTCTTCGAGAGGTGAAAAAAATGAAAGGCCAAGAGGTCGAGGATTTAGTGCATGCCTTTCTAGAAGCCGTTGGCATTTTGCACGCCAAACAACTGTTTCCGCACGAAATTAGTGGTGGAATGCAGAAGCGGTTGGGAATTGCCAGAGCCTTGGCTTTGGGTCCGAAAGTGGTGCTCTATGATGACCCTACGGCAGGTCTAGATCCGATCACTAGCCGAAAAATTGCACAACTTTTAATGGAATTACAGATGAAAAATCAGTCGGCCAATATTTATGTCACTAATGATATGGCCCGGGCCTATCAGTTGGGAACTCGTATCGCAATGGTGGTGGACGGGGAGTTTATTTTGACCGGCTCAGAAGAAGAGACTCGGTCGCATAAAGACCCTCGTGTGAATCAATTTATACGAGGGGCTCAAGAGGGGCCATTGACGCAAGATTTTTAATTGTGTTGTGAGGGGATAGTCGTTGATCGAATTCATTAACCTTAAGAAAAGCTTTTCTGGCAGAGAAGTGCTACGAGGAATCTCTTTTAAAATAGAAAAGGGAGAGATTGTTTTTATTCTCGGCACGTCAGGAACGGGGAAATCTGTATTGTTAAAAAATTTGGTGGGCCTTTTACAGCCAGATTCGGGGGAGATCTATATCGATGGCGATCGAGTGGATCAAAAAACGGAAGAAGAATATCTTCCAGTGAGAAAGAAATGTGGAATGGTCTTTCAGCACCCGGCCTTGTTTGATTCGCTCACGATCTTTGAGAATATTGCTTTTGGGTTGAGGAAACATTTTGATCTAGAAGAAGCCGAAATCACTCGTCGGGTGGAGAAAGCATTGCATCTGGTGCACTTGAAAGATGTCGATAAAAAGATGCCTCAAGACATCTCCTATGGCATGCAAAAACGAGTGAGTTTAGCTCGTACCTTAGCGATACAGCCGGAAGTATTATTGTTCGATGAACCCACCACAGGTTTGGACCCAGTAACAACGAATGCGATAAATAAGTTGATATTCGATCTATCTCGAGAACTTAAAGTCACTTCTGTGGTGGTAAGCCACGATATGCATTGTGCGATGGATATTGCCGACCGAATTATTGTTTTAGATAAGGGGCAAGTTGTGGCGGAGGGAACAGCAGAACAGATGATGCAATCGGAACACCCGCTTGTTAAGGACTTTCTAGAGGAGGTGGAGCGTGGTCATTAGTTTACTTTCGCCCATTGTTACCGATATTGGCGGTGGTTATTTATTTTTTAAAGATGTGCTGAGGTCAGCTCTTAAAAAATGGCCGAGACGAGAATTGGTTTTCCAGCAGATTTGGATGGTGTCTACACAAAGTGCCTCTACAACGGCTTTGGCAGGATTCTTTGTTGGCGCTGTTATGACGGTGCAATTCACAATGCAGATCAAGCAATTTGGAGCCTTAGGATATTTAGGAGGTCTGTCGACGAGTGCGACCATCAGAGAAATCGGACCACTATTGATTGCCTTTATGCTTTCCGGAAAAGTGGGAGCTTTTACTTCTGCTGAACTGGGAACCATGCGAGTGACAGAGCAAATTGATGCCATTCGCTGTTTAGGGGCCGATCCCATTCAAGAAATCATTCTACCTCGATTTCTAGGAATTGTGGTGAGCAGCTTCTTCTTGCTTGCGGTGGGTTTATTCATGTCCATATTTGGCGGACTATTTTTAGGGGTCTTATTTGCCGGAATTAATCCGGAAGAGTATTTGCGGCATGTCCCAGCTATCGTAAAGTGGCCCAGCTTAGCCATTGGGTTATTTAAGTGCTTTACGTTTGCTGTACTATTGGGTGGAATTTGCACTTATAAGGGTTACACTACAACAGGTGGAGCTGTTGGTGTGGGGAAGTCGGTAGTGAATACGGCGGTTTCAACAATGGTAGCTATTGTGGTAGCGGATTGGATAACGAGTGTTATTGCTGAGTCCGCTGGTATCATTTATATGAGTTGGTAGGAAATGGGCGTATCTGTCTTCGAAATTACAGGCCGATGGTTAATTCGTTCACTCAATCAATTGGGTGAATTTTTCTATCTCTTTTTCCAGACTGTAAAACAGCTTTTTAGGTTTCCCTATCGCTGGAAGGATACATTAAAACAACTTAATTTTGTGATGATTGAATCCGCACCGATTGTGGTTTTCTGTGTTTGTGCGGCCGCAGCAGTGACCATTGTTGAGTCCAGTTTCCATATGAAAATCGTCATTAAAAATGATGAACTTGTTCCCGGATTTGCGGCACTACTCATTTTACGAGAATTGGGCGTTGTGATTTCCGCTCTGTTAATAACTTCCAGAGTGGGGGCCGGGTTAGCCGCTGAAGTGGGAACCATGAAGATCACCGAACAAATTGATGCCCTTAAAATGCTTTCAATGAATCCGGTGCGATTTATTGTTTTACCTCGCTTCATAGCCTGTGTGATTGGCGGAGTTATTTTAAGTTTTGTAGCCAACCTGATTTGTCTGTATGTAGCTATGCTGATCAGTGAATACAAACTTGGGTATTCGACGGGTAGTTTTATTGTGGCTATGCGCTCCTTTGTAGAAATCAAAGATCTCTGGTTTGCCGCCATAAAAGGGGGTGTTTTCGGGTCGGTAATACCCATTGTGAGTTGCTATTATGGTTTTAAATGTAAATCTGGTGCCGAAGGTGTTGGGCTTGCGACCACCAATGCGGTGGTGACTTCATCTGTGATGATCATTGGCTTGGATTTTATGATGTCTTGGCTATTTTCCTATTATTATTAGTTTCAAGTTTGATATTTAATTATTCAGAATTTATCTGAGAGCGGCCTTTCTTGAAAGATTTTCTGTGCCTTCCTAGGAAGTGGACTTTATCGTCAATTTTGCTATGTGTTTAAGCATTAAAAGATAATAGTTCATATCCCGAGGTTGTCCATTTTTGGACTCGGATTTAGGAGTTTTAGTGATTGCTCTCAGTTCGTTTCATTTAAAGAGGCTGTTATCTTTCGGTTTATGTACTTGGTTGATCTTGAGTCCAAATACTTCAGACGCCAATTTTTGTGGCTATTTGTTTGCTCCACCCCACTTTTATATGGCTAACGGGAGGCAGATCCCCCTTCCCGAGCTGGTCAAAGAGGCGAAGAAATTTGCACGAGAATGGCATAAAGGGCAAAAGCGTAAGTTCGATGGCAAGCCCTATTTCACTCACCCAGCGAGAGTAGCAAAAAGATTGATGGAGCATACAAAGGACCCAGAAATGGTCGCTGCCGCCTTTCTCCATGATGTCATCGAAGACACTCCAGCGAGTCGGTATTTGATTGGCAGTCTTTTTGGAGAGCGTGTTGCCAGGTTGGTGAGCGAATTGACCTCCGATAAAGAAAAAATAGAAGAAATGGGGAGCAAAGCCGAGTATCTCGCATGGAAAATGGAAAGAATGTCATTGGATGCGCTTTTGATTAAGTTGGCTGACCGTTTGGATAACGTTTCCGATTTCGAGAGTGCAGAATGGAGTTTCATTCGTAAATATCGCGTAGAAACCAATTATGTGTTGTCCATTGTAGGGCAAAGACAGGATTTAACCTATTCCCACCAGAAATTGATACAAGACATTTATCGAGCGATGTCGGAAGGGGAAACACTGTTTCGGGTGAAGGAATTTGCTAGAGACAAATATGGTGATCTAGAACGCAAACTGTCGGAAGAGGATTATTTTATCCATCCTATGCGAGTGGTCGGAATACTTAGTAAATTAGAGGTGTCCCTAGAAGTTAAGACGGCCGCATATTTGAAGGATGTGTTGGAAAAGGGAACGGGAACGACTTATGTTGAGATTCGTGAACGGTTTGGTGTTGTTGTTGCTGATTTGGTTCTAGAGTTGACGGTTAACTATGTGGAGAGAAAGCAGTTTCCCAATAGATCTAGCTATATGGTCGAGAGACTGAATAAGCTGTCTGAAAATGCCTTGTTGATAATGATGGCTGGTCGCGTGGACAACCTCAGTGAAATAAGACAATTGGGAAGTCCTCAGATATTCAGGGAATATGTCATGGAATCGAAAAGTCTGCTTCAGGCCCTCACAAGTAGAGAGGCTTCTTTGAGCGAAAATCACAAGACACTTTTAAAGCAGATAAAAGATCTCCTCGCAGAGTAATGGCTAACATTTAAAATTAAAAATCTAGATTTCCCTATCTTTTGGCCTACTAATTGCTGGTATTTATTGAGTCAGTTGATTAGGGGGAAAAATGACACTACTTAAATGGGCATTTATGATGCTTTTGTTGGCATCATCGAGTGTGATGGCCGAGACAAGTATTGAGCAAAAGTCTTTGGATATTGAAAAGGTGAAAAGTCTAGTTAAAGAGTTTGAGCTAGAAAAGCAAAAGCAGGACTTCAAAAGGAATCTCACTCTGGTTTTGGGGGGGCAGCTTCGGACTTTGGATGTTGATCACTGCGAACCCGATGGAGATTTGCCGCCCAGAACAAGTTGTATGGAGTCTGTTTGTGAGCGCTTGAATTCTTGGGACTGTGATAGCCAAAGTGAACTGAACCAGGTGGCTGATATGTGTAGAGGAAATCACAACGGTCGATGCATATCTGCCATGTGCGATAAGATGAATTCATGGGACTGTGATAGCTTAAGCGAGCTCTCCGATGTGGCTCAATCCTGTAGGGGAGTTCGAGGATCGTGCGTGGATTTTGTATGCTCCAAAGTGAGTTCTTGGGATTGTGACAGCTTAAGTGAGCTCAGGCATGTGGGCCAGATTTGCCAGGGTGCTAGAGAAAGCTGTTTGGAATTTACATGTTCAAGACTCAACTCATGGGATTGCGATAGTCTTTCTGAGCTTGAGCAAATCGCTGAGCAGTGTAGAAGTACGTCTCATTAAGTTGGACCGGGCTGCCTGAAAGGTGGCCCTTCGCGTCGAACACCTCTAGTTTTATCGTTGTTCTTCGAAAGATAAAATTTTGTCTATATAATAGATATGGTTTTTCTCTCACAAGGACGTCGGATGAAAAATGAAACCAAAGTTGGCCTGATGTTTTTAGGAACCATCCTTATGGTGGTTGTGTTTGCTTATTACATCGGAGCTCTAAATCCATTCTCTAGTTCCAAAAATATTAACCTCGCCTTTAATTTCGCTGGAGGAATTGAAGTGGGGTCTCCCGTACGAGTTATGGGGATTAAAGTGGGAAAAGTGGAGTCGATCGACTTTGTTCCCGAGCAAAAGGTCAATGGCGAAGAAGCAAAACTCAGAATTAAAATTTCAGTGAGTGAAGAAGCATGGCCAACGGTTAAAGAAGATTCCCGTTTTTTTATTAACTTAGCCGGAGTTATTGGGGAGAAATTTTTGGAGATTTCTCCCGGGTCATCAGACGCGCCAGGTCTAGAATCAGGGCAGCTAGTACGCGGGGAGGACCCTCCAAGGATCGATCAGTTGATTTCTCAAAGTTATGGATTGGCTGGAAAAGTTATCGATATGCTCGAGAAAAATGAAGGCTCAATTCATGAAACAATAGATACCATTAATAGTTTAACTACAAATTTAAACCGTATGTTAAAGCAATTGAACGGTATGTCCAAAACAGCGGATGTGAAAAAGCTAGTACAGGACTTATCAAGTTTAACTAATGACTTAGCTTACTTCAGCTCTTCTTTGCGTTCCGACCAAGGCATTGAAACTATGAAGTTGGTGAACGAGTTAATTCATCGCCTGAAGGGGTTAGATAGTGAATCCATCACTAAGTTTCTCCAAGAAGAAGGCATTAAAGCTAAAATATTTTAGAGGAGCGACATGAGACGATTTTTAAGTTCTATTTTTATATTCCTTTTCTCCATTCCATTGTGGTCTGCAAACTCTCATCAAACGACTTTTCATGCGGATGGTTTATCTTTGAGAAAGAATAAAAAAGTAGGAGTGGGTATGACGGCAATGGGGGCCTACGGTGTTACGGGTCTTCATTTAGAGCTTAACTTTACTCCAAAAATTAGTGCGGTGACTGGCTTTGGTCTTGGTGATGGCTACCAAACTTTTAATTTTCAGATTCGAAATATGATCGGAGGAACAAGTTTTATCCCTTATGTAGCTGCTGGATATGCTCGTTGGTACACCACGAGTAATGATCCAAAAGACTTCTCCGAAACCACACCTGAGTTTTTAGGTAAAGACTTTCTTAATTCAGAAGAACGCCGAGGTCGGTTTGCCGAAAATATTATTTATCCGGCAGCTGGAGTTCAATTTATTATGCTCGATGGAGAATGGGCTGGTTTCGCTATCAATGCAGAATTTCAATTTCTAATTGATATAGATGATTTGGTTTCAGCGCCTGCAGGATCGCTTGGCGTTTCCTATTACTTTTAATTAAATATAAAAAAACCCTCGACCGAAATCGAGGGTTCATTAGAAATTAACTCTAAAAAAGTAAAATTACTTCTTCTTACGAGTTGTTTTCTTAGTGGCTTTTTTCTTAGTAGCCTTTTTCTTAGCTGCTTTT